>Ga0115002_10003374_pt1 | contig 20010 bp, 16 predicted proteins | sample ArcticOcean_MG_C_8_FD_89576 | JGI IMG/M metagenome (GOLD analysis project Ga0115002, IMG submission 89576) | Marine microbial communities from western Arctic Ocean - ArcticOcean_MG_CB11_86 | ecosystem: Environmental > Aquatic > Marine > Oceanic | place: Arctic Ocean: Canada Basin | collected... | reverse complement strand
TTTTTGAGGAGACATAGTCGGAATCGAAGTATTGCCACTTTGTCCGCTAGTTATAGGTGGGAAGCCCTTCAACTGGCTGAAATCGATTCAGATAATGTTCGAGATGCTGCTAAGAGTCGCATGCTAGAATTGGGTGCTTTGCTACAGTATAGTACTGCTAGATCTTTTGCGTTTTCCATGGGTGTGGAGTCAGGGTTGAGTTCTCTGTTGAGGGTGAGAACTAGCAGGGATCTCGCCACCATTGATACTCAAACAGGGGCTATCGGAGCAGATAGAAGTTTCAATGATTTATTCGGGCGTGTCAGTGTACACAGGAGTATTCCTGGGCCTGGTTTTTCGAATCATGTCGCTTCATTGAAATTGTCCTTTGGAGCCGCCAAAGGGCCAGGAGCTAATAGTCAGCACTTTACTGTGGGAGGTGTTCCAGGGAACGCTTTAATGTTGGGCAATCTAGAGGTTGTCCCCATAAGGAGATTCCTCTATCCGATTAGAGGGTACTTCGAAGACGCACGTTCTGGACGATATGCTTGGGCGGGATCAGCCGAGTATAGAGTCCCCCTATTGAATGCAGACAGAGGGCTAGGTTCATTCCCCTCTCATTTGGATCGCGTCAGCGGATCGATTTTCTTGGATGCTGGAAATGCCTGGGGAGTTGGAGAGGAAGAGATTGTAAAAGGCCATATCCCTATGCAGAAAACTTTGCTGTCCTCCGGGATAGAGATACAATCTTCAGTGAGCTTATTCTTCACAAATCCTTTATTTTTAAGGACTGGCTATGCTTTCCAGATTGGCCAACAAGGTGCAAGATCTTTTTATCTTCGGTTGGGAACGAGTTTTTGAGATTTGGGACCACTAAAGGGCTGGCTATGCTAGCGGCTGCCAGAGGTTGAGGTGTCAACGATCAAGGCAAAAAAAAACAGTATTAGTTTCGCAGACAACCTTTTATCAGTGGACGGTGAAAATTTACTTGACCACCAAATATTGGGGACATAGTTTGGAGAACCGCAATATACAGTGGGGATGGTTCAAACTGAAGAAATATCATTTTTTAATTAGATGGAGTTGTGATTGGCATGAAAAAGGAAGATTCTGAGGTGTTCGATAGAGTGGTTCCTACAGATATCCCTAAGGCTGATCTGACTGAAAATGCTCGTATTGTTCTGGGGAAGCGTTACCTCAAGAAAGACGAACAAGGCGTGCCGATAGAGGATCCAGAAACCATGTTCTGGCGCGTATCGAAGGTGGTGGCTGATGCGGATAGTAAGTACGGAGCTTCTGAGGTGGCGATAGAGGAACTAGCCCGGCATTTTTACGACTTGATGACAAATGGTAAGTTTGAGCCTAACTCGCCCACCTTGATGAATGCAGGCCGTCCCTTAGGACAACTGTCGGCCTGTTTTGTTTTGCCAGTAGATGACGCTTTGTCAAATGGAAAAAGCGGTATTTATGACACACTGCGGGCAATGGCACTGGTCCATCAGAGCGGTGGCGGAACAGGATTTTCCTTTTCGAAACTGAGATCTACTGGGTCACAAGTGAAATCAACTATGGGCGTTGCATCTGGTCCTGTTTCTTTTATGACTCTCTATGATGCGAGCACAGAAGTAGTGAAGCAGGGAGGGACTAGAAGAGGTGCTAACATGGGGATCTTAAGGGTAGATCATCCAGACATTCGAGATTTTATTGCGTGCAAGGACGATACTTCCAAGATAACCAATTTCAATATTTCTGTGGCTCTCACGGATCAGTTTATGGAAGCAGTAAAGTCCGAGAGTAGTTACGACCTCATAGAACCCAAAACTGGCGAATCTGTTGGCAAGGAAAACGCCAAAGAAATATTTGATCTGATTGTCCATGGAGCATGGAAAACTGGTGAACCGGGTACGTTTTTTATAGATCGTGCTAATGCTTTTAATCCTGTACCTCAATTAGGAGCCTACGAGGCCACAAATCCATGTGGAGAGCAGCCGTTACTTCCCTATGATGTGTGCAATCTGGGGAGTGTCAATTTGGCTAAATTCGTAAAAGAGGGATATGTGCCTGTGCTTGGCGCAGACCCATCGGATGGGGTGGATTGGGATGAATTGGGCAAAGCCGTGCATATGTCCATTCATTTCCTCGACAATGTGATTGACGTAAATCGCTACCCTATTCCGGAGATAACGGAATTGGCCCAGACTATCCGGAGAGTTGGGTTAGGCGTCATGGGTTGGGCAGATATGTTGATTGCTCTCGGACTCCCATATGATAGTGAAGAGGGTGTCGAAATGGGTCGTAAGGTTATGGAATTTTTTAATGAAGCATCTAGGAAGGCTTCTGAGAGATTAGCGAAAGAAAGAGGTGTTTTCCCAGCCTGGGAGAAGTCTATCTGGGGCGGTGATTCTACATGTGCAAAGGATAGTGAAGGCAACAGAGTCCGGCCCATGCGGAAACTTCGGAACTGTAATCTCACCACAGTAGCTCCGACAGGGACGATTTCTATTTTTGCGGGTTGCTCCGGGGGTATTGAGCCAATTTTTGCGGTAGCTTTTATGAGAAACCAAGCTGGAAGTATGATGCCTGATGTTAATCCAGATTTTGTTACCAGGGCAAAAAATGAAGGATGGTATTCTGAAGATTTGATGGTGCGGATTGCCGAGAAAGGTCACATACATTTTCCGGAAGTTCCCGAAGAAGTTCAGGATGTTTTTAAGACCTCTCACGATATTACACCTGAGTGGCACGTTCGCATGCAAGCCGCTTTCCAACAACATACTGATTCTGCGATATCTAAGACCACTAATTTCCCACACGAAGCAACAGAACAAGATGTGAGAGAAATCTATGAACTAGCCTTTGAGTTGGACTGTAAGGGAGTAACAGTGTATAGAGATGGTTCAAGGTCGGGGCAGGTGCTGTCAACAGGAAAGACAGAGAAGACTGGCGAAGACTCTCTAGAATCGGGTGATGAAGTGAAGCGATTGGAACAACTCTTGGCTGATGCAAGGGAGAATGCTCATAATTTGAAGATCGAGCTAGACTCGGTTTACCTGGGACAGGAAGATGAAGATAGGACTGCGGCGGCTAGCCGGGCTAAGAGGAAGCGACCTGACATGCTTCGTGGCCGCACCATGAAGATGAGCTCTCCTCTGGGCGACCTATATGTTACAATCAATGAAGATGTTACTGGACATGCTTTTGAAGTTTTCTGCACCCTTGGAAAAGCTGGCGGAGCTGCAACAGCAGATGCCGAAGCTATCGGAAGGTTGATTTCTCTGGGGCTGAGGTCAGGCATACCCATCCCTGCAGTTAGGGACCAATTGAGGGGAATTTCTTCCGATCGAGCAGTAGGGTTAGGACCGGGCAAGGTACTGTCTCTACCGGATGCGATTGGACAGGCTCTCGAAAGCTATATGTCAGAAAAATTAGGTGTGCAGGAGACACTTCCTCTGACTGTCAACGTTGGCATAGATGGCAATCAGCTAGCACCAGGAAGTGATTCAAGTCAGACAACTGCTTTTCTAGGTAGTTGTCCCGACTGTGGCGCAGGGCAACTTTCCTATGAAGAGGGTTGTGTCAAGTGCCATATTTGTGGCTACAGTGAGTGTGGATAGATAGTCAATCACTGGTTTTTTTACTTCGCTTCCTTTTCATTCTTTTATAAGATATTATCACGGCATATTAAGTTGGCGGATCAACTTATTGGTCCGCCCCTTCTAGAATTTTGCCTGGATGGGAAAGTGTGAATCCCGAAGATTTTGTCGACCGTTTCAATGGGCTTCTCTCATGGGAAGACCGTTACCGATACCTGATCCAACTCGGGCGGAAATTGGATCCTTACCCAGAGCAATTTAGGGATGAGGAGCACCTGGTCTCTGGTTGTATGAGTCAGGTCTGGCTGGTTTCTCAGATAGAGAGTGGGCAGGAGAGACTAGAATTTCGTGCGGACAGCGATGCTTTGATTGTAAAAGGTCTGACTGCTTTGCTTCTGATGTTTTATTCTAATAAAACTCCCGATGAGATACTGTCAACTAATGTAGAGGAGCTTTTTGAGAGACTAAATCTGACTCAGCACCTTTCTGTAAATAGGAGAAATGGTTTCTATTCCATGAGTAGAAAGATTAAGGAACTTGCTACAGAAGCTTTAATTTCAGAGGTTTGAATGATAGTGAAAATCGGCACCCAGTGGACCAAAGCAATAAAACGTATTGCGCCCCCTAAAAAAATGGACTTGCCGTTACTCCTACTGTTGACTCTGACAATATTCGGGTGTGGAGATGAGGTTTCAGAATCATCCAGGGTAGAAAGACCAGCATTTGATGCATCTAGAGCTTTTGAAGATCTTGTAACTCAGGTTGATTTTGGAAGCAGGGTGCCGGGGACTGAAGCACATCAATCCCAATTGGAGTGGATGGAGTTCCAACTGAGGAAAGTTGCAGACACGGTGGTGCTCGATCCTTTTGATTGGGTCACGGCTGAGAACGATTCTCTTAGTCTAACCAATGTGATTGCTCGATTCGGTACTGATTTCGAGCAAAGGATCCTTCTCCTGACGCATTGGGACAGTCGACCGACTGCAGATCAAAGTACCGATGATGCTGAGAAGCAAATTCCGGTTCCCGGAGCTAATGACGGAGCGTCTGGGACAGCAGTCCTACTCGAATTAGCTCGAATGTTCAGCGAACAGCCGCCGCCTGTGGGAGTGGATCTGTTGTTCACTGATGGGGAAGACTATGGTCCAACCACTGAAGATATGTTCTTAGGCGCTTCCTATTACGCCAATAACAGAGGTAGAATCGACAATCCATCTTTCGCGATCCTTTTGGACATGGTAGCTGATATGGATCCAAGCTTTCCAGTCGAAGCATACTCCTTAGAAAGTGCACCACAGGTGGTACAAAGGGTTTGGACTGTAGCTTCTGATCTGGGTTACGGCCGGTACTTTCCTATGGGTTCGACGAGTCGTGTACTCGACGACCACTTAAAGTTGATTGAGGTGGGCATTCCGACTATCGACATAATTGACTTTGACTACGGACCAGCCAATAGTTTTTGGCATACCTTGAAAGACGTTCCAGAAAACACAAGTAGTCGTACCCTTTTAATGGTCGGTGATGTAGTTGCTGAAGTAGTGTATCGTAGTCGTTAAACCTTGAGGTGAAAGTGGCTGAAAATTCAACCGCAGTGGTATCTGTTGTTCAGTGTTCTCCGAAATTGTTCGACACGGAAGGAACGGTATCCGAAGTATGCCGATTGACTGCAGAAGCAGGAAAAGCAGGCGCTGATTTAGTTCTATTCCCAGAAGCTTACGTGGGTGGATATCCGTGGGGACTTGCTTTTGGAACTTCTGTAGGAGGTAGAACTGAAGTTGGAAGATCCACTTGGCAACATTACTGGAATTCTGCAATAGACATACCAGGTAAACATGTAAAATTGATGGCGGAAGCGGCGAAGAAGGCGGGAGTTTATCTGGTGGTTGGAGTAATCGAACGAGATTCTACCTATAGTCGAGGAACACTTTTCTGCACGTTGCTATATTTTTCGCCAGACGGTCAGATTCTGGGTAAACATCGGAAGTTAAAGCCGACAGCTGCCGAACGTCTTATCTGGGGTGAAGGTGATGGAAGTACGCTAACGACTATTGATACTCCTTTCGGTTGCGTAGGAGGATTGATTTGTTGGGAAAATTACATGCCTATGGCAAGGATGACGATGTATGGGAAAGGAGTCGATATTTATCTGGCTCCTACAGCGGATGCTAGGGATCGATGGCAAGCCACACTCCAACATATTGCCCTGGAAGGAAGATGTTTTGTCTTGGGATGCAACCAATATGTCACCAAGGAGATGTATCCCAGTGATATGGAAATCCAACGAGATCTGGAGTCGTGGCCTGAGACCCTATGTAGGGGAGGCAGCGCTATATATGATCCAGCTGGAGAATGCCTGGAAGGTCCGTTATACGATAGGACGGGAATCCTGACTGTGGAGCTTGAGATGGATGCGGTTTCTAGGGGCAAGTTTGATTTCGATGTGGTTGGGCATTATGCGCGTCCAGATGTATTTAAACTGGAGGTAGATCAGGCTGCCAAACCGCCTATAACCTACTGATTAAAATAAGGCACGTTTTGAACCTGTCAGATTATATACTCAAGCGAAATGGTGTCCCGATAGGTCATAATCGGTCTTTGTTCAACAATCTAAACCGCTCATTAGGTGCTAGTACAAATGCTGATTTTTGGCGACATTGGAATCCGATTTGGGGCTACTATTTGGGGAAAGGTGTTTATGTGCCTTTACAGCGCTGGGTGCCTAAGTCCGTTGCTCTGCTAATTGCCTTTGCAATTAGTGGCGCTCTGCATGATCTGGCTATTGGATTAGTTAAGAATTGGCAGTGCTTTTTTACGATTTGGTTTATTTTGATGGGCATCTTCTTGCTTTTATCAAAGAAACTGCAGATTAGCTACTCTGAGTTCCCTTTTTACACACGGATGGGAATCAATATTCTATCGTTGAGTGCCTGTTTTCTTGCGGCCTGGGTGTTTAACAAGAATATTTTCCTATAGGTGAGGAAACTTAAAGCCGAAAAAATATGAATTGCAACCATCTGATGGTTCCTGTGAATTATAGATGTAGGATTGACTAGAACAACCTAGAACAAGGACTTGGAAATGAATCGGATCTTTAACCCTTTAGGGATTGCACTGCTTCTTTTTATATTGGCTGCGACACTCCAGCCAATAGCTATTTATGCTCAACAAGAAGAGGAGCACATTGAAGAATCGGACCTTCTCAAGGAGGGATTACCACTGACCCCTGAGCGTATGCTAAGGAGGTCATTTACTGAAGGATCTTGGATTTCTTTAGATGTAAGCCCTGATGGGGAAATGATTGTTTTTGACTTCCTTGGGGATCTCTATACGATGCCGTTCTCGGGTGGTGTTGCAGAACCAGTAACCCAGGGGATGGCATTTGATGGCCAGCCTAGATTCAGTCCCGACGGACAGTCCATTGCTTTTGTGAGTGATCGTAGCGGGGGAGATGCTGTCTGGACGATTTCACTTGATGGTTCCGACACCACCCGTATCACGAGAGGTGAAAATAGTTCTTATCAGTCTCCTGAGTGGACTCCTGATGGAGATTATGTTGTCGCTACTAAACAAAATCCTGGCCAAGGCAAGCTTTGGATGTACCATCGCGAAGGTGGAACTGGTGTGCAGTTGATAGAGGAGCCTGATAACGCTCGTACCATGGGCGCGGCATTCGGTGCAAATGAGCGTTATATCTGGTACGGAAGAAGAACAGGGACTTGGCAGTACAATTCTCCTGGTAGTGATTACCAGCTTTGGACCTACGACCGTGAATCCGGAACCAACAGCAATCAGTCGGGTCGTTATGGAGGTGCATTTCGACCGACTCTGTCACCCGATGGGGAATGGCTTGTTTACGGAAGTCGACATATATCTGAGACTGGGCTGCGTATTAGGAATCTCACCAGTGGTGATGAACGGTGGTTGGCTTTTCCAGTTCAACGCGATGAACAAGAATCCAGGGCTGCCCGTGACGCCTATCCGGGAATGAGTTTCACACCTGATTCTCGGGAAGTGGTAGTATTCTATGAGGGCAAATTGTGGCGTGTGCCTATCGATGATTCCGTTCCGATTGAAATCCCCTTTAGGGTTGATGCGGAAGTACCTATGGGCCCCGAAGTGGATTTTGATTATCCGATTGATGATTCTCCGACTTTTGTAGCTAAACAGATCAGAGATATAGCTCCATCTCCAGATGGAGAACAAATAGCGTTTACAGTGATGGGTGACCTCTATGTGAGGAGTACCGCTGGGGGTGATCCCAAGAGATTGTCACAGCCAGATGCTGTTACATCTATGCCAGCATGGTCTCCGGATGGTGAAAAGATTGTGTTTGTGACTTATTCTCAAAAAGAAGGGGGACATCTCTATTCGGTGAGGTCCAATGGGGCGGATTTGGAGCGATTAACAGATCAAGCAGCATTCTATACTGAGCCCGTTTGGTCCTCGAATGGTGAGCGTATAGTGGTGATTCGCGCACCAAAGAGAGCTTATGAAGAAGCTCTCACACAAAATGTACAAAGGGGATCTGCAGATCTTGTTTGGTTGCCCAGTGAAGGTGGGAATCCGATGTTGATTTCTCCAGTATCTGGATTGCGTAAACCCCATTTTATACAAAGTCACGAACGTATTTATGGATTCCAGGAAGGAACTGGGCTTATTTCGATGAGGTGGGATGGTAGTGATCGAAGAGAGCATGTACAGGTTCGAGGAGCAAATAGCAGTGGGGGCAGCGGCCCGGGTACCGCTGCTAATTTGATAGTAATGTCACCAGGAGGCTTAAAAGCTCTGGTTCAAGTGGGAAATCAACTTTATGTGGTGACGGTACCTCGAGGTGTCGGTGTTGATGCCCCGACTATTTCGGTGGCTGATCCAGAGGGAGCTTCTTTCCCTGTTTCCCAGTTAACAGATATAGGAGGCCAGTTTCCTGCTTGGGGGTCTTCAGGTCAGGAAGTTCACTGGGCACTAGGGAATGCACACTTCGTCTATGACTTGGATGCGGCTGAACAGTTTGCAGACAGCTTGGATGCAGCCAATGGTTCTGGAGTAGACGATGAGAATGAAGATGATGAAGATTCTGAGGTTGGTCGGTATCAACCAGAAGAATGGCGGATTCGGGTAGAGTTCGAAAGAGATATTCCTGCTGGATTGGTAGCACTGACTGGCGCCCGCGTTATCACAATGAACGGAAAAGAGATTCTGGAGCAGGGCGATATACTGATCCGTGATAATAGGATTGAAAGTATAGGTCCTAGTGGGAGCATCTCAATTCCTAATGGAACAAAAATTTTGGATGTCGCTGGTAAGACGATTGTTCCTGGGTTCGTCGACACTCACGCACATTTGCGAGGTGCGTTTAACGTACATCGATCTCAGACCTGGTCATATGCGGCCAATTTGGCTTATGGCGTCACAACGGCTCGAGACCCTCAGACTGGTTCCAGTGATGTACTGACCTACGAAGATATGGTCAGGGCAGGCAGAATGTTGGGCCCTAGAATTTATAGCACCGGCCAAGGCGTTTTCTCCGGAGAAGGCATAAGTAGCCTAAATGAAGCCAGAGATGTACTGAAACGATACTCGGACTATTTTGACACCAAAACGATAAAGATGTATGGGGCTGGTAATCGTGAGGTAAGGCAATGGATCATTCAGGCCGCTCATGAATTACAACTGATGCCTACAACTGAAGGAAGTCTCGATCTTCGATTAAATATGACCATGGCCCAAGATGGGTATTCAGGTACAGAGCATAATTTACCTGGAGTACCACTTTTCGAAGATGTGGTAGAGCTGGTCGCTCAATCTAATATGGCCACAACCCCTACGATTGTGGTTACTTATGGTGGGCCTTGGGGAGAAAATTTCTTCTACACTACGACAGATGTTTTGGGTGACAACAAGTTGGCTACATTTACTCCGTTCGAAGAAATTTATTCGAAAGCGGCACGGAGGGCTCCAGGTTGGTTCGATGAATCACAATATATTCACAAAGAAATTTCTGATTTCATTGATGACGTAGTAGAGGCAGGTGGTAGAGCTGGTATTGGAAGCCACGGTCAGTTGCAGGGATTAGGCTACCATTGGGAGCTCTGGCTTGTGGGCTCTTCCGATCATATGACTGCACATGAAGCTCTTAGGATTGCAACTATTGTTGGAGCGGACGTTTTGGGCCTCGATAACGATTTGGGATCACTTGAAGTAGGAAAATTAGCAGATTTAGTGGTATTAGATGAGGACCCACTAGAGGATTTGCATAACACCAATACAGTACGTTGGGTTATGAAGAACGGCCGGATTTTTGAGGGTGACACATTAAAAGAAATTTGGCCTGAACAGAGAGCCCCACAGGGTTTTTACTGGCAATCCCATGATATCATGCCTAAACGAAGGAAGACAGGGAATTACTAACTGGTATGTCTGATTGGATCCAGTTTTTCAAAAAAAAACTTTTACCATTCGATGTCGCCCTTCTGACTGGTGTCGATATTCTGACCATCTTTATCGTTCAGCAATACAGATTCGATTTGTGCGTAAAGGAATTCTTTGGATTTTGAGTCACGAGGATCCAGACCATAATGGTTGATGAGGAGAGTCTGGTGTGTCAGCCACTCATCCCAACAATCTGAGCATATCTGATCGTAGATTGTTTCTCCTAATTCATTGCGAAAAGGTGGTTTGGCAAGTTTCGTTTTATCTTTTTTACAGCGTTTACAGAGAATGGTATCCGTCATAAGGTCGGACTCGCTTGCTTCTGAAGCCTTGAAATTTTAAATGAACTCTTGTAGCCGTTATCATTAGATTCCACCTAATAATAGGTAAAGATATAAGACATATCTATCCTAAAGGGTAGTCATTTGCGAACTTGGCTTGAATACGTAATACGGGTGAATGAAAGGATATTTCTATGTTAAGTAAAGAACAGTTAGAACACCTCGAATCAAGATTGCAGAAGGAGAGGACTAAGGCTCTTGAAGCTCTGGGGCGTTTCGGGAGAAGAACAAAAACTGACAGAGAGGTTATGGATTCGGATTTGTCTTCCTACACTGACCATATGGCTGATCAAGGTACTGAAGCTATGGAACGAGAGAAGGCAGCTCTTTTTGCTAGTAAAGAAGGTAGGTATATTTATCGATTAGAGGGAGCATTGCGGAGGCTTTATTCTGATCCAGATAAATTTGGGTTGTGCCAAACTTGTGGTACCGAAGTTGCTTTTAAACGTTTAGATGCTCTTCCGCACGCACGCTATTGTATCAATTGTAAGCGTCAAGAGGAAGCTGGAGGATAGTTCTTAAAGAAATGAGATGAGGGTCTCAGATAGAAGAATTATTCCTGAAGATTTCTAAGATATCATCTCCAAAATTTTGAATGTGCCATTTGCGGACTCCTTTTACTCCAGCAAGGTCACCGAGAGCATGAATTGGACTAGTGGCGATGTGGCTTAGCAGCGTGTTGGACATGATGCTTCCTCTAGCAATGTTAAGTTGATTTGCAATCTGATTGCGGACCAACTTTAATCCATCTAAAAGTTTTTCTTCTTTCAGAGATAGGCGGGGTCGTCTAGGGGATGTGCTTATGGGGTAGCCAGTCAATTGATTGGCTGACAGATTGTCGACTGACTCTAAATCCTTGAAGAGATCCTGTCCGAATTGTTTGAGGACTTGAGAGGACATTCCCTTGATCTTACTGATGGAAGAAAGCCCGTACGATCCCAGTTTTGCAATTTCCAGGAGAACAGGGTCGCCTGCCACTCTGAAATGAGCACGGTCGGTCTTTCTGGCGACAGTGTCCCGCCACTTGCAGGCTGTTCTAAGGCGTTCAATCTCTCTATCAAGTAGATGTTTTGAACCTTTGATCCTGAGCACAGGATCCGAATTTGGTTCTGACTTCCAACGCAAATCCGCCAAGGCTCTAGATTCTTCGGTTGCCCAGGATAGTCGGTCGAGATCCTGAAGTTTTTCAATAAATAGGTCGCTTAGCAAACACAAGCTTTGAGTATCTGCCGCAGCATACTCTAACATCTCATCTGAAAGTGGTCGCTTGGCCCAGTCTGCTTTTTGGTATTTTTTTGATAGCTCGATACCAAAATATTTTTTTAGGAGGGCAGCTAATCCCAGTGAAGGTTCACCGACCAGGGAAGCCGCAATCTGAGTGTCGAATAAGTTGAGAGGAAAGATCTGAAGGTCTCGATGCAAGAGCCGGAGGTCAAACACTCCTCCATGTAGGACAAGCAGTACGTTGGGGTCTTGGAACAGAGGTCGGAGAGTGTTAGATGGGTCCACCGAAAGCGTGTCTACAAGAAAAGTGTTATCACCCGAAGTTATCTGAAGTAGACAGACCTTATCAGAATAACGGTGGAATCCCGCTGCTTCGAGGTCAATAGCAAGCCGATTTTGTCCATCGAGGGTTTTCGACAGGTGCCGAGCATCTTCCTGGTTCTTGATTAATTGGACTGACATTATACTGCAGGTTGGTCGTTCCAGGACAGGAACGCAAGTGACAGTGATGTGTCCAGGCTTGCTCGAGGCATTCTATGGGTTCAGCTTTAGGGTTAATATTCATTATGATTTTCCAACTTAAAATGTAGCTAAGAACCGATGCTTCGTACAAAAATTGTATGTACAATAGGTCCTTCGACCGCGACGAGCTCAGCCATTCATTCTTTGGTTGCGGGAGGTATGGATATAGCGCGTATCAACATGTCACATGGAGATCACAAGTCGCATGCTGAAACGATAGAATGTCTCCGCCGCACTGCAGGGAATCTAGGAAAGAACATTGGTATACTGGTAGATCTTGCTGGCCCTAAGGTCCGCGTTTGTGGTTTGCAGGAGCCCATAGTCCTTGAGCCTGGTCAGACTGTTACGATTTCAAACCAAGCTTCTGAGCATGCCTCTGACTTATCGGTAACATCTTTTGAGTGGTTAGAGGCACTCAAGCCGGGAGATTCGATTCTACTGGACGATGGGGCATTAGAGCTTTCTGTTGTTGATGCTGGAGGAGAAGTATTACTGTCTGAGGTTGTGCGTGGGGGAGTGCTTAGTGAAGGGAAGGGGGTCAACATACCGAATGTCAATGTTGAAAGTGCGCCTTTGACGGAAAAAGATTTATTAGATCTTGAGTTCGCACTGGAAAAAGGTGTGGAATACATTGGGCTTTCATTTGTCCTAGGTGCCGCGGACGTTGTTGATCTTAGAAACAAGGTCCCCAAGGAAACCCTCATTGTCGCAAAAATTGAGAAAGCGAAAGCTATGGAAGGCTTAGCTGAGATAGTTAATGCTGCAGATGCTCTCATGGTAGCCCGGGGAGACTTGGGTGTAGAATTGCCTTTTGAGAGAGTTCCTAGGGCTCAGAAGCGTATAATTCGTTGGGGAAATTTTGTTGCACGCCCAGTTATTACCGCCACTCAGATGCTAGGATCGATGATCGACAATCCTAGACCAACAAGAGCTGAAGTCTCGGACGTAGCTAACGCTATACTGGACGGTTCGGATGCTGTGATGCTGTCTGGAGAAACTGCAATCGGGAAATATCCTATTGAGGCACTGGAAGCTATGGTCTCAATCATTAGAGACGTTGAGTCTAGTGGTTTCCTTGACCAGGGCCCATTCTATGCAACTTTTTCGGGGACTCACGAGAGAGGAGGAGCGACACCGAGGGAACATGCTGTTGCTTCGGCTACGGTAGAGGTCGCAAAACAATTGAAAGTTCCAGCGATTATTGTGATTACTCACAGTGGTTTTTCGGCAAGATTGGTTTCTAGCTACCGTCCTAAGGCACCGCTGTTTGCTGTTTGTACTGACAGATATACTTGTCGACAGCTTGCAGCAGTCTGGGGAGTTTACCCAATCCTTGCCGAAGGTATAGAGGTTAGTTATGAAGCACTTTCCCAGTTCGGTAAAGATATTGTTATTGAAAGAGATTTAGGTGTATCAGGCGATTCGATTGTGATAACTGCCGGTGTTCCTTTTGATATCTCAGGAACTACCAATACCATGCTAGTCGAGGTTCTTTAAAACCAATGAAACTAACATTCCTTGGGACAGGGACTTCTTTTGGAGTTCCTGTTGTGGGATGTGATTGTCCCGCTTGCGTATCAGATGACCCAGCTGATAACCGTTCCCGACACGGTGCTTTATTGGAACTAATGGAAGGGAATCTGCTCATAGATGCTCCCCCAGAACTTAGGATACAGTTATTGGCAACACAGACAACTAGAGTTGATGCAGCGTGGTTCACTCATGATCATGCAGATCATTGTCACGGAATAGATGATTTGCGCGCTTTCACTACAAAGGATCGACCTCATATTCCAGCTTATGTGGCCGATGTATACGAGAATCAGTTTAGAACCCGATTTGGTTATATTTTTGACGATAATTACCAGCCTCTGAAGGGTACTATAAAGCCACGAATCGAGTTGTTTCCGTTTCAACCTCAAGTTCCTTTTGAGGTCTTAGGCCAACAGTTTTCTCCTATTGCCGTTCCACACGGCCTTAAAGATTCCTACGGATTTCGTGTGGGGAACTTGGGGTATATAACCGATGGAAAATCATTGCCAGACGAAGCCTTGGAAGTTCTTCAGGGAGTCAGTGTGCTGGTACTCAATGCTCTGTGGTTTGGTCACCCACATCCGACACATTTCAATGTGGAAGAAGCAGTGGAAGCAGCTAATTTAGTAGGAGCAAAAACTACTTTCCTCACCCATATAAGCCATAGGGTCACTCACCGAGAATTGATAGAAAATCTTCCTGCTAACGTGCATCCTGCCTTCGATGGATTGAGTGTGGAGATTCCAGAATGAGGACCGTTTTGGACTATGCAGAGATGTTGACTGTAAATATGGAGATCAACGGGATTGAACCTGAGAGATTAAAAACAGACTTAGCCGAAAAATTCCAACTTACGCATAGGACAATCAAAGAAGTGCCAGTTTCGAATGGTATGGGTTTTTTAGATCTAGATAAAACCTGGGATGAATTGGATTATGTTGAGTCATTGGCTAAAAAATATAGAGAACGATTTGATGCAGTGGTTGTTATTGGGATGGGGGGCTCTTCTCTAGGTGTACAGGCGGTATGTCAGGCTCTTTTAGGGGAAGCTTGGAATCTCAGAGATGATAAGTCACGCTGTTATTGCCCGAAGGTTTACTTTCTCGACAATCTGGATCCAGTGAGTATTGATGAGTTGTTGGAAGTGATAGATATCGAGAACACTTTTTTTAATGTGGTAAGTAAGTCCGGATCTACTGCTGAGACATTGGCTCTTTATGCCATAATTGAGGATTTGGTTAGGAAGGAAATAGGCTCAGACAAGGCATCTGAACATTTTTTGTTTACAACGGATCCATCCAAAGGGGTGCTCCGTTCAATCGCTAAAAATAAAGAGATCCACAGTCTGGAAATTCCACCTGAAGTGGGAGGCCGTTTCTCTGTCCTATCTTCAGCCAGCTTATTTGTGGCGGCCCTAGTCGGTTTGAATGCTAGACGTATCATGAAGGGTGCTGTCACTGCTCAGGAGCAATGCAAAACACCGATTTTAGAGAATAACAAAGCTGGTATCATTGGAATGTTTCTTTATATAGCGGATGTGGAACAGAGTAGGAATGTGCATGTGGTGATGCCCTATTGTGATCGTCTCCAGAAATTTTCTCTATGGTTGCAACAGCTTTGGTCTGAATCTTTGGGTAAAGCACAGAACGCTTCAGGAGAGCTGGTAAATAGTGGGCCTACAGTTTTGATGGCTCAGGGTGCTAGAGATCAACATTCGCAACTGCAATTGTTTGCGGAAGGTCCCGAAAATAAGGTTATTTTGTTCTTAACTTTGAGGAACCATGATGCTGACATAAAGATACCTGTCGAAACATTGGAACCAAGTCTGTTCCAATCCTTATCGGAACGAGGAGTCGGGGAACTCCTTAATCTTGAGCACCAAGCTACCGTAGAATCTTTGAGGAGAAAGAGTCGTCCGACCATGACTTTGGAATTAGAGAAACTGGACGAGGAGGCCGTGGGCGAATTATTGATGATGTTTATGATATCAACGGTATATGCAGGTGATCTATATGGGGTGAATGCTTTAGGCCAGCCGGGGGTTGAGTTGGGTAAGCGGTTAACCTTTGAACTTCTGGACAGGGAAGAGAATGACCACTCAGATATTTCTAAAAGGGACTCTCGTTGGAGAATAGGAAATGTTTCCGGTAATTAGGTTTTCGTATGAATTTTCACAGTATTTTTATAGGTTCTCTGCGTCATCTGTGGTTGGTGAACATGGAGAAAGGGACCAAGAAAATGGATATTGAACAAGAGCCATCTGAGAGAGGTGTAGAAGCCACTGTTGGATTGGGGGTTGGGTCTTTCGTTCTAGGAGCTTTGTTAGGCGCAGGGGTGGCCCTCCTTTTGGCTCCTCAGTCTGGAAGGGAGATTCAGGAAAACATAAAGAGGAAAGCCAAAGAAATTCAGGGTTCAGCGGAAGACCGACTCATAGGTCATAACCCGACACTAGAAAAACGGATAGACGACTTGAGGGGTGGTATTGAGTCCCAGATTCGACTTGTAAAGGATATAGTCGAATCCAGCCAGGGGAGCACCGGAGGAATTAGTCAGGAATTGGGAGAATTTCTTAAGGGTTCTGGAAAAAAGAAAGAAGAGGGGTCGGCTCTTCCAGAAAAATTAAGAATTTTAGGAGGAATTGGATTTGAAGAGGATACCGACGAAGGCTAAACAAAAACGAGGTCGTACATGGTTGGACCAAAGGTGTGTTCAGTGGTGAAAGGAAGGATGATAGCAACAAGTTTATTCCTTGTTTTGGGCGTTTGGGGATGCCAGTCTGAAAAAATTGAGATTGACTCCAATGAGTCTACAATCAGGTCGGCGTTTCATGACTTTAAGATTGTGACTGTTGCAGAAGGACTAGTCCATCCGTTTGCGATGCAATTTCTTCCTGATGGTGGCATGCTAGTGACGGAACGCCCAGGCCGACTAAGAATAATTAGAGATGGGGTTCTTTTGGAAAAACCAGTTGAGGGTCTTCCTGAAATCTTGGCCCTTGGTCAGGGGGCTATCTCAATGGACGGGCGAGAACAGGCTGGCCTCCGAGATGTAGTTTTACATCCAGATTTTATTAACAATAGGATGATTTATCTGAGCTTTACTGGAAGCGAAGGTGTCGATTCTTTGGGAAATTTAACGGTTGCCAGAGGGCGTTTTGAGAATGATCAACTGACTGATGTTGAAGAGATATTTACGGCTCTGGCTCCGGGCAATGGGACAGATAGAAGCTCTATGTGGGGAGCCAGAATGGCTTTCGACAATGCTGGATATCTATTTGTAACTATTGGCGATAGGCAATGGCCCTCTGAAGGAGACCTGACTGCACATCCCGCTCAAGATCTTTCAACTCATAACGGCACAACCGTGCGACTACATGATGACGGCAGGGTCCCTGAAGACAATCCTTTTGTTACAGTGCCGGGAGCGCTTCCAGAAATTTGGACTTATGGACATCGTAATGCCCAAGGAATCGCGGTACACCCCGAGACGGGACAAGTTTGGATAAACGAGCATGGCCCCCAAGGAGGAGATGAATTAAATGTACTGCGTCCTGGTGTAAACTATGGCTGGCCAGTAGTTGGTTATGGTGTCAATTATGGCACAGGGCTGAGAATACATGAAGGAACTCATCAAAATGAAATTGAACAGCCAAGACACATATGGGTTCCTTCTATTGGTATTTCAGGAATGTTGATATATACAGGCAATCAATTTCCAGATTGGAAGGGAGATATGTTCGTGGGAGGTCTGCGAGGTCAGAAGTTAGAGAGAATCACTCTGAGCGATGAAAATGTAGTTAATGAGGAGACCTTGATAAGGGATATGGGTAGAATAAGGGATGTTCGCCAAGGACCTGATGGATATATTTATTTGGCGGTGGATGGAGATGCTCGGGGCTTCGACGGTGACCCAACTCACCTTATGCGTTTGGAGCCGGTTAGTTATGATTGATAGAATTATTGTGTTGGAGAATTCCGCGAGGAGCGAAGAGGACTAAAGAACGGTTGAGGAGACTATGTTTTGTGTCCGTAAATCACGGCCAGTGTTTTTGAGCGACAGTTGTTTTTGGTCCGCTCAATATTCATGGGAGATATGTGAGTTTTGAGTGCGACTAGTTCCCGAAAAGTGGTTGGCCGGAACCGAAAAGCTTTACATCAGTATGAGATCTTAGACACCTACGAAGCTGGAATTGTTTTGAAAGGCCCGGAGGTAAAATCCTTGCGTGGAGGACAGATGGCCTTCAGGGATGCCTTTGCAAAAGTAGAGAATGGCGAAGTTTGGCTCTATAGCTTACACATAGCACCCTATGCTCAGGCAAATCGTGCCAATTTGGATTCCGATCGAAAACGTAAACTTCTTTTGAATAGGAGTGAGATCCGTCGTTTGTCAGCTAAAACAGCTGAGAAAGGTCTCACACTGGTGCCTTTAGATGTTTATTTTCGGCGAGGTAACGCTAAGGTGACTTTGGGTCTGGGTAAGGGGCGTCAGCTTCATGACAAGCGAGAAAAACTCAGGAGAGCAACTCAAGAAATGGAAGCTCGTAGAGCGGTGGCTAGGTATAAATGAAAGTAATTTCTTGGTTAATATATGGCTTCTGCTTTCTTGCCCCTCTGCTATTACAACCGATAGAATCTCTCGGTCAATCCAAAGGCCATTTAATCCTAGTAGGTTCTGACGGAGACACTCTGGATATTACTGTCTTTGATACGGGAGGGTACAGGACAGTGACTCATGTTGCATTGGAAGAAATGGGCTGGGATGTCGAAATCGATAGTGAGAGTCTCAAGGCAACAATAAGTGAAACAGATAGAGTACGGTTTTTATTTGATAGTCCTTTTTTTTACTGGAACAATGATCTTCTTCAATTGGTGGATTCCCCGGTTATGGAAGGAAGGTCTGCCCAGATTCCGATTCAATTTTTTCTTGATTTTGTCCCAGTGCGTTTGGGAGCTGGTTATGTTCTCACAAATGGCCAAGAATCTAATTTGGGCGAGGAACCCAAAGCTGGAGAGAAAACCCAGATAGTTGAGGCGGAAGCGGAACCAGTGGTTGATCTGCCTGATGAAGGAGATGTGGCTCATGATGGCGAAACGAATGTTGACTTAAGGCGGCTGGTGATTGTCGATCCTGGACATGGAGGCAAGGATCCAGGCACCACGGGTGCTGGTGGGAGACGTGAGAAAGACATTGCTTTGTCTGTCAGTAGAGAATTGGTAAGGGAATTAGAGAAGGATGAGAATATAGAGGTATATATGACCAGAGACAGGGACGTATTCGTGCCGCTTTGGGAGAGAGGTGAACAGGCGATGCTCCAGAAAGGAGATGATCTTGCTATTTTCTTGTCCATACACGTTAATGCAGCACCGAATAGTCCTTCTGTTAGAGGGTTCGAGACCTACTTCCTTTCTGAGGCTCGCACTGAACACGAAAAACGAGTAGCTGCTAATGAGAACGCCCCTCTCCGCTTATATGCGGGGGAGAAAGAAGACGGTGAAACTCCTGACTTGGGCTTCATATTGAGAGAGCTCCGAAACCTTAATCATCAACATTGGTCGGCCAACTTGGCTGAGACTATACAGGAACAGCTAAGAATAGTGCATATGGGTCCGGATCGGGGAGTGAAGCAAGGTCCTTTCGCTGTGATTACTAATGTGCTAATGCCGGCGGTTTTGGTTGAGATAGGCTTTGTAAGCAATCGGGAAGAAGAGAGGGAAATGTCGCGTTCTGAATTCCAGAGGCGGATTGGAAAGGCTTTAGCTGATGCAGTTAGGGGTTTTTATGAGCGTTATCCACCTGGGCAAGAAGTAACTGGTATCAATGGAAATTACTAAGCTGTATTAAGAAGAACTACTGGAAAAATTCATGCAGATAGAACAAGAAATTTTTGGAGTTCGGTTTCGTAACCCTGTGCTATTGGCAGGAGGCACTTGTGGGTTTGGAGAAGAACTTAATGATGTTCTAGATTTCGATAGATTAGGTGGCATTGTGACTAAGTCAGTGACCTATGATCCCAGGGTAGGAAATCCTGCACCCAGGGTGGTAGAAGCTGGTAATGCCATGCTTAATTCGATTGGTTTAGCGAACCCAGGAGTGGAAGTGGTCTGTAGTGATAAGATTCCTTGGATGAACGAAAACCTACCTTCATTGCAGGTGTTTATTAGCGTAGCTGGCCATCTTAAAGAAGAGTATTGTGCAATAGTAAAACGTCTCGAAAAAACCGGTGGGTTTCTTGGATACGAATTGAATTTGTCTTGCCCCAATGATGTCAAAATGGAGGGTATGCCTTTCGCGCTGGATCCAGAATCTTTAAAGGAAGTGGTATCGTCGGTTCGTGAGTTGACTGATCGTCCCATTTTGGTAAAACTGGCTCCTAATGTCCCAGATATAGG
>Ga0115002_10003373_pt1 | contig 20012 bp, 13 predicted proteins | sample ArcticOcean_MG_C_8_FD_89576 | JGI IMG/M metagenome (GOLD analysis project Ga0115002, IMG submission 89576) | Marine microbial communities from western Arctic Ocean - ArcticOcean_MG_CB11_86 | ecosystem: Environmental > Aquatic > Marine > Oceanic | place: Arctic Ocean: Canada Basin | collected... | reverse complement strand
CACGGCCCAGTGATTGCCACGCCCGCTCTCTTTCAACGACCAGCCAGTCAGTATTGTCGCGGCCTGGTAGCCGCCGTCAGCGACGATTCCCATCACGCTTCCCTGACCAACCCATCGCAGCGCACCGCCTTCGTAGGTCACGCGGGCACGACCACCAAAGGAGTCTCCCCAATTCACCTCGTCGTCGACGATTTCGTAGCCGGAGTCGAGATAGCCGCGACCAGAAGTCTGTTCGACCCAGGTGAATTCATCCCCGATCTTGGTTGAGCCTGAGAAGAGACCGCCGATCTCGAAATTCAACGAGTGGGCGTCGAACCCGAAGAAGACCGACGTGCGGCGGGTCAGTTGTTCCGGGACGGCGAAACTCGTTTGCGCATCGGTCGCCTCGACAAGATCCTCGTGGTGCACGATCGAGTAGCTCCATCCGTCGGTCACCTTGTAGTATTTGGCCAGGATGGCGGCATTTGCCCCCCACCACAACTCGGGGCCGATCGCCAGTTTCCAGCCCTCCCAGCGTCCTTTGCCGGTGATCTCGAAACCATTCGGTGCCTGGCCGTTGTACGTGTCGAGGTTGGGGCCGTAGTTGGCCTCGGGATACAGGCCGAAAAAGTCGCCTTCGTAGCCCCAGTGGAAGTGTCCGGTGCGGAAGAAGCCTTCCATCGTGAAACTCGGCTGCTCGAGGGTAAACTCAGCACCGTAGATGGCAAACCGATCGACCACAGCACGTTCAGCACGAGACGGGGCTTCGCCCGCCGCCGGCACCACGCGCTCCAGGGCGCGGTTTTCGTAGATGATATTGTCGAGGCGATTCTGCCCGACGGCCCCGACGCCATGCAGCGACAAGCGGCCCCTTAGATCACCCCCGTTGTCCAGTTCGAAGTCCGTCCAGAAGGATTCGGTGTGGCCGAAACGACGAGTTTCACCCCGCTCCGTCTGCTCATCGCCGTTGCTGATGCTCGACTCGTAGTTCATACGCAAACTGCCAAGGCGCAGGGTCTTCAGATCTTGCATGTCAGCTATAGCGCGACCGGTGGCGTAGCGGTGCGTGAATTCGGACAACCGAATCCCACCGAAGCGCGTACGAATCACCTCAGCCGTCGTCGTGAGTGCGTAGGGATCCAGTTGGAAGGCCTGTTGCAGGACGTAGTAGGAGGTCCGCGGCGTCACCGAAAAGAACCCGGCGGCGTCGTTCGGGGTCTTGGCTGCAATCCCCCACCACTCCTCGTTCATATTATTCTGTCCTTCGACATGGTCGTGAGTATAGGCGGCGGTCGCCCAACTCGCGTTCGTGTCATGGACATCGAGATTCGCCTCCTGCTTGAACTTCCACCAGCCGTCCGACCACTGGAAGATGAAGCCGCCGACGGCCGTGCCGGCCGCACCTTTTCCGTACGATTGCTCGTAGATCTCCTGCCATTGTCGCAGCAGATAACCGGCCTGAGAGACTTCATCCTCACGTCCTCGTCGCGCGTCGTAGGCGTCAGCGCCAAATTCGGTATAGACGAAGGGCACACCCAGCTCGTCCCGCACACGTTTGAACAGATCCCCGCTGCTGGCGCCGCGATAGACGTTTGCGCCCATGAGGTCGAAGTCCCCACAGGTTCGGGCGATGACATCGAGGTAGTTGATATCGCCGTTGACCATCGACACGGGGTGATGACTGTCGAGTCCGCTGACTAGCGTCGCGGCCTCCCCCAGCAGCGTGTAGAGATACTCGGCACGGGGATCGTCCACGTCCTCTGGCAGATCCTCGATCTCGAAACTGGTCCAGGATAGACCGTAGTTGTTTTCGTTCCCGAGGAGATACATCAAGACGCCACGCGTATCCTTGTAGCGCGCGACGGTTGCTTGCAGGTCTTCGAGAATCGCCCGCCGAGTCGCCGGATCAGAATAATCCGTCTGCGACAGGAACACCCCGTTTACCTCGAAACCGTAACGCCCCATCAGATGATTGACGGCGGTCATGATTCCATAGCGGTCATAGATGTACTCGATCCAGCGTGGCGGGATGTCTGAGAACAGCCGGATGGAGTTGACACCCATATCCTCCAGCAACGCCATCTCGGCATCGAGCGCCTGCTCGATGAACTCGTCCGGCCGATCCCAGAGCGAGTACCGATAGTTCTCGCCGATGGGGATGTAGCCCCAATTCATCCCGAAGACCATGAAGTCCTCGCCATCTACCTGCAGCTTCCAGCCCTGCGGATCCGCAACGACGCCGACCTGATTTGACTGCGCTGCAGCGACGCGCGGAGCCGCGACTGTTAGCAGCAGCGACGCGACCGTCGACAAGATCCAATGGCCTCTCATCGCAAATTACCTGGCTAGGACGATTCGGTGTGTTTCGGTGAAGTCACCGGTGATCATTCGGTAGAAGTAGATTCCACTGGACACTGCGCTGCCTGCGTCGGTGGATGCATCCCAGGTGACGGCGTATCTGCCCGTGGCGTGAGGGCCGTCCAGCAGTGTGCGCACTTTCTGACCCAATGAGTTGAAAATCGCGATCTCCACATCACCGGGTGAGAGGATCGAGAACGTGATCATTGTGGTGGGGTTGAATGGATTCGGGTAGGCGTGCTCGAGTTCAGCTACTGATGGTACGTCTGCCAAACGAGTCGCCTCCTCGATCGCCGTGGGAATACCACTATCGAAGGATATCTCGTCGAAGTCGATCTGGATATCCGTCATCTCGCCCCCCTCCACAGCGGCGATCACGATGACGATCTCATCTACGTTTCCGTTGAAGGTGCCGTCGCCGCCCGTCTCGAGATTCCTGAATTCACTCAGGGGTGTACTAATTCGCCTCCACGTGTCGTCGACATCATCCTGAGAAAAGGAGAGCACGTGCTGAAATGAGTCATCCTCGCCTTCTTCGTAGCCTTCGCCGTCGGTGTCCTCGCGGATCGTGATCTCAACGGAGAAGTTGTCGACCGTCGTGCCCGTCTGAACAAGAATGGAGATCTGCAGACGAGGATCGGCGGGCAACGTCAACTGCTGGTCATTCTCCAGATTCTTGAAAAAGCCACCGTAGAAGACGCTGCTGGTACCGGCCCCCCCCCAGCCCGTGTCTAGATAGAAGGCTCCCTCTGCCGGTCGATCACCAACTGCACCACCACCACCCCCCGCCTCGTTGCCGCCAAAGAAGAACCAGTCGGATGCATCCCCATCCTCGAAATCATCGAACATCATCTGGGCGCTGGCAGCACTAAAAGACCCTAGGGCCAGCACGACTGCCATTGCACGTATTTTCATTCTGTTCTCTCTCTTGCGGTGTGAGCCAGGTGCCTGACGCTCGCAGGCGACGCCTCATTTTGGAGGGTTGTCGAAATTGTAATCCTTTCTATGCAATGTTCGAGCCACAGCCACCGATGTGAAATCGGACGTGCCGTAAACTCTTGTTTTTTTAGTTAGATAAGAGACGGAAACATGAGATCCGTTCACCCGTCGCAGAATATGCAAAGAGCGGTATTTCGTCTATCTGACGACAGGATCGGGTCGTAAACCGTTATAAATAAAACAGATAGGAACCGTTCGGACGATATATCGCCCGTCCGACGACATGTCGCACCTACTGAGGTCGCTTGATGCCGAGCTTCTTCATGCGACTGCGCAGAGTGGACGGAGGCAGCCCCAGCAGCATCGCTGCGCCTTCAGCGCCCTTGATGTGCCAGTTTGTTCTGTCGAGTACCTGGCAGATGTATTGCCGCTCCAGTTCGGCGAGAGGGAGGATCTCGCTTCCCGACGAAACCAGAAGTGGCGTACTCTTCAACCCTAGATCAGAGACCGTCATCTCGGCACCCCGGCATACGATGACTGCCCTCTGCATCGTATGCTCCAGTTCGCGCACATTCCCGGGCCAGTGATGCTTGGTTAGAGCCTGCAGGACGTCTCGGCCTAACGGGCCCATCTGTTTGTCCAGGTGACCTGCCATGCGGTCTTTGAAGAGCTCGGCCAGATCGGGCACATCCTCGGTGCGTTCGCGCAGGGGCGGCAGTCTAATGGGGAAGACCCGAAGGCGGTAGTAGAGATCTTCGCGGAACTCACGCGTCTCGACCATCTTCTCGAGGTCGCGATTCGTCGCCGCTACCACTCGCACGTCCGTTGGGAAGGTTTCAGTGCCGCCGACGCGCTCGAAAGTTCGTTCTTCCAGCAGCCGCAGGAGTCGGACCTGGGCTTCCAGAGGCATATCGCCGATCTCGTCGAGAAAGAGCGTACCGCCCGTGGCCAGTTCGACCTTGCCCATTTTGCGCGACACCGCGTTGGTGAAGGCGCCCTTCTCGTGTCCGAAAAGCTCGCTGTCGATCAGGGATGTGGGGATTGCCCCGCAGTTGACGTGGATCAGTGGCCCCTGACTGCGCCGACTCAGTTGGTGCAATGCCCGCGCCGCAAGTCCCTTGCCCACGCCGGTTTCGCCTAGGATCAGCACCGTCAGGTCCGACGGCGCCACCTCGACAAATCTGGTATGGACCTGCTGCAGGGCTGGGCTGCGCCCAGTGAACTCGCTGCTCGGGGCATCGCTGCTGCTGAGAGCCGCTGTTAAGGCCTCAAGACGGGGATCCAACCCCACTGTGACCCGCACCCGGGCTGCCGAGGACGTGTTGAGATCCCGATCAATAGCTCGAACTTGAAAGGTGTATTCACCGGGCGCTATATCGCGGTAGTAGGCACGCAGCTCACGGGTAGGCGCTCGAGACTCCGATTCGTATCCCACGAGCTGGCAGACGTACAGCATGTCACGAGGATGGGTAGTGAAGCTCATCCCCTTGTATTCGAAGATCACCTGACGGGCGTCGGTGGACAGGTCGACGTGTTGCGGGTTCTCATACACGAGGTCGGCGACCACTTGAAGAATCCGTACGCGGGGAGCAATCTGCCTCGGCCGATAACGCACGACCGAACCTAAGGCCGTGCCAAACCAGAATGTCCCATCCTGATCTTCCAGGATTCGCAGGACCGGCCCGATGTGCTGCGACTTGATCGACTGAAACATCTCGCCGTTGTAGTGGGCAACACCGCCGTCGGAACCGAGCCACAGGTGTCCCCGCTGATCCTCGAAAAGGCAGCGGAGGCGGTTGCTGGGCAGACCGTCTTCGGTTGTGAAATTCTTGAACCCGACGCCATCTACGAACAAACTCAGACCGCTCTGCGTGGCAATCCAGAGATTCCCCTGCCGATCTTCAAGCAGATCGGTGACACGGTTGTCCGCCAACCCGTCGTCGGTGGAATACAGCGAGATCCCCCCGTCGGTATGCAGGCGACCAACGCCCTTCCCCCTGCCAGAGGGGTTATGCGTTCCGAGGGAGAACCACAGTTCCCGATCGCGGGTTGCGACCAGTGCACCGATGTGGTTGAAGGGATCTCCCTTCTCCTGCTCCCTGTACAGCGTCTCGAACTGATCGCCCTGGAGGCGGACGATCTGAAGCGGGCTGGCGAAGAGCTCTTCTCTCTTCGCGGTGGTCCCGTTTTCCCATTGAGCGACGACCAGCCGACCCGCATGATCCTGGGCAACGGCGCTGACACCTACAGGACCGAAACCGGCGTCTGAACCAATTCTCTCGAAGGTTTCCCCGGCGTAGCGGAACAAGCCGTTGCCGCCACCAAACCACAGATCGTCGTTGCCATCCACGTAGATGGCGAAGCAGCTGTTGAGATCGAGCCCTTGTCGCGCGCCGATGAATTCGAAGGTCTCTCCGTCGAACCGGCAGATACTTTCAGATGTGAGACTGAGGAAGGGAGTGGCGAACCCGATCCAGATGTCGCCTCTGCGATCTTGCCGAATCTGCGAGATCTCAGCCTCACCTTCGGGGAAATCCTCGCCTCGACCGAATACGGCCAACCCATCCGCATCATAGAGCGCAACACCGCCGCCCCAGGTACCAAACCAGAATTGACCCTCTCGGTCCTGGTGCATGGCATTGACAACGGGATAAGGCAGGCCGTCTTCTGTTGTAAAGCGATCGAATCCTGCACCGTCGTACCAGAGCGCCCCATGTCGCGTACAGAACCACACTCTGCCTTCGCGATCGCTCTGAATCTTCCGCAACATCCCGCCTAATTCGACCGACTCACGACAGAAGGTTCCGTTGGCGTACCGCCACAATCCTTGCTGGTCTCCGGCTCGTCCAATCCATACTGTGCCAGCCTGATCACTGCCGACGACATAGCATGTTGCGTCTTGCGGAAACCCGTCCTCGACGTCATAGCGAAAGAAGGATTCATCGTCGAAGCGGACCAGATAGTCGAAGCCGAACCAGATGTTGCCCGATAGATCCTGGGCAATCCCCCAGCACTCGTTCGTCCAATGCGGTGATGGAGGCTGTCCGTATTGTTGCTCGTAGAGTGGAACGAGATCGCGGTATTCGGTGCCGTTAAAATACCCAAGGGTCCCGGTTCCTCCACACCATACACGGCCCTGTTGATCCTCATACAGATACTGCACGGGCCGATCGGCGATCCCGTCCTGGTTCAGGGAATGGAAGTGTTCACCGTCGTACCAGCAGACGCCGCTCGTCGTGGCGAACCAGAGTCGCTGGTGGCGATCCAGATGAATGGCATACACCCGATCCCCACATAACCCGTCCGAGCGTGTGAAGAGCTCGAACCGATCACCGTCAAACCGACTTGCTCCGTTATCCCATGAGGCGAACCAAAGATATCCGAGGTTGTCCTCGGCGATGTGCTCTGTTCGCACACCGCCCATGCCCTCGGCCAGCGCGTAGGTCCTCCAAACACCTCTTCGGTCGATGAAGAGCCCCTTTCAACGAAGGAAACTCAGACGTCAGTAAGGTAGTAAGATTGTGCGCCCCCTGCTAAAGAGGCCGCCAGAACCGGGAGGAGCTTTTCGACCGTCCACGAGCTCGCCTGGAACCGAGATGCGCCGACCGGATGGCACCCATTGGGACGAGCGCTGCTCGATGGTCAACTTTGACCCAGACTCGGGGCGCCAGACGCCGGAAGTCCTCAAAGCGGTGCTTCGCGAGAGGGACAACAAGGCAGGGCCTACGGCACCGTGATTCGGTGCGGACGCCTGGCGCTAGGCCAGCCCCTCTACTTCACGTCGACCTCCGGATGCCGGTATGCGTCCCATCGGCGCCACCCGTACCCCGCATCAGATCAAGAGGACTCAGAGCCCCGGAAAGCGGGCTCGACAGCCTGCTTGTTCACCCACTGTTAGTAGGTCAGCTGACAATCGACGGCACCAGGGCGCCGAAGGCATCCAGAGGACCGGCAACGGACGCGATCTCAGGACGCGATCCCACGCTCCTCAAGCATCTTCACAATCGCATCGACACACGCAGTCACAGACAGTTCGTGTGTCGCCAGTTTGAGATCTGGCGCGGGAGGCTCCTCGTAGGTAGCCGAGACGCCAGGGAACCCGGCAATCTCGCCACTGTCCGCTTTCGCGTACTGGCCGTCATCATCACGCGCACGGCAGACCTCGACCGGGGCCGTCAGATGAATGACGAAAAAGCGCTCGTCTCCGACGACCTGCGCAGCCCGTAGGCGCACTTGCTCGCTGGGTGCGACGACAGCACCAATGCAAATCAGACCTGCATCGTTGATCAGCTTCGCGACCTCTGCACTGCGGCGCAGATTCTCTGATCGATCCTCGGCAGAAAAACCGAGGTCTCGACCGATCCCTCGCCGCATGTTCTGCCCATCGAGGACGGTCGCTGCTCTGCCCATGTCAAAGAGTCGACGTTCAAGGGCGTAGGCGATCGTCGTCTTGCCCGCCCCCGTGAGCCCTGTCAGAAGAATCGTCGCCGGCACCTGACCAAATCGTGCTGCCCGTTCCGTATCGGTGACAGCACTCAGTTCAGTGTTCAGGCTCTCAGCACCGGGTTCGTCATCCCAGTGATCGTTGCGCTGATCTCCTGTGGTACGATCAACGATCATCCCTGCTGCGAGAGTCGCGTTGCTGATACGATCAACGACGATGAAAGCGCCCATCGAGCGATTACGCCGATACGCATCGAAGCAGACCGGCTCACTCAGATGCAAATTGCAGCGTCCGATCTCATTCAGCTTGAGCGTCGGCGCTTCCTGGCGATGCAGTGTGTTCACATCCACACCATAGCGCAGCGTACCGATCGTGCCGGTCACACTCTTGGCGCCCATTTTGAAGACATAGGTCTTGCCAGGCATAAGCTGCTCGTCGTGCATCCACACCACCATCGCATCAAAACGCTGCTCGAGCTGAGGCACATTGCCCGGCCGCACGATCACATCACCACGGCTTACATCAATCTCATCTTCGAGAGTGACGGTCACGGACTGGGGCGAGAAGGCCTCATCCAGATCACCGTCGAAGGTGACAATCGACTTCACACGACTCGTTCGTCTCGACGGCAGGGCCATGACCTCATCGCCTTTGCGCACGATACCTGACGCCACGGTTCCACAAAAGCCGCGGAAGTCGAGGTGCGGCCGATTCACATACTGCACAGGAAAGCGAAAGTCCTCGAGATTGCGATCGGAGCCAATGTAGACATTGTCCAGGAAACTCATCAGCGTCTGCCCTTCGTACCACGGCGTATTGCTGCTGCGGTCGACGATGTTGTCACCCTTCAGTGCAGACACAGGCATGAAGTGCAGATCCGGCATCTCGAGACGCGATGCGAAGTCACGATAATCGGCACGAATCTTGTCAAAAACATCTTCGCTAAAGTCAACGAGGTCCATCTTGTTGACGGCAACCAGGACGTGTTTGATACCCAACAGAGAAACGATGAAGCTGTGACGCTTCGTCTGTGTCACGACACCGTGGCGCGCATCAACGAGAATGATCGCCAGATCACATGAGGAGGCACCCGTCGCCATATTGCGCGTGTATTGCTCGTGCCCCGGCGTGTCCGCAATGATGAACTTGCGTTTCGTCGTCGAGAAATAACGGTAGGCGACATCGATCGTGATGCCCTGCTCGCGTTCAGCCTTCAGCCCATCAGTGAACAGCGCAGGATCGAGTTCGCCGCCTGTCGTCCCCGCCGTTGCTGAGTCCTGCTCCAGACTCTTGAGCGTGTCTTCGTAGATGAGTTTGGCATCGTAGAACAAGCGGCCAATGAGTGTGCTCTTACCATCATCGACACTGCCGCACGTAAGGAAGCGTAACAACTCCTTGTGCTCGTGTTGCGCCAGATAGGCGTCGATGTCCTCGGCAATGAGATCAGATTGATGAGACATTAGAAATACCCCCTCTTCTTCTTCTCTTCCATGCCAGCACCCCCCTCATCCTGATCGATCAAACGCCCCTGCCGCTCGGACGTCGTTGATAGCAGCATCTCCTGGATGATCAGGGGCAAGGTCGTCGCCTGGGAGTCGACGGCGCCTGAGAGTGGGTAACATCCGAGGGTGCGGAAGCGAACACTCCGCATTTCCGGCTCTTCACCAGGTTCCAGCTTCAAGCGTTCATCGTCGACGAGAATCATCGTGCCGCCACGGTAGACGACAGGTCGTTCCTTGGCGAAGTAGAGGGGGACGATGGGAATCTGCTCAAGGTGGATGTATTGCCAGACGTCCAGCTCCGTCCAGTTGGACAGGGGAAAGACACGAATGCTCTCGCCCTTCTTCACACGGGCATTATAGAGATTCCACAACTCCGGTCGCTGATTCTTCGGATCCCAGCGGTGGTGATCGTCGCGGAAGGAGAACACGCGCTCTTTGGCACGGGACTTTTCTTCATCCCGCCGTGCCCCACCGAAGGCGGCATCAAATTCATACTTGTCGAGGGCGTTCTTCAGCCCATCCGTCTTCATCAACTCCGTATGCTTCTCACTATCCTCGAGAGGATGAATGTCGTGAGCCTTGCCCTCTTCATTGATGTAGACGATGACATCGAGGCCCAGATCCTTGCGCGCATAGCTCTCGCGAAACGCGATCATCTCCTTGAACTTCCATGTCGTATCAACATGCATCAGCGGAAAGGGCGGGTTTGCCGGATAGAATGCCTTCTGCGCCAGACGCACCATGACGGATGAGTCCTTACCGACCGAGTAGAGCATGACCGGATTGTTGAACTCCGCCGCAACTTCGCGGATGATGTGGATACTCTCCGCTTCGAGTTGCTTGAGGTGGGTCAGGCGATAGCCGCTGATCCCTGCGTCAGAAGGATCTGTATCTGACCCGCTTGTTGATTTGCTCGGCAAACGGTTTTCCGTCTCTGAGAGGCGCAACGGCTAGTCTCGGTGACTGCGTGACCGGATAGAACTGGGTGACCGATGGAAACGTTAGAATCTACATAGCCACTGCCAAATCGGCTACCGTTGGCGGGGATTAGATCATACTCCCGATGGTGCCCCTGAAAACATTCGTGGTGGGGTCCCCGTCTATTCGACACTGGCCATGGAAATGGCACGCAATGTCTCCTGTCGCATCTCGCTTGATGAAGCGGGACTGGACATGGGCGGACTGTATGTCCTGCCTCGTTCTCACCTTGAGAATTATGGTGGCAATGACAAGATCAAGGAGCCTGCATCTACAATACGGCCCCGACGACGTAAAGCTGCCCGGCACCGACACCTATCCCTGGGCCTAGGACGCCCGCTCGCTGCACTCGAGAGTCTGATATCCGAATGACTGACTTTCCGGAGGATGGCACTGCACAATGTCGGGTGTCTCACTGCCTGCTTAACCGCCGGACGATGTTGAGACTGCGACGCAATCCCACTTCAGGCTCATCGAGGGCGGGGCTGAGTTCAAGACTCACCGCGCCTGAGTAGCCGACGCTGCCGATCGCGGTGAAGGTGTCCTGCAGGGCTGTCTCTGTCAGCATGCCATCGAGAAGCGCCTGGTGCAGGTCTCCCACGCCATCGTTGTCATCCAGATGTACGTAGCCGAGACGATCGCCAGCGATCTCAATCGCCGTGGCCGGCGTGATGCCTTCCATCTGCGCATGACCGATGTCGACGAGGACGTGCAAATTCGGATGGTCGACACTTTCGACGAAGGCTCGCGTCGCTGCCACCGTGGGTAATGCCAACCCCGGGAAGTGCTCGAGACTCAGCGTCATGCCTCGATCCTGTGCACGCTGTGCCAGCGGTGCCATGACGGCAGCATAGCGACTGAGAGCCGCCTGACTGTCGTCCTTACCTGGCACCAGATACACGGCCTCGGCGCCCAGATCGGATGCGTGCTCAATCGCTCGTTGAGTATAAGCGATCGCACCGGCCCTGGAGGCGGGATCGCCGTGATCGAGACTCGCCGCTTCGATCAGGCCAAAAGACGCCGCCAGGCAACAGACGCTCGCCCCGGTATCCGCTAGCGCCGACGACGAGTCGATTTGCCCAGACGACGACAAGTCGGTTTGCTCAAGAGCGAAAGGCCGCACGTCGATACTTGAGAAGCCAAGACCGGTCAGCTTCCGCACTGCATCCGCCTCTTCTGTGGGTAGCCCCCAGACACAGCAGGAGATCCTCATCGTTTTGCCTCCATCTTGCCCTCGCGCAACGGCCGCTGAGCGGTTATGGTTTGCTTGTTCGGCTTGATCGCCTGCAACTCCAACATCACCTGCAACTCCAACTCTTCAATTTCAACTCTAACTGTTCGCAGGCCCTTATGAATTTGCACTGGATCGACTGGCTCATTGTTGTGAGCCTGCTCGGCTTTATCTGCGTCAGCGCCTACATGACGAAGCAGTATATGCGCTCCGTCGCCGACTTTCTATCGGCCAACCGCTGCGCGGGAAAATATTTGCTGGGCGTTGCCGATGGCATCGCCGGTCTCGGCGCCATCAGTATCGTCGCCCGCTTCGAGATGCACTATAAGGCCGGCTTCACCGCCGCCTGGTGGGATATGATGCTGCTGCCGATCGGTGTCATCGTCGCTGCCACAGGATGGGTGCAGTATCGCTTCCGTCAGACCCGAGCCATGACGATGGCCCAATTCTTCGAGATGCGCTACAGTCGCTCCTTCCGTGTGTATGCCGGTATCATGGGGTGCATCTCCGGTATCATCAATTTCGGCATCTTTCCTGCCGTGGGTGGCCGTTTCTTCCAATACTACTGCGGCTTTCCAGAGGTGATCGTCGATGTGGGCATGAAATTCGACCTCGTCTATGCCCTGATCATGGCCTTCCTCCTTAGCATCTCACTCACCTTCACATTTCTCGGTGGTCAGATCGCGGTCATGGTCACTGACTTCTTTCAGGGCATTTTCGTCAATGCCGTCTTTGCCGTCATGGGCATCTTCCTGTTGCTGTTTCTCTTCGATTGGTCCGTGATCATGGAAGCCGCTGCCATGGCACCGGCCGATGCATCATTGATCAATCCGCTGCACACGGGCAACACGGACAACTTCAACGTCAATTACTTCCTGATCCAGGCTTTCGGCGCGGTCTACGTTTTCATGGCCTGGCAGGGAAATCAGGGCTACTACAGCGCCGCCCGTTCGCCGCACGACGCTCGCATGGGACGGCTGATCGGTCAATTGCGACCGATCACACAAACCCTGCCCCTCGTGCTGCTGCCGATGTGCGCCTGGGCCTTCCTGCATCATGCCGATTTTGCCGCTGAAGCGGTCGGTGCCCATGCCGCCCTGGATGCCATCGATAGCGAGCAGATTCGATCTCAACTAACAGTGACCGTCGCCACGGCACACTTTCTGCCGCCCGTGATCGCCGGTCTCTTTGCCGCCGTTATGCTCGCAGCCTTCATATCGACCCACGACACGTATCTGCATTCCTGGGGATCGATCTTCATTCAGGATGTGGTGATGCCCGTGCGGCAGAATCTGCTGGGTGACAGCAGCGTCCTGAAACCGGAATCACACCTCAAGTTGTTGAAAGCCTCCATCTTTGGTGTCGCCGTATTCATCTTCCTCTTCAGCCTGCTGTTTTCCCAGCAACAAGACATTCTCATGTTCTTCGCCCTCACAGGTACGATCTATCTGGGTTGGGCAGGCGCCGCCATCATCGGTGGGCTCTACTGGAAACATGGCACCAATGCCGGTGCCTGGTGGGCAGCAATCATCGGCGTCGTACTCGCCATTGGGGGTTGGTATTCCACCTACTTCTGGGAGGACGTGCGTTTGATGATTTCCGGCATCGCACCGGAATGGGCCGCGAGTGAAAAGATGCCGATCAACGCACAAATCCTCTGGTTCTGGACGATGATCGCCACCCTCGTGACCTACGTCAGCGTCAGTCTCATCTCTGGCATTGGCAAACCGACATTCAATATGGATCAGCTGCTGCATCGTGGAGAGTATGCAGTTACGTCAGAGGCAGAAATCACGGATGAAGAAGAGGCACAACCACAGAGTACGGGGCTGGCCATCTTTCGCATGGGCAAGGAGTTCACCCGTGGTGACAGAATTCTCTTCTACTTCTCCTACCTCTATTTAGGCCTCGTTGCAGTCGTTTTCGTTGCCGGAACCCTCTACATGTTGTCGAGTGATATCAGCGATAGCAGTTGGTCAACCTTCTGGTTGGGCTACAGCATCGTTATGCTCACCCTCACGATCATCATTACCATCTGGGTCGCCATCGGTGGTATGAAAAATCTGCGAGAGATGTTCGCCACCCTGGAAACCCTCGAACGCAATGAAGCGGATGACGGCACTGTCGTCGGTCATCGCTCCCTCGCCGATGTTCGTCACGATGCAGGAGACAATCAGTGATCATGTTGCCCCGTCAAAACCTGGTGCTCGGAGCCATCCTCGCTCTTGCCACCATCTCCTGTGCGCCTAAGGCGCCAGAGCCTGAGCTTGCAGCGCAGATCAATAGCGACACGATCACCCTTGAACAGGTCGATGCGCGTCTGCAGGAATCCGAGCCCGAGGCCTGGCAGTCTCTCTTCGAGGCTCGTCAGCGTGCTCTCGCATTTCTGATTGATGAACAGTTATTGCAGGAGAAGGCCGGCAAGGAAGGAATCGAGCGCGACTCCCTCGTGCGACGCGAGGTGCTCGACCAACTGGCCGTGGTTAGCGACAGTGCCATCGCCGTCTTCTACGAACAGAATCGTCAGCGTTTGGGTAGCCAGGATCTTGCCACTGTGCAGGAGCAGATTCGTCAGTATTTGGCCTCCGATAGTCATCGTCTGGCGTGGCTCGGTTATGTTGGCGAACTACGCGACGAGGCCAATATCCGGATCGCATTGGAACCACCCCGGGCGGTGATCGCCGTGGGCGGGGACGAGCCATCTCAAGGACCGCAGGACGCGCCGATCCTGCTCGTGGAATACTCAGACTTCGAGTGTCCCTATTGCGGACGGGCGAAACCAGCGATACGCCAGGTGCTCGAACAATACGGCGACAAGGTTCGACTGGTCTTTCGCAACTTCCCCTTGTCTATCTTTCCCAATGCGCGCCTTGCCGCCGAAGCCAGTTTGTGTGCACAAGAGCAGGATCGTTTCTGGGACTATCACGACGTGCTCTTTGACCATCAACGTGAACTGCGTCCCGTCGATCTGTCTCGTTATGCGATGGAGATCGGTCTGGATGGCACCGCTTTCGACGCTTGTCTTGAATCGGGTCGCTTCGCGGATGCTGTGAGTGATGATCTCAAGTCGGGCGAACATTTTGGTGTAACGGGCACACCCGCCTTCTTCATCAATGGCCGGCCCCTGACAGGGGCCCAGCCCTTCTCGGCGTTCCAGCAGATCATTGACGACGAGCTCGAGCGTATCGAGCGAGTCAGTCTGTAGACCAACGTGAGAGTGCTCTTGCAATGAAAGCGACCGTCACCGCCCGCGACGTCTTTGTCCCGTCCCCTGAACAAGGCACGGGCGTCATGGGGGGCAGCTATTACACCGAAAGCAGTGGCGATCGGCTCGTGAGTATTCACAGCCTCACCAGTAGATCCGACACCGTCGATGCTGCCTTCGTCCGATCATCAGACGATGGCGGCGCGACCTGGTCAGATCCGGATCGTTGGGAAATGTCCTTCGACCACCCGCACGGCACGGGCCGACGGCACCCGCGGGGTGGTTACGTCGATCTGCAGACGGGGCGCTATCTCAGTGTGTGGACGGAGGGCATCCTGCCGTCGGACGATCCCCTCGAAGGCATGGTTCGCTGGACCCTCCACTACTGTGTCTCAGAGGATGGGGGTCGCACGCAGATCGTGAACGAGCAGATCGTGCACACCGGTGACGAGTATGATACGATGCACCATCTGCCCGGTGTCAGTGTCGGTGCCAACTGTGTGATGATCGGCGATCTCGGCCAACGCCCCTTAACGCGTTCCGACGGCGTGATCCTGATTCCCGTGCAGAGCACACCCGTTGGACCCGAGGGGACCTATCACAATCCAGGCGCTGGCTACACGTACACAGACTGCCTCCTGCTGATGGGTACGTGGCGCGTCGATGGCCGCCTGGACTGGACCTGCTCAGAGCGCATCGTCGGTGACCCCGAACGCACAACACGGGGTCTGATCGAACCAACGATCGCAGAATTGGCCGACGGCTCAATCCTTCTGATCATGCGAGGCAGCAACGACGCGCGACACGAACTACCTGGGCATCGTTGGATGTCGAGATCAACGGATGCGGGCATCTCCTGGACGACACCCCAGCCCTGGACCTACGACGACGGTGTCGCCTTTCACTCGCCCAGTTCGTGCTCGCAACTGATCCCTCATTCAGAGGGTCGTCTGTTCTGGATGGGCAACCTCTGCGAACACAATCCCGCGGGGAATCGACCTCGCTATCCGATCATCCTCGGTGAAGTCGATCGTCACAGCGGCCAACTGATCCGCTCGAGCGTGACCAGCATTGACGACCGCCAACCCGGCGAAAGCGAGCAACTGACGCTGTCGAACTTCTATGTTCGTGAAGAGCGCGGTAGCGGCGACCTGTTGCTGCATATGCCGCGCTTTTTCGCCGACGACAGCGCGCCAGGCTTCAGCGCCGATCTGATCCTGCAGCGCATCGCAGTTTCCTGACGGATCTTCCCCTGACCGGCTACATCTTTCGACGACTGTTGCTCATGGTGCCGACCCTGTTCGGCATCATGGTCGTGAATTTCCTCATCGTGCAGGCCGCCCCTGGCGGGCCCGTAGAGCAGGTCATCGCTCGTCTTCAGGGGCATGATGTTGGCGCCGCTGCCCGTATCGGTGGCAGCGTGGCAGCAGAGGGCACCGATGCGTCGATGGCCGTCGATCTCGACCGCGTGGACAGTCGCTACCGCGGTGCCCGCGGCATTGATCCGGATCTGCTCGCCGAACTCGAGCGCATGTATGGATTCGACAAACCAGCGCACGAGCGCTTCATCTCCATGATCTGGGGATACGTGCGTTTCGATTTTGGTTCAAGCTTCTATCGCGACCGAGCCGTCCTCGATCTGGTCCTCGACAAGATGCCCGTCTCGATCAGCCTGGGTCTGTGGACGACGTTGTTCATCTACGCCATTTCCATCCCTCTCGGCATTGCCAAAGCGGTCCGTGATGGCAGTCGATTCGACGTGTGGTCATCCTCCGCTGTCATCGTCGGCAATGCGGTACCGGGATTTCTATTTGCCATTTTGCTGATCGTCCTGTTTGCCGGGGGGCACTACGTGCAATGGTTCCCATTGCGCGGGCTGACATCGAGTGACGTAGAGGGACTGTCGACGCTGGGCAGGATGGCGGACTATCTGTGGCACATCTGCTTGCCCGTCATGTCTCTCGTCATCGGTGGTTTCGCCGGCCTGACACTGCTGACGAAGAATTCCTTTCTCGAAGAGATCGGCAAGCAGTATGTACTGACAGCGCGAGCCAAGGGCTTGGGGGAGCAGCGCGTGCTCTATGGACATGTCTTCCGCAATGCCATGCTCATCGTCATCGCGGGTTTTCCCGCTGCCTTTGTCGGCATCCTCTTCACAGGTGCCCTGCTGACGGAGATCATCTTTTCTCTTGATGGCCTGGGTCTGCTCGGCTACGAAGCAGCTGTGCAGCGCGACTATCCTGTCGTATTTGGCACACTCTACTTTTTCACATTTCTGGGTCTCATCCTGCAGTTGATCGGTGATCTGACGTACACCCTCGTCGACCGGCGTATCGACTTCGATCGGCGCGACGGATGACATCCGTCGCGCCACCTCCTCCTGCGGAAATCCGTTGGTGCGGCGTACGCATCTCGCGTCTAAGCCGTCGTCGCCTGGCAAACTTCCGCGCCAATCGACGCGGTTGGTGGAGCACATGGATCTTCCTCGCTCTGTTTCTCTTCACACTACCGGCAGAATTTGTCGCCAATGATCGTCCCTTGCTCGTGTGGCTCAATGGCGAATTGTATGTGCCTGTCCTCAGCAGCTACGCCGAGACCGACTTCGGTGGCGAATTCGAGACGGAAGCGGACTATCGCGATCCCTATTTCCAGCAATTGCTACAAGGCAGTGGCTGGGCCCTGTGGCCGCTGATCCGTTATGGCAATCGCACCGTAAATTTCGCCCTGCGTGAACCAGCCCCCGCGCCACCATCCGGCAACAACTGGCTCGGCACAGACGATCAGGCACGTGACGTTCTCGCCCGCCTCATCTACGGATGCCGCATTTCCGTCCTTTTTGGACTTTGCCTCACCTTCTTCAGCTCTCTGGTCGGCATTGCAGCAGGAGCCATCCAAGGCTACTTCGGCGGCTGGGTGGATTTGCTCTTCCAGCGCTTCATCGAGGTCTGGCAGGGACTACCGACACTCTATCTGTTGATCATTCTTGCCAGCTTGGTGGAGCCCAACTTCGCGTGGCTGCTGGGACTGCTGCTGTTGTTCAGTTGGATGAGTCTCGTCGGTGTCGTGCGCGCCGAGTTCCTGCGCGCCCGTAATTTCGACTTTGTGCGCGCCGCCCGTGCCTTGGGCGTTGATGACATCACGATCATGCGACGTCACGTACTGCCGAACGCCATGGCATCGACACTCACCTTTCTCCCCTTCATTCTCACCGGTTCCGTCACGGTCCTTACATCCCTCGATTTTCTGGGATTCGGCCTGCCTGCAGGCTCCCCATCTCTGGGAGAGCTACTGGCCCAGGGAAAACGAAATCTTCACGCTCCCTGGCTCGGTGTCACCGTGGTTGTCGTGTTGTCCGTGATGCTGTCGCTGCTCGTGTTCATCGGTGAAGCCGTACGCGATGCCTTTGATCCACGCAGAAGTCTTGAGCCGAGTGGAAGTGCAGGATGAGCCTTCTCGAGATCCAACAACTGAGCACAACCTTTAGCGGCTCTGGTGGTGAAGCAGATGTTGAAGCCGTGCGTGACTTGTCTCTGAACGTTGAGCGTGGTGAGACGGTGGCTGTTGTTGGTGAATCAGGTTCCGGCAAGTCTGTCACCGCCCTGTCCGTCATGCAATTGCTACCCTACCCACAGGCCTATCACCCAAGTGGTTCCATACGGCTAGGTGAGGACGAGTTGATCGGTGCACCGCCCGCGTTATTACAGTCACTCCGTGGCGATCGCATGGCCATGATCTTTCAAGAGCCGATGACCGCGTTGAATCCATTGCACACGGTGGAGAAGCAGATCGGCGAGACCCTGCGTCTGCACCAGGGACTCGATCGCGACGCGGCCAGACAGCGCTCATTGGAACTGCTGCGACGTGTCCAGATTCCAGATCCCGAACAGCGATTGGAGTCCTGGCCGCATCAGCTCTCCGGTGGGCAGCGCCAGCGCGTGATGATCGCCATGGCTCTGGCCAACGAACCTGATCTGTTGATTGCCGACGAACCGACAACCGCTCTCGATGTGACGGTGCAGGCAGAGATTTTGACCCTGCTTCGCGAACAGCAGATCCAACTCAACATGGGTTTGCTCCTGATCACACATGATCTGACACTGGTCAGCCATATCGCCGACCGTGTGTATGTGATGACTCAGGGCCGCGTCGTTGAACAAGGCGTCACGACGCAGATCCTCACCGAGCCTACGCACCCATACACACGGAAACTGCTTGCCTCAGAACCACCTCCGCGCTGGGACAGGGCACGATCGAGTGTCCCGGTCCGACCTGTGGACGCATCCATCGAGGCGACGGGCCGGGCAACCGGCCCGGCCCACTCGTCAGGCCAAGTGGATCCCCCCGATGACCTGCTCCAGGTCGATGATCTGCGAGTGTGGTTTCCGATCAAGCGGGGCTTGTTGCGCCGGACGGTAGGTCACGTAAAAGCGGTGGATGGCGTCTCCCTGCAACTGGCATCCGGATCGACGATCGGTCTGGTGGGCGAGTCTGGCTCGGGCAAGACAACCCTCGCCATGGCAGTGTTACGCTTGCTCACAAGCGAAGGGGGTATCCGCTTCTGCGGTCACGATCTTCAACTCCTAAAAAATACCCAGCTTCGGGCCCTACGGCGACAGTTTCAGGTCGTCTTCCAGGACCCCCTCAGTTCATTGAGTCCGCGGCTATCTGCTTTTCAGATCGTTGAAGAGGGCCTGAAGGTCCATGGCATCGGTGGCCACTACCAGCAACGACGGGCGCACGTCGCCGCGGCTCTGCATGAGGTCGGCCTGGATCCGGCAAGTATGGATCGCTTCCCCCACGAGTTCTCTGGTGGTCAGCGACAACGGCTTGCCGTAGCACGAGCCCTGATCCTCGAACCGCGCTTTCTTGTGCTCGACGAGCCCACATCGGCGCTGGATCGCACGGTGCAATTGCAGATCATCGAATTGCTGCAACGCCTGCAGGAGCAGCACGACTTGGCGTATCTGTTTATCAGTCACGACCTGCGGGTTGTGCGCGCCTTGGCCGACGAGCTCGTCGTGCTGCGTGACGGCGTCGTCGTCGAGTCAGGCAGAGCCCGAGACCTGTTCGAGGCGCCGCGTCAGCAATACACACAGCGCCTCATGCAGGCCGCCTTCACCCGTTCCGTCGGCGGCTTCGACTCCTGAAGTTGCCGGAGCTTGATGTCTATTCGTAGACATACTTGTCTTCGAACCAGCCAACCTCGTAGCCATACTTGCCGCTATTCCCTTGGGTCTCGTGCCAGGAGGGGATCCCAACGCCTTGCCGTCTAGCGTGTCTGGTGTTGTCGCTGTCCGTGACAATCAGCATATTGCCCGGAACGTCGCGATGGATATGGTGTCTGGTATGTGACGCCAACCCTCGGCGCCGTTAAGT
>Ga0115002_10003370_pt1 | contig 20024 bp, 17 predicted proteins | sample ArcticOcean_MG_C_8_FD_89576 | JGI IMG/M metagenome (GOLD analysis project Ga0115002, IMG submission 89576) | Marine microbial communities from western Arctic Ocean - ArcticOcean_MG_CB11_86 | ecosystem: Environmental > Aquatic > Marine > Oceanic | place: Arctic Ocean: Canada Basin | collected... | reverse complement strand
TGCGCGCGACGGCCGCCTGGCAGGACGCTTCCTTGCCGTCACGTAAGACCTGGCCGAGAAAGGACCAGACCATGACGACCGTCGTATAAACCTGCCCGCGACCGAACAGGTTGCCATGTCTCTTGAAGATCTGTTCGATGCGTTCGGCGGAGAGAACCGAGGCAAAAGGCAGCCCCGGCTGCGAAAGGAAGCTGGTCACGACGCGTTGAAAATCGCCTCGGCCGATTCCAGAGGAACCTGGTACACTGCGCATGAGAAACCCTCCCTGGTTTTGTTGCGACCAGCAACCAGAGAGGGCTTCTTGCAGGTTGGGGTCGTGGGCTTTCTCGTGGGCTTTCTCGGGGGGCAGGTATTCGGCGCGCATGCCGTCGGCTTGGCAGGTCCAGGTCTCGCCGTCGTTTTCGGTGATCCACACCCCGCCGCAGGAAATTCCGACGGCCACCCGTCGGCTGTCGCGGGGATCGACACAGACGGAATGGATGCCCGGCTGATCTTTGCCGCCGCCAAACCACTCCAGTCGCTCGTCGAGATTCCACAACGATTCGACAAGTTGCCAACTGTCGCCATTGTCGTCGGAACGGAATAGTCCTCCGGGAATGGTGCCGGCCCACAACCGGCCTGGTTGATCGTGCCCACCGGTTTCGAGCGCCCAGAGTTCGTTCAGGCTGGCCGGCTGGGGTTGGTTTGCGGCGTCGTTCTTGTCGGAAAACGGATGCTGACCGATGAACGACCCTTCGGGGTAAACCGGCACCGCGCACTCGTCCCAGGATTTTCCGTTATCGTGCGAGCGGTGCAGTTTGACGCCGAAGTGTCCGTGATTGAGGCCGGCGAACAACGTTTTCTCGCGTGGATCATGCAAGCTGATCGTCGTCGAGGTGCCGAGGAAATCGACCTTGTCGATGTCCCACCCCGTTGCGCCCCGCGATAGCGAGAACAAGCCCTTTCGTGTGCCGACATGTAGATGATCGCTCATCGATATTCTCTTTCGCTCGCTCTCGATTTCGTCCGGTTTGCTAGCGAATCATCCTAGGCTTTGTCGGAAAACGCCGCCAGAGTCTGAATCGTAACCCGACGCGTAAGCGAGGGACGCAGGACAATCGAGCCTACTCCCTGCGTCCCTCGCTTACGCGTCGGATTAACTTGAATTCTCCGACGAAGCCTAGGCTGCCTGTGGGTGGATTGCCACAAGATAACTGAGCAAGATGACTGGGCGTTGGATAGAAGTTCGAGCCGTGGTGTCGCGGAGTGTTCGTCGGGTGGGTAGACTAGAGAGAGCGATGTGCTCTTTGTATTAAACGGGAGGCGCGAGATGTTTTCCAAGCAGTCGAACGACAAGATTTACCTGAACGTTGTTTGCGGAGCGGCTGTGGTGGCCGTGCTGGCGTTTGGGTTGGGTTTGATCGGGGTGGGGACAGGTGGCCCCGAGGAAGCCGAGGCCGAGACGAAGCTCGATCCGGCGGCGAAGAAATCGTGTGCGGAGAAGTTGCAGCGGATTGGCAAGGCGTTGCAGGCGTATCACAAAGAGCACGGCACGTACCCGCCGGCCTATTTGGCCGATGACGAGGGGACTCCTCAGCATAGTTGGCGGGTGTTGTTGTTGACCTATCTGGATGAGAAAGATTTGTACGCCGAGTATAAGTTCGACGAACCGTGGAACGGGCCGAACAACGCGAAGCTTGCCGACCGTATGCCCGACGTGTTCCGTTGCGACCCGGATTCGTCCGAGCCGACGACGAGTTTTGTGGGAGTCATCGGTCCGTTGACTGTCTGGAAGGGGAAAGAGGCGACGAAGCTTGAGGACATCACCGACGACGTGAAGCAGACCATATTACTGATCGAATCGCCGGGTGTGAGCGTACCCTGGCTGTCTCCAGAGGATCCGCCCTACGAGAAGCTGGGGCTGACGTTGAAGTCGAAACGTGAGCATGGCGAAAACCTGATCGACCTTCGCGGCGGGCAGGCGTTGTTCGCCGATGGGAAGGTTCGGGAGATTCCGGAAGATTTGCCGTCGGGCAGTTTGCGGAAGTTGCTGGAAATCGATGACGGGGAAGCCTTTGAGTTTTAGGCGGCGATTGCTGTTAAGGGGACGTTCCCCACTTTGCGTCGATTTCAGACGCTGATAAGGCGGGGAATATCTCTATTGCTGGCGATGCTGAAAGATTCGGCTTCCCTCCCGCGTCCTGGTTGCTACACTACTTCTCGTGACGGCGTTATGCCGTAAGAGGTGATTCTCACGGAAGATATGGCAGAAAGGATTGCGGCATGTCTGCACAACGGGAAACTGAATCACGAGATGTCACCGAGGATGTTGCGGCCGTTTCGCCAGCTCACGACTTGGAGCAGGCCGTACGGCGGGAGCTGTCTTCGCATCCGGAACTGAGTTTTTCAAGCTTGGTGATACACCGCATTCCAGACGGCGTCTGCTTGGAAGGGGTGCTGGAAGTCGAGGAAGATTGCCCCGACGTGGACTGCTTGGCACGGCGTGTTGCCGGGGTTGAACAGGTGCTGAACCACCTTGTGGTGAAGCAACCGGCCCACAAGCCCCCTGCGAAGGGCTGATCTCCGAGGTTTCCCCCTGTGACGGGATTGGATTCGTGTTTGAAGAAATTCAGCGAACCGGCCCTGATGCCCCGAATTCGGCTACCCGCGAAAATCGAGTTGTGCTAGTGTTCGCCGCCCGCTTTCGTTCATTCGATCATTTCGTACCGCTTTTCGGCGGTGGCGAAGCGAGGCAGTGTCCACTGATGCGAAAGAAAACGGCTGAACTTTTCGACAGGGATTGTCGAGGTCAGTTGTGTGGAATGTCGAGTCGGTTGGAGACGTGGCAAGGAGGCCACTGTGAGTATTGAAAACACTCCGGATCAGGACTCGAAAGTCCAAATCCGCTGGTTAATTCGGCGTGACATGCTGGAAGTGCTCGAAATCGAGCTAGCTAGCTTCGAGTTCGCTTGGACGGAGGAAGACTTCCTCTGTTGCCTGCGCCAACGCAATTGCATCGGCATGGTGGCCGAGCGCGGTCATGAAGTTGTCGGCTTCATGATCTACGAATTGCACAAGGCGAAACTGCAGATCTTGAATTTCGCGGTCTCGACCAAGATCAGACGAGGTGGCATCGGCCGCCGGATGGTGCGACGCCTCATCGACAAGCTTTCTCAGCAACGTCGTAAGGAGATCATCCTGGAGGTTCGCGAAACGAACCTGGCGGCGCAATTATTCTTCCGCAACCAGCAGTTTCGAGCCGTCAAGGTGCTTCGCAATCACTACGACGACACAACGGAAGACGCGTACTACATGCGGTACCTGCTGAGCGAAGCGGAAGAGGGGCATTTGCCATTTTCGCCGCAGAACCGCATCTCGGAATTCGACGCGGCTTAATCGTCCGTTGGGAAACTCACCCTGGTTGTGGCGCGGTCAATACCGACGCCTACGGCTTGCCGGTCAGAGTTTTGGCGGTGCGGGCGGTTTCGGCCGTGGCTTACTCGGCCCCTTCGGCGGGGACGGTGCCTTGTAGTACCAATCGCGGAAAGAGACTCCAAAGCGGCGGCGCATTTCCCACTCGGCCCGTCGTGCCCAAGGTGTTTTCGGGTGCGTGCGAATCACCATCGCCAATTGCTCTTGGGCCTTCTTGTGAGCCGTTTCAAGCAGGTCGGGCGTGACGCCGAACACTTTGGCGTCGATCTCGGTTGGGGGCAGCAGTTTTGCCACGCCATGCCGCACGTTCCAGCGATTGGCTTTGGGGTGGCTGAACTTGCCCTGGGCTTTGCGGGCCGCCAACGAGGCCTGGCCTTGTCGTAGCCCGATCATGTATTGCATCAACCGCACGCGATAGGCAAACAACTGGGCGTAGATCAGGTCGTAGCTGGCGCGCCACCGCAATGACGCTTCTTTTCCACGAAGCTTTTTGACCTTCTCGAGGTGCGTTTTCGCCAAGCCAAGTTGCTGGTAGACCAGCTTGATTCGTTCGAGCCGCTTGATCACTGGGCCGGCCGACTGCTGTGGAATGGTGTTGAACCAACCGTCGGTCGGCACGTGGAGCCAGCTCTTGTTTTCTTTTTTGTAGGGGTTCAGTAGTTGAATGACTTCGTAAATCGCCTTGCGGAAGTCGCTGGCATCGCGGCGTTCTGAGTAAACGCGGCGGCTATCGAGGTTGGGCAGATACTCGCGCATGGCGAGCGCCTCGAACTGGTACTCCTGGAAGTCGTTGAGGTCTTGCTCTTCGTGCGGGAGTTGAAAGAAGATGCCCCCCGTATCCCGTGCCAGCCGAACTTGTTCGTAGGGGCCGAACCCACTCATGTGCGCGTCGTGTCGCGCACTGAAGCCGTTGAACTGCAACGACTCGGGGTAGGGCGTTTCCGGCCCGCGACGAATGGGCAAGTGGAACACGTGACCTGTCTGCGGTTGGACCCAACGCACATGGGCGTAAAGCGAGCCGAAGACCGATTCCCGTCCCATGAAGTAAATGGGGGCTTTGATCTGCCTGGCTTTGTCGCGGACTTCTTCCACCCGCATGCCATCATCGCCCGATTCGTCGCTGACGACGATCAGCACCAGTTTTCGCCGATCACGTCCGCGAGTCACCTTGGCCGAGTACTCGTTCAGCACCGTGAGCATGGCCGCACAGGTGTTCTCGGTACCGGTGTCGTCAACTTTAATTTTGTCGATGGCAGCGACCAATTCGGCCGGATCGGAGGATGCCTGCGGCGTGTGCAGGTGGGGTGTTTTTCCAAAACTCGAAATGATGCTTAGTAATACATCGTCGGGGAGCTTGCGTCGGCTCGTCGACTGTTTTTTCTTCGGTGTATCGCCGGTTGCTTTGATGTTGGCGATTTTTAATTCTTCGTAGACGCGATTGATCCGCAGCTTGAGGTCTTCCTGATCGTCCTTCATGCTATCGGATTCGTCGAACAACCAGACGACGAGCAATTTGTCGTTGCGCATCATACGGACGAGTTCTTGCGTCATCCGATCCAACGCCGCACCGTATCCTTCGACGATGGCACCAACTTCCCCGGTCACTTCCCCTTCGCCGAGATCCTCGCCAAGTTCTTCCAACCCGTCGATCTCTGCGATGCCCGCATTGACTTCGATCTGCGGCTCTTCGACAACCTTGTCGTGATCGATCTTCGTCTGCTTCATGAGCGACGCAGCCGATGATCCCCCGATATTCGTTGAAGCACTGCCTGCCTGGAAGTTGATCGAGGTGGCGATTTCGGTGGGATCGTCGAGTTCCTGCATCACCTCTTCGATGGTGCGGTCTTCATCCTCGACCGATTCAATGATGAATAAGTCTTCGACGCCCCCCGTCACGATTTGGTTGAGCGCCAAGCCGATCATGATGATCAGATGCATGCCAACCGAAACGACGATCGCCGGAAGTTGTTTTCGTATTTTCATAATGTATCGTTCCCCCGAAGTCGCGTCAGAGACGACGCAAACAGGCCGAACGGCCACGGAGCCTCGATGCGGGAACCGGTTTCAATATTGAACGTTGATCGTACCGTACCGTACCGAAAGTTGAATGTCCACAACTGATATGGGACTATCCGATGCGTCATACCGACGCAAGTCACGGTTCGAGCACTCTTCTGCCGAATCACCCACCGGTCACGGGGAACATTCGTCGGAATTCGCCGCTTATCAGCAAGACACCGAGATGCCCGGCGATCAAGGCGACGAAGGCTCGCGCGTCAGCCGCGTTTCTCGTTCAAAAATGCCATCCCCATCGCGATCTTCCTGGAGCACGGCCTGACCGCTGCTTTCGTCGATCCACAATTTGCGAACGGCTCGACTTTCCTGCGAATTTTGCACCCAGGGGCTGGAATCGTGGCCCAATTCGTCCCACAGATCGTGGACCTGCTGACGCTCGGGGACGGCGGGGGGATGAACTCGGTGATCGCCGTTCCATTCTCGCAGGCCCCAAACCGCCGCACCGCCGGCTGCCAACGTGAGCATAATGGGAAACCAGCTCATCCCGTGTTCAAGAGCCGCTTCGCCGTCTTCGCCTTCCTGCCAGGCCGGGGCAAAATCATCCTCGATCTCTGTCAGAGAATCGCTTGGTAACTCATCCGGTAAATCGTCCACCGCGTTCGTCATGTCGGTGAAGTCTTCTTCGTGATCCTGAACCAGACGTTCGAGCAGGACGGCCGCCTTCTGACTGAAATCATCCGGAACGTTGAGAACGAAGCGAGTCGCCCAATGACCGGAAATTGCGTCGAATGTTTCGTCGACCGACAACGTCGTCGGAATTTTGTGACTGCGCACCAATTGGTCGGCGAAGAAACCCGCTTCGGCCATGCTTTCAAATCGAGCGACCGAAATGCCGGTTGGATCGCTGGTGAGTGCGTTTTCCGATCCCGCCGGGGCTGGCTGGTTCTCGCCTTCTCGGCAGATGGTGCAGATCTCATCGAGTTGATCGACCGGCTGGCCGCAACGGAGACAACTGGGCATCGAGTCCCTTTCCATCGAGTCGGTAGCGAAGCGGTCGGCTCAAGAGATCGAAACACATTCCGGCAATCAGCTCTTGAAATTCGACGCCGAAGCATTTTTCAACAGGCTGTTAGCATGGTACGGCATGTCGAACTGCCCAACCAGCGGCAAATTGACAGAGCGTACCTTGGGTGCCGTCATCGATGACGGTCAACCTCGTTGTTCAATGAATCAAACCACAAGACTCGAAGAGACAAAGAATTGCCCGCAGGCCTGGCGGCACGCTGACTTCGTACGCGGATCATCGCAGATCAAGACCGGTATTGTCTCCACGAAAATCTCGTTCATCTGCGGCCCATTCTTCGTTTCTCGAATTGCACCAGCCCTCTGCCGTACATTCTCTGAGACTCTTCGTGGTTTTTTCCGATCGTTCCTGACGACACCCCGTGTCTTTAGGGGCAGCCGATTTCCTCCTCGACTCGCCGAACCGGCAAGAACCAGTTACGTTTCACGAACTTGCCACGTCGCCAAGGAGTTCGACCCCATGCATGAACAGGACACCGGACAGGCCACACCGGAAACGGCGTCGGCCACGATTGTCATCTTCGGTGCCTCCGGGGATTTGACGGCACGAAAACTGGTACCCGCACTTTTTGAATTGTGGAATGAAGGCTTCCTCGCCGACAACGCGCCCATCGTCGGCGCGGCCCGACGAGAGAAGACCGACGAGTCGTTCCGCAACGAAATGCACGATGCCGTGAATCGCCACACCCGTAGCGGTCCGGTCGCCGACGATCGTTGGGCCGCATTCGCCGCGCGGTTGTTCTATCGCCGCCTTGATCTCACTAACAGTGACGACTACACGCAATTCGCCCATGAGTTGCAGACAATCGAAGAGGCCATCGGCTGCAAGACTCGTAAGCGGGTTGTGTACTTGGCTACCGCGCCGAAGTTGTTTCTGCCGGCGGTCGAAGCATTGTCGCAAGCCGGGTTAATTCCAGACACCGACGACGAAGACGAACTGCGTGTCGTCCTCGAAAAACCGTTCGGCCACGATTTGGAATCGGCCCGCGATTTAAGTCACCGCTTACGCCGCCTGTTAGTGGAAAGCCAGACGTATCGCATCGACCATTACCTGGGCAAAGAGACGGTGCAAAACATTCTGCTGTTCCGTTTCGGCAACTCGATCTTTGAACCGTTATTGAACCGCAACCATATCGATCACGTGCAAATCACCGTGGCCGAGTCGCAGGGAATGGAACGAGGGCGGGGTGGTTATTACGATCGCGCAGGCGCGTTGCGGGACGTCTTGCAGAATCATGTGCTGCAACTGCTCAGCCTGGTGGCAATGGAACCGCCCGCGTTGTTCCGCGCCAACGATATCCGCGATGAGAAACTGAAAGTGCTCAAAGCGCTTTCACCAGGTACGCCGCTGGGCATCTCGGATTGGGCCATCGCCGGGCAATACGACGCGGGCACATCCGGCGGTGAGACGGTGCGCGGGTACCGGGAAGAAGACCGAGTCGCGGCCAATTCGCGTCGTGAGACGTATGTCGCCATGCAGGTTGCCATCGACAATTGGCGCTGGGCCGGGGTGCCATTTTATTTACGGACGGGCAAGCGAATGCCCGAGCGAGTCACCGAGATCGCAATCCAGTTCAAGCCACCCCCGTTGCATCTTTTTACAACGGTCGAATGCGAGGGCGACATCTGCGACCTCGTCGGAGCGCAGCCGAATTCGCTTGTGTTCCGGATCCAGCCTCGCGAATCGATCTCGCTGTCCTTCTCGACAAAGCGGCCGGGGATGCAGTACCAGATTCACCCCGTGACGATGGACTTCGCCTACGAATCGCAATTTGAAGTCTCACTACCGGAAGCCTACGAGCGGTTGTTACTCGATGTGCTGCGTGGTGACTCGACGCTGTTCACCCGCAGCGACGAACTCGAAGCCGCCTGGCGTTTCGTGACTCCCATTTTGGAGCATTGGGAGAACGAACAACTCGCACCTGAAGGGTACGCCGCCGGTTCGTGGGGACCGAAAACTGCCGACCAACTGTTGCAACGTTCCAACCGCCGCTGGCGAACACCGCATCCAGAGAACAACGACTAGCCTCAGAATTGCAGTTCGTCGAGAATCTGCGTGTCGAGGCGTTTGGTGTTGCGTTCGATGGCTAACACGATCGTGCGTTTTTCTTCGCCACTGGGAGTGATCGTGATCGCGGGGATCACCTGCCTGCCGTCGGGCAAGCTAAGCCGCAGCGAAAACCGGCCGTCTTTCGAGAGTTCGACCGGCTCACCGGACAGCGTGAGTTGAGCATCGGGATGCGTTGTACCGTGAACGATCAGTTCGGCATCCATCAGGAATGGAAAGTCCACGCTCGCTTCCTGCTGTTGGTGTCGGGTCAGCGAAGCCGACCGGCGCGGTAACGATTCGGCATCGAACGCCATCGGCTGGGAATGCTGCGCGGTCCCCTTTCTCGCTTTGCCATTGGCAGGCTTGCGACCATTGGTGTCGTTGCTTGAACCGATCCGGCCGTGCGAACCTGGGCGATGGGTTTTCACGCGTTTTGATTTGGCTAGCGAGAAGAAGGTGTCGTTCGGAGTTCGATAGCCGATTTCCAATTCGTACACTCGCGAAGAGTTTTCGACAGGCACGTACCAATCGTCGAACCGCCCGTGAACTTCTACGTCGCCGACCCACTGCTTTGCGGACACCGCATCTTCGTCATCGGTGACGTCGAAGATGCGAATCACGGGGACCGCCTGATGCCACTCGGTCCCCAACGCGGTGCGTGCCCGGTCGACAATGCGTTGTGTTAGTTCCCATTTCACATACAGCCAGCGGGCGTCCATTGTTTCAACGATCAAACGATCTCGCGTAACGCTACCGGCTCCGAACCTCGGCACGTCGCGGGAGCCGTTGCGGCCTTTCCCGTTGGTTCGACCCGAGCCGTTTCGTTTACCGCGCGCCCCGTTGCGGTTCCGTTTTTCCACCGCGAGCAGCGCATCGATGAGTTCCTGCTTCTTCATACCATGCCAACCACCTACCCGGCGGCGGCGTGCCATCGATGCCAGTTCTTTACGCGTGTGTGACTTGAGGGTGTCTGCTGTCATGCTTCGCGAACTCCGGCGTTTTTCTCTGGAACACGCTGCGGAATACGGCCCCAGAGTTTGCAAGACGCAACCTCATCGGCACCGATTTCGAGGAATGGACTCGATCGACGATGTCCCCTGCTCGAAAGAAATCGCCGCAGGCGAAGCCGGAAAGCAATGCTTGACCGGAAAGCCGGAACAAGCGATTTCTCACGATCAAGAAATCGAAGCGGCCTTCCGTGCCCGCGCTTCGGTTCACCGGTCGATACTCGACCGGCTTCGAGGAAAACCCCCGAAGTCCCGAATCGTCACCCTGCCAGCGACAAGAGGCCTTGGGGTAACGCAAAACGTTAGCAAATTGACGGCGTTGAGTAGATCCTGACACTCACCTCGATGCAGAACGCTCGAGTTGAGTGTCATTTGTACCAGTTTTCACACGGTTATTCAATGTTGCGAACCAGTTTTCGCACCATTTCTAGTGATTAATGAATGACGGTAACTCTCGTGATACAAGTAACTTTCGTCGTTCCCGTATTCGGCAGGTCGTATACCGGCAGACAAATCGGGTGGCGCGGCCGCTTTCCGGCCGGGTGCCGCAGACGCAGAGGACTGCACCTTCCGTGTGGAACCTGTTTATTCGTATGGCCCAACGGCTCTGAATTCTCTCTTGGATTCGCACTCAACAAAACAGGGTACCTGGAAGGCGCAGCATCTTGTCGCTTCGCGACCCGGCCGAAGACGGTCGGGCCACCCACTGACTCCTGTCTTTCAGCTCCAGTCTTCCACTAGGCTCCAATGCTCTTCCCTCAATCCCCGCTGGCGAGAAGGCTGGGAACCAGACATGAGAAATTCAAAATCGAAGGCTTGGGGGCTTTGACAACTTAGGGGACGACAAATAGACTGACTGCCAATTCGACGGGCGATACCGTCGCGAGTTATTTTTGTGCCTCCATCAACCAACAACGGCCAACCCCCAATTGCTGCGGCAATGCAGTGGGTCACGCGGATTACGACTGTCTCGCTAGAGATGTCGTTGCCGGCCGCTGGTGGTTACTGGCTCGACGACCGTTGGGGAACTGATCCTTGGCTGGTGGTTGTCGGGGCGACTTTGGGATTCGTCGTCGGGTTTCGTCATTTGTTACAGATGGTCGACCAAGCGAATCGTCGTGAGTTGGCCAAGAAGAAACGTGAGAAACGATAATAGCGAAGGCCGACGGACGATTGTGAGCACGCACGAGCAAGCAGAGCCAGGAGTTGTTTCCCGCTGTGGGTTTCTCACAGCCGTGACCGCGACGGTCTGGTTGGTCGTCACCGGGCCGGCCTACATGCTGAGTGGTGTTTTGGGGTTGGAGGGGGCCAGCTACGCGGCTGTGCTCTGCCTTATTCCCGGCTGGCTGGTCTTTTCTGTTGTTGATCGCTATTTTGTCGCCCACGCGCAGGTTGCCGGCGTACTTGTCGGAACGGTTCTGCGAATGCTGTTTGTTTTAGCCGGGCTGGTGGCCGTTAAGGCCATCCGACCGGAACTGGGGTTTCGGGAGTTCATCGTCTGGATTCTCGTTTTCTATATGGCGACGTTACTGACCGAAACCTTAATGCTGGTCAAACACCGCTCGGCCTGATCTCGCAAAGTTGCGGGGAAATGTCAGAGCATTTGAAAGTCGATTCGGACGCATGGCTGCCGGACACACAGACGCCTTTCATCACGTCAGAGATTATTCGTACTTCGAGCTGCCGTTCGGAGAGAAGATCTTTCTGCCGAGACCTTTCGGTTTCGAGTTGACGAAATTCATGGTGTTGCAGGTGGTGGCTGCTGTGGCCGTGTTCCTCATCTTCCGCGGTCTGTCTCGCCGGGTCGCTAACGGCGAACCGGCACAAGGCAAGTGGTGGAACTTCTGGGAAATGCTGGCTGTCTTCATTCGCGATGAAGTCGTGCGACCCACCATCGGAGACGGAGACCACGGCCACGACGATGACGGTCATGGTGACGAGAGTCACGATAACAATCATGCCCATCCGGCTGACAAATACCTGCCGTTCGTTTGGTCCTGCTTCTTCTACGTCTTGGTCTGTAACCTGCTGGGGGCCGTTCCCATGCTGGGTTCAGCGACCGCCGAGATCAACGTGACCGGCGCGCTGGCGATTGCCGTTTTCGGAACGGTGATCTTCTACGGCTCAAAAGAGCTGGGGGTAGCCGGGTTCTGGACGAATCTCATGCCGGGCATGGATATGGCTCCGGCGCTGAAGATCATTATGACGGCCATTATCTGGCCGATCGAATTGCTCGGGCTGTTCATCAAGCATGGTGTGCTGGCTGTTCGACTTTTTGCGAACATCATGGCCGGCCATACGGTGATCGCAGCCATCCTGGGTTTCATTGCCGTCGTGTCGGGAACCGGGTTGTTCTGGCCAGTTTCGATCGCGAGTGTTTTCGGGCAAGTGGCCATCGGGATGCTGGAGTTGTTTGTGGCCTTCCTGCAAGCATACATCTTTGCGTTCCTGGCAACGTTGTTCATTGGTGCGGCGGTGCACGAGCATTAAGGGCAAGCCGTTTCGGCCAATTGTCGAAACACGACTGCCACGGCGGTTGTTTTTTACTGAGTCGATTGTTTGAATGTGGCGGTCCTACGCGGACTGAAGTGAATTCGTAGTGTGGGCGGACGAGGTGATGTCATCCTCGATGCCGCCAAGACAAGTGTGAGTTTCGCAGGCGGCATTAGTCGGCCTCTGCGTTTATCGAGCAGAATCAGGAGATCGAATCGTGAAACAGTGTGTGCGTATCATGGGGTTGGCGTTCGGTGTGTTCTTCGCAATGTCCATTCCGGCGATGGCCGCCACCGGCGACGGTGGAGTCCATTTCTCGGGTGCATTCGGTGCCGCCTTGACGATCATCGGTGCCGGTTACGGCATTGGTAAGATCGGTGCGGCGGCCGTCGAGAGCATGGCCCGACAGCCGGAAGTGGCCGGTCAGATTCAGACCGCGATGATTATCGCAGCCGCTCTGATTGAAGGTGTCACGTTCTTCGCCCTCATCGTCTGCATGGGTGCCGCCGGTCAATACTGGATCGCCAGCTAACCCCGACGAGAACAGTTTTGGTTACGTGTCACCGTGATGGTGTTCGTGTGAAAGTTGGTCGAGGTACGTCGTGATGTTCAAGCCGTTGCTTGCGGGCATACTGCTTTTGGTCGTGGTTCTTGTGCCGCGTGGAGTGTTCGCCGAGGTGAAAGCCGAAGGCGATGCCCCCACGGAAAGCAAGAAGTCACACGGGCATGTCGAGTTCTCGGTGAGCGTGGGCGCTGATGATGCCCACGACGCGCACCACGCGCTCGAAGAGAAGTATGGTCGCGAGAACGTCATCGAGCAACACAACGGTGCCCCGCTCGATCCGAAAGCCGACTTGGCAATCTGGTCGTTGGTCGTGTTCTTTGTCTTCGTCGGCGTCTTGACGAAGTTCGCCTGGAAGCCGTTGGCGGCTGGGCTGGATTCTCGGGAAACCAAGATTCGACAAGATATCGCCGACGCCGAAGAGGCCCGCAAGAAGACCGAGCAAATGCTCGCCGAACATGTGGCCAAACTCGACGCGGTGCAAGACGAGGTTCGCGAGATCATCGCCGAAGCACGTCGTGATGCCGAACACACCAAGCAGGAAATCGTCACGCAAGCGCAATCGGAAGCGGAAGCGACCCAAAAGCGGGCGCTGGATGCCATCGATCGCGCACGCGATCAGGCACTCGACGAACTGTTCGCCACCATGTCGAACACCGTGGCCCAAGCGACCGAGTACGTCGTCGGCCGCAGCTTGACCGGCGACGACCAGGGCCGACTGATCGACGAAGCCCTCAGCCAGTTCTCTGCGCAATCGAACTAGAAGACGGATAAGCAGCAAGCGAATGGCCGACAAACCGCAAACCCGTATCAAGAGTGTACTGGAAGACCCCAGCGCTCAAGCGATTGCGCGCGTGTACGCCGAAGCGTTTCTGTCTGCCGCCGCCGATGCCGGCATCGAAGAAGCACTCGAAGAATTCGCGTCGTTTCTGGATGACGTTCTCGCAGCTTATCCGGAATTCGAGTCGCTGTTGCTTTCCGGCATTGTCAGTCGCGACGAAAAAGTGGCCATCATCAATCGCACGATTGCTCCCTCGGGTTCGGAGTTTTTCGTCAACTTTCTGCGTGTGCTGGCCCGTCACGACAGACTCGAAATCCTGCCATTAATTCTTTCCGAAAGCCGCCTGCGGCACGAAATGCTCACCGGACGCAAACGCGTGCGGGTCACCAGTGCGCAATCGCTTTCCGACGACCGCCTGGCAACCATTCGACAACAACTGGACGACGCCTTGTCGTTCGAGCCGATCGTTGAACCGGCAGTTGATGAATCGCTGTTGGGTGGGCTGATTATTCAAATTGAAGATACCGTTTACGATAGTTCGCTGCGGACTCGACTGAAACAACTTCGAGGCCGCATGCGCGAGAGGAGTCTCCATGAAATTCAAAGCGGACGAAATCGCTTCAGTTCTCCAGAAGGAGATTGAAGACTTTCGCGGTCAAATCGAGACCAGCGAAGTCGGACGCGTGCTGGAAGTCGGCGATGGCATTGCGCGCTGCTACGGCCTCTCCTCGGCAATGGCCGGCGAAATGGTCGAGTTTCCCAGCGGCGTGCGCGGGATGGTCTTCAACCTCGAAGAAAACTCGGTCGGCGTCATCATTCTCGGCGACTACCTTGCCATCGCGGAAGGCGATGAAGTCAAAGCCACCGGCGCGTTGTTGTCGGTTCCCGTCGGCGATGCCATGATCGGCCGCGTGGTTGATCCGCTGGGTAACCCACTGGATGGCAAAGGACCGATCGTCGCGTCAGAAACCCGTCCCGTCGAATTCGCCGCGCCCGGCGTGGCCGGTCGGCAACCGGTCAAGCAGCCGATGCAAACCGGTATCAAGTCGGTCGACTCGATGACTCCTGTCGGTCGCGGACAACGCGAACTGATCATCGGCGACCGCAAAACGGGCAAAACCGCCATCGCGCTGGATGCGATCATCAATCAGAAGGGCGGCGACGTCACCTGTGTTTACGTCGCCTGCGGTCAGCGTGCCAGCACGGTCGCCGCTGTGGTCGAGACGCTCCAGGAACACGGAGCGATGGACTACACCATCGTCATCGCGTCCTCGTCAGCCGACCCGGCTCCGCTGCAATACGTGGCTCCGTACGCCGGGGCAGCGATGGCCGAATACTTCATGTACCAAGGCAAGCACACACTGGTCGTCTACGATGACTTGTCGAAGCAGGCCGTCGCGTACCGTCAACTTTCGTTGTTGATGCGACGCCCGCCGGGACGTGAAGCCTACCCCGGTGACGTGTTCTACTGTCATAGTCGCCTGCTGGAACGATCCGCCAAGCTGAGTGACGAACTCGGCGGTGGCTCGATGACCGCTTTGCCGATCATCGAAACACTCGAAGGCGAAGTCTCGGCCTACATTCCAACCAACGTGATTTCGATCACCGACGGACAAATCTACCTCGAACCCGACCTCTTCTTCGCAGGCATCCGGCCCGCCATTAACGTTGGTATTAGTGTTTCCCGCGTGGGTGGTAACGCCCAGACGAAGGCCATGAAAAGTGTGGCCGGTAGTTTGCGGTTGGACTTGGCCGCGTTTCGCGAATTGGAAGCGTTCGCCCAGCTGGGAACCGATCTCGACAAGGCCACTCAAGCACAACTCGACCGCGGTTACCGCATGGTCGAACTGCTCAAGCAACCGCAATACCAACCGCTGCACGAGGCCGATCAGGTCATTAGTATCTACGCCGGCTCGAACGGCTACCTCGACACGGTTCCCGTCAATCGGGTGGCCGAGGCCGAAGGGCTGCTTTTGACTTTCGTTCGCGAGCAGAAGTCAGAAGTCCGCGATCGTCTCATCGAGACGGGAGTCTTGGACGACGAAACAAAGAAACTACTTGTCGAAGCGTTGGATGAGTTCGTCAAAGAATGGGAATCCATCGTGAGCAAAGAGGCGGCAAGCTAATTCTGATTCGGTAACAACCTTCTTCCCACGCGTCACTAACAGCCTTTGATCTCGACATGGCCAACGCCAAAGAACTCGTCAAACGCCGCAAGTCGGTTCGCAACATCCGCAAGATTACGCGGACGATGGAATTGATCGCCACTGCGCGATTCAAGAAAGCCATGGACCGCGCGACCGAAGCGTCGGAGTACACCCGCAAGATTTCTGAAATCGTGGCCGACCTTTCACAGGTCGACCTCGACTTCTCGCTGCCGTTGCTCGAACAGCGGGACACCAGCGAGAACACAGTCCTGCTGGTGCTCACGTCCAACCGTGGGCTATGCGGTGGCTACAACGGCAACGTGTTGCGGCAGACAACGGCGCGTCTCAAGGAAGCCGACAGCAACGATGAAAACGTTTCGTTGGAAATCTCTGGAAAACGGGGTATCAGTTTCCTGAAGTTCCAAGGCCGAACGCCCGACGAGCGCTACGAACATTTTGAAGACAAACCGACCTTCGAGGAAGTCGAAGTTCTGGCCGACCGTTACGTCGACGAGTTCATCAGCGGCAAAATCGATCGTCTCGATGTTGTCTACACAGAATTCACAACGATCTCCCGACAAACCGCCCTCGTCCAAACACTCCTGCCGATCGGCCAATTGACGGAATCCCCTGCCGACGACGAATCTTCGCCCTCGACGAATATCGATTACGAATTTCTCCCCTCGGCTCGCGAGATTCTCGAAGAGATCGTACCGGCCGCCTTTAAGGCGAAACTTTTCAAGTGCTTCCTTGATGCAGCCGTCAGCGAGCAAATCGCCCGCATGGTGGCCATGAAGGGTGCCACCGAAAACGCCGACGAGATGATCAGCGACCTCTCACGCGAATACAACCGGGCCCGACAAGGCCAGATTACTTCCGAACTCAGCGAAATCATCGGTGGCGCAGCGGCCTTGGAATAATCGAGCAAGCTTTTCCCAACCACTGACCACCAACCACTAGGTCTACCATGGCAACAGCAACCGAGAAAACCGCCGGGCGCATCACACAGGTGATCGGCTCCACATTCGACGCCGAATTCGCCGAAGACAGCCTGCCGGAAATTTACAACGCCGTCAAAATTGACGCCGAAACTAAAGGCGTCCACGTGAAGGTCACCGGGGAAGTGCAACAGCACCTCGGCGGTGGTCGCGTGCGATGCGTCGCGTTGGGTTCGACCGACGGTATGGTCCGCAACATGGCCGTGCTCGATACGGGCGGCCCGCTCTCAGTGCCCGTCGGTAAGGGAACGTTGGGGCGCGTGTTCAACCTGCTCGGCGAACCCATCGATGGTCGCGGCGAAGTCGAACACGAAGAGCGTTGGCCCATTCACCGTAAGCCACCCGCACTGGCATCCTTAAGCTCGAAGACGGAAGTCTTTGAGACTGGTATCAAAGTCGTTGACTTGCTCACCCCGTTCGTTCGCGGCGGAAAAGCCGGACTGTTCGGTGGAGCCGGGCTGGGCAAGACGGTTATTCTGACCGAACTCATCGCCCGTATCGCCAGTGCCCACGGTGGTTACTCGGTGTTCGCCGGCGTGGGTGAGCGAACGCGTGAAGGCAACGACCTCTGGCTGGAAATGCAGGACGCGAACATCGGCGACACAGGTCGCTCGGTCATGGAGCAAACCTGCATGGTCTTCGGCCAGATGAACGAACCCCCCGGTGCCCGCTTGCGAGTCGCCTTGTCGGCTCTGACGATGGCCGAATGGTTCCGTGACACAACCGGTACCGACACCCTGCTGTTCGTCGATAACATCTTCCGATTCTCGCAGGCGGGCAGTGAAGTCTCCGCGTTGCTGGGGCGGATGCCGAGTGCTGTGGGTTATCAGCCGACGCTCGGAACCGAACTGGGCGAGTTGCAGGAACGGATCACCTCGACCGACAAAGGGGCCATTACCAGTGTGCAAGCCGTGTACGTCCCGGCTGATGATCCGACCGACCCGGCCCCAGCCACCGCGTTCTCTCACTTGGATGCCTTCATCTATCTGGAACGGAAGATTTCCGAAAAGGGAATTTACCCGGCCATCGATCCGCTGGCTTCGTCCAGTCGAATTCTCGATCCGCAGTACGTCGGTGAACGTCATTACGCAATCGCCCGCGAAGTGCAGCAGATTCTGCAGCGTTACCGCGAGCTGCAAGACATCATCGCGATCCTTGGTGTGGACGAGTTGAGTGAAGAAGACAAACTCATCGTGCATCGCTCTCGCCGGATCGAACGCTTCCTGTCGCAGCCGTTCTTGGTGGCGGAAGTCTTCACCGGCAAGCCGGGCAAGATCACGCCGCTGGAAGACACGATCCGCAGCTTTGAAGAAATTTGTGCCGGCAAATGGGACCACCTGCCCGAAGCGGCCTTCATGTATATCGGAGCCGTCGACGAAGCCGAGGAACAAGCGAAGCAGATCGCCGAATCTGTGAAGTGACGAGGCGACAAGGTGACCTCGGATCAGAAGAATTGAGTTTTGAAAATGTCTACCGCCAAAGACCTCCGACTGGTCCTCGTGACCCCCGAAACGACGTTGCTGGACGAACCGGTCCAGGCGTTACGGTTTCCCCTGTTTGACGGGCAGGCCGGTGTACTTCCCGGGCGGGCACCGATGGTTGGGCGGCTTGGTTTCGGCGAGTTGAAAATCACAACGTCGGCCGGAGAGCAGTCGTACTTCGTTGATGGGGGTTTCGTGCAGGTGAAAGGGCCGGTTGTCTCGCTATTGACCAACCGCGCATTCGCCTCCGACCAAATCAACGCCGACGAAGCGGCGGAACAACTCCGCGACGCCTCGCAACGCGTTCCGACAACCGATCCCGAATTCCAAAGCAAGGAACGTGATCAGGAACGTGCCCGCCGCATGCTGGCGATGACTGGTCGTTGAGCCGGAATTTCGCGAGCCAATATTTCGGTACGGCATTTCGGTTTGTCGCCGTGCTGAATGGAGGGGTTTTCTTTCCCCAGCGCGCGATTGGTGCCACTACGATCGGCAGGCTTTGTGTGGGCGCCGTAGTTTGCCAATCGCAGCCTGGCCAGGCTTCTCCCATCTTGTTCGACCGGACAAGTCGGGCATTACTCCCCTCATCCAGTGACACTTCGCCTTCCGCCCCGCCCTGCCATTCCGCCTTTCCTTCATGCTGAGGGAAAGCGATGGACGAAATCCTTCATGGCAAGCGAGTCCGATGGCATTCTTCATCGCGCTCGTTTACTCGTTCATCCATATCTCCGACACGATGTTGATAGAGGTGCGATGTTGAGCATGACGAATGTCCTCACGTCTGCGTTTACTTCCGAATTTCATTCGGCTTCTCCGTCTCAATCTGACACGGGAACCCCACCGGCTTTGGAGATCCAACGCGGCCGGTCGCAGCATCCGCTTCGACCCATCGCCTCGTTCCCTTTCCTGATCGGCACGGGCGAACAATGCGATCTGAGACTTGGCGGCGACGAGATCCCCTCGTTGCACAGTGTGATTACGATGGAGTCGAGGCGATTGTACATCGAGTGCATCGTCCCCATGCCACCGCTGCAAGTCGCAGGACACCCTGTCGAAGCCGCCTTGCTTGCTGACGGCGCTACGATTCACATCGGTGACTTCGAGTTTCGGGTGCAACACCCAGAGAGCGCACTGCCAGAGAACGCAGTGCCAGAAAACGCAGTGGCGATGTCAAACCCCGATGAAGCCGACGCTGCCGTTGCCAATGAAGCTATCGTTCTTGATGAAATCGATGAAATCGACGAACGACCGCTCGGCACGTTCTCCACAGCCGAATTGGTGGAGCGGCTTGAACAGGACATGCAACTCATCGAACAACTGGACGAAGGGCGAGAAGCGGGGGCCGAGGCGTTGATGGATTCAATTTTCTCACGTGCACAAGCACTGGAAGAAGTCGACTCCCACCAGGAAACGCCCGAGCCGCTGGAAGCGGAGTCGCTGGAACCCGAGTCGCTGGAAACAGTAGGCGAGTCGTCGCAAATTGCTCTCGAACTCGAACGTGTGCTCGAAAAGATGACCGAGTTCTCGCTCGAATTGGAGTCTCGCTCGGATCGTCAAACACAGCGCGAAGCCAGCTACGCCGAAGCGGCCGCCATGCTGTCGGAAACGCAGCAACAACTGGTTTCACAACTGGAAACCCTGACCGAGCAAGTGGCCAACATGCAACGCCCATCTATGCCATGGCGAGCGAGCGCGTAATCGGTACGCGGCGGCGGGCATCTGTTCCAAGTTTCCTATCGAGGTCTTGCAGGGTGCCACTCAACGCCGTGAACGAATTGCAGGAAGTCTTTTCGTGGATTGAAGAAAAAGCCAGACTCCCCGTATCATAACGAATTGGTTTGGAACCAATCAGGGAGCCTAGCATGGAGTCGTGTAGTAGTCCGTCTATCGTTAAATGGTGGTTGGTATTAGACTTTCGTATGGGGTTGTTTTCAAGGTCATTGGGGGAGGCAAGGATCCCGCACTCGAATCAGAAAGTTGCCGTTTGTTTGGATG
>Ga0115002_10003361_pt1 | contig 20044 bp, 15 predicted proteins | sample ArcticOcean_MG_C_8_FD_89576 | JGI IMG/M metagenome (GOLD analysis project Ga0115002, IMG submission 89576) | Marine microbial communities from western Arctic Ocean - ArcticOcean_MG_CB11_86 | ecosystem: Environmental > Aquatic > Marine > Oceanic | place: Arctic Ocean: Canada Basin | collected... | reverse complement strand
GCGCTGGACGCCCAGCTCACGGGCGAGCCCAGCTGCGTGCACGGGCCCGCACCCGCCGAAACCGACTAAGGTGAAGCCGCGCGGGTCCCGACCGCGATGGATCGAAACTTCCCTCAGCGCCCGCAGCATCTGGGCGTTGGCAATACGATGAATTCCGAGGGCCGCCTCCGTCACGCTCATTTCGAGTGGCTGGGCAATCTGCTGCTCGACCGCCTGACGGGCAGCGTCAAACTTAATCTCAACTTCGCCACCTGCCAGTTTCCCCGGCCGGATGTAGCCCAGGACCACATTCGCGTCCGTGACGGTCGGATCGATTCCGCCGCGCTGATAGCACGCGGGACCCGGAACCGCCCCGGCGCTGCGCGGGCCGACACGCAGGCCGCCCGCGGCGTCCAGATAAGCAATACTGCCCCCGCCCGCGCCGACCTCGGCGATGTCGATGCTGGGGGCAATGATCAGTTCTCCGCCGCCTCCAGTCAGACGGTTGCCGGCGGACAGGGCAGCGCCGACCTCGTACTCGGCGCTGTAGGGGATGTTTCCCTCCTCGATCATGGCGGCCTTGGCGGTGGTGCCTCCCATGTCAAAGCTGATGATGTTGGTCTCTCCGACGTGTCCGCCGCACCAGGCAGCGGCCAGCACGCCCGCAGCCGGTCCCGACTCGAGGCAAAACACCGGTCGCTCGGCGGCATTTTTGGCGGGAGTCAGTCCGCCGGCAGACTGCATGATGAGCAGTGGTGCGTCGATCTGTGCTTCGGCTAGACCTGCGTGCAACGCATCGAGGTAACGGCGCATCACCGGCCGCACGTACGCGTTGACGGCAGTGGTCGCCGTCCGTTCATATTCCTTTCTCTCGGCCAGTACCTCACACGAAAGCGAAACGGGTATTCCCGGCAGATGCTGTCGGAGATACTTGCCCACTTCCTGCTCATGATGAGGATGGGCGTAGGAGTGCAACAGACAAACCGCCACGGATTCGACCGATTCGCGCAACAACGACGCGACGATGGCCTGTAGGTCATCGTTCGAAACCGGTGACAGCACGGATCCGTCGGCGGCGATCCGTTCGTTCAACTCCAGGCGCAAGTAACGATCGACAATGATCGGAGGTTTCTCGAAGAACAGATCGTAAATCTGCGGTGCCCGGACCCGTCGTAGTTCCAGAACGTCCCGGAATCCCCGGGTTGTGACCAGTGCCGTGCGGGCCCCCCGGCGCTCGAGCAGCGCATTGGTGGCGACCGTGGTGCCATGATTGACCGCGCGAACTGACGCCGGATCGAGGCGGTGTTTTGCCAGCACGTTGGCGATCGTCTCCAACACGCATTTTTCAAAATCCGGTGGAGTGGAAAGTGACTTCTCGCGGCGCACCGTGCCTTGGGCGTCGATGATCACCAGATCCGTGAACGTTCCGCCGACATCCGCGGCAATTCGCACTCCGCGGGCATCCGATCCAGGTTGTTCTTGTTCTAAAAGCATGACATGCACCCGCAATAGAATGCGTAAGGAAAGATGTGCATCATCGAGGTGACCGTCGGTCGTCGCAGAGATCGCCACCAACCGGCACGTCGGTTGTGGGGGCGCGCGTCGGCGTATGGGAGTCTGGTCTCATCAATGAATGTACCGATCCCGCCTTCGACCGCCTAGTGCCCTGCCTCGAAATTCCATTTAGGAACGCCCTTGAATGGAAAACGCTTCGATTCAATGAGTAGATGGTCAATGAGTAGATGGTCAATGAGTAGATGGTCAATGAGTAGATGGTCAATGAGTAGACGGCTGAACTCTACCCGCACGCGATCATTGATGTTCAGATGGAAGAACGCTCCCGTTCTCAAGGCAGGAATGATTTGATATTCTGGTTGCCTGCCACATTCTCGAACAGAAACCCTTTCAGAAGAAGATTGAGATGTCTAAAAAGAACGAGCAAGACGTTACGACCCGTAGAGACCAGGTCTGGGGTGCAGTCTTCACGTCCACTGCTGCACCTCCTCAAGCAGCCGGACGCTCGTGCTGATAATGCGATCGACGGTGCCTTTGGCCGGCGGTAGTCGGAAGCCGTCAATGTATAGCATTTTCCAGTAGGAATCGGTTTCATAACCACCCCGGTCAATTTCAACGTCGTCGCCGATGTACCCGAACAGGCCGTTCGTATCACCGCAGATCAGCGTGATGGGCAGCGGTGACCGGGAGCGAATTTGATGGCCCGTCAACGTAAAATTTTCACCCGCCGAAAGTGCGGCTCCAATATCCCCAATCCGCACTGCTCCGAGCGGCAAATCCAGCGTCTGCCGCGCAAGCTCCTTGGCATTGAGCATACGGCGAGCCTCTTCCAGATAGTCGATCTGAATCTGCACGCCGGCCTTGCGCTGTTCGGGGGTAAGTTGTTCGGGAAAATTGATGCCGCAAAACCAGGTGGCCTGCGGATCCACGTCAAGCTCTTCGATAAACGCGCGCCGGGCATCAAGCTGTTCGTCAATCTGGTCGTGGGTGTACATCGGCTGGCAGGGCAACGTGGCAGTGCCGAAGGCAAAAGTAAAAGGTTCGGCGCGAACGGGGACTAGTCGCTCCATGGCCCCGGCGGCAGCCTCGCCTATACGCTGCCCGTTACGCCGCGCCAGCTGCGGCGTGCCGAAAATGTGATTGCAGTTCACGTCGCCGCAAAAGCCCTGCACGAACATGGCAGGGCAGCCGTCGATCTGGTCCTCGATGATTTCCCGCGCCGTGCCGACCCAATCGGGCGAGACATAGACGTCGTTGATCATGGTCGCGGGATGCGCGCAAAAGTTAAAGATCGCTCCCAGTGGACGTCCTTGTGTGCTGTCGAAACGCACCAGACCGAGGGTCTTGTCAAAGAATTTTCCGCTCTGTAAACCTTCGCCATGGTGTCTCGAGAACTTGACGCCGCCCGCAGGCATGGGGAAACGCGTGTTGTAGCTCATCGAATCGCAATAACCGTAGCCTGCCAGAACATTGACCGGCTGCAACTGATCGAGCGCCTCGCGCGCCGCGTTGATGTAGTTGTCGATGAACTTTTGCCGCTGGGCAGCGCAGTACGCCGGATCGTAGGTGCTCCGTACCGTGATGCCGCTGCCGCCAGGCGCATTCGAACCGGGCAGCGTGGGGCTCGAATGAGTTTGACTGGTTGACCAAATGATCTGATGGCGCTCCAGGTCCAATGCGTCGGCGACCTCGCTGCGCAGCAGATCCGTTTCAGGCACGGGGTTGCCGCAAAGGTCCGATCCGAACCAGATCAACAGCCGCTCATCCTGCTGCAGCGCAACACACCGCGCCAAGAGCGGCATGTCGATCTTCGTCAGCTGCGGCGTTGTTCCCCAGGCGCCGTACTCAGGGTGGATTTCAGGCGTGATATCAAATCCAACGATCGCGGCGCGAAGTTTTGTCATTGGTTATTGATTCTTGGTTCTTGGTTATTGGTTATTGGTAACTGGAATCGTACTCGAGCGGGGGGCCAATCGCAATGCTACGATTGCCAAGCACCCGCTATTCGTACTCTACGTCGTGTTGCGGGCTCGTCGCACAGCGCGGCCTACCTAGTCCGGTCAGAAACGCAATCGCGCCAAAGGCAACAAAACCGGCCGCGGCGAAGGAGAGTGCCACGCGATAGTCGTCCGTCTGGTCCACCAGGCGTCCGGTCATCTTCATCATGGTAAACGTGGCCAGCTCGCTAACCAGGAAACCGGCCGCGAGAACCGTACCCAGGTTGCCTATCGAGCGGGACGACAACTCGCTGATCAGCGCGGGATACTCAGCCGCGAAAAAGAAACAGGCCAGCGTATACAACAAGGGCACATACGTCGCGTTGCCCGACCAGATCGACGCAATCACGATCAATCCGCCGATCGGGCCCGACAGACATAGAATCGCTCGTTGTGCAATCCGCTCCGGTATCACCGACAGCAAGATTCGCGTTACTACATAAGCCAATCCGTGTCCCGCGACGGCGTATGCTGGTGCAATAGGCAGATGATCGAAGTGATTCTCCATGAACATGGGAAGGAAAATATAGACCGTGTTATCGGCCGCCCCATGCAGACAAATCAGCAGGATAATCCACAGCGATTGGAAGTTCAGCAGCTCAAAGAGCTGAATCCGGCTTGTGGATTGCAGTCGGCTCTCGCCGGATTGTTCACGGTCTGCGGATTCTTCGGTAACGTACGTGCGCAGGGCCATGAACAGGCCGCCGGTCACCAAAACGCCGCCGACTATCATCAAGGGCACGTACAGCACCCAGCGAAAAGCCTCATCTCCGCCGGCCTCGGACCAGCGCAACAACTTGCCGGCCAGTAGCGGAAGCAAAATGGCCGGCGCGGCCGTTGAAACGAGCATGACAGAGAATATCCGTCGTTTGAGATCAGGATAAAGAGTGAACAGCAATGCGGGGCAGCCTACCGTAACGACCGAAATGCAGAGACCGAGCACAGTCAATCCGCAACGAAACGAGATGATGCCACCGCCAATTCCCAGCAACAGGAAACTTGCCCCGGAACCGATAATCCCAATCTCGGAAATCCTCCGCACGCCGAACAGCGAAATCAACGGACCGACGGACAATAGCGCCGGGACGCGGCCGAGGCTCATCATCCCCATCAGAGATCCATATTGCTCGGCCGACAGCGAAAAGAACTCGCGTATTCGCGTACCGAAGACGGGAAAAGTGGACGTGTACGCCGTCAAAGCGTTCAGACAAATGACCGTGACGGCCAGCCTTCGGCGGTCCGTGGGGCCGGGGGCTGGGGGTGGGATGACTTCCTGAGGTAGGTTTACCACGCGACCGTCCTTTTTTCATTTTCAGGCAAAAGTGAAAAGTCGGGCCGGGTTGTCGACCAAGACCGCATCGATCTGTTCCTCGCTGAAGCCCCGGCGGCACATCATCGGTACGATTCACCGCAGATCGAAAAACCTGGCAGCGTTGTTCCAAAAGATATCTTCCACCTGACCATCGGAAAGCCCCGCGACCCAACAAGCGTGCTTCACGCTGCGCAGATGTTCGATGCCACATAGCGTGGGCTGAATTGCGCCAAGCTTTTGATTCCAGATATCGTCTTCTTCCGATATCCAAATAAACGAGTCACCGACACCAAAATTGGTCGAATGGGCATGGCTCACCGGAAAGTCGCTGCCGTACATCAATCTTTCATGCCCAAAAACTTTCAAGATTGCCAGATGCGCCAGCTCCGAACAATTGGCGCTGGTATCAAAGTAAAGATTTGGGATTCCCGCAAGTTTGGGTAATCCTTCCACATTGTGCTGCGGCTGAAATCCGCGCGCCGAGTGGGCCAGAATTAACTTCATGTTGGGATAGGTCTCGCAGTAGTGCCGGATACAGTCGATGTTGCGTTGATCGGCAACGCCCCGTTGTTTGACCATGTGTAGCGTGATGGCGAGTTGCATCTCATCAGCAATCGCGACCAGCCATTCCGGCATGTATTCAGGGATATCGGCGTCCCAAGTCGACTCGCGGGCCGCTCGAACGTGATACACCTTGAATCCGTCGGCACCCAACCGCTGAGCTTCCTGCCGGACAAAGTCGGGGTCGTCGTCGGGTGAGACAAAGATGAAACAGCGGAAGTTCGGCTCGTCTTTGACTTGGTCCGAACACCATTGGTTGGCAAAGGCCACGTCATGTGGAGAAAAGCTAAATGAGAGTGCCAATCCTCCCAACTCATCTACGGGATGCAAGAGTCCATTGTATTTCCGGAAGCCATCCACACCGCAAGTCTCCGGCAGCTTTCCGTCGTAGGTAATGGAAAAGAAGTCTGGATGCATCAGGTGCATATGCGCATCAAAGATCCGGTCTGGCAAAAAGTCAGCCAGTTCGCGATCGAAAATTTCCTGATCCGTCTCGTTGAAAATAGTGTTGCTCCCGGGCGTCGGCATGCGATCGTTCCAGCGAAATTATTTTTGCGTGCTCTCCAAAACGTGGACCGCATTGTCCAGAACTGGTTGCGGAGATGCAATAGGCGGCAAAAGCGGTTGGGGAGGGACGTCCTGCGGACGACTCACAAGGGCCGTTATCGAGCCAGCTGGCGCCGGCCTATCTGCTTGATACTCTCGTCCGGGGAACGTTCCAACTTCGAATAGGCCGGGTGCGTTGTGGGCGAGCGTTTGAAAGGACTATTGCAGGCGGCGTTATAGGAGCAGATCATGGCCCAACGCGGATTCTCGCTGTGGTTGCGATCGGAACGGTGAATCAGATTACAATCGAAAAATAGAGCCGCACCGGGCTGCATCTCGCAGTAAACCAGCTCCATACGGTCCAAGGCTGCCTCGACCCGCTCCGGATCAGCGCTCATCTGGCCGTTAACCGCAACGTGTTCGACGCGTCCCAGACGATGGGAACCACGAATTGCCTGCAGGCAGCCGTTGTTCTTCGTCGCCGGATCGAGCGCGATCATGCAGCTGGCCAGGAGCGGATAGAGAACCGAGTGATCGACATACCAGTAACCGTAATCCTGATGCCATTCCCAAGCACCACCGACACGCGGCTCCTTCATCATTACTTTGTGGTTCCAGTGATAAATCTCGCAATCGAGCATTTGCTCGATTGGATCGATGAGCCGGGGGCTGCGCACGACGGCACAATAGATGTCATCTTCCAGAACGTTCCGCGCGACTAGCCGGCTGACGCCACCGTCGCCGTCAGTTCGGCTATAAGCGTCTGCAGCGAGTCGCTGGTCGCTTTTGGCGATCCTCAACAACAGCTCTATCTCTTCCTCGTCGAAGAGCGATTCCACCAACAGATAGCCGTCCGCGTAATAGCGTGCCAACTGTGCGTCGGTCAGTTTGAAATTAACCATACAATGCTCCGGCAAAACGCCTCCTGTCCACTACCCGTCGTGCAATTTTTCCGACCGGGTCCATGACTCTCATTGCTCGGGACCCCCGATCGGGGGAGCGTCTATTGTAGCTTGTCGCACAACACATCTCCATACCTGAAACGGTCATTCCCACTGCACAGCTTGCCTACCATCTCACTTCCCCCAACAACGGTCCTTTGATCACTGCTGATGGCTCGGTGGTGGTGGCTTTGCTTCAATCTTTAAGTCAGTTACCATGGCGAAGAATATACATCAAAAGGGGAAGTGACGCATGAGACGACGCGATTTCGTTTTCCGAACAGGACTAGCCGCCGGAGGACTGATGTCAGGGCTGCGGTGCGGTGACATCGCGCTGGGGGCGAACCCGAAATCTTCACCCGAGAAACTGAAGATTCAGTGGAAACAAGAACCTCGTACCAACCTCTACTCGGCGGTGGCCTGCGACGGGAAACCGCTTGTCGTGGGAGATGGTCCGGCGGTGCTTACGGGCTTCTGCCGGCTTGCCTCCGAAGCACCGCCGCAAGCGACCCGATTCGACGCGCAGCATCCCAGCGGAAAACACGGCCCGGTTCGCATCGAATTGCGACACACGCTTGAAAACAGCAATTCGGGCAACGGTGAGGACTTGCTCGAGGCGGTCCTGACTTTGGAAAACCAATCGGACCAGCCACAAACGGTGATTGTTGGCTTTGCGACGTCAGTTCAGCCGACTCCCGACTGGTCGAAACAAAACGTCCATGTGCCGTTGGCCACGCTGATCGGTCACAGCGCTATGGGCGAACTGGGCGATCCCGCGCACAAGCAGGCCGATTGGGCTCTCGGCACGGGTGCTTTTGTGGCGCATTACCTGGAGCCGCAGGCCAGTGACCCGCCGGTGCGGGCACCGGCTGCATCTCTTTTGATACCGCTTGTGGATATCTATCATCCGGGTGTCGCGCACCGGGTGAGTCTGATGACGGGACCGGAACAGGCGAGGCGACTGGCGACCGGTGCCAATGCCCATGGCCAGCGTAGCTGGACAGCCCAGGCGGTTTTTACTCTCGCTCCCAAACAGAAACTGGAGGACCGCTGCTTTCTGCTGATCCACGGTGGAGATACCACCGATAGCTGGGACGTCTTCCACCGTGTTGTGCATCGAGACGAGTGGCCTGCCATCGATTGGCTGGCCGAAGCCAAGGTGCACTATTTTGACTTCCTCTCTGCGGCCGACCCTGCAGGCCCCCGCGTGGACGGTTACGAAGCGGCAGTCCCCCATTTTCGCGAGTTTCGCGTGGGTCTAGGGACGCAGCACGCCTACTACGTTGGCTACGGCGATTACATTCACCCAAATCGTAATCGATGGCTATCAATGCCAAAGGCCAAGCAAGGTCCGGTGGAGATGTCATTGGACAAGATCAAAGCCCGCATTAAGGCCACTCGGCAGGCTGGCGCGCGAGCCGGGATCTACATGCATCTTGTTGGAATGGATGATGGTTCGGAGGCATTCTTTCCCAAACTCAGCGATGCACGCCTGGTGACTCCCGATGGCCAGCCGATGGAGTTTCCCTGGCAGGGAATTGACGTCAAGGGGACGGCATGGCAGATGTCGATGGCTGCGCCAGAGTGGCGCGACCACTTGCTCCAACAGGCCCGCTGGATCATGGAGATCTTGCAGCCTGATGCGATTGTCATCGACGAGACGTTCGCCGGTCTGGGTTACGACGAGCATCCGCAGCGTCGCGGCCCACTTTCGGCACACTCCATTGGGTTTTTCAAGGAGATGCGGGCGCTCGTGCGGTCGTTCGGCAAAGATCGGGCCCTCTTGGCGAGCGACTGCGGCATGTCGGGTTTTGCCCTTTGGGCCGACGGCGAGGGTGGCGACCACGCCTACCCGCCCCTGTTGGGCGATCCCAGGTATCGCCGTTCGCCGACCCGTTACCGGGCAGTGCTCGACAACAAACCTTGGCTTCCGTGCGCATGGAACTCCACAAAATTTTGGGACGAACAGATGGACTTGGCCCGCCAGGCCTCGGCCGGGGTCGGTGTCACTAACGGCTGGGCGGAGGACACGGGTATACACCGCCTGCCGGCGGAGCTGCGGGCGAAGAAGCTTGCAGATATCGCGACCCTGTTTGGTACGAAGGCCGCAGGAGGATGAGCACAAATATCAGCCTCTTGTAGGCGGCGGTGATGACACGAAGTGGTATTTGTAAGTGCTAAGTGCTAATGTTTGAGTGAAAACAGTTGGCGGGCGGGAGAAAGTATGAAGCACCGGCACGAAGAGTTGGCTGATCGGCTGTTGGATTTTGCGTCACGAATCGGAAAAGTTGTTGATGCCCTACCCGAAACGCGACTCGGTCGCCACATCGCTGGGCAGTTAGTGCGGAGCGGAACTTCGCCCGCTCCGAATTACGAGGAAGCTTGTGGTGCCGAAAGTCGAAAAGACTTTATTCACAAACTTGGCATTTGCTTAAATAGAGTTGAGAGAGACGAGATGTTGGATCGAACTGATTATCAAGTCTGAAATGTTGCCGCAGGCTCAAATGGATAGCCTGCATGATGAATCCGAGCAATTGTCCAATATTATCGGCAAGTCCATCGTCACCGCCAAATCCAACCAACAAAACAAACTCCAATTAACTCAACACTTAGCACTCAGCACTCAGCACTCAAAACTCAAAGGACAAAACAGGTAAACCATGACAACTCTAACAAACCTCACGCGGACACTCGTCCTCCCGCTCGGCATCGCATTAATCGCCACGTCGGTTGCCCTGGCGGAATGGCAGCACCACGAGGTTCGCCAACAGAATGGCAAAGACCCACAATTTCGGCTGCCTGCGCAGTTTCAGATTGTTACCGAGAGTTGGAACCGGGTAGTAGCCGTTCCCTATATCATCTACATGCCGGAAAAGAATCGGCTGCTGATGCTGGTCGGTTGCGATTATCCGCATCGCGCCTTTATCCTGACCAGCGACGATCGTGGAGCCAGTTGGACGGATCCCCGCGCGGTGGATCTCGAAAAGGCGGGCATGGGAACGGGCCTGGCTTATCTGGGCAATGGGAAAGTACTGTTCTACTCAGGCACGGGCGCTCAGGGAGGGCTGCTCGTCCGCTGGTTCAGCAGGGACTACGGTAAAACCTGGGGCGACACCGTTCCGATCGCCCCAACTCCTGAAGGAAAAGAATGGTCCATCTGGGATCCACCGTTGATCGACCGAGACCCGAAGACCGGCAAAATCATCCGGCTGGCGGAGACAGGCTACACCGCGTTGGACGTCCCTAAGGCCCAGCGCGATCGAGGCTACATCGTTCAAGCCTACATCCGCTTCAGTACCGATGAAGGAAAAACCTGGAGCGAGAGCATCAAGGTACCGCAATGGGAGGGTGTCACTGAGGTTAACCTGCTTCGCGCTGGCAACGGCGACCTGATCGCAGGCTGCAGGACCGACATTCCGCTGCGGATGCCGACTGACACGTTCGACCACTACGCAGGGCTCGCGCTGTCCATCTCCAAAGACGATGGCCACACATGGTCCAAAGTCAACATACTCTATGATTGGGGTCGCCATCACCCATCACTTCTGTTGATGCCCAACGGAGACATCGTCATGACCTATGTCGTTCGCCTGGGGTACGTCGATACCAAAGAGGGTTTCCGTCAGTTCGGCGTAGAAGCCATCGTCAGCCACGACCACGGCCGCACTTGGGATTTTGATCATAAGTACATTCTCCATAACTGGGTAAGTAACCAAAAGGGCGAGGACGCCTGGATGCCAAGCAGCCAGGCGACCTCGTCGCAACTGCTTCCCGACGGGTCGATCATCACTGCCTTTGGCACCGGTTACCGCGTCAAGACAGACGAGCAGGCCCCGCGGGACGTCGGGCTGGTGCGCTGGCGGCTGAATACCGGACCCGTAAACACGGACACCACGATTCGTGACGCGGCATTCGACTCTGAGCTTCGTAACCTCTTTGATCCGTCGCCCTGAGGCCAATACGACCGGACCCGTTCAACGATTGGTGTACAAGCGAACCCAGGGGGCGGGTGGCTTCCAAGACGTTCGTACGACTATGATCTTAGCCACGCCTTGAATCAAATCGGACGAGGTTTTCACAGCCCGGTCGACGCCATGGCCCGCTGGCCCGATGAGCGCCACGGAGAAACAGCCAATCTCGCAGACAGAGTCGTAGCAATTGAGTAACCAACGGCTACAATTCAGTTTGCGACAATCATGTGCGCGGTCGTGAATCGCTGCTGCTCGTAAAGATGAGGGGTGAAGTATTTTGTATCGCCAAAGTGAAGTAGAGTGAATTTCCTGTGCCCTTCAAGCTAACTTCATCTTCATCGACTCATGCCGTGTTCGAGAACAAGGACAATGATTTCCCCAGGCGGCTAGAATACCGACTCCGTAAGAAGAACAAGCTGAACGTCACAGTTAGCGACGGCGCGAAGCGGTCGGTCGTCACCCCGTTTTCGAAGGTGGAGCCACCGCAGCCAAAAACAAAGCGTACACAATCCATTGCACCGGAGCTGCGGGCCGCGCGGATTCTGAAATCAACGTCGTTCGCCGCGGCCCGGTGAAACGGGGGCGTTAGGCGTCACTCGAGGTTATGCTCGACGCGAATATCTACAAAGAAGTTTTCAGCGCGATCGCGTTCGTCCTGACCTTCGCATTGTTCATCCCGTACATCCGCTCCATCCATAGAGGGTTGACTGTACCCCATGTCTTCTCATGGCTTATCTGGGCCTTCGGAACGTTTATCGTGTTTTTCGCCCAGCTCTCAGATGGCGCCGGGGTTGGAGCGTGGCCAATTGGCTTTTCTGCCTGTATTACGAGCTACATCGCAATCCTCGCTTATACGAAACGAGAACGAACCTCTATTTCAACGATGGACTGGACCTTCTTCGCCCTAGCTCTCTTTGCCATCCCATTCTGGGCCGCGACCGCCGATCCGCTCTGGGCGGTGATTCTACTAACGACGGCAAACCTCATCGGTTTCGGGCCTACACTCAGGCGCGCATACGCGCATCCGCATCAGGAACACGCGGGATTCTTCCTGTTCGCAGGCATTAGGAACACGTTCGTGTTGTTGGCTCTCGAACACTACTCGTGGACCACGGTGCTGTTCCCGGCAGCGTTAGGCGTCGCAAGCCTGTTCGTTGCGTGTTTTTTGATGGTGAGACGAGCCACAGTCCGAATCGACGCGGAGATCGTTAGATGACGCCAAACATAGAAAACCCAGGGCGGCGGCAAGGCTCGCTGCTCTGCGTCGCGTCGAGCCAACCGCCGTGCCCTCCAGGCCTACTGTTGTCTGCCGCGTGGTCAACTCGGTAGATAGCCCCGGAAGTCGACCATTCGCCGTTTGTCCTGTTGGTAGGTGATCGGTGGAGGATCGAGCCATGGGACGATCTCGTCTTTGATCGAGAAGGCGAAAAAGTGGTTGCCGGCGGGGCTGTAGTGGCCAATGAAGTACCGCTTCATATAATCTTCCAGCGGTATGTTGAAGTTCTTAAAATCCTCCACGTGAACTTCGTTCATGTCGAAGTAGAGAAAATCGTTTTTTCGCAGGTGATCGACGATTTCCTGATCGTACCGCGTACCCGACTCGATCAGGGTCTCCATGGCATCGTACGGTCCGAAATGGACCACCATGAGCTTCTTTCCGTGCTCTTTGGCAAACGTCTTGGCTTTGTCGAGAATGGTCTTCGTGGCCGCGAACCCGTAGGCATTTCGCAGCTCGGTCACGGAGCTTGTCGACTCCCCAAGCTTGCTGAAATCGATCGGCGGCACATCGAGGATCTCGCTCAGGCGCCGCAGGGCGGACTCGTCGACGTCGCGAATCGCCCCTCGCTCGAGCAGGTTCAGCTGAGCCATGAGGTCGTCCTTCAGGGACTCGACCATGAAGTCGCCGTCGGTCATCTTGTAGAGGGCTGCGGGCGTCGCCAGGAGGCTGTCCTTTTCGACCAACTTTCCGGCCTGGAGGTCCATCTCGATGTTCGACCAGAAGTTGCCGTGAAACATATCTCCTCCCGCGTTGTCCCAGATCGTGTGGTAGAGGATGTACCGGCACCGCAGGACGCTGCGAAAGTAGTCGTCCCCCCACATGTAGAGGATGAGATACTCGGCGGAATTCTCCGTTTTCTCCTCACGCAACATCCGGCGGTACGCCTGATAGAGGCCAAAACCTCCCATGCCGAAGTTTCTGATCGGCTCGCCAAGGTGCGCGGCCAGATACTCCTGCCAGGTCTCTCCATCGGAAACTTGATGGCACTGCGTAAAGCTGTCGCCGTAGGTGTTGATCCTGCAGGGCCTCCCTCGGTAGATGTGCGGGGTTCGCGCGCCACTCGGGAGCACGGTCGAAAGCGTCGAGCTGCCGTCGATTCCATCGCGGGGCATCGAGTTACCGAGGATGTAGCCGAGCTCGCCATCGAACTGGGCCCAGGTATCCTCCTCCAAGAACCTCCGGAGTACTTCCTTATTGACGGCGCTCGTTCGAAGATACTCCTCGTACGAGGGAACCCCGTCCTGCGGCTGCGAAGCCGTCGCCGAACCGCGTCGCGCAGCGGCCAGGGTACCGCCCAAGGTCGCCATCGATTTCATGGTTTTGAAGATAAAGTCTCGGCGTCCGGTTTTCTTCGCCATGCGTAATCTCCCGTTATTGTGGACAATGGAGTGAAGAAGGTGAGTATTATAGGATGTGGAGTATCTCTGCGTTTGTCGACATTGCCAATCACAAATTAATCGTCTAATTGACAACAGCGGGGGCGTCTGCTGTAACAAATAGTCAGGCTGCCGCATAGTGGAAGATAGCATCCGTGCTACCGCCAACCTCACCAAGCGTTAGTATTTCAATCGCTCAGGCAAGAGAATGAAGGCCCGTATGGTCCTGGGCTCCGACACATGGCTCATGATCGAGGTGGGCGTAACGGCCGTCGCCGTCGCGGCGACTTTGGCCTTACGCCCGGGCGGGCTGGTGGCTCTTGCTGCTCTTCGTTGCCCTCGGCCTGCTGCTCGAGTCGCTGCACGGCTTCAAGATCGGGTTCTATCTCGACACCTCGAACGAAACCCGCCGTCTTATGTGGACGCTCGCGCACGCACATGGCGCGCTGTTGGCCGTCGTCAACATCGTCTTCGGTCTCACGCTCGAGCGCCGGGGCGCCCCCTCGTTCGGCTCGCGAGACGTGGCCTCGCGCTGCCTCCTCGGCGCGAGCGTGAACACCGACCGCAGGCAAGAGTGAAGTGTTTGGCGACGCAGCGCACCCCCACGACTCGCCTCCACTGGGCCTGCCCCAGTGGAAGCGCAGACTGGCCAGCTACGACGCGCGCCCCGCCGGGGCCGTTTGTAGCTGACCAGCCTTCGCCGAGCATCGTTTTCGGGAAAGATTCGAGCCAGAATTGTGCTTAGCGTATAATACTGTACCATTGGTCGTCACACCCCTTAGCGGAGACCAAATCATGAGTATTCGGGCAAAGATATCGCGTCGGGAGTTTGCACATGTCGCCGGCAGTACGACGTTGGGGCTGTTAGCGGCGGGACGCCTCCTGCCGTCGGTCGCGTGGGCCAAAGACGTTGACAAACGTCTGTTGCTCAGCGCGCCCTTGACGCACATCGATTGGATCTCGAAGGAGAGCATGCCAGGCGCCCAACCCGGCGAGACCGGCTTCCGAAAGGCTTGGGGCCCGGAAGGGGTCCGCTCGATGCTCGACACCTGCAAGGCAACCGGCTGGAGGCGGATACACTGGCGGGTATTCGACGGCGGTCGGGCCGCCTACAACAGCAAACTGATGGATCCAGATGGCGGCAAGATGGAAGAAGATAACTATCATGCCGACAACCCCGAAGCAGTCAGGCAATTCGAGAGCTACGACTACGCGAATTTTGACACGCTCGCAGAAGCCGTCCGCTACGGCCACGAAATCGGGCTGGAAATTTACGCCTGGGCGAGCATCAACGAGGACGATCATGCCTGGGGTACCCCTAGCCGATTCTCCAAGAACCATCCCGAATGCCGCTGGTGCAAACGCGACGGCACGGTCTACCGCTCGCAAATCAGCTTCGCCGTTCCCGAAGCGATGCGGTACAAGCTCGGTCTGATCGAAGAGTTGCTCGAAGGATACGAGATCGACGGCCTGTTTCTCGACTGGATCCGCACCGGCGACATCCGCGATAATCCGCAGAACGACGCTACGGGCGTTGCCAACTTCGGCTATGAGAAACCGTTGGTCGATGGATTCAAGGCCCGCTACGGTGTTGATCCGCTGAGCCTGCCCAACGGCGACGAGCGTTGGGTACGCTTTCGCGCCGGACCGCAAACCGAATTCATGCGCGGCGTCCGCAAGCTCGTCAAGGAAAAACGTCCGCAGGGTGTTCCCGTTTCCGTGATGGTGGGCCACCCGTGGCATTATCGTGGCGACTCCAAGATCGACGGAAATCTGCGCGGTCTGTTATTGGACCTGACCACCTGGGCTCGAGAGGGTTTGATCGACGAGGCCCTGTCGGCGGGCTACTATCGCGATGGAGGCAACGCTGAACTGGCCTATCAGGCTCTTAAGGAAGAGACTCTCGGCAAAGTACCCATCGTCCTATTTGGTTGGCTTCAATCGCGCGAGCAGTTTCTGAACGACGTCGAACTCGCCCGGCGCGTCGGGGCCAAACAAATTTTGTTTTGGGAAGCCGATTACATTGACAACCAGCAGCAAAGCGAGAAGGAGGCGCTGCAACGCGTCATGTGTGCCCACAGTGCGGCTCCTCCTTCGGCGTCGCACTGATGTTGGTCCTTTCAAAACCTGAAGGAAAGATAGTTATGAAAACCAGGACATTGGCATTGAATTGGTGGATGAGTTGCTCTCTTTCTTTTTTGATGATTGTGTTGTTGGCGAGTGACGGACAGGGCGCGGGTGAAAATATCGCCCTTCATCGTTCCGTAACGTTTTCTTTCAAACCCACCTACTATCAGTCGACGGATGAGAACGATGCCCTGCAGTTGACCGATGGGGAATATGCCCCAGAAACCGAAGGCGTGTCGATGTGGTCGCTCAAGGAAGTGGTCGGCTGGCAGACCAAAGCCTCGCCCGTGGTGGTGACCGTTGACCTGGAAACGGTCCAGCCGATCTCAGGCGTCTCGTACAGCACGACCGGAGGTTCAGCGGGAGTCGGGTGGCCTTATGCGGTTTTCGTCACGGTCAGTGATGACGGCGACGAGTACAAACTGGTGGGAGACCTGGTACAGCAGACGCCCGACGCGCCCTTTGGCGATGGTCAAGGGCGTTTTCGCTATGCATCGGACGATTTGAAAACCAAGGGGCGATATGTCCGCCTGATGATTGTTCCCAATGGCATGTACACCTTCTGCGACGAAATCGAGATCCATGCCGGGCCCGCGGCACTGTTGAAACAACAGGTCCAAGGCGAGCTCATCAAAGACATAAAACCGCTGATGCAACGCATCAAGACAAAAGTGGGGATCCAGAATCGATTGAAGAAAGATCTCGTCGCGACAGAAAAGGCTCTGGCAGAGTCGAATCTCTCCCCCGCCTCGCAAGCAGAACTCATGGCGAGGCTCCAAGCCGCCAAGGCGAAAATCCCCTATGTCCCCGATGTCGATCCGATCGCCGGCAAGATCACATTCCCGATCAATGCAACGCATGCAGAAATACACTCGGTGCATGCGGAGTTGGCCCGAGCGCGTGGATTGCCTGGCATCATCCTCTGGCAGAAAAATCGGTATGATCCGCTGCTGCCCAATGACACTCCCGAGAAGTCTCCGGCGCAGCCCAAGCTCTCGATCCGCATGATGAAAAACGAATTTCGAGCCGAGTCTTTTCTCATCACCAACAGCACGGCGGAGGAGCTCAATTTCCAAATCACACTCAGCGGGCTGCCGCAATCGCCCCAACCGTCGTGGTTGACCCTTTCGTCGGTTCCCTGGACAGACACCTACAGCGGCATTACGGTCGCTGCGGCTCTGCCGGCAGCGCCGTTTGAACGCGGGGCCTATCAGATATCGGTCCCGTCTGGAATGACACGAAAAATATGGCTCTCAGCCGACTCATCGAAGGTGGAATCGGGAAAGTATACAGGAGAGTTGAAACTCACAAAACGAAATGGTTCCTCCCCAAGCTTTTCAAAAACTCTACCATTCGATCTGTCGGTTTCGCAGGTCACGATGAAACGCCCCAGACTTTCGCTGTCGATGTGGGATGATTCGGACGGAATGTACGTCGGAAAAATTCGCCCGTCGGCCTTTGCGATGATGCGTTCACATTACATTGACAGCCCATGGGCGATGCACTTTACGCTCCCCTGGCCTGGCGAAGAGGATTTCGACGGTGAGCAGCTCAAACCGTTGGATTTCAGCCGCTTTGACAAATGGATTTCTGAATGGCCCGACGCACGACATTACTTGGTCTTCGCCAACGTCCCACTCTCCCAGGGCCGCTTTGCCGGTGCGGAGATCGGTAGCAAAGAATTCAACGTTGGCGTGGGGCTCTGGGCGCGGGCGATCGCAGATCATCTGCGTGCGATTAACGTCGATCCGAAAAAACTGGCGCTGCTTCTTTTGGACGAACCCAGTAACGAGGAACAAAACCAGACCATCATCGCCTGGATGAATGCCATCAAAAAGGCTGCTCCGGAGATTGGTATTTTTACGGATCCCATCGCGCATCGGATTGATCAAACAGAATATCCAGAGGCGGTTACCGGAGCGGATATCGTTTGCGCATATTTCAAGAGCTTTCTCATCGGGGGCCAGCCTGTCGCTTCCTTTCTGGAAAAAGGTCGGGGGAAAGGCCAGAAAACGTGGTTCTACCTCTGCAGTGGACCGGGGAAAAATATGGACCCCTATCTGTATTTCCGCATGCTGTGTTGGCAGGCGTTTGCCCACGACGCCACCGGAGTCAGTTACTGGTGTTTCGGGCGAGAAACCAATTCGTGGAACGTCTACACCGCACCAGAGATGCCGTTTAGCCCCGCATTTTTTGATCCCGACACCGTAACCGATGGAATTCACCTCCAGGCGATTCGTGAAGGAATTCAGGATTATGAATACCTAGCGATGTTGGCAGAAAAGGCCAATCAATCCCCAGACGCTGCATTCAAATCCAAAGCCCAGGCTCTGCTGCGCGACGCGATTAAAACCATACGCCAAGAGTACGAAACGGCTGACAACAGCCGAGGCAATTATACCGCTGCCTACGAATGGAATCATAAATGCGACCGCAGCACTGCCGACCGCCTCCGCCAGAAGGTCCTCGACCTTCTGGAAATGAAGGCAACCCAACCGTAGCAACCATGAACCCCGTAGAAGCCATAAACCATGTAGAAGCCATAAACCACGTGGTATGGGTCGCTCAGTCCGTATTCTGCCCGCCGTCTATCTTCGCCTACGCCGACTGGCGGCAACAGCAACGCCGGCGCTTGGTCTGGCCAATCACTTAAGCGGAACGGTTACAACCCGTCTGACGTCAAGTCAAAAGTGTCGCAGCGCCTCATTTATCGAGGTCCCACTTTACCAGCCCGACATCCCGGGGGCCGTAAAAATTATCCCCGGGGGGCCCGTAGCGAGGTTCAAAGCCCTTGCTCTGCTGACGATAACCCGTACCGTACGCGGTGAGGATCGAACCCGTCGGGAGCAGAATAGAAGATGTCGTGTGGGGGGATGCCTGCCAGCCTCCGGATTTCAATTTCCCAGCGGGAGAACTGGATGTCTTTTGATTGCCAACCCAGGATGCAAGAATATAGCGATGATCCAAATCCCAGGTTTCTCCGTTATCTCGGCTGACGACCGCTTCGACACCGAATTGAGGGTAACCGTCATCGGTATCAGGATAGCCCAGTCGCACGACGTACGATACGACTATATCCCCATTGGACATGAGCACTGTACTGGCGTGGTGTCGACCCCAATCGTAAAGCATTTTCACCTTGCTCCACGTGGTACCATTGTCTTTGGAGATAGATATTCCCAGCCCTGCATAATGATCGAAACCAGTTTGCCTAAATTCCAGAGGGGCGGTCCAAGTTCGGCAGGTTGCCACAATATTACCATTGCGGGCGCGGACGGGGCACACCTCAACAGCACCTCCAACACCCCAAGTTGAGCCATCAGGCCGGCTTCGCCACTCGGGGACAGAAATAGCGTCGCTCCACGTTCGTCCCTCGTCGGTACTGAATCTAACTTGTCCCTGCAATACTCCAGCGGACCCGGAACACCCGGTCTCCATCAGACGCAACACCTTGCCTGTCTTCGGATCTGTATCTACCAGGGCCGGATCCCACGGCGTCCATTTTTCCCCGTTAGGTGCAGGATCAATGGGTACAGGATTTCCCCAGGTCTTCCCATAATCATGACTGAACCATCGTAAGTGTGGTTCGTGGTTGTACAGCATTAGTTTTCCATCGCCAAGATAGGTCAGACCGAGTCCCAGTCCACTGTCAGGTTTTCCGTCAGCATCGGTGTGCACATACTCCGGATCACTCCAGGTGGCTCCTTCGTCGTCACTGAACAATACCATCGAATGGTGCAGCATCGATTTATCGATCGCCCCCGGTTTGAACATCAATTCGTCATAATCGCAGCTCATCACCATCAGCACCTGGTTTTTCTCCGGGAGATACACGAGCTGCGGGCAAGCAGTTATGCGATTCCAACTTTCTGTTACTATCTGTCCTTGCGCGATAAATTTTGTCTCACCTGCATCTTTGTTGAGTCGACGCACCGCATGCGTTTTCCACTTTCCCGTTGCGGATTGTCCCTCCTCACTCGTTTTTGCCTGGCCCGTAGCGACGTTTTGCACTGTCAAAAATGAGAGGCAACTCAGAAATATAGCAACCGCTACAACATGCTGTTTTGTCATGGTTCGTTTCATCACAATCCTACTTTCAAGGTTTACATCCACTTGGGTGACCTCTAAATGATTTTTAGTGGTTTATACTCCTACAGTGTCATGCGTGACTGTTTATTCCGCATCGCTTCATGTTTTTCTCAATCCCCTAGCAGCGCCCGGATGGCGACAATGTGTCGGGCGCATTCTCCACGGATTCGGTCGTAGTCCTCAGGGGATATTTTGGGAATCGGATTCCAGACGGGGCCAAGGGGGTACCGGGGGTGGTTCTTCCCGAAGACTGTGTAGGGAATGAGTTTGTGCAACTCCTCCAGGAACGCCTTTGCCCCTTGCACCGCGGCCTTCGCTTCGCTCCGACCCTCGGCAGCGGCAATCGTCTTT
>Ga0115002_10003360_pt1 | contig 20044 bp, 13 predicted proteins | sample ArcticOcean_MG_C_8_FD_89576 | JGI IMG/M metagenome (GOLD analysis project Ga0115002, IMG submission 89576) | Marine microbial communities from western Arctic Ocean - ArcticOcean_MG_CB11_86 | ecosystem: Environmental > Aquatic > Marine > Oceanic | place: Arctic Ocean: Canada Basin | collected... | reverse complement strand
CTGGTTGATCCGTGCATCACGTAGTTGCCGGTAGTGTGACTGGACGACCAAGAGTGCCAATTCGTGGCTGTCGGCGGCGGTGCGAACAGGCGAGAACTCGCCGGCTTGCAGAAAAGGGCGATAATCGCGCAAACTTCGCTCGAGCAGTCGCATCTCCCGTCGGGCAAGCTGGATCTGCTCGTCAAGTTGCCGTCGCTGCTGCAGCAAAGTTACCTGGCGGTATTGCTGAATGCTTAGCTTGGCAAGCTCATAGGCGTACTCGGCTTCGACTAGATCGGTGGTAATTACTCGTGCGGCCACGGGTTCGCCTTCAACCGCCTCGTGAGCCAAAGCCGTGGAGAGTGGCAGTCCGATCAACAGAGTGACTAGCAAATAGCGAGACATGACAGGGGGCTCCGAAAGTGAAAAGTGTGGCACGCCTCTGGCGAGTCGTGAGTTTTGACGACACGGAGTGTCGTCCCACAATGCCCTTCGCCTCGTTTCCAGCGTAATTGGTCTGCGGCGGTCCCCCGGCCAGAGAGCCCGTTATTTGACGAAGCTGAAGGCATAATCGCGCCAGATCAACTTACGAGCACTAGATTATTGCGGTGAACTACCTCGTCGTAGGGGCAATGGCCCAGGAGCTCTGCGATCCGCTCGGTTGGTTGGCCGGCGATCGTCTGCAACTCTTCCGAGGAGTAGTTGGTCAGACCGCGGGCCAGTTCGCGATTCCCTGCATCGCAGATCGAAACCACGTCGCCTTTACCGAAACCGCCGCTTACTTTAGTCACTCCTACCGCCAGCAAACTGCGGCCGCCTTGCAGAATTGCTTGGCAAGCACCCGCGTCGAGCTTGAGCTTGCCGGCTGGATTGGCACTCCAACCAATCCAGCGTTTGCGCGAATCGACCATAGGTCCTTCTGCCAGGACGAGCGTGCCGACGTCTTCTCCCGCCAGGATGTCGTCCAGCACATTGTCGCGACGACCGTTGGCGATCACGACGTTCTCACCCGCCGAGGTTGCTATGCGAACCGCCTGCAGTTTGCTCGCCATGCCACCGGTGCTGAGCTGCAAACCGTCTGCCGAGCGGTCGTGAACATGCTGCTCTTGCGCTGAGTTGAGATCAGTAATGATTGGCATGACTTTCGCCCCAGGGTCACTAGGGCTACCGTCGTAGAGACCGTCGATATCCGAGAGCAGCACCAAGAGAGGAGCGCGAAGCAAATTCGTCACCAGCGCCGCCAGTCGGTCGTTGTCGCCAAAGCTGAGCCGCAATTCCTCGACACTGACGGTGTCGTTTTCGTTAATGATTGGCACAGCGCCGTACCGGAAGAGTGCATTGATCGCATTGCGCACATTCAGGTACCTGGTGCGATCTTGCAAGTCACCCGCGGTGAGCAATACTTGAGCGGCGTGCAAGTTGTGAGGTTCGAGCGCTCGGTTGTACGACTCGATCAGTACGCTCTGTCCGATTGCTGCTGCGGCTTGCAGCGAAGCGAGGTCCGTCGGGCGCTTTGACAATTCCATGCGAGCCAGCCCTGCACCGACGGCTCCACTGCTCACCAGCACCACGCGCCGCCCGGCCTGCGAGAGCCGTGCCAGTTGCCCGGCGATATTTGCGATGCACTGGTCATCAAGCGCACCGTCCGCCTGGGTCAGCACGCGGGTGCCAACCTTGACGACGACCGTCTCGGCCGCGCTCATGATTTCTTGCCGCACAAGGTCCGACATACTAGATACCGTGTTTCCAATCCCGGGGAGCCAAGAACTACTCTTTCTTCAACATTGCCTTCTACTATAGCCATTTCCCCAACTACTGTACAAATGCACTTGCTATGTGTACGCACGTATATTAGCATCAGTGCAGTCCAAGGCTGGCCGATGTGCCAGAATCTCTACGAAACGGCTCAAAAAATAAAGCCAAAATAGAACATCTAGGAGAAGTGATGGGTCTCGACCAACTGACCAAGCGTCAACGCGAAGTTCTCGAATTCATCCGCTCCAAGATCGACGGCCGAGGTTACGGCCCGACGGTCCGCGAGATCGGCGAGAGTTTTGGCATCAACTCGCCCAACGGCGTGATGTGCCATCTGAAAGCCTTAGAGAAGAAAGGGCTCATCACGCGCGAACCCAACATGTCGCGGGCGATCCAACTGACCGACGAAGCGCTGGAAGACCGTGGCATGCCGCTGTTAGGTGAGATTGCCGCCGGCAGCCTGACCGAAGCGATTGAACAAGCCGAGCGATTTGAGTTTACCGACTGGTTCGGCAAGAAGAACCTGTTTGCACTGACGGTAAAAGGCGATTCGATGATCGAAGCGGCCATCACCGACGGCGATGTCGTCATTTGCCGCAAGGTACGCACTGCCGACAAGGGCGATATCGTCGTCGCGCTCACCGACGACGGCGAAGCCACGCTTAAGTACTGGTACCCCGAAGCCAACCGCGTCCGCCTGCAACCGGCCAACTCCTCTATGAAACCCATCTACAGTCAGAACGTCAAAGTGCTGGGCGTAGTGACGGGAGTGGTGCGCAAAGTGACGTAGATTGACTTTTTTACGCCGATTTCTCCAGCTCACTCGCCTGATTGAGCTTGTTGTAGAGCGTCTTCAAGCTCACTCCAAGTTGCTCTGCGGCGCTGGGTTTATTGCCGTCGGTGCGCTCCAGCGCCTCGACGATGGCTTCCATTTCTAGCTCGCGGAGCGTCATCGGGCCGCGGCGATTGCGTGCCGCCCCCTGAAGTTGCCTGCTGTCGAAATGCTGTGGCAAGTGTTCGCGCCGAATCGGGCCGCTGTCGCAGAGAATGGTCGCGTGCTCAATCACATTGGCCAGTTCCCGCACGTTACCGGGCCAAACATGGCCGCATAGGGACGCCACCGCATCCTCGGCGAGCTGTGCCTCCGCGCCGCGGCGGAACCGCGAAAGGAGATGCCACGCCAGGTCAGGCACATCCTCAATTCGCTCGCGCAGCGGCGGCAAATGGATCTCGAACGTGTTGATACGGTACATCAGGTCTTCGCGGAATTCTTCTTCAGACACCATGCTGGGCAGGTCGCGGTGCGTGGCGCAAACTACGCGCACATCGACCGTGGTTGACTTGTTCTCGCCAACGCGACGGATTTCGCCACTTTCGAGCACCCGCAGCAATTTGGCCTGCATTGCCTTCGGCAGCTCGCCGATTTCGTCAAGAAAAATCGTACCGCCGTGAGCGACTTCGAACAAGCCAACACGGTGATCGTCGGCTCCGGTAAATGCACCCTTGCGGTGGCCGAATAGTTCGCTCTCAATGAGCGTCTCGGGTAGCGCGCCGCAGTTGATGGCAACGAAGGGATTCTCGGCACGGGCACTATGATCGTGAAGCCCACGAGCGACCAGCTCTTTGCCGGTGCCGGTTTCGCCAAGGATGAGCACGGTGGAATTGGTGGGAGCCACCTTTTGAATCAATAAATTGACCTTTTGCATAGCCGGGGTCTTGCCAATTAACTTGGGTGCACCTTCAAGACGATGTACCTGATGCTGCAGCGCACGGTACTTCTGCTTCAGTTGCCGCTTCTCAATGACGCGGTTCAAGAGTGCCTGCAATTCAATTAGCTTGCATGGCTTGGTCAGATAGTCGAACGCTCCGTGGCGCAGCGCGGCAATGGCCGTGTCCATCGACGACTTGCCGGTCAGCACCACGGCCTCGGTCTCCGGCGACAGTTCCTTGCAATGCGCAATCACTTCGATGCCGTTTTTTCCAGGCATATCGAGATCGACCAGAATGCAGTCATAGGTGTTTTTCTCGAGCGCGGCAAAGGCCGTTAATCCATCGGGGCAGATGGTGACGCGATGACCGAGCCGAGGCAGCTCCAGCTTCATCAGCTCCTGGAGCGAACGCTCATCGTCGGCGAATAGTAGGGTCAATCCTTGACCATTAGGCGGCTTGGTAGCGATGCTGATTCTCCTTATTCATAAATTCGATGGGCAGCGCAACGACAAAGCGCGATCCGCGCCCCGCTCCATCACTGGTCGCTTCAATAGCGCCTTGATGTTCTTCTACAATGCGGTAAGTGATCGACAAACCGAGGCCCGTCCCCTGCCCGCTACGGCGACGGGTAAAGAAGGGCTCAAATAGGTGCTTTGTGACTTCGTCGCTCATTCCACAGCCGTCGTCTTCGACGGTGATCCTTGCCCGCGAAGCGTGACGTTCGACCACGACGCGCACCGTTCCGTCGGCGTCAAGACTTTCTAAGCCATTGGTGATGAGGTTGAGCATGACCTGTTTGATTTCTTGGGCATTGACCTGCACAATCACTGGGTCGCCTTCGGAAAGTACCAAATTCTTGTCCTGATACTTGCCCAAGTGTTGCACCATCTCGATCACGCCGGCGGTCAATTCGCGCAGGTCGGTACTGTGGCGCTGAGAGTCGCCCATGCGGGCAAAATCGAGTAGTTTTTCGGTAATCTGCTTGCAGCGAAAGGCTTCACGCTGGATCATCTGCAAATAGTCGCGGGCGACTTGGATGTCTTCGCTACGGGACGGATCGATTTCATCAAGCAATTCATTCAGTCGGCCTTCTAATGATTCGCTACAGAGCGCGATCGAAGCCAACGGATTGTTGATTTCGTGCGAAACACCAGCGGCCAGAAAACCTACGCTGGCCAGTTGTTCGCTGCGAACCACCTGATTGGTTCGCTCGCGGACCTGACGATCGAGGTCGTCGCGCGTTTCTTTGAATCGTGTCGTCATCTCATTCATCGCCTCTGCCAACTCGCCGACCTCGCCTCTCGTATCTAATTCGATGCGATGCTCGTAGTTGCCGCTAGCGACTTCGCGAGAACCCTGTACAAGCATTTGCAAGGGCTTGGCAAACCACTTGTAGAACATGCGTACCGACGTGACCAAGAGTACGAGTGCGATGATGGCATTGGTCCACGCAATCACAATCGCCGTGCGATACTCGGCTCGCACATCGATCGAAAGCGCCTGAAATTGCCTGTGCAGGTGACTGGGTAATTCTGTCACCAGATGCCTGAGTTGTTCTGCTTCGTCGCGCAGCATACTGATGCGGGATGGATCCAGGAGCCAATCTTCTTCTAGACTAGCAGAAAGGTCAGCGCCACCCATGCGCACAACAACCGCATCGATCCGTGCCAGGGTTTGGCGTTCATGAAAATCATCGCCTAAGCGGGGATCGCGGCCCATGTTGTTCTGGTTCAGCAGATCTCGGTAACGCTCTAGCGATCGAGCGAAATCTTCGAAACGGTCGCAGTACTCTTCCCGCAGCCATTGGGCATCCCACGGATAAGGCTCAGCGCCCTGCCGAGCATCTTCGGAAATAGACTGCCGCCACCCGGTGAGTTCTGATCTTTCTCCCGCCTGGCTGAGGATGTCGCGCAAGTCGACCAGGTTTTGGCTAACTTGACTTGCCAAGGGAAGTTCGGCCGAGCGCGCGGCAAGACTCTTGACCAAACCGCGATAAGCATACAGCCCGTAGTACGCGCTGCCGAATAGCGCGAGCACAGTGACTAGTAGTAGTCCCAGGCCAAGCTTAAGTTTCGTGCGTAACGGCCAATGCGAAAGCACCAACGACCTCCTTGTCGTGGCAGTTGCTAAGCAACTGAATATACGGGCTTCGTCCTGAAGCCCGACGGGAGAGGAAGTGTACCTGGAAAATTGTAAATCTGACAAGAACAGTTTAGAACCGAATCACGCGGCGCACCAGCCAGACACCCCACGCTGCTAGCACGATGTTGCCAAGCCAAACAATTTGCGGAGGCAAGACTCCATCTTTCGCCAAATCCAGGCTGCCAACTAACATGGGATAGTAGACCAGGAGAATGGGCAAGAAACAGATGAAGAAGCTGCCCCAAATTTCCCCGTGCCGGCGCCGCACAGCCATCGGTGCACCAATGAGTACAAAGCAAAGGCAGCTGAATCCGCTGGCCCAGCGACGGTGGGGTTCGGTGTGCAAGCGATGCAAGGTGAACATGGCTCCCTGCAATCGATTCTGCTTGTCTTGCCAGATGGATTGCGATAGTTCGAACATCCGGCCGGTCATCATCGCATGGGCCGCTTCGGCGGTCATTTCTTGTTTGAGCCGGTCGATAAACTCTACTTGCCGCTGTTTCGAGGGCTCAATCTCACGCAACGAGTAGCTTGAAGTGCTGCGCGACCTTTCTTTGATACCTGTGAATTGCTCGAGCGAGAACGGAATGGCTTCCACTCCAGGGAGCGAACCCCTGAAACGGTCCGCCATACTGCCTTCTGCGTTGAGGAAGATTACCGTGACGTTGTTGTTTTCTAAATCGACGTCAAGCTCCGCTTCGTCCGCCGTAATCGTCCAGGGAGGATCGCCATCGACAGCAAAATAAGTGATAATTGGATTGATTAGCTTTTTACCCTGGACGTGATGCACGGCCACCTTGAGTCGGTCGTTACTATACTGTCTGCTGGTGCGCAATCGACCGTAGACGATTTCTTCTAGTGACTCAACGATGACTCGCTGCACACCGCCGCGGCCCCAGGAAACGGCCACATCGTTGAGCACCACAGCGCCAAGGCTCACAAAAGTGGCCAAAATGAATGTCGGCCAAAGCATGGCCATCGGTGAGATGCCGAGCGATTTTATGGCGACAACTTCGTTCGAAGAGGCAACTCGGCCGTAAACGACGGTCGTCGCCAGCAGCATGGTGCCAGGCACCGCAAACTGCATCGCCTGCGGCAAAAAATAGGGCGCCATCCGTAAGATCGGCAGCAGTCCCAGCCCGTTTTCGACTGCTTCCTTGCCGATTAGCACCAAGAAGACGAAACCCGTCATGCAGGTCAGCGTGAGCAGAAAGACCTTGAGTAACTCAAGCACAATGTAACGGGTTAATATGCGCATGGGTAGTGCTAAGGGGGCGGCGGGAGAGGCTCACTTTAGCAAGCTAGCCGGCGCGCGCAAACGACACTTCGCCAGGAGAGAGAAATGCTAGCACTTACGTACCAACCACATTAAACGCAGAGAGCGCGGCGGCGCAGAGGGCCGCAGAAATCCACATGAATACTTGCCCTGCGGCCCTCTGTGCCTTGGCGAACTCTGCGTTGAACCTTACTCTCTACCCAGCCCAATCGACGAATCGCTCGACGGCACGCTCTGAGCTCGCAGAGCCTGCATCAAACGGCAGACAGCGCTGCAAAATGCCACAACCGCTTCCTGATAGTCCCCATTGGCAATGGCTTGATGCGCTAGAAGGCGATCGGCGTGAATGGGCTGCCAATCGAACTGCCAGTCGCGTTCGCTTTCCAGATCTTCTAACTGGCGTACGATGTCGTTGAGCGTCTCGATATTAGCAGCACTCGGTGTGGCGTCATGATGTCGATAGGGTGCTTTTCCTTGCATGGAGATCTTATGATCGCCAGAAACAGTCTCCTTGCAAGAACGGGAAAATAGCATGGTCTTTAACCAAACGAAGAAACTTCCATCTGGCTTCGCGTGACGGGCCCTGCCACCGTTTTTTGGACCAATCGGCAAACTCACATCGGCACTTCCTAATTGGCTTTGGTCGACTACTTCGACAATCATCACCGTGATGTTATCGGGGCCACCCAACAAATTCGCCAAATCGACCAGCGATTGGGTTGCTTCGACCGGCGAGAGGCAAGCCGAAACCATACCGATCAACTCCGGCTTGAGAGGCCCTGTAAGCCCGTCGCTGCAAAGCAGAAATCGATCGCCGGAACGCAGGGGAAATGGTCCTTCTAAATCAATTGACACTGTTGGGTGCGGACCCAGCGAGCGCGTGATGACATTCTTCGGAACATAAGCCGGCACTTCGTCTTCGGTAGCATGACCCGCGGCGGCCATCTCCCAAACCAAACTGTGATCGAATGTCAGCTGATCAAAACTATTCTCACGTAAGCGATAAACGCGACTATCACCCACATGGGCTGTCAGTGCCCCTTCGGGCAGGAGTAGCAGGGAACTGCAGGTCGTGCCCATGCCTTGAAAATCGACGCTATTCTGACCTTTGGCATTGATCACTTTGTTAGCTTCGCGAATGACTTCGACTAAGGATTCACTGCGAGAATCTTCAGGGCGTTTATGATAGCTATGTGCAATGGTGTCGGTGGCCATCTTGCTGGCCAACTCACCCGCAGCATGGGCTCCCATGCCATCCGCTACAACCAGCAGATGGCCATGGCTCCGCCATTGTGCATTGCTATCAGCGAGTGCAATCGCCATGGAATCTTGGTTGCTCGATCGGCGCATGCCGACATCGCTAACCGCTGCGCACTGCAGCCCCCCAGCGTTTATTTCCAGTTTGCTATGTCGGCTAGCCATACAGAAACATCAAGACCATGCAGATCAGGAAGGACGGCTTCTAAGCTACCTATCTTATCTTCCCAAGCTCGCAGTTGAAAGGCTCGGCCGAGCTCTAGGATCACGAATCCTGGCAAAAAAAACGGCAAAGTCAGCATAGTCGCGGACGCGATCCGTCCCTATACTTTCGCGACTTTTCCTGACCGGCCAATCGACTTTGGTGAGCCGAAGCTTTTATTCACTGGGTTTGCCTTTATCCGCTAGGTTTGCATGTTGCACCTAATAACTGGACAACGGTTCCTCCTCTGCTGCGTCGTCGTCACGATCGTCATGCAAACTGGCTGCCTACGCCGACGGTTGATGGTCCGCAGCAACCCGCAGGGCGCCATGGTGTACGTGGACAACCAGCCCATAGGGACCACGCCATGCGCAACCGATTTCGTCTATTACGGTACGCGAGAAATTCGGCTCGTGAAGGCGGGCTATGAAACGCTTACTGTCAATCAACCGATAGCGGCACCTTGGTACCAAATCCCACCGCTTGATTTCGTGAGCGAAAATCTTGTTCCGCGCAAAATACAAGATTTTCGTACCGTGAGTTTCAACATGGTGCCGCAAGTGATCGTGCCGAGCGAACAACTGCTCGGGCGCGCTGAGCAACTGCGACAGAGTACGCTGCAAGGGGCCGTGTTGCCTGCTTCGGCCACGAGTATTCCGGGAGTGGTAACTCCAGGGTTACCGGCGGTGAGTTCGCCGTTTGTTCCCAGCCCAACCTTGGGGCTACCCACGCTCGCACCACCCCCGAACGTGGTGCCCGAAACATTAGCTCCCGGTTTGCCGGGCGGCACGATTCCTCTAGGCGGACAACCGCTCGAATTGTTGCCAACGCCGCGTTAAGCTACCTCACTTAATCGGCATCTCGCGGTTCCTGGGTAGGATGCCTCGGGCAATACGTGCCGGGTCGCGGGCGATTTTGTCGGTGAAGACGTGCACGTCGTCAAGAATCTGGTGAATGCGGCGCTGGAGGATCGGGTCGTTGATTAGCATCCGCACGTCGCGTATGGCCGACGACGCTTGGCCGATGGTGTTGGTTAATTGCTTGTAGAGTTGGTCGTCATTGATCAACTTGCCGATGGTACCGTCGCTGTTATTAATATTCTTGGCGAGCAATGCCGCTTCGCCCAAAAGTTCGCTGAGGTTGTCGACGCCCGATTCCAACGCATCGACAATGTCGGGACCCCGTTCGCCGAGTGGCTTCGTAAGACCTTGCAGGTTGACGAGGTTTTGATCGGCCGAACCGACGGTCCGTTCTAACGCCTCCATAATGAATTTTGCGTCTTCGATCACCCCGGGAACTTGCGCGAGGCCATTTTTCAGCTCGACTTTAAACTGTTCGTCGCCCATGACGTCGTCGACATTGGCCATGACGCTGCCAAAGTTATTCAAAGCCAATTCTGCTGACTTGAACAAGCGGTCAATGCGCTCGATATCTTGCCCGCCCATGACTTCGTTTATTCGTTGTGCAAGCATCCGAACTTCTTCTCCGGCGCCGCCTAACGACCGGATCGTTTGCTTAAGGTCGCCCTGAAGGTTTGCAATCAAATCGAGAGGGCTTGGATTGTAGAAGCCTCGCAAGGGATCTCCTCCCGGCTCAACAATGTGGGCATTGGCAGAAGGTGCCCCGGGCGAAAAATCCAGCACCGCATCACCAATGAGTGACGTTTGAATGCGGGCAACTTCATTCGATTTGACGTGCTTTCCTTCGTGGATATTGAGGGTGATCAGCGCTCCGTCGTCGGTATCAAGTACCTCGGCCACTCGCCCTATCAGGATGCCTCGTCGGCGGACGGGCGTTTCAGGTGCTACGCCGGGTGCCTGATCCACTAATACTTGGAGCTGGTACTCATTGCGGAATGGCGACCAGGTAAAATCGCTAGTAAAAAAGACGAGCAGTCCGGTTACTAGAACAGTGGCGACGGCGACGATGCCGACTTTGAATTGTTTACTGCGGTCTTCCATGATTTACCTTTGGTCAATAGAATGACGAATGACGCCAACCGTACGAATCAACGGCCTAATGACGAATCGAATGAGAAGCGATTTCGCGATTCGGAATTAGGCATTCTTTCGTCATGGGGCCATCTATCTATAAAGCTGGCGTCATTCGTCATTTCGTTTGCCTCATTTCCATTAATCGGTCTCCGGCTTCGCCGCGGACGAATTGGGAAACGCGCCGGTCGGAGGTTTCGTCGATCTCATCGGGCTTGCCGTCGAAAATAACTGGGGAGTCGTGAGCGTCTAAACGTGATAGCGGATAGAGCATCACAATACGATCGGCCACTTTGCGGGCGGTTATCATGTCGTGCGTCACGATAATGCTTGTCACGTCATACGCGTCGCGCGTACGCATCATCAGTTCATTGATGACATCGCTCACGATAGGGTCGAGCCCCGTGGTCGGCTCATCGTAGAGCAAAACTTCTGGCTGCATGACCAGTGCCCGGGCCAGACCGACACGTTTGCGCATGCCGCCGGAGAGTTCTGCCGGGTGTTTGCGGAGCACGCTGGTTGGCAGACCGACTTCGGCCAAACGGTCTAACATAGCCTGCTGATGCGTGGCACGACGATCTTGCTGGTGTTGCCGTAGCGGGAACAGGATGTTTTCTTCGATGGTCATACTGTCAAAGAGCGCCGCATTCTGAAACACAAAACCAAATCGCGTACGCTGCCGAGCGAGCTCTCTTTCGGTAAGCCGATCGATCCGCCGGCCGTTAACCTCGACGTAGCCTTGTTGGGGATGAACCAAACCGATGACAGTTTTCAGGAATACGGTCTTGCCACAACCGCTCTCGCCAATAATGGCGAGCGTCTGTCCCCGTGGCACGGTGAGCGCGAGATCGCGTAGCACGTTCTGGCGTCCGAAGCCGACGTGTAAGTCCTGTACGGCGATAATAGGTTCTGCACTAACCATTAACTTGCCAACAAACTAGAGGTCAGGGGCCAAAAGACCAAATAGATTTCATCGAGCAAGATGCTCAACGCCAAATCCAGCATAATGATAATCACAAACGACTGCACGAACGCGGCCGTCGCCGCTTGCCCAACGCCTTCGGCTCCTGGCTCGCAATTGAAGCCTCGGTAGCAACTCACCAACCCGATCGCTGCGCCAAAAAACACGCTTTTGATCACGCCGTAGAATAGATCCCAGTTCTCGACAAAGCTCTTGGCATTTGTCTCATAGTGATGCATATCGATCCCAAGTACGAAAATGCAATAGACCTCACCCCCGACAGCGCCCATGAAAACGGCCATGATCGTGAGCGACGGAATCAACAGTAGGCAACTCAGAAAACGCGGGACGACCAAATAGTGAATCGGGTTGGCACCCATACTAGAAAGCGCGTCAATTTGTTCGGTGACGCGCATGGTACCAAGCTCGGCGGCCATGGCACTTCCCACCCGTCCGGCAAGCATCGTGGCTGCCAGCACGGGCCCCAACTCACGAAACATCGATTTGTTGATCACTCCGCCAAGCTGCGTTTCCAGCCCGAAAGCACGAAATTGTGTATACGATTGCACGGCGAGCACCATGCCAATGAATGTGCCGGTCAGCGCGACCACCGGCAGACTAAGCACGCCGATTTGATACATGTTATTGAACAGGTTCGCACGTTGCGGCAAGCGCGTAATGAGCCAAAGCATGGTCCGCCAGGTAAAGAGGAACATGTCGTAGACGGTGTCGATCGTCCGCTGGAGCAAGGCTCCCAAGTCGGCGATCGATTCGTACGGAGCGCCTAAGATTCCGCGGCGGCGCGTATTTTCGGTACCTGATGACATGATGAGTTATCTGAACAATGCAAGCCTGAGTTATCTGAACTATGTGAAAAACGACGTAAAACTCGTGGCTCAATGGAAGAAGAGGATTACACGCGGCGCGCAGCACCGCTAGTCAGTTGGTTTCGACTCCGACGGTCGGTTTGCTTGAACAAAGTCGGTTGCTGGCAGCGATTTGTAGAGCTGGGCAAATGACGTAGAATGGCGTGGCGATCTCTTTTTGGCCTTTTTTTGGGAAATCTCTTTGACCTCGCCCCGCCCAACTCGTCTTTCATTGATAGCACAGTCAGGCCAAAGTGAACGGTTCGCATTCGTCGTGCAAGTAATCGAAGCAAAAAGCTTCGCGCCAGAAGATATTCAGGCATGCAGGCATGCAGGCTGTAGTTAAAATAGCTGGTAGGGCTGATTGTTTCACCAGTTCGACTTACTGAGCAACTTTCTGCATGTCTTCTGATCCGTGCCAAGAGGCGAAAAGGGTGTTGGCCGAGGCGCAAGCGCTGACGGGCGACCTGCGCGCCACCTTTCTAGCCGATCTTCAATCTGCTTCGCCGCAGGTCTACGAAACACTTGTACGGTTGATGGCCGACTCGGAAGAGACTCAGGACCGATTTGTCACCGGAATCTACGATCCCGAAACCACCAGCGAATTCGTCCATGTTGAGGATCTAAAAGATCCTCAAACCGCTCAGAGCCCGCCCCGAGATTTGGTCGGCAAAGAATACGAACTGGGAAAGAAGATCGGCCAAGGCGGCATGGGGGTCGTTTACAGAGCCTATCATCGTTCGCTGCGGCGGACAGTTGCTCTCAAAATCATCACCGGCGGCGGTCTGCGCGACGAAATCGACATCGCCCGTTTTCATATCGAAGCCGAGGCCGCCGCTCGGCTTGATCATCCAGGCATTATTCCTGTCTATGACGTCGGCCAGTACAAGGGCAACCACTACTACGCGATGGCCTACATCGAAGGCCCGAGTCTTTCTGAGTTCGTCGGCTCAAATGCAAAATTGCTGCCGCCACGTCGTGCAGCAGAATTAATGGAGCAAGTTTGTCATGCTGTGCAATATGCCCACGATCGCGCGGTGATCCATCGCGATTTGAAGCCGGCCAACATCATGCTCGAAAATGGCGAGGTCCCGCGACTCGCTGACTTTGGCCTAGCCAAAAACATGCAAGACGGAGAGGACGAAAAAGGGCTGACGATGACTGGCCAGGTGATGGGCACGCCCAGCTATATGGCGCCCGAACAGGCAGCCGGCAAACTCGACGCAATATCGAACCGGACCGACGTCTATTCGCTGGGCGCAACACTCTATGCCCTGCTCGCCGGCAAACCACCTTTCGAAGGCGGCACGATCTTTGAAACGATTCGTCAAGTGATTCGTACCGAGCCCGAGCCAATCACGCAAATCGTGCGTTCTGTACCGCGTGACCTGCAAACCGTTTGTGAAAAATGTTTGGCGAAACGACCGGAAGATCGATATGACTCAGCGGATGCAGTCGCCGAAGATTTGCGTCGCTTCTTAGACGGATTTCCCATCAACGCGCGCCCACTATCAATTTGGGGCCGTGGCTGGCGCTGGTGCCGTCGCAATCCGGTGGAGTCAGCGCTGCTGGCGGCTACAGCGGCGGCGCTAATCGTCGGAACGATCGTCTCGGTGCGATTTGGACTGGAGGCCCGTCTCGCTTTGGCAGAAGCCAACCAGAATGCGAAGCAGCTTCGTGCGGCGATGCAAGATACTTTTGTGTTTGCCAGCGAAGATGTGCTGGCCCAAGAGCCAGGTATGCAATCCGCCCGAAAAGTATTACTGACAATGGCTCAGCAATACTATGCAGGGTTGGTCAAGTTAACGCCAAAAGATGCCGACTCACAACGCGAGTTCGCAGATGCACAGTTCATGCTCAGCAAAGTGCAAATGGCGCTCGGGCAAGATAACCAAGCTCGCAAGATTCTCACCGAAGCACTTGAAATCCAGCAAAGCCTCGCTGCACAATTGCCAAAGAATGCTTCTGCTCTGGCTGCTCTAGCAAAGAGTCACAACCAGTTTGCCAGACTCTCTCAAAAAAATTGGCAAAAACTGCTGCAACTGCGCTACTTAAGAGAGCTGCCGGAGGATCAAGCTGCCGAATTAAAACAGCAACTTGACCAGTGGCAGCGGCACTCCGCCGAGGTCATACGACTACGGAAACAGGTTGTTGATCTTGAACCAGAGAACCTCGAGTCGCAGCGTCTACTGGCCAGCGCAATCATGAACGAAGGGTCCGCAATAGGGATACGTGGTTACGCTCTCAATCAACTTTCTGAGCATGACCGCGCCAGGCAGAAGATTCTCGAAGCGCAGGAAATTCGTTTGGCAGTTTTAAAGGAGTTCCCTGAAGAAACATTGATGCAGCGAGACTTGGCTCGAGGCTATTTCAACTTGGCAAATACTGAGTTGCGAGCTGCTGACCAAGAAACCGATAACCAGCGGTACGATAGGCGATTGCAGCTAAGTTCCGACGATCTGACCCAAGCGATCACCGCTTACGAAGAACTCCCCGCTACAGAGCTAATCCTTAATACACAGCAAGAACTGGCTCAATGCTATCGTGAACGTGCGGATGCTAATTTCCGGTTACTGGGAATAGATGGCATCGACAAAGTTACGGGCGACTACAAGCGAGCCGAAAAACTGCTCAAAGTATTGACGAACCGGAACCCGAACGTCTATCGGTATCGAATTGTATTAGCCGAGACACAGTATAACTTTTGCAGCTTTTGGTTCCTCAACCAACAGAATGATCGAGCGGCAAGTCAGTTGGCGAAGAGTCGGGCGACATTGTTGCAGGCTCTATATATTGATCCGAAAAACACACTTGCTGCGGAGCAGCTCGTTCTCTTTACGCAAAATATCGTCGACCATCTGCTTGAGAAAAAGAATCTCGATATGGCGGATCGTGTGCTGCAAGAAGCCCTGCAAGAACTGCTAGCACTGAAGCAGGAATCCGAGGAAGAATACTCAGACCTGCAACCTTCTATTGAGACGCTCCGGTCCATGGCCCGCAAAGTGCGACAAATGCGCATCGAAGCCGAAACTCCCGATGACGTTGCGAGTGCCATTCAAGGCCAACAAATAGTGCTAGCACGGCTCTCCACAAACCGAGATGAAGCAGAACGACCCATCTTACCGATACAACTCACACTCAGGATGGGCGGTTCGTGCTGCCGTTCCATTGACACAAAAAATGGCCTCCAAACTGTATTGTGACTAGGTGGGGAGAACCGTTATGGGTTTGCGAAATTTTGGGTTGGCTCTAGTCGTCAGCTGGTTGACGTTTGCAGTGAGTGGCGACAGCAAGACAACCGCTTGGGCACAAGAGGGAAATCGCCCGAGAGAAGGTGGGATTCCCGATCTGGTAGCCCCGCTGCCCGCCAAAACCACAACGCCTACTCCAGATCAGGTCGATGCGGCAGCCCAATCGGGTCAGAATCTGCGTTTGCCACCCGCGTCAAACAATCGTCGACCGGCGCCGACTTCCCCGGTCTCCAATACCAGGAACACTTCCCGGAACTCGAATCAAAACAACAGTGCTTTTTCGCCGCGGCTGGCACGCGCCGCTCCGATTATGGGCGACAGCTTTTCGCCTTCGCTTGTCATCCAAGACGAATTTCGATTAGACGGCTCTGGATTCCCAGCAGGTGGCGGCGCGTCACGCTCGAAAATCGCCGAGAACAGCTCCTCGTTGCCGATGGATCGTCTCATCTTCAATTATAATCATTTCCACAACGCGATCGACGATACTCTGACGCATTCGAGCAACGTCGATCGTTTTGCTTTGGGTTTTGAAAAAACTTTTCGCGACGAAATGATGTCTATCGAGGTGCGCATGCCCTTCCTGGCGGACAACGATTTCGGGCCGGTCGGCATGACTAGTCGCAATGGATCCGATGTCGGCAACTTGTCGGTTACCCTGAAATCAGTGCTTACGTCCGACTCGGACAGTTTGTGTGCTGCGGGGCTAACTATCGACACCCCGACGAGCGGCGATACTATCTTGACAGGCCCTTTACCGCTCGTCTTCAGCAACGACGCCGTACATTTAAGTCCGTTTCTAGGCTTCCTGTGCACACCTCGAGGCGGAAACATCCATCAAGGCTTTTTACAGATCGACGTGCCGACCAACGCCAACGGTCTGACGGATGGGATCAATCCTCCTACAGAGCTTTTAGAACAGACACTGCTTTACGTGGATTATTCGTTCGGCAAACAGCTTTACAATGCGGGTCGATCGGCACAGGGTAGCTGTGACATTCGACGAGTTCTCGGACTTGCCGAGCTCCACTACACCACGACCTTGGAAGATTCGGACGTCGCATTGCTTGGAATGAATAACCAGGTCACCAGTAGAGGCAATCGCCTGGACGTGGTGAATCTCACTTTTGGCCTTCATACCGAATTCACGAATGGGACACAACTACGATTGGCCACCGTGGCCCCGATCACCGACGGCGACGATCGCTTCTTCGACTTCGAATTTCAGGCCCAATTGAATGTACTCCTCAGGTAGGCGCTGCCACTGTCCAGTTCAGTTCTTCTTGAGGCAACCTAAAAAATCCGGCGGCCAAGGCCGCCGGCTAACTATTGATTTTTCGACGGGTCAATCAGCGCTACGCGTCACCTTCTGCCGGAGCATTGCCAGCGTCGTCTCCCTCGGCAACCGCACCAACCGGTTCGGGCGCTGCCTCTTTCGTGACCAGCCCTTCAAATTCAAGCTGCTTCTTGCCCCCTACCTTTTTGACGGACACACTGATCGTATCCTTGCCGTTGAACTCACCCTTCAATAGTTCCTCAGCGAGCGGGTCCTCAATAAATGACTCGATCGCACGCCGCAAGGGTCGAGCCCCGTAGTCGGTGTTTGAACCCTTTTTGATGAGGAACTCTTTCGCCTCGTCGGACAAATTGAGTTCCAAACCGCGTTCCCGCAGTCGCCCGCGAATCTTGCCTAGTTCCAGTTCGACAACTTCCTTCAAATCGCCTTCGTTCAAGTGACGGAAGACGATAATTTCGTTCACGCGATTGATAAACTCCGGTCGGAAGACTTTTTCGATCTCTTCGGTGACGCGCGATTTCATGCTTTCGTACGAAGCATCATCGTCGGGCTTTTGAAAACCAAAGGCGGCTTCGTTCTTGATCGCATCAGCACCCGCGTTGGTGGTCATGATCAAAATGACGTTACGGAAATCAACATTCCGGCCAAAGCTGTCGGTCAGGCGACCCTCTTCCATTAGTTGCAAGAGCATGTTGAAGACTTCGGGATGCGCTTTTTCGATTTCGTCCAGTAGTACGACGGCGTACGGACGACGGCGAATTTGCTCGGTAAGCTGGCCGCCCTCTTCATAACCAACGTATCCCGGAGGGGCACCGATCAGTCGGCTGACGTTGTGCTTCTCCATGTATTCGCTCATGTCAATCTGGATAAGTGCATCTTCGTCACCGAACATAAATTCGGCCAAGGCCTTGGCGAGCAAGGTTTTGCCGACACCCGTTGGACCCGCGAACACAAAGCAGCCGGTGGGACGCTTAGGATCCTGCAGACCACTGCGGCTACGGCGCACGGCCTTAGAAATCGCCTTGATCGCTTCTTCCTGGCTGATGACGCGTTCGTGCAGCTCTTGCTCCATGTTCATTAGGCGCAAGGTATCTTCGGTACTCATACGAGTGAGCGGAATGCCGGTCATTTTGGAGACGACCTCGGCGATGATATCTTCATCGACCACGCCGCCGTTTTCACGCGACTTCTCGCGCCACTCCTTGGTAATCTGCTGTTTCTTCTTTTTGAGCTTATCGGCCGAGTCGCGCAAGGAAGCGGCTTTCTCGAAATCTTGGTTGGCGACCGCCTCTTCTTTCTCGCGATTCAGTTGTTCGACTTCTTCGTCGATCTCTTTGAGGTTGGGCGGTTTGCTCATTGTCTTGAGCCGCACGCGTGCTCCCGCCTCGTCAATCACGTCGATCGCCTTGTCGGGCAGGCAACGCCCCGTGATATAACGATCCGATAGCTCGACCGCGGCGTTGACCGCGTCGTCGGTAATCTGCACCCGATGGTGCTCTTCATAACGATCCCGCAGACCCTTGAGGATCTCGATCGTGTCTACGGCATTGGTGGGATCGACCAAAACCTCTTGAAAGCGACGCGCGAGGGCAGAATCTTTTTCGATGTACTTGCGATATTCGTCGAGCGTGGTAGCACCGATGCATTGAATTTCGCCTCGTGCCAAGGCTGGCTTCAATACGTTGGAAGCGTCGATGGCACCCTCGGCACCGCCGGCTCCGACAAGTGTGTGCAATTCGTCGATGAACAAAATAGTATTCTTGGCACGACGTACTTCGTTCATCACGGCTTTGATACGCTCTTCAAATTGGCCACGGTACTTGGTGCCCGCGACCATCATCGCCAAATCAAGCACCACAATCCGGCGGTCCAGTAGAATCTCGGGCACGTCCCCTTCGATCACACGTTGAGCAAAGCCTTCGACGATGGCTGTTTTGCCGACGCCGGCTTCTCCCAAAAGCACTGGGTTGTTCTTCGTTCGGCGGCAAAGGACCTGAATCGCTCGCTCGATTTCCTTTTCACGCCCGATGACCGGGTCGAGCTTGTCTTGCTTGGCAAGCTCGGTGAGATCGCGACCAAAGCTGTCGAGGGCCGGTGTCTTGCTCTTGCCGCCTTTGCTACGGCCTTCCCGCTCTTCGCCCGGTTCACCACCACGGCCACCACGGCCGCCCGACTCTTCGCCTTCAAGGCCATGACCGAGCAGGTTGAGTACTTCTTCGCGAACTTCCTCCAACTTCAAGCCCAGATTCATCAAGACTTGGGCTGCCACGCCTTCTTGCTCACGCAATAGGCCCAGCAAAATGTGCTCGGTGCCGACATAGTTATGATTTAGTTGGCGTGCTTCTTCCATCGAGTATTCGATGACCTTCTTCGCACGTGGGGTTTGGGGGAGCTTGCCCATGGTGACCATATCGGGGCCGCTCTGCACGAGTTTTTCAACTTCTAGGCGGATCTTACGGAGATCGACGTCCAAATTCTTCAGGACATTGGCGGCGACGCCGCTGCCCTCTTTGATGAGCCCCAATAGCACATGCTCGGTGCCAATATACTCGTGATTGAAACGCTGGGCCTCTTGGTTGGCCAATTGCATTACTTTGCGAGCTCGGTCGGTAAATCGTTCGTACATGGCCATGTCTCCCGTAGCTTTCTATTTATTCGAGCCCAGCGCGCTAGCGTCTGGATCTTGGATCTCAGGTCTTGAAACTGGAGGTCTCTAAACTTCGAATCTTGTCTTTCCGTGGCCTGTGACCGCGCTGTTGCTACGGCCCGCAATATTTGTTCTAAGCTGCCAAGCGGCCGGGGGATGCCTCGGTCTCTGTTTCGGCTTGCGTTGTTTCTACTTCCGTCGTGTCTGCTTCTGTCGTGCCAGCGTCCCTTGTATTAGCGTCCGTTGCGTCTGGCGTCGTCGCTGCTTTCAGCTTTTGACGCAAACTGCCTATTTCGTATTGCCAGTGACTCGCGGCTTCCAGTCTATCAAGGCGGTCGAGTTGCCGGCCCGCCTCCGCCCAGCGTCCCTGGTGTTGCCACAAGGTGCAGAGCATCAGTCGGCTCTCCACGTCACGGCTGTCTTGTTTCAATAATACCAAAAGGAGCTGTTCCGTGCGGACCCAATCATTATTGAGGTACAGCTGTTGTGCCTCACGAAATAGCCGCTCACGCTGCTCTTCTTCTTTTTCCGTCACTCCTGCTTCTTTCGACCCACCCATGGGTGAACCGCCCTCTCGCTGCAAAGCCAATCGCCAATTGCGGCTCTGCCACCAGGCAATTAGCCAGCTGATCGCTAACGTGCTGAGTCCAATGAGGATCAGATTGGTAGTCATCCAGTCATGAAATACCCCTATCGCTAGGAGCAAAGTGTTT
>Ga0115002_10003359_pt1 | contig 20049 bp, 14 predicted proteins | sample ArcticOcean_MG_C_8_FD_89576 | JGI IMG/M metagenome (GOLD analysis project Ga0115002, IMG submission 89576) | Marine microbial communities from western Arctic Ocean - ArcticOcean_MG_CB11_86 | ecosystem: Environmental > Aquatic > Marine > Oceanic | place: Arctic Ocean: Canada Basin | collected... | reverse complement strand
CCGGCGCCGCCGCCACCGCCGCCTTGTCCGCCGCCAAATTGTCCACCGCCGCCTTGTCCGCCACCCACTCCACCGCCGCCGCCGAGGCCTTGGCCGATACCAGCAGATTGCGGAGTGGTAATTGGAATGACGAGGTCGCCTACAGGGTAAACGCGTGTGGTCATCACTTCTTCGGCGTCAATTTCAGTGGTGATCTTCATCACTTCATCTTCAATCACGTAGGTCAATCCAAGAGGTTGCAGCATGATGCGTAGCGCACTTCGCAGTGAGATGCCGGAAAGGACGAGATTGATCGGCTCGTCTAACGCGATGCCGTCTTCAGCCAATGCGGCTTCCTTGGGAAGAATTGTGATATTGTGGAGGTCACCGATAAAGCTCAAAGCATCGACGAGAGGGTTATCGACGAATTCTAATTCCGTCGTTTCATTCAACGCTGCCAAAATGCGGTCTTCTGCAGGGCTATTTTTTCTTAAATCGACTGAGGCCCATTTCCTTCTTCGTTCGGTTAAAGCCTTCCAGACTTCAGCTGATGGCCAACGAATTGGCGGTTCATCGGGGAAGGGAACGTGGGACAGTTCAACTTGGTGGAGAGTCTCCAAGAATCGGTCAGCTCGTAATGAACGCATACGGAAGGCTTTATCTAACTGGCCAGCCGCTTCGGAATTGAATAAGGCTGCAGCCGAAGGACCATTGCCTGGACGCGTGAGCACTGCGGCCCGAGCGACGGCTTCCGCTTCTTCGTAGGCGTCGGCGTTGCCGTGGATTCCTTCAATTACCAAGGCCCGAACCCGGTCAATCAACTGTTCGAGTTTTTCTTCTTCAAGCTGCATTTCTTGAATGAGTCGTTCTTGGGCCTCTTGTTGAGCCAATCGTTCTTGCAAACGAATTCGTTTGAGGTCGTTGACTTCTCGCTGATTTTGTACATCAATCAGTACGTCATTTAGGCGTTTGGCCAATTGTCGTCTGATGTTTGGGCTAATATCTGTGCTGGCGGTAACTAAACCGAACGCCCTTTTGAGCAAGAAAATGGCATCGTCGGGTTCTTCCGAGGAAATTTGTCGAGCTTCTTCGATGGTTCGAGAAACTTCGAGCCTCATTTTTTGTTCGATAATTTGAAGATATTGCTCTTGTTCGGTGATTAGGTCTAACGGTTTGTCTTTTTGGCCTGCCGGTTTAGCCGGACCGTCGAAATCGAGATTGTCATTAGTTTTGGGCTGTTGTTGGCTAGCCGTTCGAATTTTGACTTTGTTCGCTGCGCCTAACAAAACTTTGGCGTTGACGTTACCTGGGTCGAGTTGAGTGATTGCCAAGCCAATTTTCTCGGCCTGTTTTAAGTCGCGGCGAGTCACTGATCTTTCACCCAACGCGATCAAGTTTTCGATTTTGTTATTGAAGGATTCGCGAGCCGCGTTCAGGACATTGTTTCCAGCTAATGAAACACTTAAACCACGGTCTTGTGCGGCTCGGTTCCACAGAGCTGCCAGGAAGCTATTGCCAGATTTATGTGAATCTGACGGCAACGTCCACTGCAGCGATTTCGTTTTTGACCCTGAAAGAGTAATGACCGACCGCGAATTCAAATCTCCTTTGGCAAGGTAGATTGTTTCTCGGTCTAGTCGAACAGGCAGTGCCGTTTCGGGCAACAGGCTGAGCGATTTGCTGTTGAAATTGATTGTCTCGGGGTAATAAACCGGTTGGCCGACAGCCTTCGAGAGAGCTCGGCCAGCAGTTTCGGCGGAATTCTTTCGTTCATCTTTTGCATCGATTAAAACCATGCCGCCAGTGTATTGTCCAATAATTCCTAGTAAGGCCACGTCTGTTCGAGGACCAACAACATAACTGTGTACGGGCACTTCTCGTCGGTGTAATTTGACGAGCAGTTTACGCAGTATGGCGGGAGTAATTAAATTTGCCGTGCTCATGCCATCGCCAATGTAGACAACTGAGTTCTTGCGTTTTCCATCCAGTGAGTCGAGGCCGAATGAAATGGCTTGATGCAAATTGGTCGCACCGGCGGGAACGCGGTCTTGAAGTTTCGCGTAGGCGATTCGGGCTGAATTTGATTTTGGTGAGACAAAACCGGCTGTTAGTTTTTTGGCTGCGACATCGACGGCAACAAGACTGATGCGGTCTTCTTTCGGAAGTGAGTTCAGGAAGAATTTCAATACAGACAGTGCGTGCAAGCGGTGCTCACCAACTTGGGACGCAGAAGTGTCCATTAAAATGACATGGTCGTGTGGGACCCTGGTTTGCACTTGGGCTGGCTTCAGCGATAGTGAAATCGCTGAGTACGTTTCTCCGTCGGGAGCTTGAAAGCTTTCGATGTGAGTTTGGGTAGATTGCCCAGACTCTTCCGAGAAGGCGACCGTGCTGCAGAATGCAACGGATAAAGCCGTTAAGGACAATCGAAAACTTTTATTGAATCTCAGCTTCATGGCAAAACCCCGGGAACGGAATTGAAATCGTAAGCGACTGAAGTTTGCTGACTTAAGTGAACACGCCAGCGCAGACACGTATCTTCTATTCTATAATCTGTCTCGGACAGCTTAGAAGCAAATTTTCCGCTAAATTGCCGAATTCCTCAATTTTTTCGTGTGTTCTTCCCTGGCTGCCCGCATGGCCCATTGAATCAGATTAATCACTTTTAAGGTCTAGCGAAAATGCGGATTATAGCTTTCAGTCCGGTGTGAGAGGTCAATTCGGTTATTTTGTTGGTGGAAGCAGGCCTGCCGGGTTGTCGAGGACCAAATAATGGCCATGGTCGGCGGTGACGATCAGCAGAGATTCTTCCCAAGAACTGTTCATCTCGACCCATTTCGAAATGGTTTTTACGGCTAGTTCACCGCTGAGAACCGCACCGATTGAGTTGTCGAGATTATTGTCGTGGTTCGCCCAATCGACGTCCCCCGCCTCTACCATCAGCCAAAACCCTTTTTTGTTCTGGCTCAGAACCGTTAAGGCGGCACTTGTCATTTGAGCCAGCGTGGGGTTTTCAGCGATGTCAGCGGTCGAATACTGCTCGGCTGAGCCCGAACGACCGGGGGCTGGCCGGTAATCGCCGTCAGCAGTTTGGTAGGGCAAGTGTCCTTTGTATTTTCCGACACCAAAAATTCCCAGCAGGCGATTGTTATTTTTGGCTGCAAGTTTGGCGGCTTTTTGCAGAAGTTCGTTTCCATTTTTTCTAGGGGTTCGAAGTGCTGTCTGGTAATTGCCTCCCTGTTTGACGGAAACTTTTTCGATGTCGGCGTGGCTGAAGTAAAGTTCTCCAGGCACGAAATTCTTTCCTTGCCTGGAACTGGTTTTGGCTTCAATTCCCAAGCCGCCGCCGAGAACCACATCAAGTCCCGATAGAGGTTTATTGGGATGCGATGAGGATGGGAGCCCGATTAGATCGCGGGTGAGATCTTGGTAGTCGTTTCGGCTGACATTATGGGCGTAAGAGGCTGCGGGCGTGGCATGGCTGATTGGCACGCTTGAGACGGCCCCTACCGAGAACCCTTTTTCCTGTGCCAGATGGGCCACCGTGGTGAGTTGGTTTCCAGAAATATCGACGTTGATTGAACCGTTGTAAGTTTTGATTCCCGTGGTCATCGCAGATGCGGTGCCGGCGGAATCGGCGTAGGCATGTTCGCCGGATTTTGAGCCGTTCTTCTTGCCGATTAAGTACCACAGGTCGGATTCGGTCGACCAAGGAAAGCTGCCTGCCTTCTGGCTGTTGTAACCGCCAGAAAGGCCATTTAGTTTGAGGACCAGCTGTTTGTCGACATCGGAACTGACCGAAGCGCGTCGGGGGCTTGTGACGAAGTAGCCAAATTGGGCAGTCCCTGCTGCTGAGTAATCTTGAAAGTGAAGCCCCGTTCCTTTTCCCGATTTGTAGGCAACTTGACCACTTTTGGCGATCGCTGCTGCTCGAATGGTCTGCCAGTCCATGCCGTCAAAGACGACCAGGAAGAGATGCTTCTTCCCAGCTTCCAATGCCGCTTTTTGAATGCTGCCGATATTGGATTGGTCAAAATAGTTTGCTTTGGGGTTCAGCGTGTTTGACGGAACCTGTCCGTAAAGATTTTGAATTTTCTGCGTGCTTCGGTAAGGACTGTTCGTTCCGGAGTAGTCATTTAAATCAACGCCCTTCCCTGCTCCGAGAGTTCCGAATGTGAACACGGGAATCAACCGGTTGGAATGCGAACCCCACATGGTGTAGTTGCTGGGATCATTTCCCCAATGAGCGACCTTGGAAAATTTATTTTTAATCGCCTCGGTTTGCAAGGTTTTAATGTGGTCAGCGCGTGACTGATTGCCACCCAGCAGGAATAGCAGAACGGAAAGAGCCGCAATGCTCTGCCGAAAGGAAACGGAATTGATTCTCATTATGAAAGACTTTCAGTCCGGAATTATATTTTAAATGATGCACCCAACGCAGGGCACAATTTGCATTGGTCAGCAAAACGGATCTCCACAATATGGCATGAAGTATGTTTTTGCCAAGGGTGCAGGCTGTGAGAATAGGTCGGATGCGTTGAAATGGCATCTTGCGATACATTTCCCGGTGAGTTCGAGTTTTTTCATTTTAACGCTTCTGAGTGTTCGATGAAAAGAGGGTTGTGGATTGGTTTCAGGCGGGAACCTACGGCCCGAAAAATTCGTGTCAGAAAAGTTTACTGGCCTGTTTCCTGTGATGACTCGACCTTTCACGGTGAGCCGGGCACTTGGATTCGAAAAAACTCAGGTACGATCGAGCAAAAATATCGGTAACTTTGTTAGTTGCTTCGGTATTGAGCTGTTGTTGCAGTGCTTGGTGGACGGTGGAGTCGGCTTCCAGTTTCCAACAAGCTGACCGCCCAGTTGAGATGGTTCCTGGGAAATATTATTCAGTTGAAACGGGTCACGGTTCTGCAGAACTGAATCTGCAGTTTGATGCGGACTCTCGGTATGTTTTGATCGTCAGCAGTTTAGGGTACGCGGGAAAACGGTTTGATGTGAAATTGAGCCAGAATGGTTCGCAGTCTTATCAGCCTTCTTCTTTAACCGCCCTTAAACCGTTAGTACCGAGGGGCGATGATTCTGAGATTCAAATTGTTAGTCACACCGATCAACAGAAATCTCAGCACACAATTCAATTGGCCGGCCTTGCCACCGCCACACCTGCGGAAGAATCGAAGCGAGAGATTACCCAGCGGAGTTTTCATCTCCATGTGACAGACGGGGAATTGGAAGATGAAAATCAATACGTTTTGGTCACTGGGAATTTGGTCGTTGAAAATGAGGCTGTACGAGTTTATCTCGACCGAAATCAATCGGAAGCCGAGTTGGCCCCGGGAACGGTGCAGGAAGTTGTCAGACTTCTGCAGAGTGAGATCATTCCTCGGTTAGCAAAAAAAATAGGAACTTTAGTTGACGTCGATGAGGACGGGAAATTCTGCGTTTTGTTAACACCCTGGTTGAGTCAGCTACAAGGGGGCAAAACTTCCTTGGGTGGATTTGTGCGAGGAAGTGATTTTCGCTTGGATGTCGAAAAACCTTTTAGTAACCACTGTGATATGTTGTATCTGAATTCGAATATCAAGCCGGGCCAACACCTACGAGACTTGCTGCTTCACGAATTAACCCACGCGGTCTGTTTTAGTGAACGACTCAAATCGCGAGAAGATGGCCAGGCGGGTTTTGATGAGGATGACTGGTTGAACGAGGGGATTGCCCATCTTTCAGAGGAGGGGCTGACGAATTTGGATTACCGCATCGGTCGGTTTTTGAACGCTCCTCAAAATTATCCGCTAGTCGTGCCCGATTATTACCGGTCGGGTCTGTGGAGGAACCACGGTTGTCGGGGAGCCACGTATCTGTTTCTTCGTTGGTGTGCCGACATGTACGGCGAAGGCTTTATGAGAAAGCTGGTTCATTCTCCCGTGAAGGGCGTTCGAAACATCGAGTGGGCGACCGGCGTGCCATTCCGGAAAACGTTTCGTCAATGGTCGGTCTCTTTGTGGGAGTCGGAAGTAGGTTCTGAAACGACCAGCGATAACTTTCGATCTAAGGATATCCGTGGCCAATGGGGAAAGTGGGGGTATGTAGGACCACGAGCAATTCAGTGGGATTTAGATACCGGGCCGCAGAAAACAATTCAGCTTGCAGGAACTTCGACCGCCTACTTGGAGTTGGACAGCCAGCAGATTCAAAACCGAAGCATTAAAATCTCAGCACCTCGGGAAGCCAAATTGCAATTGACCGTTGTCCGAGTTGAGTCTGGACCGACAGTACAAGCGAGCCTGGGATGGAATGAAGGTTCGCTTACTTCTGCTGCACGAGATCTCACTGTGGAGTTAACGGGTTTCGATCCGGTGATACAGGATATCGAATTGTTGGCCTGTGAGCAAAATTGTGGTAGCGAAAAAAAGACGGTCTGCTTCACGGGATCACGGCTGCAGAACTTTCTTCGAGAGGTCCGTTTTAAAACAGCCGCGGGAATCAATCGGCAAGGCTTAAAAATTCAAGTGCCGGGCTCGCATATCAAAATGTTTAAGGGCCCGTTTTTGCTGAAACTGCTGGTGTCCGATTCACAAGGGTGCCGTCAATCAATCTGGTTGGATGCCGATTCGACAGAGAATCGTTCAGCCAATTCGATTCAACTCACTGGTTTTTCTGAAGAGACAAGCCCTTAAATAAAAAATCACCGCCAGGTTAACCAGCGGCGATTCATTTGAGTTCATGTCAGTTCAGTTGTCTGGCTTGCTCTAAAACCCTGAGTCATTATTTGTTTCAGCACCAGCGAGTTGAGCACGCAGGGTGTAAACTTTCTTGAGTTTCGAAATGGGGTACATGCGGATGACTTTGTTGTCGTAGGTCAGCCGTCCCTGTTCGTCTTTTCCAATTTTATCTTTCACTTCATCGTTGGCAAAACCAGCGTATAATGCGGCGAATGTTTCTGGATCGACGCCTCGCCCTTCTTGAAGATCTTTTAAGGCATTGATGCCGCCAGCTGTGATGGCAAACGTGTTCGAGATTGTCGTTGCCGATTCGTAAAAGCCTTCGGTAGCCAGCGCGGCTTCGGCTTCTTGAAGTGCCTCGTTGGCGACTTGGATTTTGGCAATGGATTCTTCCGAAGGCCCGGTTGCTTCTTCTTGAGCCTGCAAGGCATCAGTCGAGAGGACGTGTTGAGTACCTAGAAGGTATCCTGCTGTCAGCAAGGCTAAAGCATACGCGGTCTGTTTGAAACGCAGCATTGTTGTCTCCTGTTATACCGTTACCAGTAAAAGGCGAAATGATTCCGTCTTTTTCATATCGGCATGAATTCGAAACTGTTTGGCGATTTTCTCAGAACGAACGCATCATACGTCCTGACCGAATAGTAATGGTTGCAGGCCGAAGCAATACGTGCAAGCCCATTTGTCGAATGAAGCCCACAGCTGACATAGTAAAACCGTTGGAATGCGGTCAGACGATGGCTTTCGCCTCGTTAATAGTTCCGTCGGTTTATTGTGTGCGTGGCAGTAGGAAATTGATCAGACAGCGATACGGTCCATATAACCCAAAAGGGTGTCCAAGGTTTGGCCGACCCGGTCGATATCATTGGCCTTACAGGCTGATTCTAACTCGGCTGCCAAATCGGTCAGACCGTCAAAACCATATCCTCCGCCCGCACCTTTCAGTTGGTGAGCTTGGCGTTTGATTTCGTCGTACTCTGCCGACTCGTAGGAATCTGAAAGAATCGTCTTCTTTTCAGGAATTGCTTCAACGAACATCTCCAGAAGTTCTTCGAAATCTGGGTCAGAGTTGAACTCGGAATAAACAGGCTTTTGTTTTGTTGTGGCGTTTACTACATTCATTTTTCCATTCCTATTGAAAACTGTGAGGGGGGTATGTTTTCTATAGCACAGGAAATGATAGAGTGACGGCTCGAATGAACTCAGAATTGTCAGAATCCACAGACTCAAGCCAGCGGTGTGGGTAACAGTGCCGATTATTTCGGAAATGACGTCTGATATTGGTCGGACAGGAAATGAAACAACTCACACACGTAAAACGTGTATGAGTTGATCTCTGATGTCTCAATTCGTGGTCAGTCCAGCAAAAAGGTACGAAGACGGACCCTAATAACTAGGCAGCCTGATCTTGCTGTTCGTCAATTTGGCTTGGTTGACTCGCTGAAAGTGTATGGAGATGCTGTTGTTGATCCGCTTGATGTTTGTTTTTCTGACGATGTTGTCCCAGGTAAAAGCTGAAAAACATTGTGGTCGCTGCCATGAATAAGGCGGAAAAGCAGCCTAGCAATGCAATTTGATCGTCAGATAGGTTTTGAAAGAGATCCATGTCAACGACTTTCAGTTGGTCTACAGCGATTGAGTTGGTTGGTGGCGGAAGAAGCAATCGAAGGGATTGCCCTCCTATATATTCCCATTTCGGCCAAACAAGCAGGGCTGCATGATGCCGTCGAATCGCTAGACCGGAAGATTGCCAACGTGGCGCGTTTAAATCGTGTCAGAAAGGCTTTGTCTTCAATTCCACTTGTACCGGCCAGGTAAACAATTCATACGTAGATTCTCGACTAGAATTGACGCATCCCTAATGAAAATAATGATTTATCGTTGATGGGTTCAGCCTAGCTTTACGAAATGATATTGACGTCCTGCCCGAATCGACCGTATAGAGTTCCTATGCAAGTCATGCTGTTGTCACTGTTTAGAATAAACAGAGGGGAATTTCGACAGCCATTTTTGAATCGTTCGTGAAAAGTTGAACCAGTTGAGACTCAGCAATGCGTTTATTGCAACGTTACATTTTATCGAACATGCTGAAGGTGTTTTTCTTCATCCTCAGCGTGCTGACGGTATTGCTGGTATTCGTGGGCGTGTTTCGTGAGGTCAGCGAGTCCGGACTTGGGCCGTTGCAAGCCGTCCAAATTTTGCCTTATATCGTTCCTAGCATGTTGCCCTTTACTATTCCGGCAACGTTATTGTTAACGGTCTGCGTGGTGTATGGCCGCATGGCTGGCGACCAATAAATCACAGCCGCCAAAGCCGCAGGCATCAACGCGTTCTCACTCATGTGGCCGGCCTTCATGCTTGGTTTGTTTTTAAGTGTTTGTTCGTTGGCGCTGACCGACCAAGTGATCCCTTGGGCCGTCGGCAATATTCAACGGGTCGTCAGTCAGGCGATGGAAGAAATTTTTCTCGATATTCTTCGGACGAACTACCAACTGGTCGATCGAGATAAAGGAATTTCCATCACCGTAATGGGGGTTGAGGACAAAAAGTTAATTGTGCCAACTTTCCGTTACGCGACCAGCCCCGGCAAAGCCCCAGTGACCGTTCAAGCCGAAGAGGCTACGCTCGATTTTGATCTTGAGAACAACCAAGTCATCGTGCATTTGGTCCGAGGTCATCTCGATATTCCCGGTCGAGGAAAATCCTATTTTGTAAAAATCGATAAATCGTTTCCATTACCCATCGAAAACCTGGAAATTAAGCCCAGACACTTAAGTATGCTACAAATTCGAAACGAGCTTCAGCGAATGCAGCAGAATGGTGATGTCAATAAGCAGAAACGAGACATCGAAGTGGCCATGCTATTATTGCAAGGTCGTTATGAACGATTCTCTGAGAAAAGTTTTCGCAATGAGTATCGGCCGCGTAACATTTTTGATTGGAAACGGGCCGACCGCTTGCAAGCCGAATTACACAGCCGAGTGGCCTTATCGTGCAGTTGCTTCTTTTTTGTGATAGTCGGTTGTCCGTTTTCCATCATGCAAGCAAGGCAGCAGTTTCTGACGAACTTTCTGCTCTGCTTTGTTCCAATTCTGGTGGTCTATTATCCAGTCGTGTTACTCATGGTTAGCTTGTCTAAATCGGGATCGGTCAGCGGTCCGGCACCAATGTGGTTGGGGAATGTGATATTGCTGATAGCCGGGGCGGTCATTGTGCGCAAGGTTCTCAAGCATTAACTTGCCTTAAATTCAGGCAATCGCGGTGAGAGAACCAGCAGGAAACTCACCTTCCTTGGTATTCCGACTTACGTTTCTCTTTCGAAATTTCAGTCGGTTGCTTAAACTTTCTGCTGGTTGAGACGAATTGAACTTCAAAGAGCCAGCCTGCTATATCAGCGGCTCAGAATTATTGAAATCAGAAGAGGAGTACGACCGATGAAATCCACTTACGGAACAGGGATCGCCTGTTTTCTTGTTGTTACAATTTGTGCCTGTTTGGCGAATGCATTTGCCGCGGACGAAAAACCTGCAGAAAAATCTAAACCTGCAGAAAAATCTAAACCTGCAGCAAAATCTAAACCTGCAGCAAAAGCCAAACCGAAAGCAGCCGCCGAAGAAAAGCCGAACTCTAAAGAAAAATCGAAAACGGAAAAACCTTCGACCGAACAAGATGCAACCGACGACAACGCCGAGTGGAAGCATCTCACGGCCAGAAAAGACGTTATCGCAAAGCAGCTTCAGAAACTGCAAAAAGAATTTACAGAGGCCGTGAAAGACAGGCAGAAAGAAATTCGTGATGAGTTTCAAACGCTGATTACTGAATATCAATCTGAGATTGTCCCCAGGCTGGACGAGTTGGCTGCTGACATCTACAAGAAAGACAAAAAGAATTTTGTAGCGGGAGAGATGGTTCTGGCAACGGCATTTGCTAAAAATGATTACGATGGCGCTGCAAAAACTGCCAGCGACTTATTGGCTGCAAATCATAAATCTGCCGCTGTGCTCAATACCGGTGGAGCGGCCCTGTTTGCCACGCACAATTTTACGAAAGCAAAAGAACTACTTGAAGAAGCCGACAAGAACGGCGAACTCGACCCGCGTTCCGGCGGTCGCTATTTGGCCGATGTGGGAGAATACATTGAGCTTTGGAAGCAAGAACAAGCCATTCGAGCCAAGGAAGCCGCCGCCAAAGGCGATGAGCAAAATCCTCGCGTGCTATTCAAAACCAACAAAGGCGACATGCTGTTAGAACTCTATGAAAATGAAGCCCCGAACACCGTGGCCAATTTTGTGAGTTTAGTGGAAGGCAAAAAATACGACGGCACGAAATTCCACCGCGTGATTACCAACTTCATGGTGCAAGGCGGTGACCCGAATTCGCTTGATGATAACCCCGCCAACGACGGCTTAGGCGGACCCGATTACACGATCGATTGTGAATGTTATGAAGAAAACGCACGCAAGCATTTTCGAGGCACATTGAGCATGGCCCATGCTGGCAAAAATTCGGGCGGGTCACAATTCTTTATCACACATCTGCCGACCCCGCACCTCAACCCTAACGCTGATACGGAAACCGGACACACAGTTTTCGGTCGCGTGATTGAAGGCCTTGATGTCATCGGCAAGATCGAAAAAGACGACGTGATTAAATCGGCCACCGTCAAACGAAAACGCAAACACGAATACAAACCGAAGACGAATGTTGAGAAGTAGAACCTAGCCTGCTGCTAAAACGATCAAATGCCAAAAGCCCTTTCATATCGAGTATATGATAAGGGCTTTTGGTCTTGTTGTTGGTTTGCGGAATTGTCTAAATCAACTCAGCAATCGGTCGGCCTTCTTCAATCATATTCACCGGGCGGCCTGCTGGGTTGACGAACCGTAATGATCGGTCCATACCCATGTGCCGAAAAATCGTGGCCAATAAATTCTGTGGTCTGATAGGCGTCGACTTGGGAACTTCGGCTTTCGAGTTTGATTCGCCAATCGCTTGCCCCATCTGAAACTTCCCACCCGCCAATGCCAGCGTGCTTAATGGAGCCCAATGGTCGCGTCCCGCTGAACGATTGATGCGCGGCGTGCGACCAAATTCCCCTGAAATCACTAACAGAATGTTTTCATTCAAACCGCGCTGGTAAACGTCATCAACGAAAGTTGCCACGGCATGGTCAACAGCGGGGCCGCGACCGTTCATGGCGTTCTTAATGTTGCCGTGCATATCCCATCCACCGTAATGAATGGTGACAAATCCGCAACCCGCTTCACACAGCCGCCGGGCCATCAGCATTTGCTGACCCAACCCAGAACCGTATTTCGCTGCAACTCTAGGATCTTCTCGTTTCAAGTCAAAAGCTTCCGGTGCCCGGCCAAGTACCAAACTAAAGGCCTGTTTTTCGAAGGCATCGAGACCTTCCATCAAACCGCTACTGTCAACGTTCCGCTTTAGGTTATCTAAACCGGAAAGTAAACTTCGTCGATCCGACAAACGTTCGAGGTTGGTTTGCAGTGTCATGTTTTTCTTGGCCGCTCCGTTGGGGTCAAACGGTGCGGACGCCGTCCCCAAAAACGATGGGCCATCGGCGTAAATTCCGTTGAGCCGCACATAAGTGGGCATGCCGGTTTCTCGGTCGTTTGAACCCCGAACCTTGGAAACAATCGAACCCATGGAAGGGCGGATTTGTGCTTGACCTTGGTCGGCGGGTGGATGGTTGTAGCCGGTCATCACAAAATGTGTACCGCCGGAATGGCCGCTATTCGTGTGGGCAAACGATCGCACAAAGGCCATTTTGTCAGCGACCTGTGCCATTTTCTCAAAGTGGCCACCGAGCGAGACGCCGGGCAAATTCGTGCTGACTTGACCGGTCGTACTGCGATATTCAGCGGGGGCTGTCATTTTCGGATCGAAGGTTTCCACATGCGTCGGTCCGCCGCCAAGCCATAACCAGACGACAGAAGTCGGGTTGCCCGCCGATTGGCCTTGGGCCTGGGCTTCCATTAAATCGGGAAGTCCTAATGCTCCTAAACCAAGGGCACCCACTTGCAGAAAGTCACGCCGGGTGGTTCCTTCACAGTTCCGGTGACTCTGTTGTGCTTCAATCGTCAGCATAGCTTCTTCTCCCGTCAAACGAGTCCACGGCCATCATAGCCGTTCGGTGAGCAATGAGCTTTAAGGTTGTTTCGAGCAATGGGGCCGAGCGAATTTTTGCCCCAGATCAATATTCTGGATTATCACTTGTTCGAATCAGCTTGTCAATATAATTACATCGACATGGTCTGATGAGTGCGGGTTTGCCATTGTCATTCTGAGCGCAGCGAAGAATCTCCCAGCGATGTTCACATCATTGAGATCCTTCACTACGTTCAGGATGACAGGCAACCGGGTGGCATGTGCTGCTAGCCAGCCCTTGCTAGCTTTTTTTTGTAGAGTGGGCACCGCCCAGCGAGGTTGTTGAGCCAATCTAAATTTCTTTTCGCGCGGAGACGCAGAGTCGCGGAGAAGAAAAAATTAGATTTCTCTGTGCCTCAGTGTCTCTGCGCGAGTTTTTCTTTTTCGGTGGAGAGGCGAGACAGTACCGCAACTGACTTCGAAATTGGGCTGATCAGCCCTTCCGAAAGAGACACCCAACTATTGGTCGGCGTTCGGGCGGTTGTTAGTCGGTGGAATTCGTTGCAACTTACCCCCAAGCCCGGCACGAACCCGCGACTCAAGAAGATCATTCCACCCGTCAAAAACCTGCAGAGTCAAAGCCCCACATTTCGACCGGTTTAGCATTTGGTGCCTCTTTACACCTAGCGGGGAGGGTTGCGCTGAAAAGGTGGAAGATGTCGCGGGTAACTCAGACAACTCGTTGTCTGAGTTACGTAAGGCACAAGAGGGAATGCGGGTTGCTGTAGAAACCCTCTTCCTGACTGCGCCGGCTAGGTGTTTTATCTTTGGAGTATTCTTTTTTTTTGAATTTTGAAAAGATCCAGCCTCGGCATTTCGCGTTATTCAAGGCTGTTGGCTTGTTTCAAAATGGGATTTTCACATGAAGTTCTTCAAAAAAGCGTTCTTTGAGATTCAACGACGAATCGATGCGGAAGTTTCTAAGCCAAGTCAAATGCGTTTTGCCTTATGCACACTGTTTGCCTCATATATTGGTGGATTTTCTTTTATTTCTCTCATGTCGATAGTAGGGATTTTGTTACTGACTTCTGAATTAGTCTCTCCTATTGATGTCTCAGCATCGAGCATGTTAGGAATAATCGTTTTGATTAGCGGAACAGCTTCTTTACTTATCGGATTATTCGGTTGGTGGATTGGAAGAACTGTTTTCAAAATAATTCAAGTGAATTTCAAGAAGGGGATACATCACTTGATGTTTTTCTTTTTCATCATTCCTGTCATGATACTAACAGGTGATTTAGTGTTTTTTGGAGAACCTTTTTTCAAATCTTATGCCATAAATATTTCAGCCCACGTTGTTTGCACGGTGATTATAACTTGGGTATTTTCCAAGAAAATGGCAGAGAGTTTCTCGAAGCAAGATGCAGAATTGTGAATTCTAGACCTCTTGGAGATTTTTGATGAACGAAAAACCCCAATGCTCTGATTGTGAACAGCAAATGGAAAAAGGATTCATCCCTGATTACAGCTACCGCAATAGCGATTACAGTATCCTTGGGACTGTGTGGTATGCAGGGGATTCTGAGAGTAAGTCGTTACTTTGGCATAAAAACCAAATATGTCAAAGTCGAAGACTCCAAAACACGAAAAGTCATCTCGTTCCGATGCCCTCAATGTGGTCTGCTTCGATCTTATGCAGAGTAAATTCTTATTGTTACTCTTTTTCCAACGTATCACTCAACAGCCAAGTAGGTCAGGCTGTGCCCAACGACGATTGATTGACGATTTAGAAAGCCGATTTGCCCATCGAGTCAGGCGAGAGCCTGACCTACGGAACTGGGTTATCCGTTGCGCGGAGAGGGGCACGGCTTCAATCAGTCGAGTTGTTTCCAACCCTGATTCTCTTTCCCAATGTGGAGAATTCCATACATAATCAAGACGCCGATTGGTACGAAGATCATGGGAACAATCGATCGTGAAAGATAGCTGTTGAGGAGACCTCCGAGAATACCAATTGATACGAAGGCCCAGAAACCCCATTTTTTCCATTTCCATAGGGCGACGGCACTTCCGGCCATGAATAGGTTGATAATGCCAAACACGGGACGAAGTCTAGCTGGAATTTCGGGATTCCCTTGTGCAACGCCATTGCCCGCCAGAAAGTAAATTGCCGCACCAAGTATTCCAACTACAATCATCAAGATCAGATACGCTGTCAGGCACCCGTGTCGCTTCTTGGCCATTTTATCTCCGTCTGCAAAACTTACATTTCAATTGCATCCCATGATTCATCATAGATGCCTCAGGGGCGAATAACGTTCGTATTATGACTTGTTGTTTAATTGATGCGGTCTGAATGTCCATAGTAACTTATTATTATGGATGCTAAACAATTATTAGCTGGATAGCAAGTGACGAGATTTGTGCGTTGGGCTCATCAAATCGCAGGTGCCTCTGGAATGTTGAAAGCACGCGAGACTAGAATTGAGTGCAACGCTGGTGATCAATCTTTTTTCAACAATTTGTGGCATTCAACGGAAGTCTCTGGCTGGCACTAGCCAACTTGACTCACAAGGCAGTGGCGGATCAATTAGTGTTGTGTTTCAATTCCGAATCTATCGAGAGATCCGCGTCTCGTGGCCCATCCACCAGTTTCGACTCGCGTTGACGTAACAGGAGTGGTAGAATTTCGGGTGCGTTGATTCTTTCAACCCGCTCAATTTTCGGAAGTTTTTATCCGATGACATCAATCAAGCTCGCACATGCCGAGTTCAATTCGCGACGCTTATTTCTGCAGGCTGGAGGGGTTTCGGCTTTTGGTCTTGGCCTATCGAAGCTCTTGGGGCCGCAAGCCGCGCAGGCTGCGCCGTCGGGCTCGGCGACTGCCAAGTCGTGCATTATGCTCTACATGATCGGCGGCCCCCCACAGCATGAGACTTTCGACATGAAGCCGGATGCCACCGAGGGTGTGCGCGGCGAGTTCTCACCGATTTCGACAACGGTTCCCGATTTGCAAATTTGCGAGCACCTGCCGCGATTGGCTCGCCTCGCAAGCCACTATTCGCTCATTCGGTCGGTACATCATGACGGGACATTTCACGCCACGGGCGTGCATTACAATCTCACGGGTCTGAAACACGCTCCGCGTGCCAGTCAGCCGCTGCTGAGTCGGCGCGATTCGCCGTCCATTGGTGGCGTGTTGCAGCAACTTGAAGGCGGCCACAGCGACTTACCGATGTCCGTGCAACTGCCCATGTGGATCACGCAAGACGGCCCCGGCCAGGAATGGGCGGGACAACATGCCGGGTTTTTGGGGCCGCGCTACGATCCGCTTGTCATGGATTTCAAAGGCGGACCGCCGGGCACTTTGCCGCCAAGTTTTGTGCCTAAGCCCGAGAACACGGGCTCCCGATTTGAACAACGAGTTGACCTGTTAAATTCGTTGGATCGAAGTGCATTTTCTGGCGAAACGAGCTCCCTGTCGCATTCAAAGTTCATCCAGCAAGAAGCCCTCGGCGTGCTACGAGCTTCGTCCAAGTGGCAAGCCTTTCGCATTGATGACGAGCAGCCGACAACGAGGGAACGCTATGGCGATCACGACTTCGGACGCAGTTGCCTGGTCGCGCGGCGGTTAGTCGAGGCGGGCGTTCGGTTGGTCACGGTCGCTTGGCCGATTAGCGAACAGCTCCCCCATTTCGACACACACTCGAATAATTTCCCGACGATGAAAAATAATCTTCCGCCGATGGATCAAGGCATCGCTGCCTTATTAGAGGACTTAAAAGAGCGTGGTTTGTTGGATGAAACGCTGGTTGTCTGTACTGGCGAGTTCGGCCGCACGCCTTCGGTCAATCGGAATGGAGGCCGTGACCATTGGGGGTCTGTATACAGCACGCTGTTCGCTGGCGGCGGAATTCAAGGCGGGCAAGTGTACGGCAGCAGCGACAACCTCGGCGCGATTCCCAAAGATAATCCCGTACACGCCAGCGATTTCGTGGCGACCATCTATCATGCCCTCGGCTACGACCGCAACACCAAGGTGACCGATTTTGAAGGCCGACCGCACTACATAGTACAAGGCCGCCCGGTGCTGCCGTTGTTTGGATAAATGCTTCGACCATAAGTTTGAATCGTGAAACGGGGAAAAAAGATCGTTGACTCCCCTGCTGTTGCCGATAGAATGGGTAAGTAGTCAATTGAAATGAACGTTTCTTTTTTTGATTTACAGGGGGGCGATTGGATTCGACTGGGTCACCAATATGTTGAGGTGGCGTGCCGTGGTTGATCAGTAGGCCACGTAAAAAGCTGATCAAAAACTTAATTGCCAATAAGCAATTTGCAATGGTTGCGTAATAACGTAGCCCCGGCCTAGGAATCCCCGCCCGAGGAGCCCGACAGCCGGTCACAAAATTGGGCTGGCAGCAGGTCAATGTTCACCACGCCTGCTGTAAGAAACGTTGTGAACTGGCTAGCGGAAGGCTTTGTTTGCCGTGCCAACCGCAGCGAGAAATAATCGACAAACTACGCACGTAGAGGCCGAAATTGAGGGATCACAGGACGCGGGTTCGATTCCCGCCGCCTCCATTTGTTATGTTGTAACTCATTGATTTCACTAGGGTTACGTCTTTCGAGGACGCGGGGTAATATCCCGCGTCCTCTTCTTTTGGTACGAGTAGTAACTCGCCATAACCATTGTGCTTGTTTGGAGTTGCGAGCAGAGTCTGTGACATTCTTGTCAGCCAAAAGTTCATTCATTTCACCCGAATTACTCCCAATTCACTCCCACATAGTTGCTTCGTTAGGCAGCCATTAATCAGCTGTTTCGCTCCTTCGATGTACTAAATGCGATGAAAGTTATCGCAAGTCAGAGTTCTCATCGATGATGTTTAGTTTCGAGTGTAAAAAAACGTGTTGCGGACTGTCCCGAGATCCGGGTGGCGTGATGACTTCTTGGCATTTTAAATAACGGTATGGCGATTTAGGACAGTCGCCTTCCGTGAAACCTGCAAGCATCGGCCCAGCAACGAAATACACCGTCAAACCAATCAATACCGTGACACGTTGTTTGAAAGGACAGTACTGCGGTTCAGGTTCATTCGCCTGGTCGGTGATTTGGTGGAAGGATGCCATTCGGTGATTCGTCGGCCAGCAGTCGAGCGATGTAGCCGCCGTATGCCCTGGCGAACCATACGCCCGAGACAATAGTTACGGCGGCCGCGATGGCGGCAACCCACCAACGGGCGATGTAAACACAAGAGAAACTAATCACGCCCGACGCGATAGCCACAGCACCCAATAGAGCGATGCCCAGGCCTAAGAAAATTGGCCGGCTGCTTGGCTGCGTGCCATGGACTTGTTGGGCTATTGGTCCCCACCAGCCCATCGGTCGCGCTCGACGGTAGAACTCAATGAGTTTTTCGTCGGGGTCGGGCTTGGTGACCAGGGCGACAATGATCCAGAGGAGGCAGGTCACCCCCATTGAGACGAGGATCGGAATATAGATGTACGAGTTGCCAATCTTGCTGGCCACGACTTCCGGCGGAAGTCGGTCGGCCGTCTCGGCCAGCCATAGCGGCATGTTTTCCGGCCGGAGGTAGTACGGCAGGATGAAAGTCGGATAGACCATGTATCGCATGACGAGGAAGATGATCGGGCCGCCAAACGAGGCAGCCAATCGGGCTGGGCCGTTGAACCGCCACCACCACCATTGTCCCCAGTTGGCCGTCAATTCGGCTGACGACAGCCCGAGCATGAATACCGATATGTCGATCAGCTTGTTCGCCTTGACTGCCACGACGATACCCAACCCCATGATCGTGAGCATCACGATCTTGCCGACCAGCATGTAGTGCCGCACCGAGGCCTTGGGGCGTATTGAGCGGCGGTAAACGTCGTTGATAAACACCTGGGCACCCAAATTCATATTGGAATCGATGGTCGACATGATCGAGGCAAACAGGGCCGTCAAGGCCAAGCCGAGCAACCCCGGCGGCAGGTAGTATCTCAGCAGCATCGGGTAGGCCAATTCCTGGTCGGCGATTTCGCCCGTGTACAGACCGGGCCACTTGGCGATGGCACCCAAGGCTGGCAGCGTGAGAACTGCCAACATGACAAAGAGTATGATCGCAGTCCAGACATACATCTTTGATGCCTCGCGGCTGTCGCGGCAGGAGAGCAGTCGCTGCCCTTCCATGGCCCCGGACATGGGTGCCGTGTCGCCCCCGTAACCAACCGTGGTCCCCAGTGTCCAGGCGAGGATACCCATCACGCCCAGAAACTCATGGCTCGAGGGTGGATGCCAGCGAACAATGGCCGGATCAATCTCGGCCAGTGCCGTGTACAGCCCGGCCGGGCCGCCGAAGTCGTTCCAAACCATGCCCATCAGTACCAGCGACGACACGATCAGAATGGCCGTTTGAAAGACGTCGCTGACGACCACACCCACGTAACCCGACAGGAGCACGTAGACCAAAATCACCGGCACGACGATCAGAAATGTTTCCGTCTGGTTCCACCCCAACAGCTCCTCGGACACCTTCGACAGACCCAGCAGGCCCGTGCCGGTCCAAGCAACCACGGCGATCAGTGCGCTACGTAGCGACACCCAGGTGCGTATGGTAATGGCCGGGGCGCCGGAGAATCGCAGTTCGTAGAACTCGGGCGACGTGAAGATACCCAGCCGTCGCCAGAAAACGGCGAAGAGCACGGCCCCTATCATCAGCGATAGGCCGAAGCGGCTGATGTAGAACCAGCAAATCCACGTGCCCGTAACAACAGCCATCCCGCAGTAAACCAGCGGCACGCCGGCGTTCATGCAAGTAACGGCGTAGCTGGTTCCGGTAATCCAGCCTTTGAATTGCCGCCCGGCCAGGAAGTAGTTTTCCAGACTCTTATTGGCGAACTTGCGGTAATAGAGCCCCAAGCCAATCAGCCCCGCCAGATACAATGCCATAACAACGTAGTCGGGCGTGCCCAAAGCCACCTTCGAGAACTCGGTTTCCATGCTATGCTCTCAACAATTGGTAACTGCGGAACAGGAATCGGGGAATATGAAAGAACCCCTTGCGACCGTCAGCCTTGGCCGTGTGGACAACGGTACCATCACGATTCAGAGTGCCATACCACTCGCCGTGCTCGGCGTCGCAGAAGTGGTTGAACGAATAGTCGTGCAACCGCTCGTACCACCGACCGAGTTGCTCGTTTCCGGTACAAACATAGCCCAACAATGCGGCGTAGATCGCCT
>Ga0115002_10003355_pt1 | contig 20063 bp, 16 predicted proteins | sample ArcticOcean_MG_C_8_FD_89576 | JGI IMG/M metagenome (GOLD analysis project Ga0115002, IMG submission 89576) | Marine microbial communities from western Arctic Ocean - ArcticOcean_MG_CB11_86 | ecosystem: Environmental > Aquatic > Marine > Oceanic | place: Arctic Ocean: Canada Basin | collected... | reverse complement strand
TTTGAAGGAGTGGTTGACGACTTTGCGGTGTAAGCGGTGGGCCAGGCGGCCGACTTCAACCATGGTTGATATGCCGCAGCGGCCCGGGTCGGGTTGTACCCAGTCGATCAGGCCGTCTACCAATAGGCGCTCGAAGTCGCTGTAGCGCGATTCGGCTTCGCCAGTGGCGATGGGCACCGGGCTTGCTTCACAGAGGCGGGCGTAGCCTACGATGTCCTCGGGGTGCAGCGGCTCCTCGAGCCAGAAGATGCCCTGCTCGGAAAACTGTTCGGCGCGTTTGAGGCCAGTCTTCCAGTCCCAGACTTGGCCGGCGTCGACTAGGATGTCTATGTCGGGGCCGGCGCCCTTACGAGCTTCGCGTACTAGTGCGATGTCATTTTCTTCGCTCTGGCCCATCGGCCCCCAGCCGAATTTGATCGCGGTGAAACCTTTGTCGGCGAAGCGGCGAGCCAATTCGCCGGTCTCTTTCGGGGTGTCGCCGAAGAGGATCGAGCAATAGGCGCGGAACTTGGTTTTGTAGGGGCCGCCCAATAATTCGTAGACCGGGCAGTCGCGGGCCTTGCCGGCGATATCCCACAGTGCCAAGTTGATACCGGCCATCGCATGCGTGCCGACGCCGACGCGGCCGTAGTAGTTGGCCGTTGCCAGCATGCGGTCCATGCAGACGTCGATGGCCAGGGGATCCTGTCCATCGAGCGCATTGGCCAGGCCATTGCTGATCTGGTGAGAGAGCGGGGCTTCGACCACGGCTTTGACCACGGTCGGAGCCGAATCGACTTCGCCCCAGCCGGTGATGCCGGCATCGGTCTCGATTTTTATTAGGCAGGTGTCCTGGGTGCCGTCACAGCGGTCGGTGACTTCGGGCAGCCGCAGGTAATGGGCGGATACTTTAGTTATTTGCATAGCCTTAGAAGTGGAATACGGTTTCAATGCTCATGATTTTGCGGCGCACTAGGCGTTGGTCTGCACCGCGTTCGAAGATAAAGCGGGTGTCCCAAAGCACTGCCGCACCGCCGGCCATTTCCAGGCCGAGGTCGTAGCCGTAGAAGGTATCCTCGGTTGATTCGAAGAAACCATCGTCGCCTGTGCCCGCTTTGTTGAGGCGGGCCCCGATATTGTTTTTGTGGTAATAGGCGCGGGCACGGGTCAGGCGTGGGATTTTCTTGAGCAGCTTTTTCGACAGCGCGACCGAGCCGATGAGCTGTTGTTTAGGATCGTTTTGGCCGGTTAGATGTTGGTAGGAGGCCGAAGTGTAGAGGTATTGCCCCAAGGTCGCGCCTATGCGCCCGAAAACGCCGTTGAGGTCGTCGCCGCGCAGCAGTTGCGCGTCTTTGGGGCGGGCCCTGCCGGAGGCCGCGTCGAGACGCGCACGGTCAATTTCGTAGAGTTCGTCGAAGTAGCGCGCGTCGAAGTCGTCTTGAAGATGGCGAAATTCGAGTTGGCCGTTGAGCGGCCCCATGTCGAGCCAGAGGCCGGGGGCCGCGATGCCGAAGCCCTCGGCTTTGCGATTGCCGGGGAAGACGCCCTCTTGTTGCGCGTCGAAGTTGGAGAGCGCGTCCTCGTCGTCGAGCAGCATGGCGAATTGAGCGTAGAGCTTGAGGTTGAGGACCTTGCTTTCCGCTAGCGGGTAACTGATATCCAGCCCCCCAATAGAGAAAGCGTCGCGGCCGACTTGGTCCTTGTTGAAGGGCTTGCGGCGGTTGACGCTTTGGTCGACCGGAAAATCGTCGCCGAAGTCGGCGTTGAGCCCGAATAGCGCCTTGGAGATATCGGGGTCGTAGCCACTGTCGTTATCGACGTCTATGATGCCGTCGTTGTCGTCGTCGCTGTCGAGTTCGTCGGGCACGCCGTCGCCGTCGTTGTCGAGGGCGAGATCGGCGTTGTCGGGGAAGGCGTCGACCTCGTCGGGCACGCCGTCGGCGTCACCATCGCGCAGCCCGCTGTACTGGTCGAGGTCGGTGACGTAGGTCAGGCCCAGTTCGAGTTTGCCGCCGGGGCGGCCGAAAGCGCGAACGCCGAGCAATGCGCCTCCTTCCTGGAAGTCCTGGAAGTTGTTGATTACACCTTCAAGCCCTATGCCGGTGTTCGCGAGCTTGTCAAAATGGAACTGTACTCCGGTTTTTTTGATGCCAGGGTATTGCAGGGTATTGCGGTAGTCGGCCATGATCAGGCCATAGCCGAGCGTGACTTGGTCGAGAGCGCCGACCTTGAAATACACTGCGTCATCGGGACGGCCGTAGCGCAGATAATAGATTTTGCGCAAGAATGAGTCGAAGGTTTCTGTGGCCGAGCCGAATTCCCAACCGCGGGCACTGATATCGCCATTAGCTTCAATAAAGAGCTCGACATCGAGAGCAACACCCCAGCGGCCGATGGGAACGTCGGGGCGGAAGCTCAAGCGATAGAATTGCTCCTGGCCGACAGTGACGCTGCCCATGCTGCCTGAATAGCTTGGCGCAGGCACGGATTCTTGGGCTTGAGAGGGTGTCCAGGGCGCAAAAAGCAACGCAAGAGCATAGATCAAGCGGATTGTCATAGGATGGCCTGTGGGTTTTGTGGAATGTTGCCGGTAGGGAAAATGCGGAGGGTGATTGGAACGCGCAATGGCTATCCGCGTTTCGGGCCTTGGTAAGGGCCCATCTGGATGACCATATCTTCGTCGTTCTGTCGCAGACTAAAAATGGGCTCGCCGTAGATGGTCTTCACCTCGTCCGACCTCCATGTCCACTCACTCGGATATTGGATCGCCCTTACCCACGAGCTTGACGACACCGGTGTTGCGATGGGTCGCTTGCCGCTCGCGGATAAACCTAGTATCATAAACGCAGAGGGGATGGGAGCGGATGTCGTTTAGAAATTAAAAATAAATAAATAGTTGTTTTTTCACGATATTGAGAGATTATGGATGCCAGAAAAACGCTGAAAGGCCTGCTTGAGGCCAGCTTTATAAAACACAGTAGTCAGACGGCAATTCGCATTTTGAGGCCGGCGGAAGACGGACGCCAATGGCGCTATGAGTCTATGAGCTATGCCGAACTTAAGCAGCTGCGCGATCGGCTGGCTACAGGTTTTGCGGCTCAAGGCTTGTCAAAGGGCAAGCGGGTCGGGATCCTCACCGATGGCGGTAGCGAACCGCTATTGGTTTTCCTAGCGGCTGACTGTATCGGTATCAGTGCTGTGCCGCTATGCATTAAGTCACCAGACGAGGTGCTCACCCACAGTATCGAGCATTCGGGCATTGAAATGCTGGTTGTCGACCGCAAGGGGTATGAGAAGCTCGGGCAGATTGGCGGACGGTTGCGTCAGGCGCCGCGAATCGTATTGACTGAGGGCGTCGCCGATGATGCGCTGTCATGGGATGCACTGCTTGCGGAAGACGGGCCCCCGCCCGAAGTCGAGGTTTTGCCGGGGGATGAATCGAAGATTCTCTATACCTCGGGCTCGTCCGGGTTGCCGAAGGGGGTTATTCAGACCCATGCCAATATAGTCGCCAATGTCGAGGAGGTCTGGGACATGCTCAGCCCACGTAAAACCTTGAGGATGTTTAAATCCGTACCCGACTATCATTCGATGGGCATTCTCAATATTTACTATCCCTTGGCGAAGGGGTGGATCCTCGACCTGGCACGGTCGCCGGACCGCGTTCTCAGCGATATTCGCCTTTCGGAGCCCGAGGGTTTTCTCACGGTGCCGCTGATCCTCGACAAGGTCTACGGCAATGTGCGCAAAGAGATTGAAGCCGGCGGGCTCAAGGGGGGTTTGATACAGCGATCGGTCGTGGCCAAACAAAGGGCCGCACGAGGCCAGGCGGGTTTTGCAGACAAGCTTTTTTTGGCCGCCGTTGGCCATTCGATCATCGCCAAGATTCGCGCGCAACTCGCCCTGCGGGTCGGGCCGAATCTCACAGTTCTAATCGTTGGCTCCGCCAAAGCCGACCCGGAAGCGTTGGACTTTTTCCACGAGGTCCTCGATATCACCACGTACGAGGGCTATGGCACGACCGAATGCGCGCCGCTGATTGCGGCGAATCACCTTGGCGGCCGCAAGAGCGGCACGGTTGGACGCCCTTTACAGGAGGTTAAAATTGTCGCCGAAGATGGGGCTGTGTTGGGGTATGGGGATCCGGTGAGTGGAGTATACCGTGACAGCGGGGAACGGGTTGGGGAGTTGTGGACCAGTGGGCCTAATGTCATGCTTGGTTATCTCAACGACCCGGAGCAGACGCAAAAAGCATTGTTCGAACAAGAGGGCAAAATATGGTACAGAACTGGGGACCTCTTCAGCATCGACGTCGAGGGCTTTCTCACGTTTAAGGGGCGGCTCGGCCGTCAGTTTAAATTGCGCAACGGCGAGTTTGTCAATCCCGAACTATTGGAGCGCATTTTTGCCAGAGTGCCCTTGGTCGAGCATGTGTTAGTCTACGGCGACCAACAGCGCGACTATCCATTGCCGTTGATAACCGTCGACGTGGAAGAGGCCAAAAAGAGCGGCATCGATGGCTTGCCGATAGAGGATGAGGTGGCGCTGCGCCAGCATCCCGAGTTGGTTGAGCGGATTCGCCAGGGGCTGCTCGCCGAGGCGGCGGCGGCCGGGTTGCCCGGTTACGAGCGCCCACAGCGCGTCGTTCTGTTGCCGGAGTCATTGAGCGAGGAGGACGGCACCTTGACCAAGGGCTTGAAGAAGGTCGTGCCAAAGGTGATCGTCGAGCGGTATCGCGAGCTCGTCGAAGAGACCTACCGGTCGTAGGCGGTCCCATCGCGTAAGCCTGCCCATAGATTCGTCAGCAAGACCTTGTTGTCGCCTCCGGCGTAGACCATTTCTCCGCCCATGCGGCTGAACGATTTGCAAAAGCGTAGATAGTAGGCCGGGTTGTCCTGTGGCGGTTCGCCTTTGCGCCAATCCCAGTCGATTGCGGCTAGATCGTTAACCAGAATAAAGGGCTGGATGGGGCCGAGTCCCTGTTGACGGCGCAGGTTATTGGCGAATGAGGTCGCCTTTTCGAAGACCTGCGGCGCCATGATCGCCGAACCCACCGAAAGAAATACCCCGCCGTCGAGTTGCATGACACTATGTGCGAAAGTGCGATAATCGGTGTCTGCTCCGCGCCCCAATACCGCGCCGTTGGCTGCGGGGTTGTTACAGATTATATCGTAGCCGATACCAGGGTGGACCGTCAGTGGCACCCGCATTTGATAGGCTGCGGCGGTGAGGGAGAAATCTTTGTGCGGATGCACGACCCCATGAAAGCCTGCGGGCAGATCGTTGCGGATCATGGTTTGCAGCAGCTCGGCGCGGGCAGGCATCAGCGGATCGTCGGTCGGCTCCCGGGCCCAGGCAGATAGCGCGGCGGTGAGTGCGGCGCGCTCGGGCAAAGCGCAACCGTCTTCGGCGATAAAATGACCGAGGGCCTCACCATAGCCCATCCCCGTGACGGCTCCAGCCGAAACGGCCAGGTGGATATAGCGGCCGGTCTCATCCCAAGTGCCGAAGCAGCCCGCTGCGACATGGGAACGGACATCTTCTTCCGAACGGCCCCCGTAGGCGTATTCCCAATCGTGGATGGTGCCTGCCCCATTGGTGGCCAGGTGGGTGATCCATCCGGTTTCGAGCAAGCGGGCAACGATCGGTCCCAGACCATTCTTGACCAAGTGGGCACCGTAGGCGAGCATCACGGCCGCGCCCTGCTCGCGTGCACGGCGGATGGCGGTTATCGTTTCTGCGATGGCGGGGGCCATCGAGCCAGGATCGGGTGGGGAGGCATCCGGGTCGACGCGAATTTCACCGAGGTCGTGCTTGCTAACGCGCACTGCTAGGGGCTGTACGTGGATCTGGCGGTTATCAAGTTGCTTATAGGCCACGGCGAACCTCCTGAAGGCGTTGGTGAATTTGGCACGGTGAAGCTGTTCCGGTCGTGCCGAGTTGTTGAATGGTGATCGAGGCGGCCAAACTGGCGAGTGTCGCAGCTTCGGTTGCGTGTGCACCGACAGCCAGGGCCGTAGTAATCGCCGCTGAGCAGGCGTCCCCCGCACCGACGATATCTATGGGCTCTGAGACATCGACTGCGGGTATGCGCTCGACCGTGTTGCCCTCGGCGACAAGCATGCCTTGGGCGCCGAGGGTGAGGAATACGGGACGGCCGGTGCGCAGACTGAGGGTCTTGGCGTGGTCTCTGGCTGTTTTGAGCGAAGGGCGGCCACGGTAATTTAGGGCCGCCATCGCTTCCTGCTGGTTGGGTTTGAGCATCGCGCCTTTGAAGAGACCGATACGTTCGCGCGAGTCGGCGAGGGCAATGAATTGCGGTCTGGCGACGAGAGCGGTGGCGAGGGCGCGGCGGACACGGCCGGTGAGCACGCCGCAATTGGTCTCTGATACCTGGTCGAGCAGTACTACAGCGTCCCAGTGTGCGATGCGGTCGTGGATATGGGCGATGATTTCGTTCTGCAATTTTACGGGGGTCGAGCGGCGGTTTTTGGTGTCCAGGCGTTGCAATTCTTGCAGCACGGGGCGGTCGCGTTTACTGTTGTCGATATAGCAGGGTTTGCCATAAGTCGGGGTGAAGCGGCCTGGGGCAGTGATGAATCCGGCTGTATCCAGGCCCAGTTTATGCATGGCCCGCCGCAATTCGTAGCCTTCTCCGTCGTCCCCACAATAACCGATGGCCTCGACCGTTCCGACCCCCAGGGCTCGCAAATTCGCGGCGACCGTACCGGCCGCACCGGCTTGGCGTCGGTGTCTAACGACCTGGTAGCAGGTACGCCCCGTTTCTAACGAGGCTTCGTCGAGTTCGGGGTCGCAGTCGAAATAGGCGTCGAGGAAAAAATCGCCCACCACGCCGACGCGCAACGATGAATAGCCAGCGAGCAGAGTGCGCAGGCGGGACGGTGTCAATTCAGACATCGGTCTCTCCAAAAAGGAAAGACAGCAGTAGGGCCGATTCCTGCCAGTCTGGGACCATGATCTGCGCTCCGGCTGTGCGCAGGCGCTCTTTTTTCCATTCGTCCCAACCCTGTTCCCCGCTTTCGAGGCTGGCGATGCCGATCGCGATGCCGTCGACTGATCTCGCGCTTTCAATTTCGACATAGCCGTCGCCGAAGACGGCGAGTTCCGCCCCGTGCAAACCGTGGTCGTTGCGAATTTGTTCGAGCAGCATCTGTTTGGAAAAGGCTTGGTAGTCATCCCGGGCGCCGTAAATCCGTTCTGAAAAATAATGGTCTACGCCCAATAGTTTGGCCTCGGCTATTACGAATGGCTCATCGGTGCCGCTGGCTAGATAGCAGGTCGTTCCACGTCTTGTCAACTCGTCGAGCAGAGCGATTGATCCCCTAATTCTATAGGGATTTTTTTCAGCTCCCTGTTCTAGGGCTTCAAGTCGGTGGGCGATTTTTTCCTGCAAAAGGTTTAGATACTGCCATTTGTAATCCAGCGGGTTGCACGGTGTGCCGCCGTGTTTGCGGACTTCCTCGGCTAGATGCATCATCTGGTAAATGGTCTGACGACCGGTAAGCTGGAGAATAAAGTCACGGCAGATATCGGTCAAAGTAGCGCAATCCTTGGCCGTCGGTGTTTTTTCTAAGGCCTCGACGCATAGGCTCAGCATTATTTCTTGCCAGCCGGCGCGAATCAGGGATAAGGTGCCGTCGAAATCAAAAACGGCATGTTGGATCAGGCCTCTAACAGGTGGGGCGGAGTAAATTTCGATATTTGCGCCCAAATGCTGAATCGGGAAAGCCGTAGACATATATATTCCGCTTTGTGAAATTGAGTAGTCTTGAATTGGGGAAATAGGCGAATGGTAGCAGGAGGAGGGAGGGGTGTCAATGACACGGGGCTTGATTTAGGATCATTCGCGGCCTATCTTTTATCGTCATTTTATTCTATGTCCTTTATTCTCATTAGGTTGAAATAATACGTGCAGATTCGCAAAGCTGTTTTTCCCGTAGCCGGTATGGGTACTCGTTTATTGCCAGCGACCAAGGCTCAGCCGAAGGAGATGTTGCCCGTCGGTTATAAGCCGGTTGTGCAATATGTCGTTGAGGAAATGATCGCACAGAGTTTGGATCGATTTTTGTTTATAACCGGTCGCAAAAAACGGTCGATTGAAGACCATTTCGACGACGATCCCGAGTTGGCAGCCCACCTGGTCGATAAGTCGATCGGCGAGGTGGACTACGAAGCCGAAGGGATCGAGTTCTACTATGCCAGGCAACGGCGCCCGTTGGGCAACGCCGATGCGGTACGCATGGCGAGAGAATTCGTCGGTGACGAGTCCTTTGTGGTAGCTTTTGGCGATACGATCATTCACTCGCCCGAGATGCCCGGTGTTGTCGAGCGGATGATCCAGTCGCATGTCGAACACGGAGCGGCTGCCACGATCGGCGTCTGGGAAGTCCCACGCGAAGAGACCTATCGCTACGGGGTTGTTGCACCTGCCGAAGGCGAAGCCAGTGGGGATTTTGCGATTGCCGACATCGTTGAAAAACCCGCGGTAGAGGATGCGCCGAGCTGTCTTGCGGTGGCGGCTCGCTATGTGTTTACCCCGGAAATATTCGACGCGATCGATGCGATCAAACCCGGGATCGGCGGCGAGCTTTGGTTGACCGATGCGATACGCATTCTGCTGCAGCGGGGAGCTAAAGTGCGTTGCGTGCGTCTTAAACCGGACGAGATGCGTTACGATATCGGCACTCCTTTGACATATTATCGGGCTTTCGCCGATTTCGCCTTGGCCGATCCGGAATTCGGCGAGGCTTTTCGTTCCTATCTCCAGGATAAGTTGGCATAGACCTATGAAGCTCAAAATCGACTACGGTCGCGACGGCCTAGAAATTGAAGTTCCCGAATCGGCCCAGGTATTGCAGATGGCTGCTGGTGCTGGACTCGACAGGATCGAGGAACGCCTCGACGAGGCGATAGCACATCCGATGGGGACTGCGGGTTTGCGCCAGCTGGCCAAGGGGCGCAAGAATGCCTGTGTGGTAATCGCCGATATAACCCGTCCCGTTCCCAACTCCGTTATTCTGCCCCCGATGCTGCGCATCCTTGAAGAGGAGGGCATAGCCCGCGAGAATATCACTATCCTGGTCGGCACGGGCTTGCATCGGCCGAATGAGGGTGAGGAATTGCTGCAGTTGGTCGGTACTGAGATTGCGCGCGATTATCGCATTGTCAATCACATGGCCCGGGAGCGGGAGACCCTGACCTATTTGGGGGAGACCTCGGGTGGTGCACCGATCTGGATCGATACGCTCTATGTCGAGGCCGATTTAAAAATCGCGACTTCCTTGATTGAACCACACCTCATGGCCGGGTATTCGGGCGGCCGAAAGGCAATCTGCCCGGGGTTGATGGGGGTCGATACGATGCGGGTCCTGCACGGCCCTAAATTGCTCGGGCACCCCAATGCTCGCGAGGGGCAAATCGAGGGCAATCCATTCCACCGCCAAGCGCTTGAAGTGGCCCAGCGGGCTGGTGTTGATTTTACGCTTAACGTGGCGATGAACGATCAACGGCAAATTACTGGTATTTTCTGTGGCGACCTGGAAAAGGCCCATGCGGAGGGGGTCCGCTTTGTCGAAGGCCAAAACGGCGCGTTTATCGACGAGCCCGTTGATATCGTCGTCACCAGCAGCGCCGGGTTGCCGTTGGATTTGACTTTTTACCAAGCCGTCAAGGGGCTGACTGCTGCGTTGCCCATTGTCAAAGAAGGTGGCACGATACTTATCGCGGCTCGCTGCTCTGAGGGGTTGGGCGGCCCCGAGTTCCAGGAGATGCTGCTGAATACACCTGGGCCCACCGAATTTGCTGCCTGTCTTGAAGATCCGGATTTTTTTGCCGTCGACCAATGGCAGTTGCAAGAGTTGTGCAAGGTGCTCGACAAGGCCGAAGTTATGGTCTATTCCGAAGGGATTGCCCCGGATCAGCGCGACAACCTTTGGGTCAACGTCGTGCCTTCGGTCGAAGAGGGATTGGCTGCAGCACTGGCGCGGCACGGGGCTGGCGCGCGTGTAGCTGTCGTGCCAAAGGGGCCTTATGTGCTTACGCAAATTAGAGGAGCGCACTAATGCGCGATTTGGATCGATGGTTTTCAAGGATGGTCTTGTCTGTGGCGGTAGCGGTCTGCTCAATGGCTGTGGGTGCATTTGCGGCGATGCCGATTATGGGGCTGGAGGGAGAGACGGAAGAGAAGGAGGAGAAGGAAGAAAGCGTCTCGTTGGCGCAGCCGGTCCTCGACAGCGCCAATGAAGAGGCGCTGAAACAGCTCCTGCTCTTTGTGCCTTTCCGCGATAAATCAAATTACAAAGGAGAATGGAATATATATTCCGAAGTGCCGCGTGGTCTAGCCGACTCGCTGCGCGGAAGTCCCTTTTTCCGCACGATCTCCATTGATTCAGCATTGGTACGGTTGAAGAAGAAGGAGCTCAAGGGAAAGATCGATCCCAAGCGCGCGATGGCGATTGGGCGTGAGTTGGGTGCCGACTATGTCGTCATGGGACAGATCGACGAGATGAGTATGAAACGCTTTCGTGCGACGGTGCCGATCGGCGGTTATCGCAGTTACCAGGGGCTGACCATTGTTCAGTTATTCCCCTACAAGATTATCGACGGGGAACTGATCGGCGAGGTCGAACGCGAGGTCGTTGAAGACAGCAAGCGCTACGGCATTACGAATCCGGCGGCCTATGTGCCTTTGGAGAAAGAATACTTTCTTCTAGGACAGATGGAGTGGGGCAGCGACGAATTTCACCAGACGTTGCTGGGCAAGTCGGTGGGCAAATGCCTCGACGTCTTGGCGGTAGGGCTCGACAGCCTTATTCAGCCCCCGGCCGCTCTCAAGGTCTCTGAGCCGAAGCTTATAGATATTGACGGGAGTCGCGCCTATATCAATGTCGGTTTGGTCGACTCGGTGCAGAATGGCTATAAATACGGAGTTTGGGACAAAGGCCGGGAATTAAAAGATCCGGATACCGATGAGGTCCTGGGCAAGGCGTTGTCGCGCAGGGTTGGCGTCGTGCAGGTTGAACAGGTGCTCAGCGACCATCTGTCATTGGTCCGTATTCTCGAAGGGGAAGATATCGTGGAGAAGGACTTTGGGATTCGTGCGGAGTAGGGAGAGTTATCAATGTGGAATAAACTAATGGTTACGATGATATTTGCGCTGGTTCTGTTTGTGGCGCCTTGGCCCGTTAACGGCGATGGGTTGTCGGCCGGTGGCGCGCGGCTCTATTACCTTTTTTCCTCTGATCAGGTTGAGGAACGACTGCGGGCGGTATCTTTGCAGCAGCGTTTTCGAGAAGACGTAACAGAGTTGGAACTGGTGGTTGTTGTTCGAGGCGCTGATGTTCGATTTGCGGACGGTGTCATACCGCTCAAGGCGTCTACTGCTGCCAAAGCGGAACTGCCCGAATATATCAGGACGCGATTGCTCGTCGACGGGGATTTCTTTGCCATAGTCGATGGAGTTGGTCGTATGCTCAAGGCTGGGGTTGGTCGCCGTATGGATCAAGCTTTCGCCATTCCCACGGATGTGGAGGTGAAAACCTGGGCAAAAATAAAAGACCTCTTTGACTAGTTTGGGTAACCATGTTGGCGATACTGGATGTTGAGGCTTATTTTATAGCTCCAGTTCGCGCGATCTAAGTCTTTTACGCCCAGGCGCTTTCCCGTTGTGAATCCATGTCTGAAACCTCCACCGACTTTTCCCTGAAGCGGATAGATGCTCTAGCCCGTTGTGTTGTTGCGCTCGGCGCTTGTGGGGTGTGGTACCATCGGATTGTAATCGAAGGTGCGCACAATCTGCCGCAGGAGGGGGCCGCTTTACTTTTACCTAAACATCATGCCTATCGCGATATCCTACTTGAAGGGGTGTTGTTGCGCCGGATTACAGGGCGGTATGCTACTTATGTAATGAAGGCCGGGTTATGGGGATTTATAGAGCGGCTCGGGGGGCTCAGAGTGGTGCGGCCCAAAGATATAAGGCGCATCGCCGATCGGGAGGAACGCCGCCGTGAAATTGCCCGGGCCCGCGCGGCGAATCAGAATATGCAGGACTATTTGAGCGGGCTTTATAGTATTGGGGAAGTCGTCATATCTCATCCGGAGGGGATGCGAATTCAGGGTGAGATGGGGTTGCTGCAGAAAGAAATTATTGAGCACGTGGTGAAGGTGGAGCAGCAGTTGGGAATACGAGTGCCCCTGATTCCGATCGGCATGGAGTATGAGAGTTATGCTCGGCCGAAGGCTCGAGCCTATTTTCGCGTTGATGAACCGTTCTACGCTGATGAGTTCGCCGATGTCAGCGGGGTGATGGATTATTTGGATGATCGTTTGCGGATACTCAGCGGCCTGTCTCAATAGGCTGTATAAGCGAAAATTATGCTGTGGAGGGAGTGCATGTTTAACTTAACTATATTGGCATTAGCCATCTCGATCGTTGGTTGCGGCTCCAATCAGGTCACGGTCGAAATCCGGGGCGGAGACGGCCAGTTGGTGCGTCTTGACGCCAATGATGTAGAATACAAATTCAACCGTTTGGTCAAGGCCGGAACGTTCACTTTTCCGCAACCCGAGAGCAAGATTGATCTAGGCAGTGGGTCTTATGTGGTCAATGTCTCAGCGGGTGATTACCTGGAGACCCAGGTTTTAGAGTTGGAAGCACCGCCGATATCGGGGGTGGGTGAATACAAGGTTGTTTTTGATGTTCCCACAGGCAGTAATGCCGGTTTCAAACGCACGGGGACTATTCTCTATACCTCGACTAAGAAAAATGTCCGCAATTGGGACCTATTCACGATCAAGGCCGATGGTAGCGACCCTCAGCAATTGACCGATACACGCGATTTCGAGCAGCACCCGGCCTGGTCGGCTGATGGTAAAAAGATTCTTTTTACTCGTGGCGATGTGATGACGAATATCGATATCTATACGATGGATGCCGATGGGTCTAATGTTGCACGATTGACAGAGCATCCTGAACGCGACCAGCGCGGCGCTTTTTCGCCAGATGGACAGACGATTGCCTTTGTCAGCCAGCGCGACGGCGATGTGGCGATCTGGTTGATCGATATCGACGGAGCCAATCCGCGCAAGCTAGTTAAGGGACGTGAGCCGGCGTTCTCGCCCGATGGCCGTCGTATCGCCTTTACCTCTTCGGCCTTCCACGATAACGATGAGATTTATCTTATCGACCTCGACGGTTCCAATATGGTTCGTCTCACAGACAATCGGCGCAAATTCGACTGGTTTGCGTCGTGGTCGCCGAAGGGGGACCGCCTGGCGTATAATTCGGAGGCGTATGGTGGTCAAGAATTGATGATCATGCTGGCCAATGGCGAGGCGAAGACCAGGATCTCGATCGCGGAGAAAACGTATGAGCAGGAAACAGTCTGGTCGCCGGATGGCAAAGGATTGGCTTATACGGGTAAAATGGGCGACGATGATTACGATATTTATGTCGTTGGAACCAATGGCTTTGATTTGGATGAACTGGATACGCCGCGTTCGCCGCCGACGAACCTGACCGATAACAACGATCGCGACGATATGTCGCCGAGCTGGCGCTCCTTCTAGATTTATGAGGGTCAAAGAGGTTTCCGGTGCTTCCTGGCTCTGGATTGTCCTGCTCCTGGGATTGTCATTGCGGTTGTTCGGCCTAATGGAGCCTCTGATTGACAAGCAGGCCTGGCGGCAAACGGACACGGCTGCGATTGCGCGCAATTATTACGAAGAAGGATATACTCTTTTTCATCCACGCGTTGACTGGAGGGGGACTTCCTCCGGTTTCGTAGAGTCAAATTTCCCCCTCTATCCATTTGTCGTCGGCTTGCTTTACTCGGTTGTTGGAGGGGCCTACGAATGGGTTGGCCGCTTGGTTGCGGCGCTGTGTTCGACGGCGGCGGGAGCGCTGCTTTACTTGTTAGCGTTGCGACTCGGACTGAGTGCGCGGAGTGCGCTATTCGGGTCCTTATTCTATCTGCTTTTCCCCTTGAGTGTTTATTACGGCCGCACCTTTATGCCCGAGGCGCTGATGATCTTCTTAAGCGTGGCGGCGCTATGGGCTTTTGCGCGGTGGATTGATAGCGGTACTCGGTGGGACTTTGTCTTGGCAGTGTGGTTAGCCGCGTTGTGCTTCCTCGTTAAAATCCCGACCCTCTACCTTGGCTTCCCGCTCGTCGCACTGGCTTGGGAGCGCTGGGGGGGGAGATTCGTTCTCAAACCTTCGCTTTGGCTTTACTTCATCGCAGCCGTTTTACCTACGGTTTTCTGGTATTGGCACGCCAGTCTGCTCTTTGAGGATACGGGGCTGACATTCGGTATTTGGAATCGTTACGGTTACGATAAATGGGATCGCAGCATCCTGTTCGGGTTAGATTTTTACCAAACAATGCTAGTGCGGTTTTGGCATAGCATCTATACCCCGATAGGAGCACTGTTGGTTTTGCTCGGGCTGTCGCTACCGCCGTCCCAACGGCGGGAGTGGGTATTATGGGTTTGGCTGGGAGGGCTTCTGTGTTATGTCTTTCTCGTCCCTGAGGGCAATCGCAAGCTGCATTATTATCAGCTGCCTTTTGTTCCGGTCGGGGCACTTTTGGCCGGCCGGGCGGTTGCTGCACTTTTGGAGGTGGGGGGGGCGCAGCGGGGGTGGAGCCGTATTGCGAGGAACTGGACCCCCTTACAACGCGTCGTTTTGGTAGGAATCTTGGTTGTCGGAAGCGCGGTTTATGGCGGTTGGGCGATCGGACCTTATTATGACCAACCCAACAACCTGCACAAGTATTACGAAAGTTGCTATTTTACCGGTGGTATTGTCGATGACAAATTGCCGCGGGAAGCGAAACTGGTCGTAGGCGATCTCGACGAAAACGCCGGTGCCCCACATAGAGCACAAAGCCCGACCTTGCTCTATTACTGCCATCGCAAAGGGTGGCAGATCACGCCCGACGAATCTAATCCTGCCCGACTGGATAGCTTGGCGGCGGCGGGTGCAGATTTTTTTCTGATTGCCGGTGGTTTCGCAATGGGGGACAAGGCATTGTGGAATGATTTGTTGCGCAGGGGGGTGAGCATTCCTTCGGCCTATCCGCGCAAGTGGCACGACGGGGGTGAATTTACCCGTTATCTTAGTCGCCAACGAGGGGATGACAGACACTTCATCCTCGTATCACTTTCAGGAGACCTACAGGAACAGTAAGGTGACCCGCAGGTAGTTGACAGCGATACTGAGGGTTTTATATAGTATGTGTAAGATTCTTTGATATTGGGCACTTAAGCCCGTTTTCGGTAGGTAGTCCCAAGGAGGGCAGTATGGCGTTAAGAAGAGGACATAACCAAGCGCGCAAGTGGCTTTTGACCGGAGCTTTGATCGCAATCTTCGCCGTTATTGGGGGATGTGCCAGTACCAGTAGCAGCAGTGGACGGAGCTATGGTCCACCTCTTATTCCCGAAGGCAAAGGACGGCTTATGATTCAAGCCGGCGGAATTAACGAGGTTAATTTTTATGTCATAGACGAAGAAACAGGTGAAGAGGTTCATGCTGAATCCCCGCGCACCTCGGGAAGTTCGCCGATAGGCTACGAATCGGGATCCCGTTCGATGCCGCAATTCGTCGATTTGGATCCTGGCAAATATTTAGTTGTCGTCAATACGGATATCGACGACAGTGTCGAGAAAGAAATCGAAGTCGTGATGGGACAGGATGTCTATGTATCGATTCCGGTGGGTCGCTTTCAGGTCATCTTCTCCGATTCACAGGGGCGTAGCCAGGTACCTTTCCTTATTTATGACTACAATTTGCGGACCATGTTGGGGCGGGGTATGACCTCAACCGAGGTGCGCTATTTTATTGTTCCTGTGGGTGAATACAAAGTGCGGATTGAAAACTCACCTACCGGGCTAGATGAAATCAGGCCGGTGCAAGTGAGCATGGGGCAGACTCAGAACATCCTTATCGGCCCCCCACCATCGCCGGCCCAGCCAGGAGAAGGCGGGACCGAAGCCGGACAGCCTTAGTCTTAAGTCTTATACGGAGCAAGCGATATGGAGTGTAAAGGACGATCGAGTTGGTTCGTGGTCTTGGCGGTGTTATGGGCATCTGCTAGTTGGGCGATAACTTCACCGCTCAAGGCGACGATTATCGACCGCTATGGGAATCAGCATCAGGTTGATAAATTCACCTTTCAGGGGCGACAGGATTTGGAGATATATATCCAAGACCAAAGGAAATTAATGCCTCTGGAAAAGGTCGCGCGGTTGCGTTTTGAGGGGGAGCGTGGCGATGAGGAACAGCGCATCGTATTGGTGTTGCGCAACGGTAGCGAAGAAAAGGCGGTGATGCAGACGGGTAGTTCCTCGTCTCCCCATCAGGACGCGGTTGGCGGTGGCAGTAGTGGTCGCCGCTTTGCCGGGGTGACCACTCTCGGACCATTCTCTATTCTCGCCAGTGATGTCCGTGAGATTGTTTTGCGCCATCCCGTTGGAGAGTTGCCTCCCGCTGATAAAATACTCAAGGCTTCGATTATAACCACGGAAGGCAAACGCTTTGAAGTAGAGGATCTACTTTTTCGCGGGAAGCAGAGATTAGATTTTTTTAGAGGTCGAAATAAGCGCTTTATACCCTTGGCGAAGGTTGAACGGATCGATTTCCAGGACGGCGCGATCGGCGAAGAATTTAGGCCGATTACGGCAACGTATTGGACGGGAAAAACTGTTATGGGGACGGTCGAGGCGAGCACGGTGCGCTTGTCGGGCGAGACCGATAGGAGCTATTTCGAACGGGTTAACAAAGCTTTTACCGGGGAATCGGGATCTGGACCATTTGGGATTGGTATGCACGCGGTTAGACATATACGATTTCAAAAGGACAAATCGGCAGCGGAGATGGAGACAGGCGAAGAATCAGCCCTTGAAAAATGATAAATTCGTATAAAATGTCATTATCCGAATAAATTTAGTATTTATAGGAACTTAAGTCGTCTGTTTTTCTTCTTGACACTTCAATCGATTTTTCCTATCATATTGTACGAAATCTTTAAATGCCCTAGGTGAGGGGGTTATCTCCCACATTAATTGATTCGGTCGAAAGGAGGAAAAGAACGAAGTTATTTCTGAAGGGCTTATCTTCAGGTCGTTTGTAGCAGTAGATGAATACTGCAAATGATTTCCTTACACCATGAAACACACTACTTGATAGTAAACGATAATTTTTCTTAAGGAGTCCAAATAATGAGAAAGTCTTTAATGGCTTTAATCGCCATCGGTCTGGTCTGTGGCCTTACCGGTAGTGTCAGTGCGCATATTGGCGAGACGGTTTTCTTGCTCTTCGAAGTTTCTGAAGCTGATTTGGCCGATATCGATCTTCGCGATGGTAGCGTTGCCGATTGGGAAGATGTATTCGGTGAAGCGCCGATTCTTCCCACTGATATGTACCAGGATCCGACGGTTGGCGATGGTGCCCAGTACGATCCGGCAGACCTCGACTACCGCATCTGGGCGGGTTGGAACGAAAACCTGAACACGATCTGGTTCGCCATGGAGCGCGTCGACAATGTCTACTTCGGTAGAGAGTATGACGGTGCTAGCCCCTGGAACTACGAGGCTATCGAGTGCATGCTCGACGGTGATCACACGGGTGGCGACTACACTGGTTCGGCTGACGAAAACTGGACCGATGAAGAGAAACTTCTGAACAACAACCGCACGGCACAGCAGTATATCGCCGTTGCTGATGACCCGAGTGGTCGTCACGTCTTCTACTTGGGTGCTGGCGCTGATTGGGTCAACGAGTTGCCCTATGCCGATGGTGGCGGTGTTTCGGTAGGTGACGGCCCGACGCAAAGTATCATGGAGTTTTTCTGCACGCCATTCGACGATCTGATCTGGAACAGCCCCGATGATAGCGTGGCTTCGGATCTGACCGATGGTAAGATCATTGGTTTCCAGATCTCGACCCCGGATACCGATCAGGGCCCCGGCCAGGATCGCGCTTTCCACACCTTGTCCGGTCAGGCTGCCACGTGGCGCTATGCGGAGCGTTTTGTTGACGCTCGCTTGGTCGGCACCGGTGGTGCTACCGCGGTTGAGGAAGACTCTTGGGGCCGCATCAAAGCTTCGTTGAGTGAGTAAGTAGGACTGTACAGCTTGTTTGACCTGAAAAGAGAGGGGGGATACGTCCCCCCTCTCTTTTCTACTTGAAATCTTTACTGTCTATATGCAGTTTAGGGGCATTGATGCAGTCTGCATCTTGATCGGTTAGATCCCAATCGCCCAGGCTAATCTGGGTGAGAGCGCAAATATATCTGGGAGCAAAGGAATGAGAATCGGGATTTGTGTCGCCGCGCTGGTTTTGTCGGGTTTGGTAGCAAATGCTACCGCGGAGTTGCGACTATTCTCTATTCCCGGAGACCAAACCTGGGGTGATATCAAACAGAGTGAGGTTTCTGAGAATACCTTTATTGAGCTAGTAGACCTCGAAAGATACGCAGGTGGTATTGGCCCTATTACTCCTGCGCGCATGGTGCCCGTTCCCGATATTTCCCCTACATTGACCGCCGATGAAGTAGATGCGGCAACGGATTCTATCCTTTTTACCTTCTCCACCCATGTGGCTAGGGTTGACGTGGTGGCACAGACCTCCGTGGAACTTGAAGACGGCACGGTCATCGAGGAGGGTACCGTACTGGTCGCCCGTTGGGCCCCCTTTCCGCGTGGCTTAGCCGATGTCCAGCTTTTGCGCCGGGCCGGCGTTGCTGAGATGGAGGCCATGATCAATGTGGCCGAATCATTTCCTCGTCCTCCCGGTGGCGATAAATACAATAAAGCGGTAAACCTCACGACTTTGGGCATTTTTGAAAGAGCATTGACCGGCATACGACTGCAAGAGGGGTTGGGCCGCGTCTTCGATGGGGATCCAAAGACCCATTTCGAGCGCATTGATCGGGTAGGACAGGACGTTAGGCAGATATGGAGCCTCTATACAGACTTAGGGCACTATTTTCCAATTCGCCTGTTTCGTCTCTACCCAAGCCTTGAAGAGCAGGTGCGTGTTTCTGCCTATACCTTCTACCGCGGTTTAGAGGGGACGGAGACCGTGATCGCCGGCCTTAGTCTCGACGATCCGTATACAGGGCCGTTGGCCTTCCCCAGATTCGATAGAATCGGCAACACGTTTCCAACGTTTGTCCCCGAAGCGAGTGTGCCGGTTAACTTGGAAGATACGATCTCTGTAGTGTTCGATCCGCCTACCCAATTGCGCTACTCGCGTATTGATTTTCAGACCCCGTTGGACTACGATTTAGCCGAGATGGAGTTCTACGCCGACGGTTTCGTGTCCGAGGCGGTATACACCTCTAATGCGCTGCCTTTGCCCCCAGCGACCTTGGGGAGGATTTTTTGGGACGAGGAAAAAATCGGCGATCCCACACTATCAAGGACCATTGTGCGCGTCCGCACAGGAGTTACTCCTGAGCCTGATGTGCTCTTTCGCGTCAACTTTTTCGATCGTGAGGTGGAGTGGCGCGTAGAGGGAGCTCTGATCGTTGACCAACGGCTCGGTTCCCCGACTCGTGGCCAGGAAGTGGATCTTGAGTCTCCGGAATTCAACCTTGAGGCTCGCGAAATTTTCAGTGCTGCCTTGCCTGAGACTCGCGAGTCGATCCGCCTGACCCGCAAGGAATACATAGGCTTACCGGTTAGTGTGCGCCGTCGTATTGAGCCCGATCTTGAATTTTGGAGCAGTGCTCAGACGGCGGATAATGGCGAACTGGTCAATGCGCCGAGCGGGCGGCCCTTTATCCAGGTCGAGGTGGCATTTCTGAGCCAAACTCCGGATGCAGCCACGATTATACGCAATATGCGCATCGAATTTTCTGCTCCACAGATTACTGACCAGGTGCTTGGCGAGATCGCTCCGGCCGTGGGCGTGATCGCTGGTCGCGATACTTCCTTCGTGTTGGCCTTAAAAGCTTCCCTCGGTGCCGAGAACAACGGCTTTAATCGCTTGCAGATTTTTACTCCAGCTCGGGCTGGCGCGATTGAGGGGTTGGAGGTAGATCTCGGAGATGGTGAAATCC
>Ga0115002_10003354_pt1 | contig 20068 bp, 16 predicted proteins | sample ArcticOcean_MG_C_8_FD_89576 | JGI IMG/M metagenome (GOLD analysis project Ga0115002, IMG submission 89576) | Marine microbial communities from western Arctic Ocean - ArcticOcean_MG_CB11_86 | ecosystem: Environmental > Aquatic > Marine > Oceanic | place: Arctic Ocean: Canada Basin | collected... | reverse complement strand
TTAGATGCTACAATTCCCTGTAAGGAGTTTTCTAGTGCAACATAATCATCAACTATCCAGCTAAATCTATCTGCTGAATATAATAATAGATCAAAAAATGATTCAGGATTGGAATTTTGGGATATAAACTGAGTATATGTATTTTGATTTTCAATCATAGTGTCAGCAAGATTTGTAACATCAGCTTGCCAGTAATAAAAATCATTTAAACCTTTCCATATAAAATCACTAATTTCAAGATCATCGCTTAATTCAATTAAATTATCATCTTTATCTTTTGAACATCCAAAATTGATAAATAAAATTAAGACAAATGTGTGTTTCAAAATTTTCATTGATTTATATTCCTATGTAATTAAATGGACTAATTGCTTTAAGTTCTTTTTTTACAGAATCGCTTATATCCAAACTATCTATAAAATTAGACATACTTTCTTTAGTTATTTTCTCATTAGTTCTTGTTAAATCTTTTAAAGCTTCGTAAGCATTAGGAAATCCTTCTCTTCTTAAAATTGTTTGAACACCTTCTGCTATAACAGCCCAGTTATTGTCTAAATCTTGGAGAATTTTTTCAGTATTAATCAAAAGTTTTGATAATCCATAAAATGTGGATTTAAGTGCAATAATTGTATGACCTAAAGGGACTCCAATATTTCTTAAAACAGTACTGTCAGTTAAATCACGTTGAAGTCTAGAAATCGGAAGTTTCTCTGAAAAAAAACTGAATGTTGCATTAGCAAGACCTAGGTTTCCTTCCGAATTTTCAAAATCTATAGGATTAACTTTATGTGGCATAGCTGAAGAGCCTATTTCACCATCATTGATTTTTTGTTTAAAATAATCCATTGAAATATATGACCAAATATCGCGATTAAAATCAATTAAAATTGTATTAATCCTCCTTAAGGAATCACATAGAGCAGCAAATGAATCATAGTGTTCTATTTGAGTTGTTGGAAATGAGTGTTTTAAACCAAGATTTATTTCAACAAAATTAGTGCTAAATTTTTTCCAATCTATTTTTGGGTATGCTAATTTATGGGCATTAAAATTACCTGTTGAACCTCCAAACTTAGCTGAATGCGGCACTTGTAAAAGAGATACTTTTTGATTTTCAATTCGTTCAATAAATACCATAAACTCTTTTCCTAATCTTGACGGAGAAGCTGGTTGTCCGTGGGTTCTTGCAAGAATCGGTATGTCTTTAAAATCTTTTGACAGCAAAGACATTTTGGTCAATACTTCTTCTAATTCAGGTAGATAAACTTTCTTAATTGCTTCTTTTATAGATAAGGGAATTGCAGTATTATTTATGTCTTGCGAGGTCAAACCAAAATGTATAAATTCTTTATAATCTTGTAAATCAAGCTTATCAAATTCTTGTTTTATAAAGTATTCAACTGCTTTTACATCATGATTTGTTTTTTTTTCAATTTCTTTAATAACTATAGCATCATCAGTGCTGAAATGCTTATATATAGTTTGAAGATCTTCGAATAATGAATGGTTAAATTTAGATAATTGAGGTAATGGTAATTTACAAAGTGAAATAAAGTACTCTATTTCAATTTGAACCCTATATTTAATTAAAGCTTCCTCAGAAAAAAAATTTGATAGAATTTTTGTTTTAGATCTATACCTCCCATCAATAGGAGAAATCGCATTTAATACTGTTAGCAACATTTTCTAATATAAATTGATTTGCAAAGATACATTTCTTTTAATTTATTGAGTTCCTTGCATTATTCTAAATTCTTCATAACACGAACTAATTGCTTCCAAGATTTGTAAATCATTAGATTCTTTTATAAATGAATTAGAATAATTACAATTTCGAATAATTTTTTCTAAATCAATTTTCTTAATCCCAAGCAGTTGAACCAAAACTTCTCTATCAAATTTAGAGACTAGCAAGTTTTTAATTTCATCATCTGCTCTCATTTGCTTTAATTTCCTTAATTGTTTTGGGTTTTTTCCGAAAAGATTGTGAAGGAAATCTACAGGATTAAATAATGCCCCCAGTGCTCTAGTAATAGCTCCCTTATTTCTATTTCCTGCTTCATAACCTGAATTTGGAAGTCCTGAGATGCTATATCTCTCTGCAGAATTGATAGGTACATTTTTCACATCAATTTCTAAATAACCTGTAAGTTCATATGGACGTAAAATAATTTCTTCCAATGCAAAAGCTAAACCAGTTAATCTAAATTTAGAGTTGCCAAATTTTATCATATCACCTGTTACTGAAATCTTTAATGGCTTATAGCCTACATAAGAAAAATATAAGGTATCGTTAACAGACACTTCAATTTCAAATTCACCTTTTTGATTTGTAATTGTTCCTATTACACGCGTCAAATTGATAACGTGTACACTTTGCATTGGAGCTTCGGTAATCTCATTTTCAACTAATCCTTTAAAAAGTTTGGGTTGTTCTTGAGCTACTAATGAAACATAGCTTATAAAAAATATTAAATAAAAAAAATACTTCATTGATTATAGCGAAAATAGTGAAGATCTATACAAATATAAAGGTCTTTACATCTAAATTTTTAGAGATTTAGTTTTATTAAATAATTAATTAGTCCTTTTAAAGCAATTCCTCGATGACTTATTTCATTTTTCCCCTTTATACTTAACTCTGCAAAAGTCTTGTCTGAAAAATTAGGTTTAAAAATAGAATCATAACCAAATCCACCATCTCCTTTCCGTGAATTCAAAATCTCACCCTTTAAAATTCCTTCAAATAATTGATGATTATTGTCGAGAATTAATGATATACAGGTTCTGAACTGTGCAAATCGATTGATTTGTGATTTCATTTTTTTTAAAACTAAATCAATATTTTTTTCTGAATTTATAGGTTTACCAGCATAACGAGCAGAAAAAACACCCGGTTCACCATTTAGGTAATCAATCTCAAGTCCTGTGTCATCTGAAAAACAATTATATCCGTAATTAATTTTTACATATTTTGATTTAATAAATGCATTTTCAGAAATTGTATTTCCTGTTTCTTCAATTTCTTCAAAGCATCCAATATCATATAAACTTAAAATCTTAATCGACTTTGGAATAAAAGCTTTTATTTCTTTGATTTTATTTTGATTATTAGTAGCAAAAACAAAAGTCATTTTATGTGTGGTGATATTTTTCATTTTTTAAAATAGTATGTTCTCGATACAGTTACTCACAAAAAAAACAATCTAGTCATTTGATGAGTAAAAGTCATTTTTGAGAGAGATAACTTTTGATGTTTTAACAAATAAGTAGATTCTTAAAATCCATAAGGTCCTCCGATAACAAAAACTATTCGTTTGTAATTAGCATTGTATTTTTTATTTAAGTATTCAGCAAATTCATTTGAATTTAGCAATAACCCCTCCCCTCATCAAGTAAGACACATAAATCTCCATTTTTCAATTCTTTTTGAATCAATATTCCTTCTTTTTCTTTTTGCTCTTTGGGAGATAAGTTCTTAATGTTTTTATTATCAGAAATAATAATATTCGAAAATTTTACATAATACTTTATTCTTAGCTCATAATCATCTAACAAGTTCTTTATATTATGATCTTTAGTCTTATTTACTGTCAATAAAATAATCTCCATAGTGTAAAAATAATGTAGATAAAATAATTAACACATTTAAAATATATATTTCCATACTATATTTGAATTTAAAAAAAAATACATTTTGAGAGATAGACTTAAAAATATTCATGTGTTAAAATCAATAATAGGTTTTACAGATTCTATTAAATTACCTGGTTTTAAAGGGTTTTCTTTTTTTGATTTAATTGAAATGTATTTTTTGGGAATTTTAAAAGGTGCTCTAACAGCTAGAGCTGGAAGCATATCATTTAGTTTTTTTATGGCTATTTTCCCTTTCCTTCTATTTATTTTAAACCTTATTCCTTTTATTCCTATAGAGAATTTTGATTCAATTTTGTTGAATTTCATTGAGATATTAGTACCAAACGACAGTCAAGGATTTTTTTCTACAATTTTTCAAGATATTCAGAATAAGCAAAGAGGAGGATTATTATCTTCTGTGTTTTTACTATCAGTTATTCTTACAGCCAATGGAGTGAGTGCAATATTTGCAGGTTTTGAAGAGTCATATCATATTGAACTTTCAAGAAATTTTTTTAAACAATATCTTTATTCTATGGGGGTGGCAGTGTTATTGGCTTTCACTCTATTAATAGCTGTTGTTGTCTCAGTTTATTTTGAAATTTACATATTTAATAACATTAAACAGCTTCTTCAAAACACTGTAAATTGGATAAGGCTAGGTCAGTCATTTTTTTATATTGTACTTACATATTTTTCAGTTTCTATTTTATATTACTTTGGAACTATTGAGGGAAGAAAATCAAAATTTTTCTCTCCAGGAGCATTGATGACAACTTTATTGATAATGCTTACAACATGGTTTTTTGGAATTTATATTGAAAACTTCTCTACTTATAATCAATTATATGGTTCAATTGGAGCTTTGTTGATTTTCATGCTCTATATATGGTTAAATTCAAATGTGCTCCTTTTAGGGTTTGAATTAAACGCTACTCTCATGCGTTTAAAAAATGAAGTTCAAAAAAAGAATAAGACATGAACTTTCATTAGTTTTGAATATGCATTTTTTCGTTGATGTTTATTTACCATTGTCTTTGCCGAAACCTTTTACTTATTCAGTAACTAATGAAGAGTTTAAAATTTTAACTTCAGGATATAGGGTAGCAGTTCCTTTTGGTAGATCAAAAATTTATACTGGAATTGTTGTTCGTAAACACCAAGTATCTCCTCAAAGTTATGAAGCTAAATTCATAGAATCAATTTTAGATAAAAAGCCATGTATTTATTCTTCTCAGATTGAGTTTTGGGAATGGATAGCTGATTATTATCAATGTTCTGTTGGATCTGTAATAAGAGCTTCAATACCTGCTATATTGCTTTTGGAGAGTGAAACTAATATTGTTAAAAATAAAGATGTATCTATTGATAAAACTATTCTTTCAGATGAAGAGTATTTGATCTACGAAGCACTTGAAAAATCAGTCTTAAAAATAGAAAACGTTGTAAAAATTTCAGGAAAGAAAAATGCTATAAAACTGCTTCAGCCTCTAGTTGAAATAGGAGCAATAATCATACATCAAAATATTCAAGAAAAATACAAACCAAAAACAGAAAAGGTTTTTCGTATAAATCAAAAAATTATTGAGTCTAAAACAGTTAAAAGTGTCTTTAAGTCTTTAAATAGATCTCCAAAGCAGATGGATTTTATTATGTCTTTATTTTCTTTAGGCAATAACAAAAATGAATGGATAAATGCTAAAACTGTTTTTGACAAATCAAATACATCTAGTTCAATTTCTACAGCTCTTTTGAAAAAAAATATAATTGAGAAAAAAAACATTAAAATAGAAAGACTTAGATATGAAGGAAAGGTTGAAAAATCTCTTCAAAAGCTTTCTGATGAACAAAATGAGGCTTTTCTTTCATTGAAAAAAGAGTTAAATAATAAAAATGTAGTTCTTCTTCAAGGAGTTACTTCTTCAGGAAAAACTGCTGTTTATATGAAATATATTAAAGAGCTTATTGATAAAGGTGGTCAGGTTTTATTTTTGCTTCCAGAAATTTCGATTACTTCTCAAATGGTTATCAGGTTTCAGGCCTATTTTGGAAACTTAGTTCAAGTTTATCATTCTAAATTTAATTTAAACGAACGAACAGAGGTTTGGAGGAATGTTTATGAAGGAGCTGAAAATGCAAAAGTTATTATTGGGGCTAGGTCATCACTTTTTTTACCTTTTAAAAAGCTTGATCTTATAGTTGTAGATGAAGAGCATGAAATATCTTATAAACAATTTGATCCAGCTCCAAGATACCATGCAAGAGATGCATCTATTTATTTATCCAATATTTCAAATTCAAAAGTCATTTTAGGGTCTGCCACACCAAGTTTAGAAACTTTAATTAACGTTAAATATAAAAAGTATGGTGTTGTATATTTAAACAACAGGTTTGGAGGTGTTAAATTTCCTGAAATTAAAACCATTGATTTAAAAGATGCGTATAGGAAGAAACGGGTTAAGGGTGATTTGTCTATTGATTTAATTGAATCAATCTCTGATACTTTAGAGTTAGGCAAACAAGTAATTTTATTTCAGAATAGGAGAGGTTATGCTCCAATTTTAGAATGCTTAACCTGTGGACATATGCCCCAATGTGTTCAGTGTGATGTAACATTGACTCATCATAAGAATAGCGGGAAGCTTCAGTGTCATTATTGTGGGTATAATGTGCCTATTCCTATTATTTGTCATTCTTGTGGCTCGCCTAATATAGTTACTAAAGGCACTGGAACTCAACAAATCGAAAAACAACTTCATGATCTCTTTCCAAGTGTTGCCGTAGCTCGAATGGATTGGGATAGTACACGTGGTAAAAATGACTTTGATCGAATTATTAATTCATTTTCTTCTCAAGAAATCAAAATTTTAGTAGGAACTCAAATGGTTGTGAAGGGATTGGATTTTAAAAATGTTCAGTTAGTTGGAGTTATAAATGCTGATCATTTAATAAATTTTCCCGATTTCAGATCTTATGAAAGAAGTTTTCAAATGCTTACTCAAGTTTCGGGTCGATCAGGAAGATCAACTCAGAGGGGTAGAGTTATGATTCAAACATATCAGCCTCAACACCCAGTGATTAAAAACGTTATTGAAAATGATATAAAATCTTTTATTGAATCAGAGTTAAAGGACAGGAAATTACATTCATATCCACCATTTGTTAGGTTAATAAGAATAACTTTAAAAAACAGAAACATAGAAACTCTTTCAATAGCATCCGATTGGTTTTTAAATGTTTTAAGTCAGTCTTTTAATGGAAAGATTTTAGGGCCTGTTTATCCTCCAGTAGCAAGAGTTAAAAACTATTATCACAAACAATTACTAATAAAACTAGAATCTAAAGCGTCTAGACTTCATTTTAAAAATGTCTTACAAAAAACTAAGAAGAGTTTTGAGAGTATAGCTACTTTTAAAAGCACCAAATTTATTATCGATGTTGATCCTTATTAGATCATGCTGTCTATAAAAAAACAGAAAAAAAATACCAAAGGCTTGGTGATCCCAATGCGTTCCACTATTTTTGCAAACTAAAATAAAAATTATGAATCATTATGAAACTGTTTTCATTCTAAATCCCGTTCTATCTGAAACTCAGATAGAGGAAGCAGTTCAGAAATATGAAAAATTTCTGATTTCCAAAGGTGGAAGCATAACCAGTAAAGAAAACTGGGGCTTAAAAAAATTAAATTATCCAATTCAAAATAAAAAAAGTGCTTTTTATCATTTATTTGAATATACCGCTACTGGTGATACAATAGATGAATTAGAAGTTTCTTTTCGAAGGGATGAACGTATAATGAGATATTTAACCGTAAAGTTAGATAAACACTCATTAGCATGGGCTGAAAAAAGAAGAAAAAAGAACACTGTAAAAGCTTAATTTATGTCAAAAATTGAAGAACAAAATAGTGGAAAAAAAGAGGGGGAGATTAGATATCTAACTCCTCTTAACATTGAAACTTCTAATAAAAAGAAGTATTGTAGATTTAAGCGAACAGGTATTAAGTATGTTGATTATAAAGACCCTAGCTTTTTAATAAAGTTTGTTAATGAACAGGGTAAAATTTTACCAAGACGTTTAACAGGAACTTCATTAAAATATCAACGTAAGGTTTCAGTTGCCGTAAAACGTGCTCGTCATCTTGCTTTAATGCCATATGTGGCCGATATGTTAAAATAAATTACAGTTATCATGCAAATAATATTAAAAGAAGATGTTCAAAATGTAGGTTTTAAAGATGATCTAGTCGAAGTTAAAAGCGGTTATGGTCGAAATTTTTTAATTCCTCAAGGAAAAGCTACTTTTGCTACTGTTTCAGCAAAAAAAGTATTAAATGAAAATTTAAAACAAAGAGCATTTAAAGAAGAAAAATTAATCAAAGAAGCAAAGTCTTTTGGAGGTAAATTAATGAAAATTGAAATGAAAATTTCATCCAAAGTGTCTAGCGGAGATCGTCTTTTTGGATCAATTACAGCTCAAGATATAGTTGCTTTTTTTGAGTCTAAAGGTGAATCTGTTGATAAAAAATTTATCAGTATTCCTGGAAGATCAATTAAAAGAACAGGTAAATATGAAGCTAGTATTCGTCTTCATAGAGATATTAGCATCCAATTTCCGTTTGAAATTATTGCTCAGGCTTAATTATTCATAACCAAATATAAACCTCATTTTTCGGAGGATTTTTATATAAACTTTTGAAATATTCTAGATTAACAAAAGAACAATTTGATTCTCTTAATCATGAGTTTTCTCTTTTTTTGGCTTCACATTCAATTGATTTTAAACAATGGAGTAAGGTCAAATTAAGCTCACCAGAGACTGTTGGCCATCTCTTAGATTTATTTAGTGATTTAGTCTGGGAAGATGTTTTAAGTAAAATAAAATTTATTGAAACCATTAGTTCAACTCATCTTTTTCTTTTTAAGTGTAACAATAGTTCAATTGATTCGATTATAATTAAATCTAGTGATCCATCAATTAACCTAAATACTTCAGATGGTCAGTTTTGGATTTTAAATAATTTACAATCTAATTATATAACAGTTTTACGGTCAACTAAACATTTTAAGACCAAACTAAATGATGAAATTTACTCATTAATTACAAGGGGTTCAGAAATATCTGAAGGTCAACTATTTATTATGTATGATGAAAGACTTTTAAAATCAAGTGAAAAGTAAGATATTTGTTTAGTAGATAATTATTATGTCATTAAAACCAACTACTCCTAAAGGTACAAGAGACTTTTCGTCAAAAGTATTATCAAAACGTAATTATCTCAAGATGATTTTGCAAAAAGCTTTTGAATCTTTTGCTTTTGAACCACTTGAAACTCCATCATTTGAGAGGCTTACAACTTTGATGGGTAAATATGGAGACGAAGGTGATCGATTAATATTTAAAATTCTTAACTCTGGGGAAAAATTAAAAAAAGCAGATTTAAATTCTCTTGAAAAGAATGATCTTAAAGAATTTTCTAATTCTTTAAGTGAAAAAGCTTTGCGTTATGATTTAACTGTTCCTTTTGCAAGGTATGTGGCCGCAAATCAAAATGATTTAATTTTACCTTTCCGTAGGTATCAAATACAAAATGTTTGGAGAGCTGATAGACCTCAGTATGGACGTTTTCAAGAATTTTGTCAGTGTGATGCAGATATAGTTGGTGATAGATCCTTATGGCAAGAAATCGAAATGATTTCATTATATGATCGAGTTTTTTCTGATGTTAAATTAAATGGAGTCACTGTAAAAATAAATCATAGAAAAATTCTTGAAGGAATTGTAAAGTTAATTGGTAATGACGATCAATTAATTGATTTTACTGTTGCAGTTGATAAAATTGATAAAATTGGATTTCAAGGTGTTGAAAACGAGCTAATCTCAAAAGGTTTTACAGCGGATTCAATAAAAAAAATTAAGCCCATTATCAATTTAAAAGGGAATCCAGATAAAATGCTACTCGAATTAGAGGTTTTGTTTAGGTATATTCCTGATGGATTAATAGGTGTTGAAGAGCTAAGGTTTATTTTTAATAAACTTTCTAATTTAGGATTAAAATCAGTAGAATTATCTTTTGATATAACTCTTGCCAGAGGACTTAATTATTATACAGGAATGATAGTTGAGGCTATTGGTCCCAAATCTGTAAAAATGGGATCTATAGGAGGAGGAGGTCGTTATGATGAACTAGCCAGATCTTTTGGTTTGAAAGGCATTAGTGGTATTGGAATTTCTTTTGGCTTTGATCGTTTATACTTAGTTTTAGATGAATTAGACTTATTCCCAACCAATATTGAAACAAAGACAAAAGTTTTATTTTTAAATCTCGGAATTAATAGTTCTGATATTGCTTTTAATAGTCTAAATAAATTAAGATTAAGAGGAATTGTTTGTGAAATTTATCCTTCTGATGTTAAAATGAGCAAGCAACTAAATTATGCAAATAAAAAAGATATAAGTTTTGTCGTAATCATTGGAGACGAAGAACTCAAAAATGAAAAATTTACTCTTAAGAATATGATTTCTGGTGAACAAAAAGAACACCCATTAGATGACATGTTAAAAACATTAGAAAAATTACCTAATGTTTAAATTTTACCTGATTTTGTTGGTCTTTGATAGGCTTGAAAGGGTTGTTTTAACAACTCTTTTATTTTAGAGTTTTTATTTTCATCTGGAAAAACATCTACTCCATATACTATTTTTTCTCTATCTAAATCCATGTATGTTCCAAAAATTCTATCCCATATAGAAAAAATATTACCATAATTAGCGTCAGTGTATGGAAGCCTATAATGATGATGAATTTTATGCATATCAGGAGAGACTAAAAGGTAGCTTATTAATTTATCAATTCTTTTTGGAAGCTTAATGTTAGCGTGAGTAAATTGAGTGGAAATTAATGAAAGGGACTGATAAAACATTATATATCCTATAGGTGCACCAATAATTATGACCCCTAATAAAGTAAAACTAAACCTTATTAAACTCTCAAGTGGGTGGTGTCTGTTTGCTGTAGTAGTATCTACCTTGTGATCTGAATGATGAACAAGGTGTATCATCCATAAAGGATTGTATCTATGCTCGACATAATGCGCTAAAAAAGCACCAAAAAAATCTAGTAAAAGTATAGCTATGAATACTTCAAAAAACAATGGTATTTCATTAAAAAAATATAAAACCCCAAATTTATTAGTGACTACCCAATCTGATGTTGATAAAAGTAAAAAGGCAAGAGAAAAATTAATTATAATTGTTGTTAGTGTGAAAAAAAAATTTGGAATGGCATGTCTCCATTTCTTGTAATTAAAAATAAAAAGAGGGAGAGCGCCTTCTAAAAGCCAAAAGAAAGAAATTCCACCAACTAAAATTATACTTCTGTGAAGTGTGGGTATGTTTTTAAAATATTCAATAATGAATTCCATGTAATTACAAAGGTCATTAAAATTTATAAAATCATCTGATTTTAATGCTCATTTTTTCTTACCTAATTTACCAATATTTAATTTTATACAAAAATCATAATATTTTTATATATTGAATTAAAAAGAATAAAAATTAAACCTTTTATTTTTTTTAAGTATATTTTGATGTTCATATCAATATAAAAATTAATTTAAAAACATAAAATGAAGAGATTTAGTTTATTAATATTAAGTATCCTATTAGTGTTTAGTTCATCTTTTTTAAATGCTCAAAAAAAGAGAGGTCAAAAAAAGCAAGAGTCAAAAACCACAAATAGGATAGACTTATCAGCATTTAAATTTAGAAATATTGGCCCTGCTTTTTTATCAGGTAGAATTGCCGATATAGCCATACATCCAAAGAAAGAAAACATATGGTATGTTGCTGTGGGCTCTGGGGGATTATGGAAAACTGAGAACGCAGGAACAACTTGGTCCCCTTTGTTTGATAATCAATCTTCGTACTCTACTGGATGTGTAACTGTTGATAATAATAATCCATCAACTATATGGCTTGGAACTGGAGAAAATGTGGGGGGTCGTCATGTTGCATATGGAGATGGTGTTTACAGGTCTGATGATGAAGGAAAAACATGGAAAAATATGGGTCTAAAGAAATCTGAACATATCTCAAAAATTATAATTCATCCAACAAACCCTGATATTGTATGGGTAGCTGCCCAGGGTCCTTTATGGAGTAAAGGAGGAGAAAGGGGATTATATAAAACCGAAAATGGGGGTAAATCTTGGGTGCAGACCCTAGGTAATAACGAATGGACAGGAGTTACTGATATTTTAATTGATCCAAGAAATCCAAAAACTTTATATGCTGCGACATGGGACCGCCATAGAACCGTTGCTGCATTAATGGGTGGTGGTCCGGGAACTGCTATATATCGATCAGATGATGGTGGGGATAATTGGAAAAAATTAAATAATGGTATACCAAAGTCTAACAAAGGTAAAATCGGATTAGCAATTTCTCCTCAGAACCCAGATATTGTTTATGCTGCTATAGAATTAGATAGAACAAAAGGTGGTGTTTTTAGATCCGAAAATAAAGGAGAAACATGGAAAAAAATGTCAAATACGGTGTCTGGTGCTACTGGACCTCATTATTATCAGGAATTGTATGCTAGCCCTCATAAATTTGATCGTTTATATTTAATGAATGTTCGAGTCCTTAAATCCGAAGATGGTGGAAAAACTTTTAATCAATTAAAAGAACAAAAAAAGCATTCTGATAATCATGTTTTGGTTTTTAAAAATGATGATCCAGATTATTTAATGCTTGGAACAGATGCTGGGATTTATGAAAGTTTTGATTTGGCTGACACTTGGAGATATATTAAAAATTTACCCCTAACACAATTTTATAAAGTAGCAGTTAATAATTATGAACCTTTCTATCATATTTTTGGAGGAACTCAAGATAATGGATCAGCTGGGGGACCTTCAGCCACTGATGAGCGAGAGGGTATTAGTAATAAGCATTGGTATAAAACTTTAGGCGCTGATGGTCATCAATCTGCAACAGATCCTGAATATAACAATATTATATACGCTGAAACTCAACAGGGTGGACTTCATAGAGTTGATTTAATTACTGGTGATCAAGTAATGATTCAGCCACAACCAGGTCTTGGTGAGCCATTTGAAAGATATAACTGGGATGCTCCAATTTTGGTAAGTCCACACAAATCATCTAGGCTTTATTTTGCATCTTCAAGAGTATGGAAGTCTGAAAACAGGGGTGATGACTGGACTCCGATTTCTGAAGATTTAACAAGGAATGAAGAGAGAATAACTTTGCCTATTATGGGACGTCAACAAAGCTGGGATAATGCATGGGATGTTGGAGCAATGTCCAATTACAATACTATTACCTCTCTATCAGAATCACCAGTAAAAGAAGGCTTAATATATGCAGGATCAGATGATGGATTTATTCAAGTTACTTCAAATGCAGGTGAAAGCTGGATGAAAATCCCAGTCACAAGATTAGGTATACCCTCTAGAAGTTTTGTAAATGATATTAAAGCTGATTTGTTTGATGAAAACACAGTTTATGTTAGCTTAGATAATCATAAAGAAGGTGATTTTAACCCTTATATTTTTAAAAGTACAGATAGGGGATTGACTTGGGAATCAATAAAAGGAAATTTACCAGACAGGACGCTAATATGGAGGATGGTCCAAGATCCAGTTGTTAAAAATTTACTTTTTGTTGCAACTGAATTTGGAGTTTATGCTTCTTTGGATTCAGGAAAAATATGGAATAGACTACCTGGTACACCTAATATGGGTATTAGAGATTTAGTTATTCAGAAGAGAGAAAATGATTTAGTTGCAGCTTCATTTGGTAGAGGTTTTTTTGTGCTTGATGATTATAGCGCATTAAGAGAAATGACACCAGATAATTTAGAAAAAGAAGCTAAATTATATAATCCTAGACCTGCTAAATGGTATAACCCAAAAAGTACTACAGGAAATACAGGTGCAGATTATTATATTGCTAAAAATCCAACTTTTGGAGCTGTTTTTACTTATCATTTAAATGGAGACTTTTCAATGAGTCAGCAAAAAAGAAAGGAAAAAGAGAGTCAGTTAAATAAAATTAGTGCTGATATTCCATTTCCAGGCTGGGATGCTTTAGAAGATGAAAAAAATGAAAAAAAATCCTTGGTATGGCTAAACATTAAAGATTCTAGTGGAAACGTAATCAATAATATAAGTCAATCAGCTAAAAAAGGAACTCAAAGAATTTCATGGAATTTACGACACTCAATAGTAACTCCAATTGACCCAGATAGAGTTTCAAGTGGACAGGATGGGGGATGGAGAAGTTGGGGAGGCCCAATGTCAGCCCCAGGTGAATATAGTGCTAGTTTATATCTGGAAACCAATGGAAAATATAAATTATTAGATGGGCCTATTAGTTTTGATGTAAACTCAATTCGTGATGGAGTTTTAAAAGGTGCAGATTATGAAACCTATAATTCTTATAGAAATAAATTTTATGCACTACAAAGTGATCTTGCTCTAGCTAATAAGACGATGAGTGAAAACTCAAAAATGCTAAATGCTTATAAAATGTCTGCAAATAAATCTTTAAGTGAACCAGGTGCTTTATCTGATGAATTAATGGCTGCAGAAAAAACTTTAATTGAACTGGAGACTCAAATTCAAGGAAATTCATCTCGTTCTGAGATCGGGGAAAGAAATCCACCAACAATTCAATCTCACATTAGAGCTGCGGGTTCAGGAATGAGGACTACATATGGACCAACAGGATTACATGAAAGAAGCTTAAAGATTGCCACAAAAATGCTTTCTGATATTATGCCAAAAGTAATGAAGATGCATAATCAAACATTGCCTTTGATTAAATCTAAATTGAAAGTAATAAATGCTCCAGATGTTCTAAGAGATTAAATCTTTTTTATAATGAAAAGCCTCAAAGAAATTTGGAGCTTTTTTTAATTTAAAATTTGTTTTAAGGATAGTAATATTTTATCTGGTATTGGGACAGATTTATTCTCAGACCTATTTACAAAAACATGAATAAATTCTCCGTATGCTGAGGCTTTTTCTTCATCTTTTTTAAATATTCCTATTCCATAAGTTACAGAACTAGTTCCAAGTTTTTTATATTTATTCCCGCATCTATCATCTCAGGATATGAAATACCTGACAAATAATTACAATTGGAGTTAACAACATAACCAACCACAGGAGAATCTCGCATAATTGTTTACATTTGGACGTCCAAATTTTCGACATTCCACTCAGGATATTATACATATTATGAGAATAAATTTAATTTTCTTACTTCTCCTTTTTTATTCTATCAATTTATTGGGTCAAGGATTGAGATCCCAAGGAAAAAATATTATTGATCAACAAGGAAACAAAGTTATTCTCCGAGGAATAGGATTAGGCGGATGGATGTTAATGGAAGGATACATGATGCAGTCCTCAGATGTGGCAGACACTCAACATGAATTTCGTGAACGTCTGGTAGATCTTTTTGGAGTCGATAACACAAATACATTTTTTGATCGCTGGCAAGAGAATCATGTAACCCGAGCTGATATTGATTCATTAGCTGCTTGGGGGTTTAATAGTGTTCGTGTTCCTATGCATTATAATTTATTTACACTTCCCATTCAAGAAGAACCTATTGTTGGAGAAAACACATGGTTAACCAAAGGTTTTACTATGATTGATGACTTGCTTGCTTGGTGTGAAGCAAATCAAATGTATCTTATTCTTGACTTACATGCAGCGCCTGGCGGTCAAGGAGCAAATGCAGCCATATCAGATTATGATTCTGATTTACCTTCACTTTGGGAAAGTGATCAAAACAAAAATAAAACTATAGCCCTATGGCAACAACTGGCAAATAGATATAAAAATGAAGCATGGATTGGTGGTTATGATTTATTGAATGAAGTAAATTGGGGACTGCTAAATAATAATGAGGCATTAAGAACTCTTTATCAGGATATTACGGCTGCCATTCGAACTGAAGATACGGATCATATAATTTTTATTGAAGGTAATGGTTTTGCAAATGATTTTAATGGGCTAACTCCTCCTTGGGATAACAATATGGTAGACAGTTTTCATAAGTATTGGAGTGAGAATTCAATAGAATCTATACAGTGGGTACTTGATCTAAGAGAAGAAAATAATGTTCCATTATGGATGGGAGAAGCTGGTGAAAATTCGAATGTTTGGTTTAGAGATGCTATAAAGCTATTTGAAGATAATAATATAGGATGGTCGTGGTGGCCTATGAAACGAATTGAAACAATTGTAAGTCCTTATTCTATAGGTTTTTCAGAAGGGTATAAAAATATTTTTAGAATATTGGAGAGGAAACGCACCAAGGCCTTCAGCCGATGAAGCATTTTCAATTATGATGGAATTAGCTAATAGCACAAATAGTTCTCAATGTGATTATCAGAAAGATGTGCCAGATTCTCAAATTCGGCAGGTTTCAACCGATCAAACACTCCCCTTCACATCACATCAAATTCCAGGAACCATTAATCTCTCTGATTATGATATGGGAAGAAATGGAATAGCCTATTTTGATGTTGATGATGCAAATTATCAACTTTCTACTGGTAGTTTCCAAGCGTGGAATTCAGGTTGGGTTTATCGTAATGATGGGGTTGATATCGAGACTAATAATGACAATCTATATAGCAACGGATACCATGTTGGATTTACCAAACAAGGAGAGTGGATGAATTATACTTTGACCGTATTAGAAACTGCTGTTTATAGGATGGATTCGCGAGTTGCCGCTTTGGAAGCAGGAGGTAAATTTCATTTGGAATTAGACAATGAACCAATTACGAGTATACTAAGTACAGAAGCATCAGGTGAATGGGATGAATTTATCACACAATCGTTTACTGATATTGTAATGGAACAGGGAATCCATACACTGAGGTTAGAATTTGACGGAACTACTTCTTTCAATATTTCCAATTTAATGTTTGAAAAAACAGGAACATTGAGTTCGATTAACTTTACAGTTTTAAGTGCTGAAATGGATGCAGATGGAAGTCGTGTTCAAATTTTGGTCAATCAAAATATAGATAAATCAACTCTTGCATCTGCTTTGCAAAATTTTTCTTTGGAAGTTAATGGTGAATCAAGAGAGATTATTTCTATTACTTCACAAGAGGACAAACAGAGGGCTTTTTATTTAACGTTATCCGAACCCTTGATCCATAGTGATCAAATTCAATTGGATTATAGTGGTAATTCTATTTTGACTTCTCAAGGAACTGTATTAGAACAATTCAGCCAATTGGTCATTGTAAATAAAGTTCCACAATTGTTTCAAATTCCTGGAAAAATAGAATCGGAAAGTTATTATTATATGTTTGGTATTGAAACTGAATCTACCACTGATACAGGTGGAGGTTTTAATATTGGTTACACTAATCCTGGAGATTATATGGATTATTTAGTCGAAGTTGCAGCTCCTTATGAATACGATATAAAAGCCCGCGTTGCAGCAGAATCAAATTCAGGCAGGGTAGCCTTTTATATCGTCTCTTCAGAAGGTGTTGAAACCCACTTATTAGAAATGCTATTTCCAGTTACTCAAGGTTGGCAAAACTGGAAGAATACTATTGGAAAAATTCAATTGCCAGCTGGAAATTATATCTTGAGAATAAAAGTTATTAATGGTGATTTTAACTTGAATTGGATTGAAATTACTTATCCAGATTCTGATGAAGATGGTGTGAATGATGTGCTGGACCAATGCCCAAATACCCCCATAATTTCTTTTGTTGATGAACAAGGGTGTTCTTTGACTCCTATCCCTCTTAATAATTTTACACTTAGGGTTGAACGAAAGCTGTGCATCAAGCAATAATGGTCGACTTTTTATTTCGGCCACTCAAACAGATAATTTTACTGCTATCCTCTTGTTTAATGGAAATGAGATTGCTAAAAGCTTTACTTCCTCTACAGATTTTTCAGAATTACAAGCAGGGAATTATAGTTTATGTATTCAGCTTACAGACGCTCCCACTGTTCAACAGTGTTTCACGGTCGTTGTCAAACAACCTAAACCTTTATCGGTTAGTTCAATTGTTAATCCTGACACCTATCAATTATCCTTCAATTTAAAAGGAGCAAACACTTATTATATTAAATTAAATAAAAAAGAGTACAGTACAACAGAAAGTTATATTCAGCTCCCCTTATCAAGTGAAAAGAATAGTTTAACTATTAAAACTGATTTGGTTTGTCAAGGAATTTATGAAGAAGAAATGATCTTAGTTGATTTCCCAAAAGTGTCACCCAATCCAATTTATGGAGATTTCATGAATATCCAGATGGGGGTTTTAAGGCCGGAAAGATCCAAAATTGAACTGTATGATATATTGGGGAATATGATCTATTCAATCTTACTGAATGGTTCTGCTAAAATTGATGTTTCTGATGTTCCTAAAGGATTTTATATTATGAAATTAACAAAAGGCAAGAAAACCTTTATGTATAAAATAGTGAAAAAATGAAAAATACTTTGTCTTTCGTTTTCTCTCTTATATTAGTTGCTTTAATAAGTTGTTCTAAAGATAATAATGAAGAATTGACTCCTGCACCTGCTGTTTTAGTATTTCCTGAAAATAATACTGAGTGTAATGAAGGAAATGTGCTCTCCTCAACACAAAGCGAAGTTACTTTTCGATGGAATGCCTCCGAAAATACAGATAACTATACGCTTAATGTCACTCTTATTGAAGAAAGTACAATTCAAATAGTAAATATAACTTCTCCAGAAGCGACTGTTACCTTAGTCCGAGGAAAAACTTACAGTTGGTATGTGATTTCACACAAAAATAGTTCTTCAGTCGATGCTCAAAGTCCAGTCTGGACCTTTTATAATGCAGGTATTCCTACAGAAAACAATATTCCTTTTCAAGCAGAACTTGTCTCCCCATTGCATGATTCAAACCTACCGGCAGGTCAAGTCACACTCCAGTGGACTTCAAGCGATTTAAACAATGATATTATAGAGCATCAAATTTTAATGAATACCGAGTATCCTCCCACCTCTATTAAGGGGACATTGACTGGGAATAGTTTTGATATAGTTGTTGAGGCTTATAAAACTTACTATTGGCAGGTTGTTACCATCGATCAAACAGGTAGTAAATCTTTCTCAAATATTTTTTCCTTTAATGTAGGTGAGGCTTCTGAAATAGATGAAGGTGATTCAGGAACTTCGACTTCTACTATTTCGGATAATTTAATTTTGGATGGAGCTATGGATGACACAAATGCATGGCAATATAGACAGCTATGGATTAACTCTGACAATGAAGTAAACCATGGTTTTGTAAATGGAGAATTTGCTTTTAGAAGTGTTCAAGGTGTAAGCTACTCTAATGCAATTATTTGGCAAGAAGTTCCTGTAGAATCTGGAGTTGGCTATAGATTCGATATTTATTTAAGAAGCGGAGGAACAGCAAATTCTTGGTTTGAGATTTATTTTGGAACAGATGATCCAATTGAGGGTGCCAGTGGAGATGATTACACATCAAATGGCGCTCAAATATTTGTGAAAAGTTTTGGAGACAATGAAAATTGTGGAGTTAATTCCTTTGAAGGATCAATTTTTGACATTGTAGCCAATGGCTGTTCCATACCTTCTGATTCCATAATTAACTCCAATGGAGATGTCTCGTTTGCCACTTCAAATTTAACCTCGAATGGAACAATATTTATCGGAATAAAGGCAGGGAATTACGATGGAACTTTTGGCACTGGTGTGTTCATAGATAATGTTTCCTTAACGCCGAATTAGTCAGATCTTTTTAATTTTGCCCTCTCCTAAAAAAATAAATTCTGTAAAGTGTTATTCATAAGTCAGACCATGACCATATTGGTATAGCGCATTCTTCGAATCGAAAGGAACATCTTCGTATTGCTCATAAACTGATTCCATTGAAGAAGGTAATTGTAATGGGAGTTTTCCAGTAGGAGAAAAATCACCAAAAATAAGTTTAAAAATGATGTCGTCTGAAACATCAAAATCAGCTATCATAGCATGACAGATATTATTAATTTCAGTAAGAATAGCTGGACGTTGAAGTGAAATAACCACTATGGTTGGCTTTGATTTAAAAAGAGGTATTAATTCATCTAATTGTTCTTTAGTATAATCAAGACGTCCACCTTCTAACAGTTTTTGCATTAAAGATTTTGCTTCTACTCCTTCTCCTTTTGGAGATTTAAGTTTAGCAATAATAATATCAGCTTCTTCTATAGAAGTAACCTCAAATTTTGTTTCAAAAATATTTTGAAATCCATGAAGATAAATCTTGGTTTTTCGATCTAGCGGCAAAATATTATTTTTATTTTTTAGCAGAACTAGAGATTTTTTTTGAGCCTCTATTCCTTTTTTAATAAATTGCGGGTTGTTA
>Ga0115002_10003353_pt1 | contig 20078 bp, 11 predicted proteins | sample ArcticOcean_MG_C_8_FD_89576 | JGI IMG/M metagenome (GOLD analysis project Ga0115002, IMG submission 89576) | Marine microbial communities from western Arctic Ocean - ArcticOcean_MG_CB11_86 | ecosystem: Environmental > Aquatic > Marine > Oceanic | place: Arctic Ocean: Canada Basin | collected... | reverse complement strand
AACCATTCCAGCGGTCCGCGCCAGTCCGACAGGTGTTCGCGAAACTTTCGATCGGGCTCCGAAATTGTGGCGTCGTTATCCGAGAGGGAGTTTTGAATCGCCTGTTCGAGAACTTGAATTTCCGCTGCGGGTTTTTTGGCTGATACCGCGGTCCGCCACTGAGCGAGTGTCGTGTCGTTGGGTACGGGAGAAGTTTTTTGTGGATTTGCCTGCAAGGCGGAAAAATGCCAGGTCTCGTTATTTCCGTACGAGTCGGGAAGAGGGTTCCCTTGGAGAACTTTGTCGACAATGTCGCTAGCCAAGTTCCAAACTTTCTTCGGTTCGCCACTGCCTGTAATGGACAGCTCGATATGAGTCGTGTCACAGGCATGCGATGCGTCCCTCGGTCCGATAATCAAAGATATGACATCGCCCTGGCGGACATCGTGCATCGCGTCTGATTTGAATTCCTGGCGAGCACCGTTGTCAATGACTCCGGTTGCGATATTGGAGGCCCCGAATTGGTTTACGAGTTGCAATCGCCACTCGGCGCCGTTTCCACACTTAATGTCTGCGTCCGCTACGAGCCCCTTGATTTGAACCTTACCGCTTATGGGACTGCGCCACGAAACGATGGCCTCAAGCGTCGGTGAAGGATGAACGGTGACTCCTCGAGCTGGCACGGTGAGAGTTGAAAAACTGATTGGGTCTTTCGAAGTGTTCGTTAACAGAATAGGAGTTTGATGCGTTCCCCAGCCGTTGATCGTTTTATGGCCTTGGACATTGGCGAGCTTCGTCGTGTAAAGTCCCCGGATTTTTCGGTCTGCTCTCGTTCCCAAATCTACTAGCGAAATCCACGATTCCAGCAGGTCGTGGTCGAGTTTTTCTTCTTTCGCAATTTGTTCGACGGTAACTGTTGGGTTCGCTCCTAGTTTGCGGACAGCAGCGAGATAACTCGCGGTCTTTTTCAATTCGCTGGTAACGGTCGCCTCAAATTGACTCGTCAATGTGTTGACATCTCGCAGCATTACGGGCGGGATCTTGGTTGCCGGATCGAATTCAATTCGGGGTTGTTGATAACTAACGAAATCATTTTCATTGCCATCACCGAGATCGCTGGCGCCAAGGTAAAAGACGATGTCCGAATTGTCGTTATTCGACGGTAGCTTCAATCGCAGTTCTCGCCGAGTGGCGATTGGCGAAACGGGTTCGAGCCACGATTTAGGTCCGCCCGCGCGACCGATTTGACCGACGGGGTTGAACTTCCAAAGCGCCTTCTGCGACGCGGTGACCTCCTGCGCCAACGCTGCAACATCTGCCGGTTTTGCAGTCCGCCACTTTGCGCGAATCACGTCGAGAAGGAACGAGGGCTCATCGTCGGAGTCGCTCAGCCGCTCGAATAAAGTTCTTAGGTAACGAGCGTTTAGGTTGCGAGTTTTGGCGATGGCCTCGATGCTGGTTTTATCTTTTAATAGTGCCTCTCGTTCTTCAACGACGGCAGCCAGGTATTTTTCCGGCGCCAGCAAGCCACCTTTGTTTGTCGAAAACTTGATGCCTTGCAGGTTGACCATCGCACCGTCGCCATCGTCAGAATATCGGCGGTAAAACGCTTGGATCCGTCCCAGGATTTCAATCGTTTTGTCTTGTCGAGTTGTGTATTGAGAGAAACGAATTCCGTCGGGTAACAGAACGGCGTGTTGAGAGACGGCTTTGGCGGCGTCGAGATATTTTGTGAAGAGAGAGGGAGACATCGCTTGAGCTGCGCCAGAGTTGATGAATCCTTCTCCGGCAGCTCCGTCGACCGGGAACTCTTTCGCGGGATCCAGTGAACTGACTCCCGTTAAGTCTTGCAAGGCGTATGTGTACTCAGAGTTGTTCAAACGGCGGAGGACAACGGGGCCAGGGTCGCCAGCTTGGGCACGTGCTTCATGGGCGAGGAACTTGCGGACCCAGGTTCGCAAGATTTCCTTATCAGCATCGCTGGGTTGTTTCGCCTCCTTCGGCGGCATTTGATTTGTGTCCAGAATATGCCGCATCTTCTGCCACGTTTTCAGGTCGCTTCGCACTTTGGCAGCTGACGTGAAAAGTGCTAAGTCGATCTCGGCTTCTGTGGTGTCGCCAGAATGGCACTCGAAGCAATAGGTTTTCAATAACGGCTGAACACGTTCGCCGTACGAGCTTTCGAGTTCGCGATTTTCGGCGATGTCCGTCTCGTCTGCTAACAGCGAGGCGTAACTCATGCAAACTAAAAGTGCTGCAAAGATGCTCCGCTGGGTCATTGTTTTCTCCATCGTGAAATCTGATTTTGGGGCAGCGGAAGGAAGCATCATAATAGCCGACTAATTCATCGGATATCAAACTTAAAATAACCTACGTCTTTTGGGTCCCCGCTTTCTAGTTTCTTAAACTTCTTATCTTACTTTTGGTCTCCAGTCCGTTTTCGATCCACTGGGCCGTTGAGATTAGGACGCTAGGCTATGAAACAAGAGTTTGATGTTCGAAACCGCAGTGGTCGGCAAGTCGTTTTCGGGGTCTAATGTTTCTAATTGTTGGAGCGCGAAAGTTTATAGGGATAAATAGAATGTCGGACGTGAAAAGCGACGAAAATGCTGCGAAATTGGTGCCGCCAAGTAAGCCAGGACTCTCGAAACCGATGCGGATATGGCCCGCCATCTTGCTGCTGCTGGCCATGTTGCTGACGCGAAATATCCGATTAGTTGTCTCGGATTTGTCAGCGATGGGATCGATGCTGTCCGCGATGTTGCCAACCGCGATGGCGATTCTGCTGATGCTGTGGTGGTTGTTTTTCAGCCGTGTTTCATGGCGCGAGCGTTTTATTGGTATCGCGATTGTGCTGGTAGCGGGAGCCATCTCGGTGCTCTGCGCTGACTCGACGATGGGTGTTTTTGGGATGATTGTGTTCTTGATACCTTACGGAGTTGGAGTCTTCGCTACTGCTTTGACAATCGTTGCTCAATCGAAACCGAAGACGCGGATGATCGTTGCGGTGATCGGTGCCGTTATCGGCTTCGGCTTTAGCGACATGATTCGTGTCGACGGGATGACCGGCGATTTTCGAGTGGCGTGGTTATGGCGATGGGAACTAAACGGCGAAGAACGAGCGCAAGCTGAGATGGCGCAGCGGAGCAGCGCGGGCAAACAACCAGTTTTGGTTGACGAGCCAATCACTACGGTCGAATGGCCTAGTTTTCGTGGCCCGCTTCGAAATGCTAACGGACCTGACGTTGTTATCGCGACTGATTGGAAAGCCAATCCTCCGCGTGAAATCTGGCGAATACCTGTTGGACCGTCGTGGTCTTCTTTTTCAGTTGCGGGACGGCGCATCTTTACGCAAGAACAACGAGGCGATAACGAGGCTGTCGTTTGCTACAACGCCGAGACAGGTGATGAACTTTGGGCTCGTGAATACGAATCTCGATTCTGGGAGGCTATCGGCGGAGTGGGTCCTCGCGCTACGCCCACTATCGCTGGTTCCTCGGTCTACACAATGGGAAGCGAAGGCGTCGTGTTGAAATTGGATGCGATGACTGGGGAGATCGAGTGGCAGCGAAATATCAAAGACGATGCAGGTCGCAAGCCGCCCGAGTGGGGATTTTCGTCCTCGCCGCTCGTCGTTGGCAATACCGTTATCGTTCACGCTGGCGGTAAAGACGACAAGGGAATGCTGGCCTACGATACCGAGTTGGGCGAGCCGAAATGGAGTGTACCCGCAGGCGACCACAGCTATTCATCTCCGCAACTCGCGACGCTCGGCGGAAAAACTGGCGTTCTGATGCTCGACAATAATGGCGTCCGATTACACGACGCAGAAACCGGCGATTCGCTTTGGAATTACGATTGGGAATCAAAAGGCTATCGTGCGCTACAGCCCTTAGTACTGAATTCAACAACCCTGTTAATTACCACTGGAATGAACATTGGGACTCGTCGAGTAAATCTAGTAGAAGATGGCGAGACGTTAGTTGGTGAAGAAGCCTGGACTTCGAGGGGGATGAAAACTGACTACAATGACTACGTTGCTCACAAAGGATCACTCTATGGATTCGACGGCAGTATTTTTGCCTGTATCGATCTCGCAACTGGCGATAAGCAATGGAAGGGCGGCCGGTATGGCAACGGCCAGGTTCTGTTGCTACCCAAAACGGACCAGCTGTTGGTTGTGACCGAAGAAGGCGAAATCGTTTTACTAAACGCCAATTCTAAAAAGCACGACGAAGTCGCTAAGATGCAAGCGGTCGTCGGTAAGACATGGAATCATCCGGTGCTAATCGGCAATCGTCTCTTCGTCCGCAACGGCGAAGAAGCCGTCTGTTTGGAGATGCCAACTGAGTGAGCCTTCGGCAAACAAGTTTTCCCAGTCTTCATGCCTGATCTTGCTCGGGAGGGTAACGGACCATTGGACCGTCTTTGTCGTTGAACCAGATCAACTTTAGTTGGTACAAAATCGTCAGTCCGCTGGCGTGGTTTTCGTAGCTTTCAGTCGGGATCCATTTTCGCACCGACCGTAGTTCGTTGAGTATGAATGCCGCCTGCTCGTAAGCTTCACTTCCCACCAGAATTCGGTCTCGCCAAGAGCGGACGGCGAGAACCATTGAACGCGGCGCGCAATAGAGAAACTGTGTAATCATGTACGCCGCGCCCGTCGGATTGCCCAGATACCAATTCATTGCCGACCCTGTTTCGGTTTCGGTAATGAAGTTGTCGTAGAGATCGGATTCCAAATAGCCGGCGGGGTCGAACAACGGACCGGTGAGTCTCGCTCCTTCGATGGCCAGGGGTATTAGACACAGCAACGCAACGTAGAACGAATAACTCCATGCCTCGTCCACAAACACCGCTAGGACGTAGTAAAACGTGATTCGGAAAAACAGGTACGAGAGGTACCAGAGGACGAAAGAGACTGGTACTAGTGCAATCGACACTACCGTCTGAATGACGTTGTGCAATTTGACTTTGTTTTCGATTTCCGCTGCGGTCATATGAGAATCGATTGTTAAAGAGTTGGAAAAATTCGCGTTTCATTTTTGTTTCGATAAGCGGTCGCGGTCGCGGTCGATTCGACTCACTGTTTCAGCAGCTTGCCAAAATCCGACATTAATTCGTCGCGAGCCTTCACCGAGGAATCGTTCGAGTCTTTTGGATAGGTAATGCGGATCTTGAGGAAGTGTTTTCGGAATCCACGAACGTAAGTTTCCGAGATCCGCATCCCGGTAAACTTTACGCCAGGCCCCGCTGTCTGACCCAGCTGGTAACGGTTGGATTGATAGGCGATGCTATTTTCCGTTGCACCCATCGGGTAGATGCCTTCGCCAAGCTTCTTGACATCTTTGTAGAGTCCCTTTTCGGAGAAGTATTGAATGAACTTCTCCGCTTCCGCCAATTCAGCGATAACGTCATCCGTCGTATGTCCGTTGCGAATGTCCTCGCGCCTTTTGTCGTAAACATAAATGTCGACCTTCATTTGCAAAGCGTCGCCATATCGCATGCTGTAACCCAATCCAGGCTCGTCGTACGACTGCTGCTCAACGAAATTTAACGATCCCAACTTCTGCGGAAAACTGAATTCAAGCGTGTCGTCGGTAAAAGCTGTTTTTTCGGATTGGGCTCGCTTTCATTGTCTTGACCGTCTCCAGGTTCGGTCGCGGCCAGTTCCAAAGGTTCAAGCGCGACTTGAGGATCGCCTGATTCACCGCCAGCGGGGTCACTATTCGCTGGATCGCTGCCTGGTTCACCGCCAAGTGTGCTCACGTCAGGGTCGTTTACTTGTGGCGGATCCGTGGGAGTATCGACGGTTGGCACTTTTCCGCAGCCGCAGGCGACGGTCAGAAGAGCGATAATTACCATTCGCTGAATCATGGTTTCCCAGTTTATTTTTATGTATTCGTTGTTGAGTGTAGACCTGTGCTCATCGTCGATCCAATTATTCAAGTTGCATTTTCACTAACACATCTTCGCCATCGATGCGGACTTCGAAAGTTGGCAAATCGCAATCGTCTTTTTGTTCGTCGAGGTACTTGCCATCGCAAATGGAAAACTTCCAGTGATGAATGCGACAGCTAACAGTCGCTCCTGCGATGATCCCATGAGCCAACGATGCTCCCGCGTGCGGGCATTCGTTGCCGAGGGCGTAGAACTTGCCAGCGACGTGATAGACGCCAATCGGCTTTTCGCCAACGACGAACATCTTCGCTTCCCCTTCGGGAATGTCGGTGACTTTGCAGATGTTTCGAAATTCTGCCGATTTATTCATCTCGGTAGTTTAACACATTGATGAACGCCGATTCTCTAGAGACGAATCGTTTTTAGCCGCAGAGCGTTGGTGACGATTACCAAGTCGGACGCGACCATAGCAAAGGCGGCCATGATAGGGTGCAACTCGCGAAGATAATCCGGCGCCCAGGCAAATGGCGCGAGCACTCCGGCAGCGATTGGAATGAGCAGAACATTGTATCCAAACGCCCAGAAGAGATTCTGTTTGATGTTTCGAAGCGTGGCGTGCGAAAGCCGCATCGCGTCGGCGACTCGACTGAGATCACCTTTCATCAAGGTAACGTCAGCTGTTTCCAGTGCGACATCGGTTCCTGTTCCCATGGCGACTCCAACGTCTGCTTGTGCCAAAGCAGGTGCGTCATTGATCCCGTCGCCGACCATTGCCACGATATGACCTTGGTCTTGTAACTCTTTGATACGGTTGGCTTTGTCTTCGGGGAGGGTTTCCGCAAAGACGTTTTCGATTCCGGCCTTTCGGGCGATTGCATCGGCCGTGGCTTGGTTGTCACCAGTGATCAGCAGAACTTTTAGTCCGAGTTTACTGAGGTCGGCAATGGCGGCGGGAGAAGTTTGCTTGATTGTATCGGCGACTGCGATAACTCCAATTGCCTTGCCATCGACGGCCAGCCAGAACGTCGTTTTCGCATCGGCTTGCAGAGCTGCAGCGCGGTCGCTGAGTTCGCTGGTATCGACTTTCTCGCGGTCCATCAATCGTTGGTTACCCAATGCAATCGGCTGAGATTCGATTCGAGCGAGAACGCCATGACCCGTCACCGCTTCGAAGTTTTCCGGCGAACTTACCGTCAAGTTCTTGTCGTTCGCCGCCGTTACGATTGCCTGAGCGATCGGGTGTTCGCTGCCTCGTTCCGCTGCTGCCGCAATGCGAAGCACTTGGTCGCGACCCGCGTCGGAGTCGTCGCATGCGATAATGTCGGTGACTGCGAGTTCCCCTTTAGTAACCGTTCCTGTCTTGTCAAAGACGATGGCCGTAACTTCGTGCATTCGCTGCAGCGCTTCACTCGACTTGAATAAAATTCCTCGTTCCGCTCCACGGCCCATTCCGACCACTACCGCTAAGGGTGTCGCCAATCCCATGGCACAGGGGCATGAGATAATTAGTATCGCAGTCAATCTCAGAAGTGCTGGGGTAAAGCCGGCGCCTACGAACAGCCAGATAAAAAACGAAGTGGCGGCGACTGCAATGACGATCGGAACAAATACATTTGAAATGCGGTCAGCCAGCTGTTGAATCGGAGCTTTACTGGACTGCGCGTGTTCGACCATTTTAATGATCTGAGCCAGTTTCGATTCATGGCCAATCGACTTTGCTTCGACCGTCAACAATCCGTTCTGGTTGATGGTTGCGCCAATGACCTCGTCACCCTGCGACTTATCGACGGGAAGGCTTTCGCCAGTGATCATGCTTTCATCGACCGAAGATTCTCCGGACACGACCGTTCCATCGACGGCCACTTTTTCACCGGGCCGAATGACGACTTGATCGCCTACCGAAACTTCGTCAATGGCGATCTCGACTTCGTTGCCGTCTCGGATGACCGTGGCGGTTGTCGCTTGCAATCCGATCAGTCGTTTCAGTGCAGCACTGGTGCGGTTCTTTGCTTTGGACTCGATCAGTCTGCCGACCAGAATCAAAGTAATGATTGTCGCCGACGTCTCGAAATAGACGTGTTCACCCCACCGTCCGATTTCGATAGTTTTGCTGAGCAGAACGGCGATGCTGTAGAAGTAAGCCACCGTGGATCCCATGGCAACCAACACGTCCATATTGGCGTAGCGGTTGCTGAGGCTTTTGTACGCGCTGATGTAGTAGTCGCCACCGACATAGAACTGGACGGGAGTGGCCAACGCGAACATGAACCAATTAACCCAAGCGGCGTGAGCCCAAGGACCCCACAGGGAGAAATCTCGGCCCATACTTATGATGAACAAGGGAATCGTTAGGGCGAGGCCAACGATTAATCGACGAGTCTGGCTGGCGGCTTCTTGCTGCCGAATCGAATCGCCCGAATCGTCAGTGCCATCTTGGCGAATGACCTGAAACCCAGTTCCTTCGATGGTCTCAACAATCGTCTCGGGTTGGACCGCTTTTGGATCAAAAACGACGATCACTTTTTCGCTAGGAAAGTGGACATTTGCGGAAGAGATTCCGTCGAGTTCATCGAGCACCTTTTCGATCCGCTGAGCGCAACCGACGCAATGCATTCCAGCAATTGGCAGCTCAAGTGAATTGGTGGTTTCCATGGGAAATCGATGAACAGCGGGGAGCGGTTTGATCCTAGCATCAAAAGAATACGTTATTTATTGCAGGATAGGAACTTAAGGCAACTATTTTTTGAGTTGCTCGTCCACCTTTTGGAGGTTCTTTTGGACCTTGAGTTTCTGCAGTGAGGCTAGCGACGGGAGTGCTTTTTCATACCAATGTTTTGCTCGGCTGAGAAAGGCTTTATGTTGCTTTCCGGCGAAATCCTGAGACGCTTTGAGCCAAGCATCAGCTGCTGCTACCATCGCGTCCGGCGCCTTTGGATTGTTGAGATCTAACGACGATGCCGCCTCGATAGACTCGTGGTTAGATTCTATGAGATGCTGTAATCCCAAGGCCCAATCGCCAAGTTGGGAGCAGGCATACATTCCGACGGCGAGATGGGCATCATTGTCTGCCGGATTCGATTGGAGATCTTTGAGCGCCTTTTGATACGAGTCCCAGGCTGCTTGATCTTCTTGAGCTTGCGTTTCGCGTTTGCGAACTTTCGCAAGTGCGGTGGCATCGCGAGCGGCAACAGCGGCATTCTTTGCGACAGTCGTTGCCGCGCTGGCTTCGGTGAATCGGTGCTGCCCAGAGGCTTCGTCCGCTAGAACCAGAGCATTGCTAACGAGCTCCAGTCGATCCGCGCGGGTCTTGACGGCAATCGCGAGCCCTTTGACGGTACTTAGCTTCATCTGAATCGAATCGACATCGTAGCGCTCGCCGATTTCCCAGGCCGCTCGCATCGCCGAGCGGGGATTGGGCGCTTGCAAACTCAGCATGCCAGCTTCCGAGAGCAGAGCAAAACGATCGTGTTCAGTCGTAGCGTCTTTGGCTTGAGCAAAAAGTTTGTCCGCCAATTCTGATTTCGCCTCGCGAGTTTTTGCGGTGCGGTATTCTTCCTCGAAGATTTCCTTGATCAGTTGCCGGGCTTCTGCGACGAGAGATTTGTCGGGACGGGGGAGGCGATTGGTCTTGGGTTCAAAAGGATTGCTCGATGGATCGTCGGTCGTCGGATTGCTGGGAATTGGGTTTGTTCGAGGGTTGTTGGGAGGATTCGCGACAACTTGGTTGGGGTCGTCTAGTCGCCACAACCGAACCGTGCCATCGGCGCTGGCGGAAGCAATACGTTTTGAGCCAGGCACAATCGCTACGCTACTAATACTCGCGATATGTCCTTTCAGTTCGACCAACGTTTGCTTCGTCACGGCATCCCAGACGCGCAGCGATTTATCATCGCCGCCGGTGACAAACATCGATGCTTCGCGGGAAAGTGCGATGCATTTGACAGCTCCTTGATGACCTTTGTATTCGGCAATGGGTCGCCCTGTTTCGAAGTCCCAGCTGCGAACGATTCCATCGTCATGTCCTGTGAAGACTTGATCTCCAGTCGGAGAGAATTCGATGCAGTTGACGTTTGAGTTGGAGGATTTTGCGATGTCGCGAACGGGACCGCGACGCTTTTCATCAAAGACCCAAATTACGACCATCGCTCCACTACTCGAGAGGATATATCGACTATCGGGCGAAAACGCGACGGCCCGACACGGTTCGGTTTTCGAAACTTCCAAGCCAACTCGACTGAACAGCGAAATCGTGTACAACCGCGACGCGATACTCCCCATCGTAACAGCCAAGCGTCCTTGGTTTGGCGCGATTCTCAAACCTCTTGCCTCGATGTGCGAGTCCGGCAATTCGTAGACTTTCTCTTTTTGTTCAAGGCTCCAAAACATAACGCTCGGCGATTTTTCGGTATGCTTCTGAGTGGAAACTGCAACTGTAGTATCAGCGCTGACTCGAACGAAAGCCGCGCCAGTCACACTCGTCTTGTGTGGACCAAAACGGTGGATACTCTCGAGCTTTTTGGCATCCAGAACGTGACTGTATTTATCGTCTCCCGCCGTCGCCAAATAGCGACCGTCGTGAGAGACCGCGACGGCATTTACCCTTCCCGAGTGGTCGGTAAACCGAGCTTCTTCAGAGCCGCTGTACCGCTTCGGCAGTTTCGCTTGCGGCGCGCGATTTACAGGGCGACTGTTGGGTCGCGGCGCTTGAACGAACACTTGCCGGTTTAGCTTTTCCGTCAACTCCGAAAGAGGCTTTAAACTCTCGGACCGCGATTTATCGGCGATTATCTTGACATCCAAAGACGAGATGGCGAAATTCAAATTCTGCCCGTCGGGTCGAGTCCAAGTGTTGACGCCTACCAATTTTCCCGTTTTGTCGACGAGTGGTCCGCCACTGTTGCCCGGAGAAATTGGAGCGGTCGTTTGGATCCATTGAGAATTGGTCTCGAAGCCCAGTAATCGAAAGACATCGAACCCCATCGTGTCCATGAATATTTCGCGTAACTCGTGACCCGAGCGAACGGCGCTAACGATGCCCTCGCTGGGCGTAAACGAGAACCCACGCGGCGCACCCATCGCTAATACACCAGCTCCTTTTTCAGGCAGCACATTTGCGATCGGCAGCGGTTGTGTCTTGCGAGTGATTGCTCCCAGTTGTAAGACGGCGAGGTCCTTCTTTGGTTCGACCCACAGGTAACCTCGAATAGGCGCGCTCGTTCGATCGTCGAACATCACTTCTGCTTCAGATGCGTATCGGATCACATGGTAGTTCGTTACTAGCGTGCCTTTGTCGTCAATGAAGAACCCGCTTCCAATACCGCGGCCCAACGGTCCCTGCACTGCGATTCGAACCACAGACGGTTCGACTTTCTTGATCAATTCCGGCAAGATGCCAAACGTCTCCCACCAGAATTGCCGCGGTTTGTTTTTGTGACGTTTCCAAACACGTCGACCACGTCGGATACTCTCGTCTCGCAATTCGCGTTCGCTAATTAACCAATCGCGAAAAGAGAATTGATTAATATTGGGCTCCAACCGCAACACTCTTCGCAGCAATCGTCGGCAGACGTAATTGCGACCTTTGTTACCCGGCTCGATGCCATGTTCTTTTAGGATTGCGATCGTTCGGCTGTGATCCGAAACGATCGGGTGAAGAGATTGGTCGAAGAGTGTCGTTTCATCGATTCGACTTTTGCCTTCGATGACCTGGAGAAGCCTTTCCCAGCCGAATCCAACATCGGTTGAATGGCCAAGCGGATTGACGAGATTGCCAATTTCAAGCTGCCCAACGAACAACTCGCAGCAGAACCCCCCGATGACACCGTCGCTCCAGACACACGATTCATCGGGTCGCGTGGAGTAACCAAGATCTTCCCAGAGCTTTTGATGCCCGTCTTGGCTGGGATGAAAATGGACCTCAATGTTTTTGATTCTCAGGTCGGAAAGAATCGAGTGCCAGAGGTCGACGGACAGCTCGTAGTCATCTCGACCAAACGAGAAATTGCCTAGCATTTCGAAATAGGTAAGATGAGAACCGTCGCCAACTAATTCAATGTCGTCGGTTCTAACACAGCTTTGTAGGGACCCATGTCGTTCCCCATCAGGCTGGTGAAAACGTTTCTTAACTCTTTGCATACCGCTGCAAATGAACAGCGTCGAGTCGTCATCGTCGGGCAGAATGCGTCGGTCGACAAGCAACGGAATCCGGCGCTCGTCAAATCGTCGTCCGACGACATCTAAAGGGCTAAACGCAGGGACATTTCGTTATCCTCCAAGTTGTAGTGTGAAACGGGCCGTGAGATATAAAAGGGTTGGTTGTGAAATCAGGGCAAAACGACCCCAGTCAATTAGGAATGTTGAATGTTGCCATAAGTGAAATGTCGCCATAGGTAACGACCGATTGACGTGCTTTGGGTTCGCGCAGTTCCCGTAATTGGTTTGCGCGAGAAAACGAACAGCCCGTTTGTTCGCTAGCACTTCTGTCGCGTCAGATCCTGGTTCCTGCATCTCCAGGGGCAACTAACCTGGTCTTTCCACTCGATGATCTGCGCCCAATACCTTTGATAGCAAGTAGTTTCGGCAAACAAACGTGCAGTTGCTTCGTGGCATACCGATCCAACTAGCAGGCTAATAATGGTGAATGTTTATTCGTATTTGTGTACACTAATAGATTATTCCGCTTTCCAAAAAAGCAAAGGATGTCGAGTATCAAACTGACTCGGTAACGACCACCAAAACTGTTACCCGACCACTTGTTACCCCGATATCCAAGTGCCCTCCAAGTGCCCTCCAATAGCCGCCTTCATACGATATTCCACCCTGGGAGATTCCATGTCTTACCACGCAAGACATATTTCGGTTGTCATCACTTTGCTGGTTGCCGTTCTTTCACAGCAAGTTAGAGCTGACGAAGTCGAAGTTCGAAAGATCAGCTACTACAAAGATATTCGACCATTGTTCCAGGCGAATTGCCAAGGTTGTCATCAGCCTGCGAAAGCTGGCGGTGATTATGTGATGACCCAATTCGATCTCTTGCTAAAAGGTGGCGATAGCGAAGAGACAGCAGTAGTACCTGGAAAAATCGATGTCGGCCATTTGCTTGCACAAATCACTCCGACCGACGGTAAGGCGGAGATGCCGAAGGGCAAAAAGCCGTTGGCCGACACGGACATCGAACTGGTTCGCACTTGGATCAAGCAGGGCGCTATCGACGACACGCCAGCGAGTGCCAAACAGCTTTACTCGATGGACAATCCTCCGGTTTACACTCGCCAACCAGTTATCACGTCACTTGACTATTCGCCCGACGGCAAGTTGCTGGCCGTTGCTGGATTCCACGAAGTGTTGTTGATGAGCACCGATAAAAAAGAACGAGTCGCTCGATTAGTCGGTATGTCAGAACGCATTGAGTCGGTCAGTTTTTCCCCCGATGGAAAACGATTAGCTGTAGCGGGTGGTTCACCAGGTCGAAATGGCGAGATCCAAATTTGGGACGTTGAAAAGCGAGAACTCAAACTATCGGTTTCGACGACGTACGACACCGTTTACGGCGGCAGCTGGTCACCCGATGGAAAGTTGATCGCCTATGGATGTAGCGACAAAGCGGTTCGCGCCATGGAATCGGCGACCGGAAAAGAAGTAACTTACATGGCCGCTCACGGCGATTGGGCTCGCGATACTGTGTTCTCTGGGGACAACAAATCAATTTTCTCCGTCTCACGCGACCAAACCGTCAAGATGACCGATGTGGCAACGGCACGGTTTGTCGGCAACGTTACGACTCACACTCCAGGCGTGTTGAAGGGCGGAATGATCGCCATCGCACGACACCCTAGTCGCAATGAATTGTTGGCAGGTGGAGCTGATGGAGCGCCGAAACTGTTTCGTATGGATGTAAAAGCGGCACCTGCGGGTGGCGGTAATCCGAACCAGATTCGCGAATTCGCTCGTATGTCCGGACGCATATTCGACGTCGCCTTCAACGCCGATGGTACTCGCGCGTTCGCTGGTAGCAGCCTCGATGGTTCGGGACAATTGCGTGCTTTTGAGACCGACACCGGCAAGCAGCTTTGGGATCTGCAAATTCCTAGCAGCGTCTACGCAGTTGCCATCGCACCTGACGGCGCGACGCTGGTTGCAACCGGAGGCGACGGAAAATTGCGATTCATTGATGCAGTCAAGGGAGTCGTTATCGAGGAACTAGTCTCAGTCGACGTCAACGAAGCTGCCGCGACGGAAACGGCCATCGCCAATACCGGATTTGGTCGCAACGAATCAGTCGATACAGATGCACTTCCCAAGGGTGCCACCGTTACGGCGCTGGCGGCCAGCCCAACAAGTATCGAGATAAAAGATCCAACGCAATACGCTCAACTCGCTATCACGGCCAACCTTTCCACTAACGATACAGTGGATGTAACTCGCATCGCTAAGTGGACCGTTGAGGGAAACATCGGCGAAGTTTCCGTTCGCGGATTGTTCACGCCTTCCACCGACGGAGCTGGCAAGTTAGTCGCCGTCGTCGGCGGTAAGCGAGTCGAAATTCCCGTCGTTGTCGATGGATTGAAAAAGCCATTCGTTCCCGATTTCATCAAAGACGTTAACCCCGTGATCTCGCATCTCGGCTGCAACGCCGGGACTTGTCACGGATCCAAAGACGGAAAGAACGGATTCAAACTCTCGTTGCGAGGTTACGACGCCATCTCGGACGTTCGATCCTTCACCGATGATATGGCATCTCGACGAGTTAACGTCGCTTCTCCGAGAACGAGTTTGATGTTGCTCAAATCGACCGGTAGCGTGCCACACCAAGGTGGCCAAGTCACCAAAGAAGATTCCAAACACTATCGAATTATCGAAGAGTGGATTGCGGCTGGAGCCAAGCTGGACACCGAAGTTGCTCGCGTTGCTTCCATCGAAGTCTTCCCGAAAAATCCAACGATTCAACTGATCGGTGCAATGCAGCAAGTCCGAGTTGTAGCGAGTTACACCGACGGTTCGCGGCGCGACGTAACTCGCGAAGCAGTCATTACCAGTGGCGAAGCAGAGATCGCAACGATCGACGGCGCCGCACTGTTGACCGCTCTGCGACGTGGAGAAGCACCAGTTTTAGCACGCTACGAAGGTGCCTACACCGCGACAACTATCACCGTCATGGGCGACCGAACCGGCTTTGAGTGGAAGCAACCTGAAACGTGGAGCCGTATCGACGAGTTGACTGCCGATAAGTGGAATCGAATGAAGATCGAACCGTCCGGGCTTTGTACCGACGCAGATTTTCTTCGCCGAGTTAGCCTCGACTTGACTGGTATGCCGCCAAAAATTGAGCAGGTGAGAGCCTTCCTAGCCGACACTCGCGATTCGCGAACGAAGCGAAACGAATTGATCGATCAGCTAATTGGCAGCGAAGATTACACGGAATACTGGACGAATAAGTGGGCCGACCTACTGCAGGTAAACCGCAAGTTCCTCGGCCCGCAAGGAGCCGCATCGTTCCGGGGTTGGATTCGAGCTGAGCTCGCCGCCAATACTCCTTACGACGAGTTCGCTCGCAAGATCGTCACTGCTTCCGGGTCCAATAAAGAGAACCCTGCCGCATCGTATTACAAAATTTTACGTACGCCTGCGGATACGATGGAAAATACAACGCACCTCTTCCTCGGCGTGCGTTTTAACTGCAACAAGTGCCACGACCATCCGTTCGAGAAATGGACCCAAGATCAGTACTACCAAATCGGCGCTTATCTAGCTCAATTCGAATTGAAAACAGATCCCGCCAGTGGCAAGAACAAAATTGGCGGAACGGCAGTCGAAGGGGCCAAGCCGCTCTACGAAATCGTCTCGGATAAGACCAGTGGCGACATCGTTCACGATCGAACGAAAGCAGTGACCGCTCCGCAGTTTCCTTACGAATGCAAACACGAAGTTCCCGAAAACGCAACGCGACGACAACAGCTCGCAGCTTGGCTGACTTCACCAGACAATCAATACTTCGCTCGCAGTTATGTGAATCGCTTGTGGGGCTATTTGTACGGTATCGGTATTATCGAACCCATCGATGACATTCGCGCCGGCAACCCTGCGACGAATCCAGAGTTGCTCGACTATCTGACGGAAGAGTTCATTAAGAGCGGGTTCAACGTTCGCCACATGCACGCCATGATTTGTAAGTCGCGGACATACAACTTGAGCGTCGCGACGAACAAATGGAATGAAGATGATCGTCAAAACTACTCGCATGCGATGGCTCGCCGATTGCCAGCGGAAGTTTTGTACGACGCCGTTCATCGAGTGACAGGATCGGTTACTAAGATTCCGGGCGTCCCGGCCGGAACACGAGCTGCCGCGATTCCCGATTCAGGTGTTCGGCTCCCCGACGGATTCCTCGGTAATCTCGGTCGGCCAGCACGCGAGAGCGCGTGCGAATGCGAGCGAGCAATTGGTCTGGAGCTCGGCCCCGTTATGGCATTGATCGCTGGTCCAACTGTTGGAAATGCTATCAGCGACGGCGCTAACGAATTGACGAAACTCGTCGCCGCCGAAAAGGACAATGCAAAACTGATTGACGAAATTTTCATGCGAATTCTCAACCGACCTGCGACTGCAGCAGAAATTGCCGCAGGCGTTGATTTAGTTAACGAGTTGCCTATGTATCACGATCAACTCGCAGCCGAATTAAAAGCCTACGAAGACAACACTGAGCAGCGGCGAGCGAAACTTGAAAAAGCTCGTCAAGATGCCATCGATACAGCAAACGCTGGCGTCGTCGCTTACCAAAAAGAGATCGCTCCGAAAATCGCGAAAGCGATGGCAGAACAAAAAACGAACATCGCCAAGGCAGAAGCAGCGCTCGCAGAGAACGAAAAACAACTTCCCGTTAAACAAGCTGCTTGGGAAAAAACGATCGGTTCCGGTGGCTGGCTCGTCCTCGAGCCAACTACATTGTCGGCGACCAATAAAGCTAAATTTGAAAAGCAGGACGACGGTTCCTATTTCGTTTCTGGACCCGAAGGCGTGGGAACGTACACAATCGTCGCTCCCACTCAACTCAATAACATCACCGGAATCCGTATCGAAGCGATGCCAGACGACCGGCTGCCGGTGAAAGGGCCAGGCCGTGCTAAGAATGGTAACTTTGTCCTCACGGAGTTTCGAGTAGAACGCGCTTCAGCCGCCGAACCCGATAAGCGCCAACCCGTCGCTTTGCAGAATGCTCGCGCGACGTTAAGCCAACAAGGTTACTCTGTGGCAACCGCCATCGATGGAAAAAAGGCGGGCACGGGGAACGGTTGGGCAACTTCGCCCGCCTTCGGAAAGCTGAATGTCGCCGTGTTTGAAACGAAAGTCGATACAGCGGGTGGCATTCTCACGCTTTCGATGGATCATGAGTTCTCCGACGGCAAGCATGCTATCGGACGCTTCCGCATTTCCGTGACGACTTCGGCAAGACCGCTAAGTCTCGATGGACTACAGAAAAATATCACCGATATTTTGGCCGTTGCTGCCGAGAAACGAAACGAGAAACAGAAAACCGATTTGTTGAACTTCTTCCGTGGTGTCGATAACAGTACAAAGCAGTTGCAGTTGGCACTTGCCGAAGCGAAAAAACCGCTACCAATCGACCCTATCCTCAAGAAACTCCAAGATGCCGTCGTAATTGCAAGTTTGCCAGTCGCGGCTGATGTTAAATTGGGGCAACTACGAGGGGATGTAGAAACAAGTAAAAAGCAACTTGGGAATGCTCGGCTAATCGCAGCCCAGGACCTAACTTGGGCATTGATTAACAACGCCGCATTCCTGTTTAATCATTGATGCGGTCAGTAGCCAAATTAAGTAGTAGCCAAATTAAGTAGTAGCCAAAGTAAGTAGTCAAATTAAGCAAAGTAAGTTTTGAGTTTTTCGCTGCGGCGATGGACTCGTATTGCAGATACAATAACACCTCCGTCATTGAACTTATTGGAGATCTCACATGCTCGTTATTCCTGGACAACGTGGCAAAGACAGTTGCGACCCTCGTGAAGGAATGTCCCGCCGCGATTTGTTGCGAGTCGGTGGGTCTGGTGTCATGGGTCTTTCACTGGGCTCGATGTTCCGCATGAAAGCGGAAGCGGAAGAGCAAGGAATAGTTCACGCTGGCGGCCCTGGCTGGGGTAAAGCCAAAAGTGTGATTCTCTGTTACTTGCAAGGTGGTCCAAGTCACCTCGATCTATGGGATCCGAAAGAGAATGTTCCAGATAACGTGCAAAGCGTTTTCGGTAACATTTCCACGAAAGTGCCGGGCGTACAGTTCACTGAAAACTTGCCGAAGTTGGCAGCGGTAAACGATAAAGTCACGATGATTCGGTCGATGGCGTACACTCCTTACGGTTTGTTCAACCACACTGCCGCGATCTATCAGATGATGACGGGTTACACGACCGACAAAGTTAGTCCCTCCGGGCAACTGGAACCGCCCAGTCCAAAAGATTTCCCGAACTTCGGTTCGCAGATCATTCGTTTGCGCCCGACCAGCGAGCCGATGTTGCCGTTTGTCATGATGCCTCGACCGTTGCAGGAGAGTAATGTAGTCGGCAAGGGCGGCACGGCAGGATTTCTGGGAAAGGCTTTTGATCCCTACACGTTGTATCCCGCCGGTGGCGATTTGGATAACAACAAGATGAACAACATTAAGGTCGATGACTTACAGTTGCGGCCCGATGTTTTCGCTTCCCGCCTTCGACGTCGCGCTCGATTGCGAGACGTGATCAACAAAGGCATGCCCAATATCGACAAGGCCGTTGAGGATTACAAACTCGATTCGTACTACGAACAAGCTCTCGACTTAGTCGTTTCCGGCCGAGCTCGGGAAGCGTTTGCATTGCAACGCGAATCGGATACCATCCGCGATATGTACGGTCGCACCACGTTTGGACAAAGCTGTTTGCTCGCTCGCCGTTTGGTCGAAGCTGGCACGCGAGTCGTGGAAGTTATTTGGCCGAAAGTCGCCAACTCGGACAATCATTCGTGGGATCACCACAAAGATTTGTCGAAGCGAATGAAGACTCAATCGGGTCCGATGCTCGACGCCGGTTTGTCAGGTTTGGTTGCCGACTTAGACCAACGCGGATTGTTGGACGAAACGTTGGTTGTTGCCGTTGGCGAGTTCGGACGAAGCCCACAGCGCGGCGTCAGTACTTCGGGCAACGGAAATTCCAACGACGGTCGCGACCACTGGCCTTACTGTTACACAGCGATGGTTGCCGGAGCTGGTATCAAACGCGGTTATGTTCATGGCAAGAGCGATAAGACAGCATCTTCGCCACTCGAAGATCCAGTCCACCCGGGCGAATTGTTGGCAACGATTTATCACGCTTTTGGAATCGCTCCCGATACCATCGTCCACAATCACCTCAACCAACCTCGCGAGTTGGTGAAGGCCGAAGCTTGTACAAAACTGTTCGGCTAAGTCGAATAAGTTCTTTGTTGAAACGCGAGATTGTGGTCTCGCATCGAGAGTCACCTCCCCACTTGGAAGCGGTTGATTTATCAACTGCTTCCAAGAAGGGGAGGTCGGCCGCTCCCAACGGTGTCGAAGTGAAATTCAACGTTCAGCGGCCGGGTGGGGTTCTTGGAAGTGAGTTTGACGCCGCCATGGCAAGTAGGCTTGCGCGAAACCGTAGTGATCCTTTCTCGGATCGTGTTGATTCAGTGTTTACAAATCAGCGCCACTCTTTGGCATAGACCCACGGTATGACGCAAGCAATAGAACTACCGGCCGCGGAATCTGCGGAGCATGCGTTATTGCTTGCGGACCAATATGAGGAAACGGAGTCTGAATTGGCAGCCGCTTGGTTTCGGTGGCTCGGTTGTAATTTTGATAGTACGACCAAGATCACTTGGCGGTCGCGTGAAGCTTGTTCGTTCGGATGTCGAACGTTCGTTAGATGCGTTATGTCAGAGAACTATTTGACTCCCTATCTCTGCCAGGATTCGCGTGACAAATAGGCGAACGTGGGAGTCCAGTGTCGCGGTGGCCTTGAATTAGCTTTTCGACTGTCCCGATGGTTTGTTTCTTCCCCAGTGCGCTTGCGGTGGTTGACTACGTTTGAGGGGTTCGCAAAGACGCAGGTGAACGTCAAGCGAAGTTCCTAAACCCTCCCCGGAGCTGAGACTCCGACCCTCCCTAAAAAGGGAGGGTGACTCGCTGCGCGACTCTGTTT
>Ga0115002_10003350_pt1 | contig 20081 bp, 18 predicted proteins | sample ArcticOcean_MG_C_8_FD_89576 | JGI IMG/M metagenome (GOLD analysis project Ga0115002, IMG submission 89576) | Marine microbial communities from western Arctic Ocean - ArcticOcean_MG_CB11_86 | ecosystem: Environmental > Aquatic > Marine > Oceanic | place: Arctic Ocean: Canada Basin | collected... | reverse complement strand
TCGCTGTTTACATCTCGAATCACGCTTGGATTCGTTGAGGTCTTGGCATCGTCTGTCATGCCGGGATTTTAGCACCAGCCCCGAGCCAAAAATGCACGATTATCCGCCTGTCTCGAAATGATTTCGAGGCTCGTGCTTTCACGTTCGCATGCGGCGCACCCAACGTCGCGCCATCGCCTTGACGGATGCGTTGCGAACGGGAACTAAGCGGCCTTTTGATCGGTTCTCGGCGCTCGCAAGCCTGCAGCTGCGGCAGCCCCACCGAATAGCCGGGCGGCCATTTCAGGCGATAGATCTTTCGAGAACCCACACTGCAGGCACTTCAAGAAAGTACCGTGTGTGTCGCTATCGGCATTGATGTCGCCAGTACATCGCGGGCAAGATTTCAGGTAAAGCATTTTTATCCTCTTTCCTGTCTGTCAGGATCGATTGGAAGTGCGAACAGAGTATCCGTCGAATAACCGGCGATAGACCGTCTGAACCGACACTCCCGATGTGTGCCAGCACGCAAATCTCTGACCCGTTCGTTTCTTGACCCGAGCTCGATTCCCGATTAGATCATCTCGTCGTATGCGCCTTGCTTGAAGCCGAAAACGACTTGTGAACCGTCGGTGAGGATAGGTCGCCTGATGAGCCTTGGCTCGTTGACCATCATTTCGATTAACTCTTCATCGGTCGCTTTGCCGCGCAGATCTCGATACGGCTTTGAGCTGGGGCTTCGCCACGCGAACATATCGTCGACCGACGAGAGTTTGCTCAGTTTTCGGATCTCTTCAGCTGAGAGTTGTTCCTTGAAGAAGTCTCGAAATTCGTAGCCGGTTTCCGAGTCGTTAAGAGCCCGACGGGCCTTTTGACACGTACTTCAACGTGACCAGCAATAAAACTTCAGATCTGTAGTCATAGGTAATTCTCCGAATTATCGTTCTGTGTTGTTGTATTTATTTGGGCGCGTAGCCAGTAACGTTGCTACAGATTTTCACATTTATTCTCTCGTTGGCGTACGCTGCACCGTAACAGCAAAGGTGCTTTGTGAGTAACCAAATCCGTAAAAACAGCGACGAATCTGAAGCACCATCACGTGGTTCGCTGTTCCGTCGCGGATCGCTCCTTCGTTCAATCAGCGGTTCGGGTAGCGGGGCGAACAATTTCACGAACCTGAGCATCTACGCGTTCGGGTTTTCTGGAGTTTGGACTGGCGTCGGAGCAGGTATCCTCCCGTTCAAAGTACTCGAAGCACTAGATGCCGGCCGCATTGAAATCTTCGGCTACGCTCTCGATAAGAATGGAGCCCTTGGTCTTCTGTCCTTGGTAGGTCTGGGCGTCGCTGCTATTGCCCAATTAGGGGCGGGCGCACTGAGCGATCGTGATGCCCGACTTGGCAGACGATTGCCCTTCATTATTCTTGGCGGGTTCGGTCTCGCGGTAGTCACGATGCTGTTTGGCCTAGCGACATCGTTCGTCATGCTCGCCACGGCGATTGTTGCCATGCAGATGTTCGGGAATTTTGGGCAGGGGCCTGCCAACGCACTCATAATCGACCACGTTCCAGCAAGTAAACGCGGGCAAGCGGCCGGTGTGCTGAACCTTTGGCGACTGCTGGGGGCGGGTGCGCTGACCGTGATCGTACTGCAATTCATGGCTAGGTACGATGCCGAAGATTCGCCGGAGTGGCTGTGGTATTCGATCGGCCTGATGGTGGTCGTGCTGATAATTAGTACGATCTGGACGGTTCGATCGACCAAGCCATCAACTGGTCTTTTCTTTCCGGCGATTCGACGATCCAGTCAGTGGTACAAAAAGCCCGCCGATAAAACACGGGCACCCAAGGCTCCAATAAGCCATGGCTACTTGGCGTTCCTCGTAGCGCTGGCGTTCGCAATCGCCGCCATGTCGTCGATGCAGATCTACGCTCTGTTTTTCTTACAGGATGTCGTCGGGCTGGAAAACCCTGCTGACGGAGCCGATCTCCTGGTAGTCGTTATCGTAGTTTCAGCAGGTCTTACCGTTCTTCCAGCCGGGTACCTTTCCGACCGCATCGGCAGAAGCAATCTTTTTGCGTTAGCCGGCGCAACCGGTGTGATTTCATCTTTGCTCCTAATATTGGTCGACACTATCGACCAGGTTATGGTCATCGGCGTGATCGTCGGAATAACCGTTGGGTTGTTCATGACTCTTACATGGGCTGTTGCAAACGACCTCGTGAGCCGTACCGCTGCGGCTCGTGAGCTCGGGTACACAAGTATTGCGGTCTTCGCTGGTGCTGCTGCAGCAAGGCTTGCTGGAATCGGCATTGATGAACTGAACGAACTGAACGAAAAGAACGATGAGCAAGAATATCTCGGCTATAAGGCAATTCTCGTGTCAGTTGCAATCGCTTACGCGTTATCGGCGCTAATCCTCAGCAGACTTACAAAGAACCCTCAAATGATCGAGTCTGCTGGCGAGATCGATTCCGGCGAACCAGATTCCGCTCCTGATTAATATTCGATCGTGCCAACGTTCGTTCGCTCGCCGATATAATCACAGTCTCGATCCTCAGCATGGGCATCGCCGAACTATTTTTGAACTCCGGCGCGTCCCAATAACGATATGGACATTTTGTAGATGGATGTTTTTCTTGCCAGCCCCAGGGGTTTTTGTGCCGGAGTTGACCTCGCTGTCGATATCGTGGATCTTGCGATTCAGCAGTACGGCACGCCGGTCTACGTAAAACACCAGATCGTCCACAACCCGAAGGTTGTCGCCGACGTCGAAGCCAAGGGTGCTATCACCGTAGAGAACGTCGAAGAAGTTCCAGAAGGCGCAGTTGTTGTTTTCTCGGCCCATGGTTCGCCGCCATCGGACTACGAGATCGCCTCACAACGAAATCTCACAGTTCTCGACGCTACCTGCCCGCTCGTTACGCGAGTACACAACGAGGCGAAGAAATACACCAGAGAAGGCAAGAAAATCGTGCTGGTGGGCCATGTGGGACATCAAGAAGTAATCGGTACGACTGGTCAGGCCGAGATGGAGTTGGTCGATGAGCAGCTCGACTCGGAGCTGCCGAATTGGCCGAAAGACACAGAAGTCGCCGTCCTGACTCAAACGACTCTCTCGGTCAACGATACGGCTATCGCAGTGGAACGCATAAAAGAGCGTCACCCTGATGCAGTTATTCGAAACGATATTTGCTACGCCACGACAAACCGCCAGGCAGCTGCGCATGAGCTAGCCGACATAACGGAACTGGTGCTGGTTATCGGCGCTCAGAACAGTTCCAACTGCAACCGACTCAAAGATGTTGCGATCAACAAGGGCGTTCCGGCGTATCTGATCAACGGCCCCGAAGAACTCGATGCCGCCTGGCTTGATGGCGTCGAGAAGATCGGGATCACATCCGGTGCTTCGACTCCTGAAAAGCAGGTCAAAGCGGTCATCGAAGCAATCGCCCCAGAGAATATTTTCCGCATCGGTCCCGGTGAAGAAAAAACTACGTTCGCAATGCCCCGCAACCTACGAGGACTTGTAGGCGATGGCACGCGTCAAAGCAAAGAAGAAGAACTGATTCCTGATGAAAATAACTAGCGTCGAATGTCTGGTACTCGATGAGGAGTACCCATACGTAATCCTTCACACTGACGAAGGAATCACAGGATTCGGCGAGTGTTTTCGTCGCGCCCCGTACGTCTCGAAGGTCGCAATAGAAACGGTGTTCGCACAGCTCGTGGTTGGCAAATCCCCGTTCGACTCCGAAGAGATATGGGATGCCATGTTCAAGGCAGGCGCCGTGGCAGGACCGCAAGGTGCATTGCTGACGGCAGCGGCGGGAGTCGATCTGGCTCTCTGGGATATCAAAGGCAAGGCGCTCGGCACCCCTATCTACAACCTAATCGGCGGAAAACGACGGGACAAGATCAAGGTTTATGCCAGTTCTCTGGCACGTGATCTCGCACCAAAAGACGAAGCGAAAAAAGTTGCGCGGTTCCGTGACGAAGGCTACTCGGCGTACAAGATGCACTCGGCGATTCCCGGGAAGATCGATGATCCGCGGGATCTGACGATCGAAACGGTGAAGGCGATCCGAGACGAGGTCGGCTACGAAGTCGACGTACTGGTCGATGTGAACAGCGCCTACTCGGTGCACCATGCTATCGAGATCGGTCGGCAGCTCGAGGATCTCGGCGTATTCCACTTCGAGGAGCCAGTTCATATCCGAAACTACGCTGGTATGGCCGAAGTCGCCGACGCGCTGGATATCCCGATAGCTTCAGGTGAGAACTCGTTCACCCGCTGGGAGCACCTGACGCTGATTCGAGAGGGTCGTCCCGATATCGTTCAGCCCGATGTTGTGAAGGTCGGTGGGATCACCGAATTTCTGCGCATTGAGGCGGTGCTGACGGCACATGGCGCAACGATGACCACGCACAACACGCAGCCATACGGCTCGACCGCAGCGCACGCTCACCTGATCGCACCAAGCAACAATTTCCCGTACGCACAGGAATACAACATCGATACCGTGGGGATTCGAGATAACGACTCGATTCTGGATACGCCGTACGAGGTTGAAGACGGCTTCATTCGCATTCCCGACGGACCCGGACTTGGACTCGATTACAACCTCGAGAAGATGCGCGCCCGCAGCAGCGACCGACCGTCGGAGCATTCCGACGTGTGGGGGCACATGCAGTAGCTCGCGAGGCGAGGTTTACTACGGTCCCTGCTCAACAGCGCACAACACGCTGATTGTCATGCTGAACTTGATTCAGTATCTCGTCCAACTGTCAAGGCTGTTAAAACATGTCACGACGGTTATTAGCTGAGTCGTTAATCATCTTCCAAATGGTGGCGATACTGAATCAAGTTCAGCATGACAGTGGGACGTTCAGCATGACAGTGGTACGTTCAGCATGACAATGTGCGTCCAGCATGAAAGTGCGCAGTGATCGGCTAATGTGCCCAAAATCGCAAAAGAGGCCCCGCTGAATCGCCGAACGCCTACTCCCGTTCGACCCGATCGAACCCCGTGATCAACTTAGGCCACTTCACGATCGACGCGACGACGAGAACGAGTCCTGCGATCGCATATCCCGTGATGGCCGCCGGGACACCATAGATCTCGATCAGCCAACCGCCGAGCACGAGTCCCATCGGCAGTCCGTACACGGCGAGCATGCGAACACCCATAACTCGCCCCCGCATTTCGAATTTGGTGAACATCATTAATACAACCGACATCGAAATCATGCAGAAGCTAATCGACGCACCGATCAAGGCAAGTAACGGCAAACCGACCGCGTCCGAGTCTGTCTGGGCAAAAAGAATCAACAGCACATACCAGACGACCATAGTCAGCATCATGAAGCGTTCCGGGCGGCGCGAATTAACCACTGCCGCCATGAGCATCGAGCCCACCAGCGCACCGACCGCAAACACTGAAACCATTAGCGCTAACCCGTTTTCGTCGTGACCATAAACGTCGCGGGCGACAACCGGTAATAAGCCGTTGGTCAAAGGAAACGCTGTGGCATTCACGAGAAATGCCAGAAACATGATCGGCTGGATGACTGGCGACTTGACCATGTACTTCACGCCCTGCTTCATCTCGGTGACGGGATTCACATGCGCGACCGGGAGACTCGACCTGACCGCGCTGATACCCAGAGCCATCAGCACGCTGAACACATAAAAAGCCGTTACGCCGACATACGCCCATCCGAGACCGAGCCGAGAAAGCAACGTCGCTCCCAGCAGCGCGCCCACGATTCGCGCAGTGTCTTGCGTGGTTCTCGCCAACCCCGACGCGTTCATCAAGAGATCTCGAGGCACCGTGTCGGCGATCAATGACTGCCGTAAAACGTTGTCAGACGAGCGCATGAGCCCGCTGAAGCCAGCGATAACGAATATGTGCCACGGCTGAATCTGATCGAACACGACCAGTAGCAACAGGGCAAGCGCAGAGGCTCCGGCACCAGAGCGCAGGATGATGAGCATCAACTTCCGGCTAACTCTGTCGGCTATCACACCAACTATCGGAGCGGTTAACGTGCCGGAAAACCGCAGTGCACCGAGCACTCCAACAAGAAACGGCGAGTCGGTGGCAACGAGGATGTACCAACCGAGAATCAGCGTTTCCATCTCCGAACCCCACGTCATCATGGAGTCGGCGGCCCACTGGAAACGGAAGCTACGGATGCCAAACGCAGCGAACGGGGCAACTTTTACACGAGGCTCACGCTGTTCACGGCTATCGGACGATGGTCCACTCGATCTTCCTGATCCGTCAGCTACCATCTAGTCGTGAAGTTTCCCTTGTTAAAAATTAGTTCTACGGTTCGGCCGTTTTACGTTTTAATCGCCGTGCTGGCGGTCGCAACAGTTCTCGTCAGTTGCTCATCCGACTACCCCACGCCCGTGTATGTCGAGTCGCCCGAATGCGAAGATCTGACGTACGACGTCTTGCCGGTAACGAACCTTACTCTTTCGACAGACGGACTCGAGGTCAGTCTGCAGGCTGAAGTGGCAAATAAATCGAGCGAACGTACCCAGGGACTTATGTGTCGGGAGTCGATTCCCGTAGGAACCGGCATGCTGTTCACCTATCAAACAGACCGCACAAACGGCTTCTGGATGTACAACACATACGTCCCAATCGACATCCTGTACATCGATCAGGCTGGGCATGTGGTCGATAAACTCACAATGTCGCCATGCATTCGGGAATCGGAGAATGAATCTGATGACGATTGGAAAGTAAAGTGTGCGACTGAAGCTAACAATTACGTTCCCAGTGAAAAATGGCGATACGTGTTGGAACTACCGGCCGATTGGCTAATCGACCAGAACATCGGCGATTCGGTTGCGTTGACGATGAACGTCTCGTGGCCGGATTTAGAAGTCGAAGAGTAGACGCGGCTTCTGGGCCCACAGCGGGCACAGGCGGGCACAGGCGGGCACAGGCGGGCACTGGCGGGCGCAGGCGAAATAGACACAGGAAACGCACGGCATTTGGCTAACAGTAATCAAAAAGCAGTTCTGGCAGTAATCGATGGACTCGGGTTCAGTAGAGCCCGATCACGCGAAGTGGTCGACGCTGCTTGGACGCGTCTCGATCCGGCGGATCGAGAACTTCTCGAATCGGCAGCCGACCGCATCGGTCACGATTTCGTATGGGCCAAGAACCTTTTGTACCCCGTGCAGGTCGAGTCGATCGAATCCGACACCCCATCGAACAAAGCGCTCACCTGGATCAACGATCTCCAGACGATTCGAGGGTTTCTAAATGACGAATTGGTCGAGCGGATCGATTCACTTGTCGAAACCGTTGCCGATGAGCAGCGATACGTACCGTGGGCGTCGGGAGCACGAAACCTCTGGGCACTGCGAAACGAGAATCTGTCGATACCAACCAGTGCTTCGGGAATATGGGCGGGATACGAAGATCTCGATCCGGCTGTGCAGGGGAACTCCGAAACGGGTCACCAGCAGATTGGCAACACCAAACTCGCGCCGCAACTGCCCCTGCAAATTACTGACTCTATAAATACCGGCGAGTTTTTCGACAACCCGGCACTAAACGCTGTTGTTTCGAACGCCAAAGAGCGTGGCGCAACGATTAACTTCTGCTTCTTGCTATCGGGTGTTGGCGGTGCGGACGGGCGTGTGCACAGCGCGTGGAATCATCTCGAAGCGTTTCTTGAACTCGTGTTCGATCGGCACGGAGTCCCTCCTGAGAAAGTTCAGATGCAAGCGATTCTCGATGGCAGAGATTCAGCCGTTGACGGTTCGATAATCGCCACCGACGACGCGGGAGATTTTCTTGGCCAGCTTCAGGCGTTACTCAGCAAGTACAACGCCGCATCGTCTCTGGCTTGGATAGTGGGCCGATCAACCGCCATGGATCGAGACTATCGTGAAGAGGCTGCCAGAACCGATTTCGAACTGATGACCGGGGTGACCGGGCAGCCGGTTTCGGGTTTCGATGAGGCACGGAGCATGATTCAGGCGGTTCACTCCACGGGCAAGACCGATCAAGATATTCCACCGATGTCGGTTCAACGTCCCGACGGCTCACTCCCTTCTATATCCACCGGCGACGCATTTGTAGATCTCAATTTCCGCTCAGATCGCCAGCGCTCAAAAATCGGGGCACTCGCGGGCGCACGCGTATTCCTTGAAGCTGAAGGCGCATCGCGTGGCCGGGAGTGGGACGGATCGTGGATCGACCACAAACTCGATCTCGATATATGCGCCATCGCCGAGTATCACCCCATATTCGAACAGGAATTCGGCGTCAGCGTAGCGTTCCACACCGAGCCTCACGCAGCCAACTTTCTCGCACAGTGGCCTGACACGATCGGCACCGACGAGTACACGTTGGTAGCCGAAAGCGTGAAATCGTCACACATGGGCTACTTCTTCAGGGGTCGACGCGAAGATCCTGTGGACGGTGCCATCGAAGGGCGCTTCATCACCCCTTCCCATGGCGAAGAGGACGGCGTGAAGTCAGATACTGATTTTTATTTGCACCCGGCTATGCGGGCCAGAGAAGTTACAGCCGACGTTGTAAAGGCGATTACTGCAAACACCTCACGCCTCATCTGCTGCAATATCGCAGCCCCCGACATGATTGGACACCTGCTGCCTGCCAGGTACGAAGAGGCAAAAGTCGCCTATCGTGCAGCGGCAGACGCCATGGCCCAAATAGCAATAGCGGCGCAACTGGCCGGATCGTACTTCGTTATCACCTCCGATCACGGGAACGTCGAAGACGACACCTCAGCCCACTCAATAAACGACGTACTAACGACAATCATCTCGCCGAACCGAGTGAAGGCCTCGATTTCTCTTCCGGTGTTTCAGGCGAGACTCTTCGACGTCGCACCGACCCTGCTTGAACTCATGGGAGCTGAGCGTGGAGACCTCGACGCGTCTGAACCCACCGACGCTTTCATGGGGAGACCGCTGGTAGGCAGTGGGTGATGTTTCAGGTCGTCACTCAGTAAAACCTCGGTAGTGGTTGGGTGTGGACTCACAAGTTGGGTGCTATCCCCCACTTGACTGGGGGTCGAGGCATGGTAACTTCCGGTGTATCGGTCTTCCGAAAGACCTCCACAAGGGGTATGGCGTAAACCCAGCAGATGCTGAGATTTCACCCACACCTCACCGGCTTGAGTTGATCATCGAATGGTTTCACGAACAGAAACGAATAGCCCCGGACTACGATACGTATCTATCGCAGACAACCTGCAACGACAGATCGAATCGGGCGAAGTCCAAAACGGCGAACGACTGCCCAGCCAGCACGAAATGGCGAAGCAGTACGGTGTTTCATTAACGACCCTGCGTTCAGCGGTCGACCTACTCGAACAGCGAGGCCTGGTCCGATCCTCCCACGGATTGGGTACCTTCGCACAATCGCCCGAGCCGGGTGACGACAATCCCCAAGTGTTGCTGGTTGATGACGACCCACAGGTGGTCGACCTACTAACTGCAATACTCGAAGGCGAAGACATCGCCGTGACCAGCGCATCGACCGCTGCCGACGGTATCGCCAAGCTCGAAGCATCAACCTTCCGAGCTGTATTTCTCGATCTGATCATGCCCGGCGGCACTGGCGTTGAACTGCTGAAAGCGGTTGAGAGGCTGAAAATCAAGACACCAGTAATTCTGGTTACAGGCGCAGGTGACACCGATCTGATCAATGAAGCGATGGATCATGGTCCGATCACCCTTATCCGCAAGCCCGTCCGGGTCAAGCAGGTCAGGCAAGTTCTCGAAGTCCTCGGTGTTCAGAAGCAGGCGAAGGCCTAGGTATCCGCACATTGAGCACAGAGAACAAACAAGCAGTGATCTCGCCAGCAGCAGCCCATAAGTTCGAACTTATCGGCCGAATTTCATCAGGACTGGCCCACGAACTCAACGGCCCAATTGGCATCGCAATGGGCTTCTCGGAACTGGCAAAAGAGGCTATCGACAACGCCGGTACACCCGAGCTCAGTCAGGCAGATACCAACAAAGTGCGCGGCTATCTCGACATGATCGAGACCGCCAGCCTGCGTGCCCGTAACCTCTCCCGCGGCATCTGGAATTTCGCAAAAGCCGAACCAGGGACGACCGCGAACGTAAATATTGTTGAACTGATGGACAGTGTGCAGCATCTCACCGCCCCGGCGGTCAAGGTCGCACAGATCGACGTCGCAAGACGCGAGGATCCGTCTGGGATCGAGGAAGCAACTTCTTTCGCCGATGCCGCGCTCTGCCAGCAAATTCTGGTTGAGCTGGTTCTGGCTGCCCCGGATTCAATTCCGGGTGGTGGCCTCGTCGTTTGGCTGGTTTCTCTAGGTAGTAACGATTCGGTGGAAATCGACCTCGTTACCGAACCATGGAACGAAACTGCGACGAGTGAGTGGAGCGTTCCCGAGTACGTGCGGGAGTCTTTTATAGACATGGGCGGCAGCATTACTGATGCAACCCCAACACCGGTCAATCCCCCGGCTGGTGAGACTGATCAGGAGCTAACTGGATGGAGAGTTGCTGTGACTCTTCCCCCAGCGAGTACCGACTAATTTTCGAGAACTGACCTTTAGCGATTATTCGCCAACTAAGTGCCTGAGGAGGCCCCTGTGACTACCGAATCTGTAGCGACAAAGAACATCAAAGTTTTGATGGTGGATGACCATGAGATCATGCGTCAGGCCTACGGTATGTTGCTGAACACCGACCCCGACATTGAAATTGTCGGCTTCGCTGGTGATGGCCAGGAGGCACTCGTGCTTGCCGATACTCTCGGCCCCAACGTGGTGATCATGGACGGTCGAATGCCTCGCCTTAACGGTGTGGACGCCGCCCGAATCATTCGTGAGAAGCATCCTGACATGGCGATCGTTCTGCTTTCGGCTTTCGATGACGACGAGTTCGTGCGAGAGTTCCTGAAGGGGAACGTCCGAGGTAAGGCATATCTGCTCAAGCAGTCGCTACAAGCCTCTCGGATCTCGTACAGGCAGTCAAAGACGTCGCTGAGGGTAAGACCTACCTCGCAAGCGAGATCGTCGCAAAACTCGCCGGTACGCAGAACAGCCGTGAGAGCCAGTTCCTATCTGAACTCACAGAGCGAGAGCGTGAAGTTCTCGACTGTATGGCTCGAGGTCTATCAAACGCAGCAATTGCTGAAGAACTGTTCATTCAGCCCCGAACGGTTGAACGACACATCGGCTCGATCTTCTCGAAGATGCGACTCCAACCCCAGCCGAAGGCCCACGCACGCGTTCAGGCGGTACTTGCCTACCTCTCGGACACCGGACGGCTCAAGGAGGGTTCGAAGGCCGGAGAGGGCGACGATTCTATGATCGGCGCGATCGGAATGATGGGCTAGGTATCTCCCCAAGCCATTCAACTAAGAAAGCCTCCTGTCACTTACAGGGGGCTTTCTTAGTTAAGTGCGTATAACTCCGGGGGCGGCGTTATGGCTCCGGGCGTCGTCGAACGACTTGGTCGCGCGTCGCAATCTACCCTTCCCTTAACCCCTTCCCGAACGAAGAGGGACCGCGCATCCGGGCGAGCATTAGCAAATTATCCAGCGCTGGTTCGACCTAGTCCGGCCTCCCTCCTTCGGGAGGGACTGAGGGAGGGTAGATTGCAGCTAGCGACCAAGCCATCCGATGGCGCCCGGAGCTATGACGCCCCCGCCATCACCAGGCGATTTCGCCGCCGTCGATTACGAGTTCGCTGCCTGTAACCCACGCTGCTTCGTCGGACGCTAGATAGAGAATCCCGTAGGCGATGTCTATCGGAAGTCCGAGTCGCCCCATTGGGGTCATCGCCAGACGTGCGTCATGAATTTCTTTTTGAGAATGAATATCGTGCGTCATCGGCGTATCGGTAAATCCCGGATGAACCGAGTTAACTCGAATGTTTTCGGGAGCGTACTGCACCGCCGCCGCCTTGCTAAACGTCCGTGCCGCGCCTTTCGAGGCGTGGTAGGCGGCACCAGCTGGCGATCCAACTATCCCGAAGATCGAAGAAACATTCACAACGCTTCCTCCGCCGTTCTTCCGCATCGCCGGAATCGCAGTCTTTGTACCGAGCATGATCGCCGTAGAGTTCACAGCGAAAACTGTGTCCCAGTTCTCGACGATCGTGTCCTCAACCGTTGCCCTGCCCTGCACACCCGACATTCCAGCGTTGTTCACCACGATATCCAGCCGTCCCCACATTGCCATCGTTTCGTTGACGACCTCGATCCAGCGGCTTTCCTGCGTAACGTCGAACTGCCTGAATACGGCAACTTCACCGTTCATGTTCAATTCGGCCTCGAGGGCATTGCCCTTGGCGTCATTGATGTCGGCGATTACGACCTTTGCACCTTCCTGAGCGAACAGCCGTGATGTTGCCTCGCCGATTCCTGATGCACCACCGGTCACGATGGCGGTTTTTCCTTCGAGTCTATTGCCAGATGGCATTTTTTTATTCCTTAGATTGTTTGCAGATGGACTTGTACGAGTCCCTTCTCCTGGGGGAGAAGGTTAGGTTGAGGGTGGAATTGCAAATGGGAACGATAGGTGAGCAGCAGAGATATCTCCCTCACCCCAGCCCTCACCCCATGGAGAGGGGGTATGCAACCGTCACTAAACGATGGCGTTATTTTTCAGAGTATCTGGGTTGATTTCCAAGCCCAAACCTGGGCGATCATCGAACGGCTTCCAAGTTCCATCGTCACCATACGGCGGCGTTTCAGTCCACCAGAACGCGTTACTTTGTTCTTCGACACCTAGAACCTCGACCACTTTCAGGTTCGGCGTGGCCATGGCGCAGTGCAGATGTACGAGCGAAACGGCGTGAGGAGCGACAGGTAGGTTGAACGCATCGGCCATGGCCGCTACCTTCATCCATTCAGTTATTCCGGTGACACGATGTACGTCGGGCTGGACAATATCGACCGCCCCAGCCACAAGCAGGTCTCTGAAGCCGTACTTTGTGTACTCGTGCTCCCCGGTTGCGACCGGAATGGTTGTTGCCTGAGAAACCTGCGCTAATCCGGGAATATCGTCGGCAAGCACCGGTTCTTCGAACCACGCGACATCGAACTGTTCGAATATCTGCGACATCTTGATCGCCTGCTTGGCGTAGTAGCCGTTGTTGGCATCGACGTAAATCTCGACATCGTCACCGACGGCATCCCTAACCGCGGCAAGTCGTTTGACATCTTCCTGCTCCGAATTACCGAAATCCTTGGCCACTTTCATCTTCACACGGGGGATACCTCGTTCTACGTAGCCGGTCTGCTCAGCGACCAATTCTGCCTCAGAGAAGTTGGTCCATCCGCCAGATCCGTAGATCGGAACGCTTTCGTGCGCAGGTCCGAGCAACCGGTATATCGGTTGGTTCAAAACCTTGCCCTTGAGATCCCACAGAGCGATATCGATTGCTGCTATTGCCTGGAATGCCACACCTTTTCGACCGAATCCACGCACACGCCAGTACATGTCCTGCCAGAGCTTTTCGATCATGAAGGGATCTTGGCCAACAAGAACCGGGCTCAAATTTTCGTGGATTACCGCTCGGATCGCTCCAAGGCCCGGCGCCATCCCCAAACCAATCGTGCCTTCGTCGGTGTGTATAAATACGAAAAGCTGGCTTCTGCCCTTTGCGTTCGGATCAACGGGTGGAATCGTTGCATCTTGAATCACGAATCCTTCGGAATCCCGCAAAATGGTGGTCTTGATCTCTGTGATTTTCATTCGGTTGTCGTTCTAGCAGTAAGTCAAAAATTATCGTGCTCAGGCCGACAGATTACCCCGTATGCACGCTGAACGGGTATTCAATGGTCCCGGCAATTCGGTGAGGGTTGAACAGATTACACAGTGCGCCGGGTTGTTATTGGTCGTAGTCTTTTCTGCCTAGGCTCGCTTACAAAATTGAATTCCGTTCACCGCTACCCAATTAATGACCACCGCTAATCCAAACGGCCCTGTGAAAAAGACAGGGCGAATCTTCTACGGATGGTGGGTCGCGCTCGCTGGTGCGATGAACATGATCGTGAGTTCGGGTCCAACGTTTCAGGCTGCGAGCACCCTGTTTCGAGCCATCGAAGACGAATTCGGATGGTCGCGTGCGTTAGTAACCGGGGTAGCGTCGTTCGGCCGATTTGGCGGTGCCTTGCTGGGTCCGCTGGAAGGTTGGCTTACCGACAAGTTCGGCACTGGGAAGATGGTTCTTGTTGGATTCACCATCGGTGGACTGGGACTCATCTTCTACTCCCAACTACAGGGACCGATCCAGTACTACTTCGCCTATTTCGTTCTGTCGATGGGATTCTCACTGGGAGGATTCGTTCCGTCGATGGCAGCGGTGAATGCATGGATGCCCCACCGGCGCGCCACTGCGATGGCTGTAGTGATCGGTGGATCGAGCCTCGGCGGAGTGTTCGTTCCGGCGATCGTATGGGGCATTAATACTTACGGCTGGCGGGAAACGACGTTTGTGATCGGATTGATTACTCTCGCTGCAGGGCCGCCGATCGCATATATCTCCGGAAAGCGAGCTCCCGAATATGGCGAGCTGATGGCTCAGGTAACGAAAACCGAAAGCGAAGACCAGAAACCCCTTACGCAATACGATTTCACAGCGAAGCAGGCACTGCGAACCAGGGCGTTCTGGGCAATTTCCATCAGCCACACCCTTACGAACCTCTCCGTGGGTGCGATCTCCTCGCACATCTACTTCCAACTGACCGATGAAACTGGGGTCAATCTATCTGACGCATCCGCTGCAACGATTCTTCCGATAATGGCGGTAGCAGCGTTCAGTTTCCAAATGGCTGGCGGGTTCGCAGGCGACCGTGTCAACAAACGAACTTTGCTCCCTGTTCTCATTCTTATCCAGGGGGTGGCGCTCGTCTTACTCGCACAGGCTGGAAACTACTGGGGTGCGCTCGTGTTCGCACTTCTGTGGGGACTCGGATTTGGCACACGCACACCACTGTTGCACGCGATGCGTGGTGACTACTTCGGGCGCAAACACTTTGGCGTCATTCTCGGGATGTCGGCGTTCCCGATGGGATTAGGCATGATGGCAACACCATGGATAGTCGGGCGGGTGCACGACAATACGGGTACGTACGTGACATCGCTCTACACCCTGGCGATATTCTGTGTAATCGCAGCGATGACCATATTGTTGGCAACCAAACCAGCTACGCCCACCGAACGTTAGCCAACCGATTCACCCTCGTTGACGCATCCTCTCTGGATCAAAGCGCATCAAACGAATCAAGATGTTGCCGGGGAACCGCGAGCCGTCCCTCCGCTACCCCGGCAACGTCTTTATTTCATTTATCGCCTATATTCGACTCGGCTCCATAGCCTCTGAGTCGTCTGAGCTATTCGCATAGCTCACCAATTCGCCAAGGAGTAGTTCACTGACTAACTCACGATCGAAATCCCAGAACAAATCTCGCAAATCATCGAAGTCAAAGACTCCCCAGAATGAAGCTGACCGTAGCTGGATTGGTGCGATAGTGTTCTCTGCTATTGCGATAGCGGCGGTACTAACCATTGCAGTCGTAGCTAATCAAGCGATAGGGCGAGTCATTCACTGGGACATCGTGACAGTTCTGGGAAGCGTTGGTTTCGTGTTCCTAACGATCGGGCGCAAGTACAAAACCGTGTGATCTGGCGTTCTGAGCGCCGAGATACGAGCAGAGTATTGAAATTCGGCGCCCTCCCCTGCTAACTTCATTCGTATGAGCAATAGCAATTCGGATCGCAAGTTCGATAATCCGCTCGACTCCACGTTCTCGGCTTCGTCCAGATTCGTAATTGAAATTGCAGCGTGGGTAGCAGGACCGTGGGCAGCGGCCGATATCACCGGCACGTGGTTCGCTGCGATTCCTGTTTTGGCGATACTGGTCGCTCTCCCGGGTGTCTTTTCGACCACTGGGGACAAACGGCACGTAGTTGTTGCTGTTCCGGGCAGAATACGGCTCTTGATCGAAATCGTGCTTGCTGTCGTAGCGATCTACTCCGCTCTCACCGTTTGGACGTACATCGGCGGGATTATCGTCGTTGTAATTGCACTCATCACGTTCGTGTCCGGTGCGACTCGCGCCAGATGGCTTTTTAGCAACGATCCACCCGATTGGCCACTGCCAACCAAACGCTAATGCGCTTAGTGGCTGTCGCCATTGAGCCAAACGGGGAATTGGCAAGTAGAATTAACTGGTTTGAGTCACTTTTAACTCCGCTGGCTGGAACGATCCACTCCGTTATTTGTAAAGATTTCTAATGCGACCAATTGCTGATCTGGCGGCCGACCTCGGCCTCGACCCTGCCGTACTCGAGCCATATGGCCACGATAAGGCCAAGATTCCCCTTGATGCCTTCCCCAACGTAGCCGAAAAAGGCAAGCTGATCGTCGTGACGGCGATCACCCCGACTCCGGCCGGAGAGGGCAAGTCGACCACTGCTGTGGGCCTGGTTCAGGGCATGGCAAAAATCGGCAAGAAACCCGTACTTACGATTCGCCAACCAGCACTCGGGCCCGTATTCGGGCACAAAGGCGGCGGAACCGGTGGCGGGAAATCGACCGTTCAACCGGCTGTAGATATAAATCTCCACTTCACAGGCGACTTCCACGCCATCGAGTCGGCGCACAACCTGCTGGCTGCGATGGTCGACAACGCCGTTTACCGAAACGTAATCGACGATTTCGATGCCTCAGGGATCACGTGGCGACGGGTAACCGACGCCGAAGATCGTGCGCTACGAACGATCATGACCGGTGCCGGTGGACGACTGAACGCCCCTGTGCGTGAGGCCGGATTCGACATCAATGCAGCGTCGGAAATCATGGCGATTTGTGCGCTTGCCAGTTCATATAAAGACCTGCGTGAACGCATCGGCGATATTGTCGTTGGCTGGAAAAAGGACGGCAAAACTCCCGTTACGGCTCGTGAAATCAAAGGCATCGGCTCGATCATGGCGCTGCTGCGTGACGCCCTCAAGCCAAATCTTGCTCAGACTCTCGAAGGTCAGCCGACAATCGTCCACATGGGACCGTTCGGCAACATCGCCCACGGCTGCTCATCGATCCTCGCAGACATACTCGCTGTGAACTGCGGCGATTACGTTGTTACCGAGGCTGGATTTGGCGCTGATCTCGGCTTCGAAAAGTTCATGGATATCAAAGTTCGTCAGGGCGGACCAAAGCCGTCTGCAGCCGTCGTAGTTGCCACTATTCGTGGTCTCAAGTGGCATGGCGGCGTTGCGTTGAAAGATATGGCTGAGCCCAATCCTGAAGCGGTACGCCGTGGTACGGAAAATCTGAAGAACGCTATTCGCATCGTTGAGATGTACGGGCTTCCTACGGTCGTTGCAATCAATCGCTTCCCAACCGATACGCCGGAAGAGATCGCCATCGTAAAAGAGGTGGCGCTGGAAGCCGGAGTAGTTGGCGTTGAAGAAGCGAAGGGATTCACTGAGGGCGGGGACGGCATGACCGAACTAGCTGCCGCTGTGGTTAAAGCCGCCGACCAGCCTTCCGACGTAAAACTCCTCTACGAAGATGACGACTCGTACTTCGACAAGGTCGAGCACATGGCGAAGTCGCTCTATCTAGCGGGCGATGTTGAATGGGGCCCGATGACTCGCACAACGGCGCGGCGCTTTGCGGCTAACGGCTGGAACTTCCCTGTCTGCATCGCAAAAACCCATCTTTCGATCTCAGCCGACCCAAAGCTCAAAGGTGCACCATCGGGTCACACGCTCCCCATCAGGGAACTGCGTATTCTTGCCGGTGCACGCCAGATTGTGACGCTTGCCGGTGACATCATCACGTTGCCGGGTCTTCCATCTACGCCGAATGCGTGGGATATTGACCTGAACGATGATGGCGAAATAACCGGAATCCTGAGCACTTAGCCAAAACGCGAACGCGAAGACGAACCAAGAATCCAGCATGACTTCTGACGCCCAACCTACCTTCACTTGCAAAGTTTGCGCCAAAGTTCTGACGCCTCGATTCCTGCCGTCGACGGCTCCGAACTGCCCCGCTTGCGGAGCTGACACAAAGCCAAATCAGGCGGCGCTCGATGCAGGGCTTACAACGTTCTGCGCAAACTGCCACACGAAGGGCAACGTCTACGAATCCGACGCGTGCACGAACTGCGGGTCAGCGTGGGGGCAATGGTCGGGAAGCGATTCGGTCGAGCAGGTGCCCGCTTCTTCTAGCGACAACGACCGCGTGCTCTACAAGTCATCTCGTGGCCCCGAGGGCGGCACGGTTCCTCGTTGGAAGATCGTCTAGCTCGAATCGCTGTTCAGAATTCGTACTACAGCTTGATTTCTGAGTCTATTCAGTAATCGCTAGCACCTGATACCTAGTCTCATATTTCTGCGACTAAACTGCGTTGGCCGCGTGAACTTGTCGGCGCATCTGCTCCTCCCAAAAAACGAACGCTCAGCAACCCTCTGTGACAAAACCAACCGCAATACTCGCTCTTATGCTGGTGATTCTGGCTTTAACGGCGATCGCATGCCAGCGGGAGTCTGACGAGCCCAAGGGCGATGAACTCTCAATCGTAACCACGACTTACCCGCTCTCGTACATGGCAAGAAGAATCGTTGAGGACCGCGCCGTGGTGCGACAGCTCGTGAAAGCTGGTGTCGAAGCGCACGATTTCGAGCCAGCACCGTCCGATGTGAGAACCATCGCCAACGCCGATATTTTCGTCTACAACCACCCGTCGTTCGAGGGCTGGGCGCTCAACGCCGCTAACGCCACGAGTAGTGGTAATTCGGGTACAACGGTGACTGTTCAGACGATAGATCTCGAATCTGCGGGTGAGAACCATGGTGGAGAGGCTGTCGATGATTCCACATTCGACGCCCACGTCTGGTTGAACCCGCTGAAGGCTCAGGAGCAGGCAAGCCACATGCTCTCAGCTTTTATCGAAGCCGATCCCGAGGGCAAAGAGAGCTACACCCGTAACGCCAGTGCTCTGGAGTCCGAGCTGCGAGCGCTGGACGAATTGATCGCCACTCGGCTGGCGAACTGCGATCTCGATAGCGTGGTGGTCTCGCATCTGGCGTTCGGTCATATGGCAGAACGCTACGGATTCGCACAGATCGGACTCGCCGGTCTGTCGCCTGAGTTCGAATCGGGACCGGCTCAACTCGCGGGCGTAATCAAAAAAATAAACGAACTGGGCATTCGCCACATTCTTCAGGAGCCAATTGTCAGCGACCGACTTGCCGAGACGGCTGCGGCTGAGACCGGAACCGAGTTACTGACTCTGCACCCGCTAGCGGTTCGTACGTTGGCCGAGGCATTCGATGGTGTCGACTACTTCGACGTAATGAAAGCGAACGCGGAAACGCTACACATGGCGCTACAGTGTTCCTAGTCGGAACCTAGTTCGAATCGCTCCAAACAGTGCCACGTACCGCCCCACCCCGGTCCGTCTCGCCCCATCAGGTCAACAACACCGAACGAAATCGAATCACCGAGGTCGATATCAGCCAGCAGCCTTTTGGCGATTTCCGCCCCTTCGACGCCAACCTGATTAACGATGCTCATGTGCGTTTTGTAAGGATCGTCCCGATACGCAGGTTTACCCAGTGGAGCGATATTCCTCATCAGATCATCGTGCAACGCCTGAATCTCCGGATTCACCACGAATCCGATTATCACGCTGTGATCCGGCCCGATGATATCCATACCCGCTGTGCCAAGAGCAATCGGCTCATGGCGAGCTGTAACTTTGCGAATTTCATCGATCATGCCGTCGAGACTAGCGATGCCATACAGCGTTCCCTTCACAGTGACGTGAGCGGGTATTTTCGCCCGCTCTTGCCCCGCGGCGCGCTCGATCTCGAGCAGCGGTTCAGTTAGCTCGGGCGGTGCCGGAACAACAATCGTGTAGCACGAGTATCCGAACTCGTCGTTTTCTAGCTCAGCAGAATCGATAACCATGATTTCACCGTTTGTACTACCAAATAGAAGCCCTAATGCGAAGCACGATAGTGAGCCGACAGCAGGTCCTCACCGAAGTCGTGAGTGTAGTCGCGCAGTACCGAATGAATGTGATTTGCACCGTTCTG
>Ga0115002_10003348_pt1 | contig 20085 bp, 18 predicted proteins | sample ArcticOcean_MG_C_8_FD_89576 | JGI IMG/M metagenome (GOLD analysis project Ga0115002, IMG submission 89576) | Marine microbial communities from western Arctic Ocean - ArcticOcean_MG_CB11_86 | ecosystem: Environmental > Aquatic > Marine > Oceanic | place: Arctic Ocean: Canada Basin | collected... | reverse complement strand
CAGGAGGCGGTCACTGAACTGACAACGGCGCTCGACCTGCGCGAAGACATCGCACTCGCGGGAGCGGACGTCGCCCAGGCAGGCGTCGATACCGACATGCTCGTTGGGTGGGCCGAGAGTGCTCCGGTGCTCGGCGCACGCTGGCTGCGTGGCGTAGCGACCGGTCTCACGGCCTGCGCTCTGGGCTCCGCGGTCTACACCGCGATCACCGGAGACTATGCGTACCTGGTCGCGGTGCTGCTGCTTGAGGCAGCCTTCTCGATTCCGCGACGGTCTCGCGTGCAACAGACGCTCCACGCAGCCGATGCTTCGGCGCGAGACCTCGACGTGCTCGGGCACGTTCTCAATCGCCTCGAACGCGAGGAGTTCAGAGCGGCTCGCCTGACAGCACTTGGTGGTCAGCTTGAGACAACCCATGTTCCCGCGTCGATCGCCATCCGCCGCCTTCACCGGCTCGTGGCACTGCACGACTGGCAGCACAACCAGTTTTTTGCGCCCGTGGCAGCGACCCTCCTGTGGGGCACGCATCTCGCCTGGGCGATTGAAGAATGGCGGCGTCTGCACGGCCGAGCGGTGCACACGTGGCTACACACCGTCGGCGAGTTCGAAGCGCTCGGTTCCCTGTCCGCGTACCGCTACGAACACCCCGCCGATGTGTGGGCCGAGATTGTCACCGAGGGCGCGGGCTTTGACGGCGTGGGGCTCGGCCATCCGCTTCTTCCAGGCGCGGGGATGGTGCGCAACGACGTCCGGCTCTGGGGAGAGGCCCGTTTGCTCGTGGTCAGCGGCTCGAATATGTCGGGCAAGAGCACGTCGCTCAGGACTGTCGGGATCAACGCCGTGCTGGCGCTCATGGGAGCCCCCGTTCGAGCCACCTCTCTGCGCATCACGCCGCTCGCCATCGGGGCCACGCTCCGAATCCAGGATTCACTCCAGGAGGGGCGGTCGCGCTTCTTCGCTGAAATCACCAGAATCCGCGACCTGTCGGACACCGCGCGCGGACCGGTGCCTTTGTTGTTTCTTATCGACGAGCTGTTCCACGGCACCAACTCGCACGACAGGCTGGCAGGCGCCTCCGGCGTCCTGCGCAGCTTCCTCGACCGCGGGGCCATCGGCATGATCACGACTCACGATTTGGCCCTGACGGCCGTCGCCGACGGCCTCTCTCCTCGCGCGAGTAACGTGCACTTCGAGGACCACTTCCAGGGCGGGGAGATCCAGTTCGACTTCCGCATGAAGCCTGGCCCGGTGACACGGAGTAACGCGCTGGCGCTGATGCGAGCCGTGGGGCTGGACGTCGACGAGAGCTAGTGGTGAAAGTCCAACTGCATTCGACGAACGACGCATCCTCGCGGGCAGCGTTGTTCCTCCTCCAGATACAGGCGGTATTCTCAGCCGTCGCGCCGAGTCCTCGAGCGCGGGTTTCGCAGGCATGCCCAGACCGAGAAAAATCCGCGCGAGGCGCCTTGCTCGTCTCGGTACGACACCGGACATTCACCACAGACTGTTACACCGGCACGGCCCCCATGTGACTCCGTTCAAGCAATGACGTAATCTTGAAGGAATATGTCCAATCAGAGATCCACGTCATGAACGTCACGATCACGCGCCGCGCGGTGCTGTCACTACCCGTCGCCGCGGCTCTGGGCAGCGTGCTTCGCGCGCAATCCGCACCAGGCGGCACGATGCTGCTCGCGATGCACCAGAACACCTCCTCTGCCGCCGGCTTCAGGGGATCGCTGGAGGGCTGGGCTCGAGCCGGGATCCGGTACGTTGAGATCAACGACCGTGTGCTCGACGCTTTTCTGGCAAACAACACGATCGAAGCCGCACGGCGGGTCATGACCGACCTGGGCTTGACACCGGTCTCCGGTTCCGCGAGCTTGCCGGACCTGTGGATTCCGGGGCCGGATCGTGAGGCGTCCCTCGAGACATGGCGGAAACGCTGCGACCAGTACGTCGCGCTCGGCCTGCAAAAGATATACGCGCCGTCGGTCACGAACCGACCGGTCACGTCCGAGGATTTCGCAGCAACCCCTGACTGCATCCGCGAGGTTGGCGAGATCACAGCGGAGTACGGCCTCACGGCGATGATCGAATTCCTACGCACCTCAACGCACCTGGCGACACTGCCGTCGGCGCTCAAGATGATCAGGGCTGCGGCGCACCCCAGCGTTCGGCCGATGCTCGATTTCTTTCATTTCTGGTCCGGGTTGAGCAAGTTCGGCGACCTCGATCTACTCCAGCCAGGTGAACTCGCCCACGCGCACTTCCAGGATCTCCTCGATGGACCTCGTGAGCTAATCGACAACGATTCCAGACTGATCCCTGGCGATGGCGTCGCGCCGATCGTTCGCATCATCCGGAAACTCGTAGAGAAAGAATACGACGGAGCCCTCTCGGTTGAACTCTTCCGTTCGGAGTTCGTCAGTGGAGATCCCTTCGAGGTCGCCACCGAGATACGCGAGAAGTGTGAGTCGGTGATGCGCGAGGCAGAGGTGCTCTAGGTGAGTCACGTAAGGCCCCTGGCTGCATGGGCAACGCTGGGCACGCTACTCGCGATCGCAACGCCCGCGGCTGCGCAGGTCAACCCGCCCACCGAGCGCGCGCGGATGACAGCCGTCAGGATGACAGATGGCGAGTCCATTACCCTCGACGGCGAATTGAACGAGTCGGTCTGGCAACGCGCGGTGCCAGCCTCCGATTTCGTTCAACAGATTCCGCAAACCGGGGCGCCAGCCACCGAACGCACCGAGGTCCGAATCGCCTACGACCGCACGACGTTCTACATGGGCGTCATCTGTTTCGACAGCGAACCCGACAAGATGCTGCGGTATCAGATGCGTCGCGATCAGTTCCTATCAGCCGACGACCGGTTCATGTGGGTCATCGATCCTTTTCTGACCGGGCAGGGCGGGTACCACTTCGAGACGAACCCGTCCGGCCTGATGGGTGAAGGCCTGCTGGGTCCTGCCGGCTATAACCGAGACTGGGATGGCATCTGGACTGAGAGCGTGCGTCGCACCGAGGATGGCTGGATCCTTGAAATCGCGATTCCGTTCAGCACGCTGAACTTCGATCCCGACGCGACAGAATGGGGCATCAATTTTCTGCGCACCGTCCGCCGTAGAGGCGAAGACAGCCTCTGGACTGGATGGGCACTGAACCAGGGACTCTTTCGCTTCTCGAACACGGGTCTGGTCGAGGGGCTGAACGACGACGTCACCCAGGGTCTCGGCCTCGACATACGACCCTACGCGCTGGCGTCGGCCGCCGCATCGCCCGCCACCGGCCAGCCGGACACAACCGCAGACGGCAAAATCGGCCTCGATCTTTTTTACAGCATCACGCCGGGGTTGCGATCGAACTTCACCATTAACACCGATTTCGCCCAAACCGAGGTGGATCAGCGAGCCGTCAACCTGACACAATTCGCGCTGTTCTTCCCGGAGAAACGCACGTTCTTCCTCGAGGGATCGAACTTCTTCGACTTCGGAAGCGTCTCGGGAACGGGCGTCGGCGATGCATTTTCGCGTCCGGCGGACAACTCCCTCCTGCCCTTCTTCAGTCGACAGATCGGCCTGGATGAGAACGCGAATCCGCAGAAGGTCAACTACGGCGTCAAGGCGATCGGCCAGATCGGGAATAGCACTGACGTCGGGGCGCTGCAGGTGCAGACGGCCAACGACCCCGAAGCCGGCATCGCGGGCGAGAACTTCAGCGCCGTCCGCCTCAAGCAACGGTTCCTCAGCCAGTCGTACATCGGCGTGTTGCACACGTCACGAGACGTTCGGGGCGAGGCGTCGCCGACGCTGCAGACTGCGGGCCTGGACTTTCAGCTCGCCACGTCAACCTTCTTGGGCTCGAAGAACCTCTCGATGACCGGATTCGGCCTCGTGACGACGAACGGACTGGATACAGGGAAGAACGCCGCCTACGGCACGCGAGTGGACTATCTCAATGATCGCTGGAACACTGGCATGGCCTACCGCGTCGTGCAGGAGAATTTTCGTCCGGCACTCGGATTCCTGACCCGGCCCAGCGGCTACAAACGCTATCAGCCCTATCTGAACTTCTCACCACGCCCGCAAGGGAGCAACCTGATCCGCCGGATGGGATTTACGGTGGACGTCGACCTGCAGACGGACTCGGACAACCAGTGGTTGACGCGGCTCTGGAACCTGACCGTGTTCAACCTCGACCTGCAATCCCAAGACACGTTCAGCTTTCTGGTCCTGCCGGAATACGAACGCCTCAACTTCGACTTCCGCGTCAATGCCAGTGACGGCGTGTCGCTTCCGAAGGGCGGCGAATACAACTTCGTCCGGTACCGCCTGACGGCGAAGACCGCCGACCGTCGCGTGATAGCTGTCGTGCCCACCTACGAGTGGGGCGGCTTCTATTCCGGCACGCGTCGGCAGCTCTCGCTCGACGTCACGGTCCGGGCGCGTCCTGGCCTAATTATGTACACGTCAGCCGAATTCAACTCGGTCGATCTTCCGGAGACCCAGTTCACCACGCGACTCTTTCGGTTTACGCCAGAGGTCGCCGTCGGCCCGTGGGTCTCGCTCGTCAACACGTTTCAGTACGACTCGGTCAGCCGGGTGCTCGGCTGGCAATCGCGGTTCAGATGGATCGTCACGCCAGGCGATGATCTGTACGTCGTGTACACCCAGAACTGGCTTGACGACGTCGTGCTCAACAGGTTCACGACGCTCAACCGCAGCGCGACCACGAAGTTCCTGTACACGCGTCGCTTCTGACCGGGGCGCGGGCCAGGATGCCGGGGCTCCAGGCCTGATGGCGCACCGCCTCGACCATCGGAAGCCGACGTCGACGAGCGGACTACAATGACCGGCATGTCCTCCACCACCATTCTGTTCGGCGTGCTGCTCATCGTGCTTGGCGGCGCGGGCTATTTCCTGACTGGGGGCCTGATCCCCACGGCGTTGATTCCAGTGTGGTTTGGACTGCCGCTCGTCGCGCTCGGATACGTGGCGCGCTCGGAAGCCATGCGGAAGCACGCTATGCATGCTGCCGCAACTCTCGCGCTGATAGGCTGCGGCGGCGCGCTGTTCAGCCTGATGCGACCGCCGGCCGAGGAGCGCTCGGAGATAGCACCGTTTTTGCAAGCGGCTATGGTGCTGCTGACCGGGGCGTTTGTCGGGCTGTGCGTGAAGTCGTTCATCGACATTCGGCGCGCTCGTACCACCACCCCCTGACACCGGGGACTGCCGGGGCCGTGCGAGCGCGGACACTGAAATCCCAAGTCTGGTCATCATGAAATACATCCTGACCGCGGCGCTGTTCCTGTTCACCATTGGCTCCCAGTCAGACGTGCTTGCCCAGGGCGGGCGGGGCGGACTTGCACCGCAGGGCCGAGGCGGCGGACAACAGCGCGGCGGGCGTGGCGCCGCTGAAGAGCCGACCGGCACGGCGATCATTCGCGGACGGGTGCTCACGGCGGACACCGGAACACCAGTGCGACGGGCGCAGGTGCGCGCCGTCGCTGCAGGCAGCCGCAGTAACCGGCTCGTGACGACGGACGAGCAGGGAGCGTTCGAGCTTCGCGATCTGCCCGGCGGGCGATGGAAGGTCACGGCGTCGAAAGCCGGATTTCTCACGATGAGTTTCGGACAGCGGCGCCCATTCGAGGCCGGACGGCCCATCGAGCTTGCCGACGCCCAGACCATGGAGCGCGTGGACCTGGTGCTGCCGCGCGGCGCCGCAATCACCGGGCGCTTGGTGGACGAGTTCGGCGACCCTGTCGCACGCGCACGTGTGCAGGCGCAGCGGTACCAATTGGTGCAGGGCACGCGCCGCCTCACGCCCATTGGCATCACGGCACTAAGCGACGACACTGGAGCATTTCGCCTGTACGGGCTGATGCCTGGCGAGTACTACGTCAGCGCGGTCCTGAGGGCGCTGCGGGTGGACATTCCCGACGACACGATGAGCTACGCGCCGACCTACTACCCCGGCACTGGCAGCGTCACCGAGGCGCAAGCTGTGTCGCTCGATGTCGGCGCAGAAGCGAGCATCAGTTTCGCGTTGATGCCGGTGGTCACGGCCCGTATCACTGGGAGTGTGCTGCGTTCCACCGGCCTGCCACTCTCGAACGCGCGGGTGATCCTGACCGCCGCCGACTCACCCGGTGCGCCACCCGCTGCTTTTGGTGCCGGTGGCCGGGTTCTGGCAGACGGGACCTTCACGCTTGCGAACGTGGCTCCCGGCTCCTATACGCTGACCGCCCTCAGCGGTGCTGGTCGAAACGCCGGCCCCGATGCCGAGCGTGGCTTCGCCCCAATCACCGTGGCGGGCGAGGACCTCACCGGCGTCATGGTGATCACGAGCAGAGGCGCGACAGTGACTGGAACCGTGAGCAGCGGATGGGAGACAACGGCGGAGCCGCCGATACGGGCGCTTCAGGTCGCGGCACAGCCCGTACCGCTCGATCCAACCATGAGAACCAGGCCTGCTCGCGTGAGCACCGACGGCACGTTCACGCTCACCAATCTGTTCGGTCCGACCATGCTTCGCGTCAACGGGCTTACGTCCGGGTGGATGGTCGAAGCCATTTTCGTGGAGGGCTCCGATGTCACGGACACTCCGTTCGACTTCAGGCCGAACCAGGCCATCGAAAACGCGGAGATCGTGCTGACTGACCGCGTGACCGAAGTCTCAGGATCAGTCACAGAACGCGACGGCGCCCCCTCGACCGATTTCACGCTTGTGGTATTTCCAGAGGACGACACCAAGTGGACGCCCCTGTCACGATTCGTGCGATCGGCCCGACCAGATCAGCAAGGCGTCGTCAAGATGCTCGGACTGCCGCCCGACGATCGCTATCTCGCAGTCGCGGTCGACTACCTCGAGGAAGGTGGGGCCAGCGATCCTGTGTTCCTGAACGCAATCAAAGGCCGCGCGTCACGGTTCAGCCTCGACGCGGGCACCCCGGTCACCGTCGATTTGACGATCGTCGGGCGATGACGCCGTCAGACGGCGGCCAATCACGGCGCAGCAACACCCCGAAGGCTGGCCTGCCCGCCGTAGCTGCGTTCGTGTCTGGGAGCGAAGGAAGGCTTGCCTCGCCGAAGCTCCGCTCGTATGTGCGAGCGAAGGAGGGTAGGATGAGTGCCCGAGATGGCCGCGCCTAAACCAAAGGATTCACACGTGAGTGACAAGCCGGAGATCGGCGACGCGCTGGGCATGATCGAAACGCGCGGTCTGATCGGAATGATCGAAGCCGCCGACGCGATGCTCAAGACCGCGAACGTTGTGCTCGTCAGCTGGCAAAAGGTCGATGCCGGTCTGGTGACCGCGCTCATCCGAGGCGACGTGGGCTCCGTCAAGGCAGCCACTGATGCGGGAGCAGCCGCTGCCCGCCGGGTCGGCGAGCTGGTGGGGGTACACGTTATTCCGCGGCCGGCCGACGGACTCGAGAAAGTTTTTCCGATCCAGTAGTCCGCCGCTTTCGCTCGCGCGCCGCCAGTGGCCGCATCGCCAGGCCCTCTCCGGCCATCAGCAGTGGCTGTGTCGGCTGCTCGAGATCGAACATCCGACCATCCTCCGTCTTCACGTACAGCCGGTCACCCCCGATAAACAGCGTCATCGGTCCACCGTCCCCGATCGCCTCGTACAGACGAACCCCGTAGACGTCCCGTAGCGTCGCGAGTAATCGGCGCAGTCGTGGGATCGGAAACCCGCGCCTCCGAAGATCCGCCAGCACCTGCAGTTCCAGCACGTCCAGCGGGGAATACCGGCGTTCCGTGAAGCCGCCAGCCTCAGTACGATGAGGTGCGACAGCAGGCTTGAAGAGCCGACGGGCATCCCACCATTGAAGCTCACGAGCGGTCAGCCCCGTCAGCCCGACCACTTCTCGTGAGGTGTAGTGCTTCTTGAGTCTCATAGGCCCGGTCGATCCGGCCGCACGAGTGCAAGCTCCGCACACTCGTGGCCGTCAAGGACGAGGTCGGCCATCATCGACGCAGTCAGCGGTGCCAGTAGTACGCCGCTGCGATAGTGGCCGGTGGCGTAGTACACGCCGGGCATGGTCGACGAGGGGCCGATGATCGGCATGTCGTCCACGGTGGCAGGCCGCAACCCGACACGCGCACCGTCAAACGTTGCCGACCCGACCATGGGGACCAGCGCCTCGGCGCTCTCAAGTAGCTGGCGGACGCCAGCAACGGTCACACGTGCATCAAAGCCGACGTCTTCAACGGTCGCACCAACCAGCACGCTGCCGTCCTCCCACGGAACCAGATAGACCGCCGTACCCCAGATCACGTGTGTCAGGGGCGGCCCCGGCACCCGAAGCTGGAGCAGTTGTCCGCGAACAGGGCGGACCGGCGGGGATACGGCCGGTGACATGGAGATCCCGCTGGACCAGCTTCCCGCGGCCACGATGACCGCGTCGGCAACAAGCCCCTCGGCGGAGCCAGGATCCTCGCCGGTCTCCACCCTCACCTTGCCACCGCGGCGAACAATGTCGGTGACCCGCGCGGTCGAGACCGTCGTGCCGTGACTGCCAACGGCTGCCTGAAGCGCCGTCATCAGGCTGGCCACACCCACGTACCCTTGGTCGGGAACCCGCAGGGCACCACAGACACACTCGGACAGCGACGGCTGCAGTGCGCGCGCTCGGTCCCCGTCCAGACAGGTATGCGACACGCTCGACGCCTGAAGGGTCCTTGCGGCCTCCCGCAGTAGTTGGACCTCACCATCCGTGCGGGCAACCTGCAACGTGCCCAGACGCCGGTACTCCACCGGACGCCCCGCGTCAGCAGCGACACGGGCGACGAAACTATCGTACTGAGCCAGGCTGCTGACACCAAGTTGAAGCAGATTTGCGGAATGTCCCTCGATGTAGGGTGCCAGGATACCGGCCGATGCCTGCGTCGCGCCCTGTCCGCTTCCGCGGACATCGACGAGGGATACCGTCGCTCCCCGAGCGCCAAGCTCATACGCGATGGCGGTGCCAACAATGCCGGCGCCGACGATCGTGACCTTCACACCTCTGATTTTAGTCGGTAGCGGTAGCGTGCAGCCGGCTCTGAGGGACAACACTGCCAGCCGACCACAGGAATCCGATTCCGACGCGAGCCCTTGGCAGCCCGTGGTGAAAGTCAGTCGGCATTCGACCAGCGATGCATCCCCGGGCCCGCGTCGCTCCTCCCGCCAATGCAGGCGGCATTCTCGGTCGTTGCGCCTTGTCCGGGAGCGCGGATGCCGCAGGCGTGCCACGACCGAGCAGAATCCGCGCGAGGCGCCTCACCCGTCTGGCGCGGATTTCGTGAGCCCGTAGCTCCCGACGAACCGCAGGCAGTCCAGTCCTGCCAGCGGGAGCACCTCGACCGCATGATAGGCGGTAACGAAATCTGCGCTTGGTGCCAAGCCGGACTTTCACCGCGGGCTGCTAGAAGCGGAACTGCATCCCCAGCTCAATGCGGCGAGGTTCGGCGGCCGATGTCGCGGTGCCGAAGAATGGCGACCGAAAATTGCCGCTGAAATTTCCGAAGTTCACGCGGTTAAACAGGTTGGACGCTCGCATGTAAAGTTCCGCCGTGAACCGCTGGTTGCCGGCGACGCCACCACCTCGGCCACCACCGCCGCGGCCACCGAACCCGCCACCGCCACGACCGCCGCCGCCTGGGCCGCCAAACCCACCGCCGCCCTCGGGCCGGCCGCCGTCGGTCACGCGCGATCCGCCGAAGCTGAAGGCACGCGTGACCCGCAGACCTGTCTGAAGCCGCGACGCGCTCCGCTCAGTGTTCCGTCCAACGCCGGCCGGGCGGTCGTTGCTCACGCCGTCACGGTTGTCATCACTCCCCGTCGTGATCGTGTACGGCGTTGCGGACGAGTACTGGTTCGTCAGATTCGCGCGGATCCCCCATGGGAACGTGTAGTTCATCGTCGAAAAGACACGATGCCGAACATCCCGGGATGACGGTCCCCACTCGGCGTCCGGATTGAAGCTGTCGGCCGGAAGTGACGTCGCAAAGTCGGCGTGACTCTTCGCCTGCCCCAGCGTGTAGCCCAAGATGAAGAAGATATTTCTGTCCGGGATCCGGTAGTTTGCGTTGATTCTCAGCCGATCCGAGGCCATGCGACCCGTCGACTCCATCTGCGTGATCGTGCCCGCAGTTGGATCGGGCCGCATGCCTGACGCGTCCGGCGCGTTAATGTTGCGTGAACGGAACTGGTTGTATCCACGCTGCCACTGATAGGACGCCTGCAGCCGCAAATACGGACCGAGCGGCTGATCCACGCCAATCGAGGCTTGCTGCACGTAGGGCATTTTTAGATTCGGATCCGCCTGCACGCGCCCTCCCGGCAGGACCTCGGCAGCCGCGCCACCCGTCGGGTCGGGAAAGCCAGGGTCAAGAATCAACAAGTCGCGCTGCAGCTCGCCGTCCACGCGAATGGTCTGGTCATACAGGTTGGCTGCATACCAGTCGTGAAAAATGCCGTACCCGCCTCGAATGGCTGTCGCCGACCCTCCCGGGTTCCACGTGAACCCGAGACGCGGCATCAGGTTGAACCGGTCATTGAGGTACGACTGCATCTCCTGCCGCGCACCGAGGCTGATCGACAGCGTGCGATTGAGTCGAATGTCGTCCTGCACATACAGACCGAGCTGGTAATGGGTAAACGACGTGTCGGCCAGACCGAGGCGCTGCGTGAACGTGTCGGGCCGCCCGGCGTTAAAGGCGTCCAGGCTTCTGAAGGTGAAAGTGCCGTTCGAATTGCGCGCGTCGAATTCATCGAAATTCGCGATGTCCAGCAGCACGCCGGCTCGCATCACGTGCAACCCGAGCGTGAAATCGGTGTCGTTGGCGAACTGCAGCGTCTTCGTCGTGTTCTGGTTCTCCTGGCCCGCACCTCCGCTGGTGAAGGCATCAATCACCCTGATCGTTGGCGCGCTGGATTGTGATATCGATTCACTATTCGACACGGTGAGCTGAACCCGAGACTCATTGAGAACCTTGCCCCCGAGAAGCCCCTGTAGCGAAGTGCGGAGCCGTTGCTGGGAGGTTGTCCGACTGAACGAGTGGTCCGATAGATTGAAATCGCCCACGCCCTGGTTCTGACGCGAACCTTCCTGCTGCCGGTACTCGAATCGCAGGGTCTGATTGTCGGTCAACCCGTGGTCCAGACCCAGGGTGACGTTGGTGTCATCAAACGGGCGACGGAACTGGCTCGCAAACGAGGAGCCGTCACCGAGTTGGGCCACGATCGTACCCGAGTCGAACGACCGGTTCCCACCGACGTTCAATCGGAACGATGTCCGGCCGCTGACGATCGGACCCCGTAAACTGAAATTAAACCGGCGGTACTGCTCCGGTGTCTTTTCCGTCGCGAATGCGTTCTTAGAATTCAACGCATTGGTACGCAAGCCGACGTTCGCGTTGCCGCTCCACTCCGTGACATTGGGTCTGGTGATGATCTGGATTTGCACGCGGCCAGCATTGTGGTTGTCTGCGGCGAACGAGTTGATCCGGAATCGAATCTGGCGGATCTCGTCTCTTGGCGGCAGCGTGCCGCCCTGAAACCCATCGACCCGGAACACCGCACCCTCGCCGCCCGCCATCTGTTCCAGCACCTGCGCCATCTCATCAGGGTCGTCCGGCAGCTCGGCGATGTCCGATTCCTCTAGCGTCGTCGTCAGCGAGTTGCCCTGGCGATCGTCGAGCGCCGTATCAGCCACGAGGATCTCTTCCTCGAAGCCGGCAATGATGAGCGTCGCCGTAGCATCGTTGCTTCCGCTCCCGAGCGTCAGTGACCCATCGAACAACTCGAATCCCGGAAACTCCACTTGCACCTGGACCGGCGCGATCGGCAACGCCTCCAGCGTGACCTGACCCCGAGGGTCGGTCGTGCCATCGAGGGTGCTTCCATCCGGACGCGTGACCGTCACCGTGGCGCCAACCACCGCCGCGTCAGTCTGATCCACAACGCTCAGCAGCAACTGTGCCTGAGGGGCCTCGGTCTGTGCGAGCACCGGCGACACCAGGAGGAAAAGCGAGGCGGACAGGGACAATAGATTACGCATGAGCGTCACTTCACACCCGCTCGATGGTGCTGAGATGGCAGAACTGTGAAGAAACGGTGGCGGGTAGCCCGTCACCGAGCCGGCGGGCGGCAGCGGTGGCGGGCAGCCCGTCGCGAATGCCGATCATCGTGCAAATGTTTCTTCCGACAGGGACGGGTTGACGCGATATCGACTGATGGTCCAGCGCTCGGTGGTCTGCCCGTTGGCTCCCCGGGTGATGACGTAGGGCAACAGAATCCCGTCGACCGCACGGTGGTCGAAGAAGGTCATGTCGAAGGTGACAGCCGGTGGCGGTCCACCCTGGCGCGCGCCAGCACCGTCGGCCGGACCGTCACCCGGGTTGCCGCCGCGTCGACCACCTCCGCCGCCACCGCGCCGCCCGCCGCCACGGCGTCCTCGCCCGCTCGCCGGAGCCGGCGCACCGTCCCACTGCATCATCAAGGGCATGTGTGTACTGCTGTCGATAAACAGCCGCGTGGGTTGGCCGTCGGCGAATCGGGTCTGAAGCACATCTGCCTTGCGGTCAGGTGACTCGGCGATTCCGATCCAGGCCAGCGGCCTGTCGCTCTCTAAGAGCCACATCAATAAGAGGCGACTGACGTCAGCCTCCCGCGCCTGGCGTTCGGTGTCGAGAGCCGCCCCGCGGCCGCCTCTGCCAACCGCCACCGGCCCTCCGGTCGCGCCGCCTGCCTCCACCGGCTGCCAGGCACCAGACACGCCGGCAGCGCCTCTGGCGGCGCCGCCATCACCATTTCCAGCATCCAGGTCGCCCCCTATCTCGGTGGGAGCAAACCCGTCGTCACCGAAGTTCAGGCCACCGCCGCCTCGCCCGCCGCCGCCGCCACCGCGCACATCGTCACGAACCTCGTTACCAACGAGGGCTTCGATGACCTCGATCGATGGCTGGCCCGGCGTCCCCGTTTTTTCGCTGCGGAGATACTTATCTGGCAGCTCGACGAAGACCTCGAAGTCACCCTCTGTATCGTTGTCACCCACGACCCGCCGAAAGGTTCCGGTAACCTGGAGCGTCCTAACGCCGGTCAGCCGCTGGTCCCCGCCCACGACGGATCGAGCCTCCGCCAGGAGCGCGGCCCCTCTCGGCGCGTCCTGCGCGGACGCGGGGCCGGCGGCTGGTACCAGGGTCGTGGTCGCCGTCACGATCACCGCGGCGATCACGCCCCGTCGGGCGAACGTCACACGTGCAGTCAGAACCTGGAGGAAAGTCATCTCGTATCAGCCTAATACGTCTCCGGGCATGGCGGCGTTGCAGCGGCCCGCCAGGCTATGGGGCCGGCGTACACTGGTCGGGTGGGACAGCCAATGAACGCGGCGGCCAAGCGGCTTGGCCGAGTGTGTGTCTTCTGCGGCTCGAATGCTGGCCTGAAACCGGAATATCGGGCAGCGGCCGAAGGCTTCGGGCGGGAGCTCGCCGCCCGGCGGATCGGCCTGGTGTTCGGCGGCGGGGGCACCGGGCTCATGCGATACGTGGCAGACGCCGTGATCGCCGCGGGAGGCCACGCCATCGGCGTGATTCCAGATGCCCTCCTCGCCCGAGAGGTCGGGCATCCAGGCCTGCCCGATCTACGCGTCGTGGGTTCCATGCATGAACGGAAGGCGCTGATGGCTGACCTTTCCGACGCGTTTGTCGCATTGCCGGGCGGCTTCGGCACGTTCGAGGAATTGTGCGAGGCCATTACGTGGACGCAGCTGGGCCTCCACCGGAAACCATGTGGTGTCCTCAACGTCGAAGGCTTCTACGACCCGCTTCTCGCACTCTTCGACGGGGCGGTACAGTCGGGCTTTATCAGCGAGGATAATCGCCACATCGTGTTCGCCACCGATGATCCTCGGGCACTGCTTGACCACCTGGCCTCCCCGCTACAGCCTCCGGACACCGTATGGCTTCGCTCCAGCGCGCAGACGTAGTGCCCAGGGCTGAGGACAGATCCGAAAGGGAGCGCTCGTGAGGCACCTGGAATCGCGTATTTTTAGGCCGTTAATCGGCGATCCAGGCGGGGCACGAGCCTTGCTATGTAGGATCAACGAGGAGTGTACGTCCCATGGAATTGAGTAAGGCGACAATCGGCATACTCGCGACGTTGTGCATCAGCGCAGGTGCCGGAGCTGCCTACCTGGCGACCCGCAGCGACCCGCCAGTTCCTGCCAGCCCCAGCGCAGAAGCAACCGCGGAGACATCTGCGGAAACGGCCACTGCGGAGACAGCCGCCACGAAGACAGCCGCTACGAAGACAGCCACAGTCACTCCGTCTTCTTCCGCGTCTGCGGTGGCGGTACAGGAGCCAGCCACAGAGCAGATCTCGGTGACCGATGGCGCCGCGCTGCTTATTAGCCGCCCAGCTCTCAGGTCAGAAGCCTCCTCGCCGCCGGAGCCTCCCGTCGCGACGCGGCGCGCCGTGTTGCCCGAACGCGAGACTGAACCTGTCGTCGAGACCGCCTTGGCCTCCCCCGCACTGACTCCCGAGCTCGACGCGCTGCCAACCCCTGAAGTGCCCCTGGGCACGCAGAGCCTCGTGCCGCCGGTGGTCACGCCGGTGCGACCGCTAGCGCCAGAGCCGGTCAGAGCCATTGAACCGCCGTCCCCGGAGTTTGAGGAATTCGTGGTATCGACAGATTCGGTCGTCGGTCTGCAGGTAGAGACCCTTACCACGAGCGACAACGCGCAGGTCGAGGACGAGGTTGTCGCGCATGTCACACGGGACGTGCGCGTACGGGACCGGGTTGTGATTCCCGCGGGGTCAGTGGCGAGGGGTGAAGTCACTCTCGTCGAGCGTGGCGGCCGGTTGCGGGACCGCGCGCGGCTCGGCGTACGCTTTACGTTGGTTGTGCTTACCGATGGCACACGTATCCCGATCGATACCGACATGATCTATCGCGAAGGCGACGCACGGGGGGTACAAAGTGCCTCCCGTATCAGCGGTGGTGCGATTGGGGGGGCGATCCTCGGCGGCATTTTTGGCGGCAAGAGGGGCGCGGCCATTGGTGGGTCGGTTGGCGCCGGCGCCGGTACCGCAGCCGCGCTGGCCGGGGCGCGCGACCCGGCGGTGCTGCGCAGAGGCGCCGCGGTCACCGTCAGGGTCACCGCTCCCACTACCGTGATACTCCCAAGAGAGTAGGTCCCTCGGGACAGACGGGATCAGCACGCGTCAGCCCGTGGATGCATCCTCGCCGCCTGCGTTGCTCCTGCTTCAAATACAGGCGCTATGCCCAGGCGGCTCGCACAGTCCGCGAGGGCGGATTTCGCAGGCGTGCCACGACCGAGCAGAATCCGCACCGAGGCGCCTCAGTCGTCTCGGTGCGACACCGGACTATCACCCAGGGCTGCTAGCCTCCAGATTTCCTTCCAGCGTCCTCCCTTCAGCTCGAGCGCCACACATCCATGCGCAGGAAAATCGGTCGTCGCGCTGTCTGACAAGTCGGCACACAACACCCGCAGCAGTCGCCCCAGGTGCGGCATGTGCCCCACAAGCAGGAGCGATTGGTCGTTCTTGTCGAGTTGGCCCTGAATGACACTGGGTCGGTCTGTGGGCTGCAGGCCCCGTACCACGGACAAGCCTGCCCGGGCGTTGCACGCGCGCCAGAAGATCTCGGCTGTCTGCCGTGCCCGAAATTTTCCGCTGTGCCAGATGACGTCAGGCCTGATGCCTCGGCTCGCAGCCCCGACGGCCATGTGCTGGGACGCAATCCGACCTGACTCGGACAGGGGCTGCATCGGCTCGACCTCGCGCCCGAGCGCATGGCCGTGGTGAACCAGCACGATCGTGCGCGACTGGCCGTTCTGCGGCTCGTCCTGCGAATCGGGCGGTGATTTGAGATCCAAAATACCGTTGATCTATACTTGTTCGTTTAGGGGCCGTGGCGAATTCACTGACTTGGTGGGCCACGCCGAGGGCACGAACCGCGCCTGCACCCCCAATACTATCTATAAGTCGCGAGCCATGCCCGCGACACTGTCCGCGGGCTTTCTCTTGCCCGACCGAAGGAGCACTATGTCTCGCTACATCTTTTCGTCCGAGTCGGTTTCCGAAGGCCATCCTGACAAGGTGTCCGATTACATTTCCGATTCAGTACTCGACGCCTGTTTCGAGCAGGACAAATATAGTCGGGTCGCGTGCGAAACCTTGTGCAAGAGCGACACGGTTGTCCTGGCGGGTGAAATTACGACGAACGCCAAGCTTGACTACGACCAAATCGTCCGCCAAGCGGTGAAGGACATCGGCTACACCGACGTCGCCGAACCCTTCTGTGACACGACGCTCAAGGTCATGTCGCTCATCACGCGGCAATCCAACGAAATCGACCAGGGCGTCACCCTGAAGACGAGCCAGAGCGGCGACCAGGGCGCGGGCGACCAGGGAATCATGTTCGGCTATGCAACGGATGAATCGCCGGAACTGATGCCGTTGCCGCTTCTTCTCGCCCACAAGCTCACCAAGGGAGTGAGCGAGGACCGGAAGGCCAACACGGTGGCGTGGCTGAGGCCGGACAATAAGTCGCAGGTATCGGTCCTCTACGAGGACAACACGCCGAAGGAAGTGACCGCCGTGGTGGTGTCGACCCAGCACTCACCAGAGGCGGATCAGAAGAAGATTACGGAATACGTCCGAGAGGAGCTTGGACCGAGGGTCCTCGGCGCCTGGTGGAGAAACGATATTCCGTTGCACGTGAATCCCACCGGCAGCTTCACACACGGCGGGCCGTCGGCCGACGCCGGCGTGACCGGCCGCAAGATTATCGTCGACACGTACGGTGGTTCGGGACGCCACGGCGGAGGCGCATTTAGCGGCAAGGATCCGTCGAAAGTGGACCGAAGCAGCGCCTATTTCTGCCGCTACGTGGCCAAGCAGGTTGTGGCCGCCGGTCTCGCCAAGAAGGTGGAAATTCAGGTCGGGTACGCGATCGGCTTGGCCAAGCCCATATCGGTGAAAGTTGACACGTTCGGGACGGGTGACGAGGCCGCCGCGGAGAAGTTCGTGATGGATACGTTCGACTTCCGCCCACGGATGATCATCGAACGCTTCGACCTGCTGCGACCCATCTATCGCAGCACAACCAACTACGGTCACTTCGGGAGACCCGGTCTGCCCTGGGAGGCCGTCGAAAAAGCCGCGGCAGTCGCCCGCTAGAACAGTTCGTACCAGCGGCGAGGGCGGGCGCTGACGGCGCCTTGCACCTCGCCGATCTGGGCGGCGACCAGCTGCGCGCTTTCCTCCGCGATACCTTCCGCCATCAGAAGCGACAGCACGTCGTTCTGCACCGTTTCCATCTGTTGTTCGCTCAGCTCGCGCGCCACCACTGATAGCCAGAGGCTGTGCGCCAGTCGTTGCGCTGCCTGCTCCGCAAGGTCGACACCAGCCAGCACAGTGGCGGTTCGCCCGGACAATTCGTCGACAGCGGGCTCGGTGGTCGGCGCGTCGGTGTACTTCCGCAAATCGTCAGCCAGATCCCGAGGTGCCTGAGGGTCCCGCGCCATCGCGATGTTCTGCAGGTCGCGCGCCACATCGCCGAGCTCTTCCTGGACGTCCGCTGACGGCGTCGGCATCGGACCGTCAGCCTGGCGGCAGGCGCCGAGTGACAGCCCCATGATCACAATCAGCAGAATGTGCGCGCATAGTCTCATGGGAGTCAGGGTGTCTTAGGGTCTGCGCCGCTGTCAAGGCGGTGCCGCAACCTGCTCCTCTCAGTTTCTCGGCAGCGCGCGGATCGTCGTGGCTTTCACGATCGCCCAGGCACGGTCCCCTGGTTTCAACGCGAGACGCTGCCAGGCACCGCGAGTGACGAGCGCGGCCAGACGAAAGCCGCAGTCCAGCACGACCCGCACAAACGGCCCCTCCGGGGTTTCGGATCGAACCACCGCGCGCCACTGATTCACGGCGCTCAGATCAGCCGTGTCGCTCAGGGCAATCGTCACGTCTTCCGCCCGGACGCACAACGCGGCCTCGTGGCCCACGTCAGCCGGAGCCGCCACGCGGACCTCCTGCCCCCCGACCGTGACACGCGCCAGACCGTTGTCAACAGCCACAATCTGGCCAAGAAGAATCGTGTCGACACCAACAAGCCTGGCGGCGGCAGGTGAGGCTGGCGCATCGAACACGTCCTGAGTCGTGCCACTCTGAATGATCCGCCCATCGTCCAGGAGCACCGTCCGGTCCGCAAGCGCGAGCGCGTCGGCACGGTCGTGGCTCACGATGTAGGCTGGAATCCCCAGCGCGCGAATCAGCGTCCCGAGGTCTTCTCGCATCTCGTCGCCGGTCGAGCGGTCAAGCGCGGAGAGCGGCTCGTCCAGGAGGAGCAGCCTGGGCCTCCGGAAGACTGCGCGTGCCAGCGCAACGCGCTGCTGCTGCCCGCCGGAGAGCTGACGCGGTAGGCGACCCTCAAGGCCCTGGAGCCGGAAAACATCGATCAGCTCGCCCACGCGACGTGCGGCTTCCGCACGAGCCAGTCCACGTGCCCCGAACGCGACGTTTCGCTCGACGGTCAGGTGAGGAAAAAGCGCGTAGTCCTGAAAGAGAACGCCGAGGTCGCGGCGGTCCGGTGTGAGGTTCACACCGTGCGCGGCGTCAAACCAGACGTGGTCACCGAAGCGCACATGACCCTTCTGTGGCCGCTCGAGACCGGCCAGGCACCGAAGCACGGTCGACTTGCCCGATCCTGAGGGCCCAAGAAAAACAGTGACACGGGGCCCGTCTATCGGGTCCTGCCATTGGCACTCGATACCGGGACCGTTCCGATAGTGGAACCCGATATTCACGTCGAGTAGCGTCATAGCGGAACGACGCGGCGCTGCAATGAGTAGGTGAGGGCGAGCACGCTGACAGCGAAGACTAGTAGCAGGGCCGACGCCTGATTCGCCCCCGCGTAGTCGAGCGCCTGGACATCGTCATAGATGGCCAATGCGATGGTCCGTGTGACGCCTGGAATGTTGCCGCCCACCATCAGGACCACTCCGAATTCGCCGACCGTATGCGCGAATGCCAGAACGAGTCCCGTGAGCACCGAAGGCCACGACAGCGGTACAACAACGGTGGCGAACGTGCGCGGCCCGGATGCGCCAAGGCAGCGGGCGGCTTCAATCAGCCGCCTATCGACGGCCGCGAAACCAGACGCGAACGGGCGAACCGCGAACGGCAAGTTGTACAACACCGACGCCAACAGCACACCAGCGAAGGAAAACGGTATCGTGCCGCCGAACACGAAGCCGTAGAGCCGTCCGACAATCGTGTCAGGCCCCGTCGACACCAGAAAGTAGAACCCGAGCACCGTGGGCGGCAGCAGCAGCGGCACGGCCACAGCCGCGTCCACGATGGGTCGCCATGAGCGCGGCGTCGTCGCGAGCCAGTACGCGAGCGGGAGCCCGACGACCGCCAGGATCAGCGTCGTGAGCGCTGCGAGCTTTAGCGTGAGTCCGACCGCGGCCCAGTCCATCGCGCCTACCTCGCCGCGAGCCCGAATCCATGCGATGCCAGCAGTCGCCGTCCCTCGACGCTCAGCAGATAGTCACGAAGGCCGGCTGCGCCTGCGCGCGACACCGCCCAGGGGAGGATCAAGCCGCCCTGTGTCAGTGGTGGATAGGCCTTCTCCGGAACCTCCCAAAATCGACCGGCCGCGCGCATGGCTGGTGCCAGCGCGAGTGATTTTGCAATGATGCTGGCGTCGGCCGCGCCACTCTGCACAAACTGGGCGGCCTGCGCGACATTCTCCCCGAGCGCCAGCTTCCGGGCGACGCGGTCCCACAGACCCGCGCCGCGTAGCGCCGCCTCGGCCGCCTGCCCGTACGGCGCGTGGCGCGGATTGGCGATCGCAATTCGGAGTGCCCCCGCAAGCGCACCGATCCCGTTGCGTTCGACGGGCAGTATCGAGCGGTGTGGTACCCACACAACGAGCTGGCCGACGGCGTAGGTGAAGAGATCGCCGTCGGCACCAATTCCGCGGGAGACGAGGTCTCGCGGATAGCCGATATCGGCTGAAAGATACACGTCATAGGGCGCACGCTGGCGCAGTTGCGCGTGCAT
>Ga0115002_10003347_pt1 | contig 20087 bp, 21 predicted proteins | sample ArcticOcean_MG_C_8_FD_89576 | JGI IMG/M metagenome (GOLD analysis project Ga0115002, IMG submission 89576) | Marine microbial communities from western Arctic Ocean - ArcticOcean_MG_CB11_86 | ecosystem: Environmental > Aquatic > Marine > Oceanic | place: Arctic Ocean: Canada Basin | collected... | reverse complement strand
GGTCGCCACGGGTCGCCACGGGCACACCGCTCCCCGCTGCTGCTTACCCCTGATCCTTCTGCTTCGCCGTCGCGCGGATGAGCGCAAGATCGCGGCCTGCGCCCTGACGCTGAATCACAAGCAACAGCTCCCCCTGCCCTACCTGGATCTCAACGGGTGAGGCGGTGACTTCATTGCTGATCCCATCCCGCTGACCCGGTGTCAGCGCCTCATCCGTCAGGGGCCAGCGTAGACCCTTGGTGGTGATCCCCGTCGCGTCGCCTGACAGCGGGCACAACGACAAGGTGAGTCCCACAGGAGCTGCAAAACAGATCGACTCGGGGATCCGTCGAATGAGGCAGTCATCGTCGAGAATGCACAGATCCAACTGCGCGGCGAAGGCACTCAGCAAGGTGAGATTCCACAAGGTGTGATCCGTGCGGCCACCCGTGACGCCAAGCAGGACGGCACGCTTGATGCCGACCGCTTCAGCATAACGCAGCACCTTCTGCAGATCCGTCCCGGTATCGTCGGCATCGACGCGCACCCACTTCGATGTCGGCCATGTCTGCCGCAGCGACTCGTCCACCGAATCGAGATCGCCCACGACGACCGCGGGACAGTGTCCGAGTCGATGCAGCGTATTGGCCCCACCGTCCGCACACAGCAACAGGGGTTTGTCGACGAGCAGGCCTGCCAACAACTGTGACGAGGGCGCCGGACCATTGCCGACGATGACCGCGTGCTCAGTCACCTGATCCACCGACCTGGGCTCGCAAGGTGACGCCGATCTGCCGCGGATCACCATGTGTCACATACAGCTTCTCGTCGTAGGCCGGTGGCTCCAGCACGAAAGCGAACCCCCGTGTTGTATAGCGTTCGTCGAGCAGATTGCGTCCCCAGACACTCACCGACCACGCGGACGTCTGGTAGCCGACACTTCCATGCAGTAGATGCTGCGCGTCCGCTTCATTGTTGTGGCTGTCTGAATAGTAGAAACCATCCGTCGCACTCAGAGTCAACCTCGCAAGCAGTCCGGTTCGGTGCTCATAGTCCAGGCCGATGCGCGTCGTATAGGAGGGCGCATGAGCAGCCTCGCGATCTCCTAGGGTGAGCCTCTCCCCCTGAGCGTTGTCGAAGCTGTACGAATCGGTATGCGTCACGAGCCAGCCCGCCGTTGTGCGCAGAGTCAAGCCCCTTGCCACACGATAATTCGCCTCCAACTCGGCCCCAGCATTCCAGCCGGCTCCCGCATTGGCGGTGAGCAAAACGAAACTATTTGGATCTCCTGGGTCTTGTTGGCTCGACAGCTCAACCTGTTGATCGTGTCGGCGGGCGTGAAAGAGCGTGAGCGATGCCGCACCTCGTTCGGCAGAAGCATGCACACCTGTCTCCGCATTCCACAGCGTCTCCGCTCTGTAGGGCCGATTGCGCGCCGCCAGCTTCGGATGCTGATTGACGCCTCCGGGACGATATCCCCGTGACAGAGCGACGAAAAAGTGCCCCCTCCGCGTGGCCTGATTAAGTGCTACGCGCCCACCGCCGAGCCAACCCTCGGTAGAAAATCGGACACGTTCGGGCGCTGCATCCGTCGCCCCATCATAGTCGGTGCCGTGGCGATCAGCGCGCAGATTGACCAGCAAACGAAGACCCGGCGCCACAGACCGCTGCCATTGCGAATAGACGGCAAAGTTGCCCACGTCGAATTCGCTGTCGAGAACACCTGCATCGCCACCGAACAGATATCCTGTCGCCGCATCCTCTTCACGCAGACGCTTCGCATAGACACCGACGACACCTTCGCCACCCAGACGCGGCACCCGGTCCGACAGCAGACGCATCTCCTGCGTCAGGGTCTGACGCTGGCGCAGGGTTCGGTCGAAAAAATCGTAGGCATAGCCCTCGACCGCCGGATCGAACCCATAGGGAGCGGCGGCCCAGAACTCGTCGCTGCCCCAGTCGCCATCGTAGGAGTACTCAACATCTGTCGTAGAGGCAGCCGTGATCGACACGAACTGCATCGTCGACGACAAGGGCCCGTGCCATCTCGCAGAGATGGCACTCGTCTCCTGTTCGTCACGCCCCGGCTTGTCGCTGTAGGTCCGGAAGTCGGAATTGTTGTCAGGGGCCCACGCGTCGTAGCCATTGTTGGCACGGCTGTGGAAGACGGTCGTCGCCAGCTCGCGCCCCTTGCCGGCATCGAAGTGGAACTTGGCACGCAACGTCTGCTCCTCACGACCGTTGCTGTCATCAGTTCCTAGATAAACATTGTCGCGGAAGCCATTGGTTTGCTGGCCACCATAGGACAACCGTGCACTCAGCCTGGGTGTCAGCGGCAGGTCGGCGGCCACACCCAGTTCGACAAGCCCATCCCCGCCGACGCTCGCCTGTATCTGAGGTCTCAGCTCGCGTCCAGGCGCGGAAGATCGCATGGAAATGAGCCCCGCCATGGCATCCGGTCCGAACACCGTCGACTGTGGGCCGCGATGGATTTCCACCTGATCCATATCAAAGAGCATCGCTGTTGAACCCAGACCTGAAAGTTCGACATCATCGACAACGAAGCCCACAGCGAAACTCGGTGGACCTGCACCTGCATACTGGCTGCGTTCGCCAATCCCCCGAATCTGGAAGTAGCGAGGTCGTGATGTACCGGCCGCCCAGTGCACATTCGCTAGGCCATCAGTCAGATCCTGCAGATGCCGATGATTCTGCAGCTGGTCTGCCTCCACAACGTGCACACTCGACGTGATGTCGCTGAGTCGCTGGCGGGTCAAACCGGCCTGCACGATGACCTCTCGAGCCTGGAGAGTCCGTGCCCGCAGAACAATTTCCGCAGACCTCGGCCACAGCACGCGGGCCTCGTAGAAGCCAACGTGGCTAATCGACAGACTGTCTCCCTCGCTGGAAGGCAGCTGAAAGGCACCGGTGTCATCGGTGAGGGTAGAGGCTTGGGCTGAGCGCACGAGAACACCCTCGATACCGGCACCTGAGTGACCATCCACGACACGTCCGGTGTGTTGCTGGGCGGCGAGGTTACCAATGAGGCAGAACATGAGACAGATGACGAGAGCGTAAGGCCGCATGGCGTTCCATCGGTGATCGGGTACGAAAAAGGCCGCATGCCCTTCAGGGTTGCGGCCGCATGGATCGACACCTTATGCCAATCACCGAGGCGTCCGTGTTCCCTACGCTGGCATCAACCAGGTCAGGTTCGAAGGGTGTGGTCTCAGGCCCAATGGCGGGCCACCCCCAACGGAGTCCGACAGCGAACCTACCCGGATCACAGTCACCCGTCAACCGGATCACCGTCCTGCCCGGTTTGTCGGTAACCCGGCCCATGTCTACCCTTAGCTGGTCTATTGACGAAAGGCAACTCGTTGGCCAAAGCGCCGAACATCATCGTCTTTCTCACCGACGATCAGGGATATGGCGATCTATCGTGCATGGGGTGCCCGGATTTCCATACACCTCATCTCGATCGAATGGCGCGCGACGGTGTACGCTTCACAGATTGGTATTCCAACAGTCCCGTGTGTAGCCCCTCACGAGCGGCTTTGCTAACGGGCCGCTATCCTGGCAACGCCGGTGTACGTTCCATTCTCGCAGGCCACCGCACGGCAACGGGCCTGCCCACGCAGGTACCGACCCTGGCGACTGCATTGCGCCAGCAGGGCTATGCGACCTACATGTCTGGCAAGTGGCACTTGGGTCTGTCTTCCGGTTCAAGACCGCAGGATCACGGCTTCGATCATTGGTTTGGGTTTCTCGCCGGTTGCATCGACTACTATTCCCACATCTTCTACTGGGGAATGAACCATCAGGGACCCGGCCTGAATCCAACCCACGATCTGTGGGAAGATGACGTAGAAATCTGGGACGACGGCCGCTATTTCACACAGATGATCACCGAACGTGCGATTGCCTACATGCGCGACGCGGTGGCCAAGGGGCAACCCTTCTTCCTCTACGTGCCGTATAATGCACCTCACTACCCGATGCATGCACCCGCCGAGTACGTGGAGAGATTTGCTGAGCTTCCCTGGGATCGCCGCATCATGGCAGCCATGATCAGTGCCGTCGATGACAGTGTCGGTGCGATTCTTGCCGAGGCGGAGCGTCTCGGACAACGAGAGGATACACTCAGCTTCTTTACGTCTGACAACGGGCCTTCTCGTGAAACACGCAATTGGCTCGACGGCACACAGGACCCCTACTACGGAGGGAGTGCAGGCTCTCTCAAAGGGCACAAATTCAGTCTCTATGAAGGTGGGATCCGCATGCCGGCCCTGTGTCAATGGCCCGGCGGCATAGAGGCAGGACAGGTTCTCGATCTGCCCTGCGCCTCGATGGATATCTTTCCCACTGCCATGCGTGCTGCCGGAGCAGATTTGGCGTCCTATGAAGTGGACGGACAGTCACTGCTTCCTTATCTCACGCAGGGCGATGTTTTGCCACAACGAGATTTGATGTGGGAAATGGGCAAGCAAACGGCGATCCGTCGCGACGATTGGAAGCTTGTGCTCGGTGGGCAGTTGGTAGAAGGAGCCCCGCCTGAGGACGATATTCATCTCGCCCACCTCGGTAACGACATGGGCGAAACGGTCAATCTCAGACACGAAGACCCTCGACGTACCCAGGATCTGAAGGAAGCAGCTGAATCGTGGCGTGCAGGAATCGAAGAGCGTTGGGAACAGGAATTCTTACATGAGGACCGTAGCACGTCCTCGCGGCCGCGTCCTGTGACGCACGCCTAAGGGCCGCTCATGTCCTGGCGTGGACCCGCCTTCTCGGTGATCCTCATTGGCTTCGTGTATTGGGGTGTGCGCCCGCTGTTTGTGGCCGCCCTCACCCTCGAGTTGTATCTGGTGGGCTTGATCGTGTGCAGTTTTCTAACGGGCGTCGCCACCGCCTGGTGGCAGGCGAGCAATGCTGATTACGCTTGCGAAAATTGCGCCCACATCTTCGATGTATCTGTTCCGCGACATCTCATTGGTCAGAACTGGTTCGGTCGCGTTCGCACGCAGTGCCCTTCCTGCGAGCAGATCATCTTATGCACACCCTCTCCGAGAGAATCACCCACCAGCGATAAGGCCGCCGGCACATGAGCCGGCTGCAAGCTCTTCACATTGGCATCGTCGGTGCCTGTGGTCGTGGTCGAACCTTCGCCACGGCCCTCGCTCAACGACCTGGACAGGTCTGCGTGCAGGCCGTCTGCGATATGGACGCCGCCGCCTTGCCTGCGGCACGAGATCGGTTTGATGCGGCCTCATGCTTCGAAGACTACGAGGAGATGCTTTCGCAGGGGCAACTCGATATCGTCGTCATCGCTACGCCCATGCATTTGCACGCGCAGCAGTCGATCCAAGCATTGAATGCAGGTCTACACGTTCTGTGCGAAGTCACGCCGGCGGTCAACGTCGAAGAGTGCCGCCAGGTCGTGAGCGCTGCTCGCCAATCCACCGCCCATTACATGTTGGCAGAAAACTGCAACTATACGCGACAGTGCCTGCTCGTGGAAGAACTCGTGCGGCAGGGGTTGTTCGGATCGATATACTACGCCGAGGCCGAATACCTGCACGAGGTTCGTGATCTCAACGAACGAACGAAGTGGCGCCGCCGATGGCAGACGGGTATCGACGGGATCACGTATGGCACCCACGCTCTGGGCCCCGTTCTGTGTTGGATGCCTGGCGAACGAGTCAATCGGGTTTGCTGTGCTGGCAGTGGCCATCACTACCGGGATCCTCGCGGTGACCACTACCACCAGGACACGCATGTCATGCTTGCCCAGACCGAGGGCGGCGGCCTGATCAAGATCCGTCTCGATATGGTGTCGACGCGCCCCTCCGTGACCACGACCTATCAATTGCAGGGAACGACGGGATGTTACGAATCGGCCCGCCGTGCTGATGAGCAAGACCGGATCTGGCTTACCGCGCTGCATGATGAGCCGCAGTCGTGGGGCGCCCTGGCCGATCTCGAAGAACAGTATTTGCCGACTCGATGGCGCGACCAGTTGGCCGCAATGGATGGCCAGGGCGCACAAGACCACAGTGGCAGCGACGCCCTCATGAGTCTGGCCTTCATCGATGCCCTGCTTACGGGTCAGTCCCCACCGGTCGACATCGATCGGGCCATGGATATGAGTTTGCCTGGGCTCGTAAGCCAGGAGTCGATGAGTGCGCAGGGCGCCTGGCTCGACGTACCTGACTCACGTCAGTGGGGGACTGACTCACGTCAGTGAGGACATCCGAGACATGAGCACGCCCTCGCCACAGCTAGTGATGCGGCGCCCTCATCTGCGCCGTCTTCCAGAATCCTGTCTGCTGACAGGTTACACGATCCGTGACTTCCGCGCCGGGGACGAACAGGGTTGGGCCCAGTTGCTCGCCGCTGCTTTTGAGCGCGAGTTGTCACGTTTTGATTTCCGTCAGATGCTCGCTCGGGACCCGGCCTTTCATCCCCATCGGGTGAAGTTTGTGATCGCTCCTGACGGCTCGCTCGCGGCCAGTGCCTGCGCCTGGGTGAGTACGCGCTTTGGCATGGACAATTCCACGCTGCATTGGGTTGGTACCGCACCGGCTCACAAGGGAAAACGACTCGGGTACGAGGTATCGCTCGCGGCCTTGAAGCAAGCCTTCAGTGAAGGCCGCGCCGCAGCGTATCTGCTGACCGACGATGAACGCATCGCAGCGATCAAAACCTATCTGCGACTCGGCTTCGTCCCTGTCCTGACGGACCCATCGCACGCCTGCCGCTGGCGCACCGCGCTGGAAGGCATCGGTGACGAACACCACCTCGCCTTGCTGGAAGGCCTGGTAGAGATATTTCGCTAGTTTCAGTTGCCGTCTGGCCGCGGCAGAATGACCACACCGACGGAATCTGCCGAGGCTGAACCAAACAGACCGATCGCCCCCTCAAGGCGGAAAATGGGTCGCTCGAAGGAGTCACCTGCGAGACCGCCAAAGCCACCACCATCATCGGTGAGATTGGTACGAATGAAGTCATACCAGTTTTCATCGACGGCGAACAAACGCAGGACGTGCCGCCCTTCGAAGGCAACGGCGAACCAGGGAAAACGCGCCCGACCTTCATCGAATTGCAGGGGTGGCGAAGCTCCCTCGCGATCAAACTCCTCGTAGTCCTCTTCGTCGAGAAAGTCTGCGTCGATGACGAAATCAGAGTCACGATCCAGACCGGATAACGACAGCTGATAGGCGAGCGAACCTCCCACGGGCTCTGCCAGTTGCATCTCGACCAAACCATCGCGGTAGATCAGCTGATTCTCCGGTGCCGTGAATGAGCGCTGGGCCCCCATCGAGAATGGTACCAGTTCAGCGACCACGGCGAGGGTCTCTTCATCTAGCAGGACCGTCCGCGCCAGTTTCATGCGATCCGGCGTCGTCGTGAAGCCCGTCGCAATCTGTCCGGCGACGCGCACCTCGAGGTGATACGTCGTGTTTGGCTCAACCACCGGTGTCGGCGTCGGCGGCAGATACTGGCCAACAGAGTCACCCGCCGCCAGATACTCCCACTGTCGGGCGTCATACGTGACGATCACAACTGCATCTGCCACACCCAGTGAGGTCGGATCGTAGAGGTCTCTTGGATTCGCCGTGCGCCGCACGAAGATGTGTGGCAGAGGCTGATCGACGATGAGCGTCCCATCGATCACCAGCACGTCCTCTTCGATCGATCCGAAGAGATCCCCCGGCTCGCGATCGGTGCTGCAGCCGACGCCCAGAATCACCGTGAAGATGGTTGTAAGCAGTCGTCTCAAAAGGAAAACTCCAGACCAAAAGATGGAATCACGGGTAATTGCTTGACCACTTTCGGCTCGGTTTCGGGATTGTCCGTGTCGTACTGAACGAACCATTCGTTTCGGCGACTGTAGACATTGAAGATCTGCAGATAGACCTCAGCGTCTCCTCCGAAGAAACCGATCTGCCGGCGAGCACTCAGATCTAGTCGATGATACGGCAGCAGACGAGCACTATTTCGACGAGCTGCCAGAACGAGATCTTCCTCCACTGCCGTCGCCGGATTGCGCAGTGTATAGCGGGCAGCAGCGGGCGTGAAGGCTTGACCCGTGGCATACACAAGACTGCTGCCGAGACGCCACGTACTAAGCCGATACGACATGACGAGGGAGGCATCGTGACGCCTGTCATACTTCGGTGAAAAGGACCGGCCGCCGTCCACTTCGTCGAAGGTGCGGCGCGTGCGTCCCAGCGTATATCCCAGCCATCCACGCAAACGACCGGTCCGCTTCTCGAAAAAGAACTCAGCCCCTGTCGCATAGCCCGTGCCGTCGGACTTGAAGATATCTTCGGAGCGTGTGCTGTTGTTATCTGCTGTCGTGTTGTTGTCGATGACGACGAGTCCATCCAGATCCGTGTAGTACAGTTCGGCCGTCAGCTTGTACTTGCGTGTCGGCTCCCATTCAACGCCTGCCACGGTTTGCCATGACGACGCGGGGCCCACGGTCTCATCGAGGGGCACCCAGAAATCGCCGCCGCTGAAACCCTCCGTTGTCACCAATTGCAGATACTGGCGATACAGTCCGCCACCGAACTTTATGCGCCAGTCATCGGCCACAGGCTGACTGATCGATACTCGCGGCATGATGGCGATCTCGTCCGCTTGTGAGAAGCGACTCGCCCTTACGCCCAGACGCACGTGGGTCCCCATCGACAGTTGCGCGTCATCCTGCAGATAGAACTCCAACAGGGTCGGCGATTGATTCAGGTCGAGACCGTCTTCTGAGTTGAAGCTCGAAATGAATTTGAAATTGTATTTCGTCGCCCGCAGACCACCTGTCAGCGTATTGTCAGAGCGCAGGAAATATTCGAGATCGGCATTGAGCGTCAGGTCTTCGATCTGATTTTGAAACAGAACCGGTGTATCGAAGAAACTGAGATCGGTTGTGCTCTCGTATTCAGAGGACGACAGGGTCAACTCGCCGAACAGAGCGGGATCAAAAAGATGCGTCCAACGCACCATGGCGGCGCGATTGCCCCAGCGAATATTGAAAAAGGTCTCCGCTTCGTTGAGATCAAAATCCAGATCGTCACGCCCGAAGTAGGCACTTACGAGCAGATTGTCGCCGCCATTGCCGAGAGGCTGTGTGATCTTGGTATTCAGATCGTAAAAGAAGTAATTCGGCACGTCCGTTCCACTGGAGCGAATCGCCGCCAGTAGAGGGTCCAGATACGTACGTCGCCCTGACATCATCCACGAGCCCTCGCCAAGGGGCCCTTCCACCAGCAGCCGAGTCGACACAAGACTGACACCACCACTCAGGGACGTCTTTTCTCGGTTGCCATCACGATTGGAAACATCGAGCACGGCGCCAAGATTGCCTCCATAATTCGCTGGATAGGCTCCCTTGTAGAGCTGTACGTCGCGCACGGCCTCGGGATTGAAGGTCGAGAAGAAACCAAAAGCGTGAGAGGGGTTGTAGAGAGGGATGTCGTCGAGCAGGATCAGCGTCTGGTCAGGGCCCCCACCGCGAACGTAGAGACCACTGCTGATATCGGACGCAGCCTGAATTCCCGGAAGCAGCTGCAGCGAACGCAGCAGATCCGCTTCACCTGTGGCTGGCAACTGTTGCAGTCGTTGTGGTGCAATGGTGAGGAAGCTGGTTTGGATGAGGCGCTCGAGTTCGGCCTCCGCGTCACGATCGGCGGTGATCACCGTCTCTTCCCCCATGATCGCTTCACTACGTAGGCGAATCTCGAGAAGTACGTCATCGGTGACATCGATGCTGTCGCGATAACTCTGATAGCCTATGTGGGAGACGACGAGCAGGTGCCGTCCTGCGGGCACATTGCGAATGGCAAAGTATCCCCGGTCGTTGGCCAGACCGCCAAGCTGAAGTCCGGGTAGGGCGACCACACTCAGACCGACTTCTTCGCCATCGGACGCATTGCGAATGTAGCCCGCCAGCGTCGTCGCCTCAGCAGCAGCGGCGAGACCGATGGCAAGAAAAATGAGACGGAGTCCGATCATTTGGAGATGATATCCGTGTCTTTGAAATTCCAGGGACACATCAATTTGCCAGATCACGCGAAAGTGTCAAATGACGTAGATTGGTGCGAGACCTCTCTCACATTTGTCAGGATCGATGAGCGCCATGTCCGTCGGCGATTTTCTCGCGCTTTGCGGCGAGATCCTTCTACTTTTCATCACCGTCCTTACCTGCGTCGACCTGGCGCGAGTGCGCGATCGAGCTCGCCTCGACATTGCCCTCGTCTTCATCGCCCTCGCCATAGATGTGGTTCCCCGACTCTTGCCACGCCTCGGGATAGAACCGGGACTGCTGACCTTGGACCAACCTCTGGCGAGTGTGGTGCATCCGTATCTGCTACTTCGATTGGTCGATCACTTCCGGCCCATTCGTGGCCTGGTCTCGTGGGGGGCCATGGCCCTCGTGTTGGCTGCGTGGGGATTCCACTTGTTCGCACCTGAGCCCATCGTCTTCTCTTGGGGCTGGACTGTGGCAGCCATCTTCACGCTGTTGACCCTCTATGCGGCGGGTGCCGTCGCGTCTGCCGCCGAGCGCGGTCAGAGTGTCATTCAGCGCAGGATGAAACTGATCGCTGGCGGTGCCTTCGTGTTTGCCGTCATCCTCGCCGCTCAGGTTGTGGCGGCACTGATCGTCGACGTCGCTCCACTGGCGCAGGATATCACACGTGTCGGTCCCTTGGCCATGGCTGCATTGTATTATCTGGGCTTCACGCCACCTGTGTGGTTGTCCCGCGCCTGGCAGCATGCGGAACTGTCCGATTTCATTCGCTCCTCTGCCGGCAGCCCGGGTGAGTCGTCTCGCACCGCCCTGGCACGCCTGTGCAGTTCGTCTCGGCATGCCGTGGGTGGTCTATCAGCCGCCGTGTGTCGGTGGGAAGACGATCGCCAACGACTCGTGCTCGACGCCTTCGGTGAGCGAGCCCTCGTCGGTGGCCCGATCGCCTCTGACAGTCTTGTTTCCGAACACTGGCGTTTTCGTCGACCCTTCGTTGAAGATCGTGCCAGCGAAGTTCGCGAAGCATGTCGACGACTGGCGCCGGGGCTCGATTGTGAGGCGCTGATCGGTGTGCCTTTGGTGACCACGAGCCGCGTCTGGGGACTCTTGCTCATCTTCGTGAGACGGTCACCGTTGATGCCGGACGAAGAGTTGCGACTGCTGTCGCTGTTTGCCGAGCAGAGCGCCCTGGCCCTGGACTACGCGGCACTGATCGAACAATTGCGTGGTGTCGAAGAAGAAGTAGAGGAAGAGGGATTCGACGCGTAACGCGGCGTGAATCAGAGGCGCAACCATGCGGCCCGTGCGATGCGTACTGACCGTAGCTGCGCGAATGCTCGGTGGCGGCGCCGGTGGATCCTCTTCGCCGTTGCCCTTTGCTGCGCCTGCACCACACTCGACAAAGATGACTGGCCAGCAGTAAAGGGGGGAATCCAGCAGCGATACCCTGAGGTCCGGCAAATTTCACCGGCAGAACTGGACAGCTGGCTGAGTCGTTCAGATACCATCCAGCCCATCCTGCTGGATGTGCGCACGATCGATGAATACACCATTTCCCATCTGCCCGGCGCCGATCTGACGAGACATGCACAGGACGCGCGTGATCGCCTGCAGGACGTTCGTGTCGATACGCCCGTCGTCCTCTATTGTTCGATTGGATATCGCTCGACAGGCCTGGCAGCATTGCTGCGTCACCAGGGTTTCACCGCTGTGGCAAATCTCGAGGGTTCCATCTTTGCCTGGGCAAATGAGAATCGTCCTCTCGTCGATTCAGAGGGGAATTCGACAACACTCGTTCATCCCTACGATCGACCCTGGTCAGGTCTGCTGGATCAGGCGCACCGATTTGAGTAGCGTTCCCGTCAGCGAGTCACGCGAAATTCAACAGACGTGGGCGTATCCTTCACCAGGGGCATCGTCAACACGACACGTGCCTCTTCGATCGTCGCGTGACCATCCTTGCGATAGGGATTGTGGGGTCGCGCCGGCCAGCGAAGACGACTTCCCGCTGGACAGATCATTTGCCAGCCCGCATGTGAGATGGTCGTCTCAGATGGTACCGTATGATCGATCGACTCCTCGCCGAGAATGATGTCCGTCTCGTTCCAGGAAATGGCTGCACCCAGATGCGGCAGCAGCGTCAGATGCGCCGCCACCTGCGTGTAGAAATCACCGACCGCACTGAAGGTCACTGTCGCCGACTCATCCTCAAGAGCCAGTTCCACACGACCGTTGACGGAACCTGTCTTCTGGGCACGCGCCTGGGCTGAATCATCCCCATACTGGAGGGTGACGGAGACGGATTCATCGTCGCTCCCCAGACGTGCTGACTGTGGACAGTGGACGAGTCCCTCTACTGCAGAGAAATCGGGTTCCTCCTCTCCTGTCACGTGTTGCATCAAGCTCGTGTCGCCGAGGGTGAAGGTGCTCCACAAGGGCTGCAATTTCGTATTGCCGCCACCAGCGATAAGCCCCGCAGTGTCATGGGAAAGACTGACGAAGCTCTGTCGATCCTGTCCCCAACGATTCTGCGGAATCTCCACCGTGTACGCAGACAGACAGGCAAACCAGGGTGCTCGGCGACGTGTCATCGCCTGCTCACCCATTCTCTGTGTGTGCACGGTGCGGGCGCCTGGAGGCGTCTCAGCATCTCCAGATTCAGCGTCGGCGAGCATGGACGCCGCGTAGTCCGCGTCGAAGCGCCGATCCTGAGCCAGAAACAATCGATGCTGCTGCGCCGTCCACCCACGCCCAGCTGCAGATCTCGTCAGCCCGGCATTCCCCAGGTGGACTCCCTCGTGATAGGGATTGCGACCATCGATGGTTTCCACGCCGCTACCATCGGGATAGGTAAACGTTGCATGATAGGTGGCTGCCCGTTCGAGAGCAGGCAGGACCTGAGCATCGGCAGACATGCTGTAGTAAGCACCCAGGGCCTCCGCGTAGACGAAATTGTAGAGGACCACCGGCCCGTCGTGTTCCGCCCACCAACCATAGGATGACTGAGATGTGGCAATCTCACGCAGGAATGTCGCCGCCAGATCACACCAGTCCTCGCGTTCGAAGACCTGCCCAGCACAGTAGAGCCCCATCGCGTGATGCGCCGGGATATTGTGAATCCGTCCAAGCTCTTCAGCGGCAATACCGCCATATCCGAGACGCAGACCCTCCGACCACTTGTGGTGGGCAGCGGCTGGCATGGCATCACCAACGATGGCGAAGGCACGCATCCAGCGGCTATACGCCCAGGGCATGCGGATCGGACCCCACTCTGAATAGTCCTTCTTGCGGAACATCCACATTCCCTTCTCGTCCTGCGCCTCAAACAGGGCGAGTCCGCCACGGATGATGGCGTCGAGGGCCGCGTCACTTTGATAATGAACGGAGCCCTCTTGAGACCAGGACACCGCCAGTGGCCACAGCACGTTCTGATCGGTGGAAATCCACGGTTCGGTGCCGAATTGGCCATTGTCCTTCTGCGTCGTCAGAATCTGAGTGACACAATCGTCGAGAGGCCGCAGTAAATCGTCTTCGGGTTGCCACTGCATATTCATCCTTTGTCGCCTCTTGTTGGCGTGTCGCCTTTGCCACGGACGAGGCAGCCGTTGCCACGCCCTCCTTGACCGGCACCTCGAGTGATCGCTGCTTTGCACACAAGGAGACACTCATGTTCGTCAGATGGCTCATCAACGCCATCGCTCTTTGGTTCGCCGCATGGTTGGTCGCTGGTGTTCATCTATCAGAAAATCTGCTTGAAGTCGCCATGGTCGCTTTGGTCTTCGGCGTCGTCAACACCTTATCAAACCCGTCGTCCTGCTCCTGTCCCTGCCGATGCTGCTGTTGACCCTCGGCCTGTTCACCTTCGTCGTCAATGCCGCCATGCTTGCCCTGGTTGCATCCCTCACGCTGGGGCTCACGTTAGACGGCGTGAGCTCTGCCCTGCTGGGCAGCGCCGTCGTTTCCATTGCCTCTTTTGTTCTGAGCGCCCTCAAGGACTAATCATTGTTGGAAGCTGAAGTTCGCGAAATCCTCTATGACAATCCGCTGGATGGGCCCAATTGCGTCGAAGACTTCGATCTCGAGGGCATGGGCGCGACGAGCTTCCCCATGGGTGCGATGCGTCTCGACAGTTGCCTCGACCCCGAACAAGGGCGGGCGGCCCAGATCGTCTTCTGGTGCCCCGAAGAATTTCCCGACCCTATACGCATCACCGTTACCCAGGGCGCCGGTCCCCTGCCAGGAATCGCGGCTGTTCATGAACCCTATCGAATGACCCTGATCAAATCCGGACGAACCGTACATTTCGGCATTCGTGATCTCACCGTATTTAGCTCGAGTGACCCAGGGACTGAATTTGGTTCGCCCCTTGGCGGCCGACGACTCGGCTTCCGGCAGAGGGCGCCACTGATTGCCGAATACTCAAACCTTCGCGTCGAAGCGATCACACCCCTTTCCTTGAAATATTAGAAGAGGTCCAGGCCTTGCCGAACAACCAACAGTTCAAGTTGCGCACCAAGTTTATTGGTACGCGTGATGTGCACGAATACCGGCAGACCATTGCTGCGTGGGTCGACGAACAGGACACGATTCTTGAAATCGGCTGCGAATGGGGGACAACGACGGTGAAGCTCGCGCCCGCCTGCCAGCGAGTCGTAGGTACCGATGTCAGTCAGGACTGCATTGATCGAGCTCGGAAGCAGTATCCTGAATGCGAATTCGCTGTCCTGGATGCCTTCGACGCGCGGGCTGCTGTCGATCTGGCGCGGGAACTTGATATCGAGCAATTCCACAAGATCTACATCGACATGTCAGGATTGTCTGGCTATCGCTCGCTACTCGACACAATCTCTCTGCTGACGATGTATGCGACGATCCTGCGTCCGGAGGCGATCATCATTAAGAGTGCCTCGTTAAAGCATTTCGCCAATCTCTGTGAGCCCTGGCGTGGACATGATGGTGTGTCCAGAAAATCGGTGCGGCAAAACAAGTAGCACGCCTGCGACCAGTGTATTTTCTGGTTTGCGGCTCACGCCAGACGCGGCGACCTTCCATGCATGACTGACTCCTCCAGCACACAGTTGCACCCACAGTTCCTACTTGTGGATGCGACCCGTCCGGCAGCGACGTGGACCCTGTGGGGGATGAGTCTGACTGAGCGACTGCTGCGTCAGGCCTCGTTGCTCGGCATCGAGCAGGTCGTCGTGCTTGTCAGCCAAGAGACGGCGCAAGACGTGGTCCGCTGGCGACCAGATCTACAACGACTTCATCCACTTCGTTGCGACACAATTGAGCGGCTTGAACAACTCGAGCCGCTTGTGTCGGAATCGTCGGGTGGATTTCTGCTCGCCCAGGGAGACGTCGTCCACGACGATCGTCTTCTGCAGCATTTGTTGAAGCTGGGAGCCGATCATGCGGTAACCTCTGCAGATGCAACCGTCGCCTGGTTGTCTGCAGACCAATGGCGGCAGCGACTCGAAAACGATCCTGACACGGATCCGACCTTGAGTCAGTTCGTCGCTCATTTGCCGGCAACGTCCCTCGCGCAAATGAGCGACTACGTGCCGGTGCTACGATTGACGATGACGCCCTTCATGATGCGTCTCAGAGACCCCACACAACTTCGCGACGCCGATCATCTATTGTATCAACGAACCTTCAAGGGCGTCATCGACGCGATCGCTCGCTATGGCTACTACCACCTTGTGCGATTTCTGACGCGTGGTCTGAGTAGAACCACGTTGAGTCCGAATTTGTTCACCGTCCTTTCAATCGCCGGAATCTGGCTGGCGATCCCCTTGTTTGCGACGGGGCATCTGGCACTGGGTTGTGTCTCCGCCTGGACCGGTGTGCTTCTTGATTCGATTGATGGCAAACTGGCCCGTCTGACGCTGAATCTCTCAGATGCAATGGGTACCATCGAACACCTGTCGGCGATGCCCGGACTGGGGTTGTGGTTCGTTGCCTTGGGTTGGCACCTCACAGGCGGTCTCTTGCTGACACCGTCGGTGGCGATGGTTGCCTGCTGGACGACACTCGCCGCTTTTCTCATCGACAAAATCGTTTCAGGCGCCTTCCGCCGGCACTTCTCGCGAGAGCTCTTCGACGCACGGCCTCTTGATGCACTCTTCCATCTTATTGCGGTGCGAAGAAACATGCATTTGTTGATTCTCACGATCGGTGTTGGTCTTGGTGCCCCGGAGACGGCTTTTGCGGTGATGGCTGTCGGCATGTTGATAACCCTCGGCGTGCACATCAGTCGCTTCGCCTGGATCAGTCTCTCCGGTGGTGTAGCTCATGACGTCACAAACAAATGAGTCTGCGTGTCCTGCTCTTCGGTACGGAGTTTCCACCCTCTGCGGCGGGTACAGCCAGCTATGCACAGGCGTTGGCAACAGGACTCGTGAGTGCCGGGGCCGACGTGCGAGTTCTGACTCAGGCGACAGCCGAAATGAATACAGCAGGCCATCAAGGTGGCGAGATCCGACGGATCCCATATACAAGCTCCGTCCTAAGGCGCTATTGGCGTTGTCGACAGGCGCTGCAGCGGGAGTTGTCTGAATTTCAACCTCACTGTTTGTGGACGACGAATGGCATGGGCACCCGTGTCGCCAGCCTCGTGTCGTCGACGAAAACTGACCCATTGCCGCCGATGATTTCCTGTGTGCGGGGTTCGGACGTGACAACAAGATTTCCAGGACGTACGCCGACACGTTGGTTGGAGAGTCTCCTGCACAGACGTTGTTATCGTCGGTCCTCAGCGATCGCCGTCGTGAGTCGCGCCCTCTGCGAGGTTGCCCTCTCCAAGGGCCTCCCGCCGCAACACTTGTTCCTCAGTCCACCGGCTTTTGATATCAGCCTCAGCGCTGGCGATGATGAGACAACACAACGCTCATCGACGACGATCCTCACCGTCGCCCGTCTGCAGCGGCAGAAGCGAATCGATGTCCTGCTACGCGCACTGGCCAAAGTCAGGGTAAGTCACCAGCAAGTGCGACTCGTCATTGTCGGCGACGGCCCACAGCTGGAACGTCTGCAGAAGCTGGCTTTAGATCTCGACTTGCAATCCCACGTCGAATTTGCCGGTCCCATAGAACCACGTTCTGCCGAATTATTCAAGCGTTACCGCGAGGCTGCCTTCTTTGCCCTGGCCAGCGTCGGCGAAGGTTTGGGCAATGTCTTCATCGAGGCCGGTGCCTTCGGCCTGGCGACGATCGGCTGTGACGATGGCGGCACGCCGGATGTCGTGCAGCATGAGAAGACGGGTCTGCTCGTGCCACCTGATGACGAGGACGCCGTCGCCGAGGCGATGGACCGACTCCTAGCTGACGCCGATTTGCGTCAACGACTCGGTGCGCAGGCCAGGATGTGGATTGCCGATCACTTTTCCATAGAGAGCCTCGGCAGGACGAGTTATCAGGTCGCACAACAGGTCGTCGCTGGCAAGTACAGCGGCGGAGATTGGTTGCGTGAGGATGACTGATCTGCTTCGGCGTGCAGGCAAAGGGTTGCTCAAGAAACGGTGGCTGCAGCGAGCCAGCGCTCGCTGGGGAACGCCCGTTGCTCCCAAGCGCTGGATATTCATCGTCGGCTGTTACAATTCGGGAACAACCTTGCTGCGTGATCTACTTGGGCGGCACCCTCAGATCAGTTCCCTGCCATCAGAAGGCGTTCGTCTGACCGATCAACTGCCGCGACCGGAGGACTTTGGCTGGCAGCGACTATGGTGTCGCTGCCTCGACGAAGTACGCTTGCCGGTGGATACCGACACACCACTTCGATGCGAACGAATCAGAAAGCAGTGGGCCCTGGCACTGCCCACGGCGCCTGAGTGTGTGTTGGAGAAGTCCATCGCCAACACAGCACGCTTGCCATTTTTGCAGGCCGGCTTTCCCCCCGCGTATTTCATCTACCTCGTTCGCAATGGTTTTGCCGTCGCCGAGGGGATCCGTCGCAAGACCGACCCGCGTCGTTATGGACACGATGAATTTGGCGACAGCTATCCGATGGATCTGTGTGCCGAGCAATGGCGCGTAAGTCACGACATCGTCGCCGCTGACCAAGCCAATCTGGAACACTTTCTGCAGATCACTTATGAAGAGCTCACCGCTCGCCCCGATCAGGTGCTGGCACAGATCACGCAGTTTCTTCAGTTGCCTGCCTTAGGGGCTGACGCCGCGGCGGATACATTTCGTGTGCATGGCGTCGTTTCCCCAATTCGCAACATGAATGCCGCGTCGATTGCTCGCCTGACACCAGAGCAGATCGATGCCATCCGCCAGACGGCAGGCCCCGTGCTCGAGCAATTTGGTTATGAGCCCGACTGACATCACGACAGCGTCTACGGGAATCGTGGGCCATCTTGCCGGCCCCAGACCTCGAGTCGCGGTGGTCATTCCTTCCCAGCGTCCACCTGCGTGGATTGGGCGGGCATTGGATGATCTGTCAAAGCTTGCGGATCTCGTCAGCTGCCATCTACGAGCACCGGCAGCTGTTGTGGGGACGGGACTCTTCGACCCTCTTGATCGTCGGTTCGTATCTGGTCCCCTCGCAGAGGCCTCGCAGACGAGCACAATGATCGGCACACTGAGCGAGGAAACATGGCCCGCCGCCGGCACAGTCGACATCATCTTCTGCCTCGGCGTAGAGATCTCCGATGACGATGCCAATGAATCCAAACTGTTGGCGCCACCACTTGGCTCCTGGCGCGTCGCTTTGCCAGCGGACCTGGGACGTGGTGCCTCGAAGGCCGGTGCAACAACTGAAACCGTGAGCCTACAGCAGATCGGTGGCGATCGAGTTCTTCGTAACAGCGCGATCCGCGTTCATCGACTCTCCCCGGCTATTACCAGGCAGCGATTGCTGTGGCGAGCGGCGCGCTTGCCGGCTCGGGGCCTGCGCGATCTTCTGGGTGGTGATCACCCAAATAGAGATCGTCCAGGTGGCGAGCAGCTGCAGACAAGTCCGCTCGTCACATCGACTGTGTCGGGATCGAAGGCCGAAGACTCTGCAAGAAGTCGGTTCGGCGCAGTGTCCCTGCGTGCGATCCGGACAGGAATGCGTCGTGCCCTGCACAAGAATGGATGGTATCTCGGCTTCCAAGTGGATGCACCGACCTCACCTGAAATCCAAGCGGCGGATCTGCAGATCATTCAACCCCCGTCGGATCGATTTTGGGCCGATCCATTTCCCGTCATCCTCTCCGACGAACAAGCTCATGTCTATGTGGAGGAATGGCCCTACGCCCTCGGACGCGGACGAATCGCAGTGCTCGAAATCACACGTGATGGCAACTGGCGGCATTTGGGCACGGCCCTGAAAACGGACGGACACCTGTCGCATCCCCATGTGCTGAGCTGGAAAGGCGAACGTTTTCTGATTCCAGAAACGTCATCCCGCGGTACCATCGAAGTGTATCGACAGAAGGGCGCTGACCCCCTCGCCTGGGAACTGGAATCGGTGATGATAGCTGGCGTTCGTGCAGTGGATGCGACGATACAGGTCCTGAACGATCGCTGGTGGATGTTCGTGAACCTGGGAGATCAGCACACCTCTGTGCATGACGAACTGCATATCTTCCATGCGGATAGTCCCATGGGACCGTGGAGCGCCCACTCGGCAAACCCCGTGGTCTCCGATCCACGACAGGCTCGACCTGGTGGTCAGCTTTTTGAGTGGAATGGACGGTTGTGCCGCCCCGCGCAGGACTGCAGCGATAGATATGGACGCGCATTGACCGTCTTTGAGATAGAGGAATTGACGACGAGCCGGTTTCGTGAGCGAGCCATCACTCACCTTGAACCGGAGGCCTTCGACGCCAATCGCCTGCACACTCTCAATTCAGACCGTTGGTTGCGGGTCATCGATTTGCATCGCGATCGGTTGCGCTTTCGATGAGTCTTGACGACACGGAAGAGACCGAACCCGTAGACGCTGACGCGCTGATCACCGATCAACAGCGTCAGCGGGACGAGGACATTCGCGACCTCGCCGGTGGCGCGATGGTCGTTTTGCTTGGCAAAATGGCTCGTGTCTCTCGGGGTGCTTTTATCTGGGTCGTCACCGTTCTGTGTGGCCTCGAAGT
>Ga0115002_10003345_pt1 | contig 20100 bp, 17 predicted proteins | sample ArcticOcean_MG_C_8_FD_89576 | JGI IMG/M metagenome (GOLD analysis project Ga0115002, IMG submission 89576) | Marine microbial communities from western Arctic Ocean - ArcticOcean_MG_CB11_86 | ecosystem: Environmental > Aquatic > Marine > Oceanic | place: Arctic Ocean: Canada Basin | collected... | reverse complement strand
CACCCGGCTCGTGAGTTCCTCGAAATAGGCTTCCTTGTCAGCACGAAGGCTCACTGATTACCTCCCAGATGTTGCTCGATGAAGCACGATAGTTATGCCAACGCCTTCCTTGACGACTCCATCGCGACGATTCCATTCCGCAGTTCGTCCAGATAGACTGCCCAGGTTTGTAGCATCTCGCGCCGTTGATCAAAATTCAGGTAGTCTACTGAGCTTTCCATCCAGTCGTACTCGATGCGTCCGATCATGCGGCCTCCTCTCTCTGCGGCAGGGCCACATGCCCGGTCCGCAGACTGTCGAGATAGTTGGCCCATCGTTGCAACATTCCACGGCGCTGGTCGAATAGCGTCGTCCTGTTATAGGCTCGACCCAATCGATCACGCACCGTGTGTGTCAACTGCAGTTCGATGACCTTTTCGGACTCGTTCAGATTATCTACCAGCATCGTCCGGGCCGTGGCCCTGAAGCCATGCGGCACGGCGTCGAAGTCCAGGCCGTGCCGCTTGATGCCACGCCGGAGGGCATTCCCAAGGGTTGCGTTCGATAGGGGCTTGTCACCACCCTGGGCCGGGAAGACGAAGCCTTGCGGTCCGGTGATAGGGCGAAGTTCGCGCAGGATCTCAAGGGCCTGAGTCGGCAGGGGAGTGAGTAGCGGCCTACCGCCCTTCGACGGGCTGAAGTCCCATGTCCCTTCGATCAGGTCGAACTCTTCCCACTGTGCCTTCCTCAGTTCACCAGGACGGGGGAATAGCAAGGCGGACAGCTTGAGAGCCGCGATCGTCGTTGGCTCGCCACCGTAGGAGTCGATAGCTCGGAGGAGCTGCGCCAGTTGCTCCGGGGATTCTGCTGCAGGGTGGTGCTTCCCGGTATCCTTCGGCCTGAGAGCACGGCGGCCCAGTCCCTCGGCTGGATTCGAGCCTGCTCGCTTGGTGAGGATGGCGAACTCGAAGACCTGGGAGCACACGTCCTTCACCTTGTGGGCCGTCGGCACCTTGTCCGCTCGCTCGACCCGCCGCAGGACGTTCAGGAGACGCAGCGAGTCGATCTTCGCAATGGGATCGGTGCCAATGTGGGGGAAGATGTACATCTCGAGGCGGCGCAAATCCCGCTCCGCAAATGCTGCCTTGTGGCGGTGTAGATCCACCCACCACTCGCGGGCTACTGCCTCAAAGGTGTTGGCCCCAGCGACCTTCCTGCGGGCCTCCTCCTCCTGGCGATGAGCAACGGGGTCAATGTCTTGGGCCAGTAGAGCACGGGCGTTGTCACGCGCCTCACGCGCCGCCTTCAAGCCCACCGCAGGGTAAATGCCCAGGGCCATGCCGCGTTCTTTGGGCTTCCCTTTGGCGTTGAGTCCCAGCCAGAATCGGAAGCGCCAGTATCTCCCGCCCTGTTTGATATGCAGGAACAGGCCATCCCCGTCGTGCAATTTGTAGGCTCGCCCGTCGAACGTGGCGGCTTTCACGGTCGGATCTGAGAGTTTGTTCCTGCTGACTTTCGGCATAGCGGAGCCTCTTGGGGATGGAATCTTGATACCCCATAAAGATACCCCGTAAAAAGTCCGTATGTCAACGGACCTCCTCGGATCTCCCAGATGCTATCAAGCACAAAGAAGCCCTGTAAATAAATGACTTACAGGACTTCTTGGGATACTGTTGGATATATGCTGGCGGGAACGTGTGGGAATCGAACCCACCCAGCGCCAGTCTCCCGACACCGCAACGGATTTGAAATCCGCGGAGGCCACCAGGCTCCCATCCGCTCCCAATTGTGCGACAAACTGCGGACCCGACATAAGGCACTGGACTAGTCTTGGCGCTGCGACGGCAGTCGGCGCGACGGTGCGGCTGGATACTCAATCGGGAGTTCCCACGTCAACCGACGTTCATCGATGTCGCCTAGGCCCTCGATCACCAGCTGAAAGCTTGTCGTGGAGGAAGTGACAATCGGCGTACTCCGATCGGCCATCCGGTTTGGGAAGTAGAGCCGATACACGGTCTCTTCGCCCAGAATGTCGGTGTCGGGACGGTCGTGGTCGTATGGATAAGGACCTGCCGTGCCACTGGGAGAGTAACGATTTCCCGCCTCATCCACGAGAAATGTTCTTGATCCCAGATCAGCCACGGCTACCGCAGGGCCCTCGTAGCCCTCGTTCTTCACAAAGATCGAAAATACGAGTCGGCTGTAGAGTGTGTTCCCCCAACGGTCGTCGTATTGGGTACGCATGAGGGGATACTTTATGTCGTAGATGATACCAAGTAGACGCCTCACATACTCGCTGCGCCACACATCGAATTGAGCTTTTTGGATAGGGTTGCCGGCGTCGAATCCTGGATTGACGTAGATCAAATATTGCAAGTAGAGACTGTTAATATCCGTGCCATCCTCCATCGGATAACGACCATCGATGTAGGAGTAGACGAACTGTCTAAGCCTGCTTTCCAGCTGGTCGTGGACAAGCTCCGACTTCTCCGCCTGAGCGTAAAGGCGGCTCATCTCGTAAGCGAGTGTATGGAAGGTGGCCTGCACAAAGAGGCCATCGGAGCCCGTATGACTGGAATTTACTGCCCGCCACGTCTGCTCCTCGATCACCTCAAAGGGACCCCGGCCCTCCTCCTCTTGCGCGCAAGCGCAAAAGAGGAGGACAAATCCCAACCCGAGGGCACGTCCAATCATGGTGCGCGCATCCTGGCGGCCAGGCCTGGCAGATGCCCGCCGCGGGTGATGATGGATCGCTATTCCTTGACGACCCAGAGCTTGACGGTTGCCTTCACCGACGACGGCAACTGCACTTCGATATTGTACTCGCCGAGTGCCCGGATGGGGTCTTCCAGTTGGATCGCTCTTCGGTCGACGTCGTGTCCCTGCTCCTTGAGCAAGTCGACGATATTCTGCGTCGTGACTGAACCAAAAAGGCGATCGCCTTCACCAACACGCACCTGTGCTGTGAGGGAAGCCTTTTCCAATTCGGTTGCCTTCTCCTGTGCAGAACGCAATTCGCGATCAGCCGTCGCCTCGTGCTGACGACGTTGGGTCTCGAACTGAGCCACATTCGTGTCGCTGGCTAACATCGCCTGACGTTTTGGAATAAGGAAATTCCGTGCGTACCCCGCGGCAACCTGGACGATTTCGCCCGCTTTACCGAGGGTTTCCAAATCTCTTAGTAGGATCACCTTCACCGTTGTCGGCCTCCTGAAATTCTCACTGCTAGTCGTCGTCTGCTGGCTCATCCGACTGGGAGGGACCCAGATGGCGCCAGTCAAACCATGTGTCCATCAAGCCGAGCATCCCAAGGACCACAAAGGACACGCCCGACGTAAAAATCAACAATACATAAATGGCGAACTCGAGAAGGCGCTGAACGCCGAGACGCCGTGTTGCATACCGCACCAATGCCAGGCCCTGCACAACATACAACGCCGCAATCGCGACGAGTGTATTGGCAGCCATTGTTCGCAGGCCACCATCAAAGACCAGCAACAGAGCCAGTGAACCAACCAGGCCCCAAATCATCTCGTCCCACAACCGCCAGTCACGCATAGGCGTGGGTGGCGGCAAGCTTAGATTCAGCCTCATTCCGATACTACAGGCGATCCGGTAGCCTACCACGGCGACGAACAACATCGACAGGTAGGCCATACCGGGGAACAACTTGAGCATCAGGTCAATGACCTGCTGTAGCTGCTCTGCATCGGGTACTTCCGCACCCATGCCCGACAAAGACACCTGGATCTGTTCACTCAGGTCCTGCCGCTGCTGCTGGGACCCACCAATGGTGAACAACAGCATCAGTGCCAACGCCAGTCCTGGAATTGACGCCAGTGCCATAATCTGACCATAGCTTCGACCGCGCTCCACCTGGATAGCGGCAAGCAAACCGATCAAGGGTGCCGGCGCCAATCCAGACAGCAGAACCCATTGCAACGGACCCGCCATCGACAAGACCAGCGGCAGACAGGCGGGCAACGCCATGCGCCTTACACCAAATCGTCGCGCACCCAGCAAAGTTGCTGCAACCAGAGATAGACTTGCGAGCAGATGCAGCACGGGAACGTGACCCGGCACCGACAGTCGTCTCCGAATGAGGAGACGACGTCGTTACTCTTCGCCGTGATCCTCTGCGACCGCGGCGGCGGGCTCGACAGCTGCGACAGCTGCGGGGGGGGCGGCGGAATCGCCGCCCGTGTCGTTAGATCTGCCCGGAGGCCGATCTGGACGGCCTTCGCTACGCTCGTCATCCCGATCCCGCCTGGGACCCCGGCGCTCACGAGGACGCTCCGGTGGGTTGTAGATATAAACGTTCTCAGGTGCCAATTGGGGAACCCGGAGAAACTCTCCATCTACAGAGAGGAACAGATGGCGCAACACGGCCTCGTCGAGCTTCATCGCTACCTCAAGAGGCTCGATCAACTCGGGTGGCCCGCTGAATTGATACAATGCATAGAACGCTTGTTGACGTCCCTGCAATGCCGCCGATGTGTAGGCCAGCTTTCGCAGACCCCAGTGATCGACGTGCAAAACTTCGGCGTTGGCGTCTTCGAGACGTTGCTTGTAGCCCTGAATCGTCGTCTCGATCTGATTGTCGCCAACCTGTGGATCGATGAGGATTACCATTTCGTACTTCTTGACCATGCGTTCTTTCGCCTCAGCTGTGTTTCCGACCGCGTTGCGACCAGCTCTAGAAGAGGTTGAGTCCGTGCTTTACGAACAGGGGAGCCAGCACCAGCGAGACCACCGACATCAGTTTGATGAGGATGTTCATCGACGGACCGGAGGTGTCTTTGAACGGATCGCCGACGGTGTCACCGACGACTGCAGCGATGTGGGGCTCAGAGCCCTTGCCGCCGAGATTACCTTCTTCGATCCACTTCTTTGCATTGTCCCATGCACCGCCACTGTTGGCCATCATCAGGGCAAGCAATACGCCACTGACAGTCGCACCTGCCAACATGCCACCCAGGGCACGAGGCCCCAGGAGGAAACCGACCAAGACAGGGGCAAGCAGAGCCAGGAGGCCCGGAACAACCATTTCACGCAACGCGGCATCGGTGGAGATATCGATGCAACGGCGAGTGTCAGGCTTTCCCGTGCCTTCCATGAGTCCTGGAATTTCACGGAATTGCCGACGCACTTCTTCGATCATGGCGAAGGCTGCCTTGCCGACGGCCTTCATCGTCATCGCAGCACCCAGATACGGAATCATTGCACCGATGAAGAGACCGATGACAACACCCGGATTGGTCACATCGATCACCAGTTCTACACCGCCCATCGCTTCGCGAACGGAGGATGAATAGGCGGAGAAAAGGGCCAATGCCGTGAGTGCTGCTGAGCCGATGGCGAATCCCTTGCCAATGGCTGCCGTCGTATTGCCGAGAGAATCAAGGCCGTCGGTGATCTTGCGGGTCTCTTCGCCCAGGTGCGCCTGTTCGGCAATACCACCTGCATTGTCGGCGATTGGACCGTAGGCGTCGACGGCCATTGTGACACCGACCGTGGCAAGCATGCCCACCGCACTGATGCCGATGCCGTAAAGACCGGCGAAGTGGTAACCGAGACCGATGGCGGTGACGATGCCAATCACCGGCAAGGCCGTTGATTCCATGCCGACGGCAAGACCACTGATGATGTTGGTTGCTGTGCCGGTCTTGGAAGCGTCAGCGATCTCTCGCATCGGCTTGCCTGCCGTGTAATACTCTGTCAGCAGACCGATGATGATACCCACGAGAGACCCGAACAGGACGGCATAAAACGGCCCTTCACTCAAACCCAGCTGACCACCAATCCACCATGCGCCGGCAAGCATCACTGCCGCGGATAGAAACGTCGAATACCGCAGTGCGGCACCCGGATCACTATTCTGCATGAGTCGAACGGCAATCACCCCGATGAAGGAGGCGATGAGACCGACCATAATAACCAACAGCGGATAGGCCATAGCCGCCGCACGTGCCTCGCCTGCGCCCAGATTTGGCGCGAGCGTCGCCAAGAAGGCAACGGATGATGTAGCAGCGATGGCGATCGTCGCGATCACGGAGCCGACATACGACTCGAAGATATCAGCCCCCATACCGGCCACATCGCCGACGTTGTCACCGACATTGTCGGCGATCACCGCGGGGTTGCGTGGGTCATCTTCGGGGATGTTCTGCTCGAGCTTGCCAACCAGATCCGCGCCAACATCGGCTGCCTTGGTGAAAATGCCGCCACCGACTCTTGCAAACAGTGCGATGGATGAAGCACCCATGGCGAAGCCATTGATGAACGTTGCATTGGCAGGGTTTTCCCAGATGCCGAAAGCCTGGGCCAGAGCGCCGATGCCCAACATGCCCAGACTGGCGACGGCCAGTCCCATGACGGCACCACCAGAAAATGCCAGCGACAAAGCCGCGCCCTGTCCTTGTGTGCTGGCCGCTTGCGCCGTGCGCCCATTGGCACGTGTCGCTGCCTTCATTCCAGAAAAGCCTGCGACGATCGAACAGCCAGCTCCTGCGAGGAAGGCGATCGCCGTGCCTTGATTGACGCCCAATAGAAGGGCGACGAAAACGACGACGATGAAAATCAGCAGAATGCTGTATTCGCGCTTGAGAAAAGCCATCGCGCCTTCGTGGATTGCGTCAGAAATCTCCTGGATCTCTGGCGAACCGGGGTCGGCACTCTTGATTCGACCGTATATGACGAACGCGACGATCAGGCCTGCGACACCCAAATATGGGGCCGCTGTCGTCCACACTTCCATAGGAGCAGTTACCCCCCTGTAACCCTGTTTCGCGAACAGGTCATGATAGGTGTCCCGCCCTGGGCGACAAGGGCAAACAACCGTTGAACTGATTCATCGCAGCCTCCAAACCTGCCGATACCCAGCATGCGGTGGCAGCACAACTGCGATGTAGCAACTCGTCTATGTCGTCCGATGAGGCAAAACGAGCCAGCACGTAGTTTATATCATCCACATCTTCGGGAACCGGGCCGACGCCAAGACGAAGTCTCGATACGTTTTCGGTTTCCAGATGCTGGAGGACCGACGCCAAGCCATTGTGGCCGCCGTCGGTACCACCCCGACGCAGCCGCAAGCGGCCAAAGTCGAGGAGAAAATCGTCAAACACGACAAGTATGTTGTCAGGCTCGACATCAGTCTGTCTTCGCAATGGCTCAAAAACTTCACCACTGCCATTCATAAATGTCTGCGGCTTGACCAACAGCACCTCGTGCTGCGGGTCGCCCAATCGACAGTTTGCGATCAGGGCGTTGGTGGTGCTTTTCCACTCGGCGCCGGCTGCAAGCTGCTCGACGACGAGAAATCCGATGTTGTGACGCGTGAGCTCGTAGCGGGCACCTGGATTGCCCAGACCAACGACGATGCGCACGACAATCGACGACTACTCGTCGTCGTCACCCTCTTCGGCATCACCTTCCTCTGCAACGGCGTCGTCGTCGATTTCATCTGCATCGGTCTCTTCGTCTGCGGTCAGACGTGGCTGCAAGACACTAACAATGGTCACTCCCGGATCAGTCGTGATCCGGCTTTCCGTCTCAAGAAGGTCACTCACGTGAATACTGTCGCCGATCTCCAGGTCTGTGATATCAATCTCAACCTGTGACGGCATCTCGGCAGCGATACAAGTCATATCCACGTTGGTGACACTGTGCTGAAGGGCGCCGCCGCTGACGCTAACACCAACAGGGGTGCCCACGGTGTTCAAAGGCACCGTCGAGCTAATCTCTTCCTCGGGATTGATCCGCAAGAAATCGACGTGCACAATGTTGCCCCTCACCTTGTGGTATTGGACATCACGGACAACTGCCCGTTCGCCACCACCGTCTCCGGCGAGCACAAAAATTGCATTGCGCCCTCCTCCGGACATCGCCCGTTCAAGGCGCAGCGCTTCGACCTTGAAGGAAGAGGGATCCTGGTGATGCCCGTAAATGACCCCGGGAAGCATGCCTTGCTCACGTCGCAGTCGGCCGACGGGCCCCTTGCCACGTTCTTCGCGCTTCTCGACATCAAGCTCGATGGTCTCGCGTTGATAGATCTTCAGGCTTACGGCCATGGCCTGTCTTTTCTCCCTACGTAGTTCGGCTGTATTTGCCGTGGTTTGCAGTTGGCTGCCCGGCGAGGATTTGAACCTCGATAGACGGACCCAAAATCCGTTGTCCTACCAATTGAACGACCGGGCAACTGACTTCATTCGCCGCAGTTTTTATCCAGTGCTGACCGGTTCCGGCACCGGCGTACAAAGAAAAACCGGATAACCTAGCCGGCGCAGCTCTTCAGCTGCGTGGCGCGCGGCGATCCGGTCGACGTAAATACCAAAGACGACTGACCCGCTCCCAGTCATGGAGCAAGCCGATGGCGTCAAGGCACCCAGCGCTTGGCTGGCACGTGCGACGATGGGTTTGGCTCGTTCGACGACAGGCTGAAAGTCGTTATCGATGACCTCCAGCAGCCTGCGTACCGGGACGCGCCCGCCGCGTGCAGAATTGAAGAACGTAAGGTACGAATCCGAACTCGACAACCCATTGTTTTGTCTAGAGATACCGATGTCCAACTGAGCGTAGGCCCAGGCCGTATTGACCTCAATACCGGGATCCACGAGCAGATAGTGCAAATCCAGACCTTCCGCGTCCCATGAGACGGGTGTCAGAAGCTCTCCGCGACCCTCGACCCAGGCCGTTCCCCCTTGCAGAGCGAAGGGGACATCGGAGCCGAGTTGGGCCCCGAGTCGCTGCAGTTGCTCCAGAGACACAGGGCGCGAAGCGAGCCGATTCAGACCGCGCAGCACAGCGGCAGCATCTGCACTGCCGCCGCCCAGTCCGGCACCCATGGGGATCCGTTTCACCAGATTGATATGAACAGGACGACCACCCACTTCGCTCAAGAAAAGATCCGCAGCTTGCCAGGCGAGATTATCCAGTTGATTGGGCAAGGCCTGACTGTCACAATGAAGTGACAGTTTCGCACTCAACGTCAGTGTCAGCTCGTCGCAAAGATCCACCGTCTGGAACAAACTGATCAGATTGTGGAATCCATCTTCCCGGCGTCCCATGATCTTCAGACCCAGATTTAGCTTGGCCCGTGCCACTTCCCGCAAGCTGTTCATTTGTTCGTAAGTGATTGCGCTGTCACGTCTTGACCTCTATTCTGATGGCCCGTATACTCGACTTTGCCCGGTATACTCGACTCGCTCGCATCAATATAACCTGCGTCAGCCTCTGATGCCGCATGGGTGAGACCAACCTTGGGGGGCTTACATCATGTTTTGGTCTGCGTAGTGTCGATTTGGCACTCATCTTCTGCTCTCAGCTCGCCTCATTGTCTCCTGGAACCATCTTGAATCGATCAACGCGTCTATCTTTGCTCTTGCTGAGCCTTCTTTGCACGAGTCCGGCTGGTGTGTTTGCCGACGCGGAGGATGAATTCAGCCTCGCACGAAACCTGTTTCGCGATGCGGGCGACTATGCAACGGCAGCACAGTTGTTCGGTGATTTCATCCGCAACCATCCCGCGGAGCCTCATCTGGCTGATGCGCGCCTCATGCTGGCCCAATCGTATGGGCGCACCAGCCGCTGTGAAGAGGCGGTCGTCGCCTACCGAAACTTCTACGAGATCCATCCAAATCATCTGGAAGCCGCCAAGGCACGTAGAGAGCAAGCCGCCTGTCATGAGGCGCTGGGCGAATTGTCCAAGGCGGGTTCCGTGTACGAAGAAGTACAGCGTCTGTATAGCGAAAGTGAGTTTGCTGCCGAATCACTGCTCGCGGCGGCGACCAACTTCGTACGAGCAGGAGATCTGACCAACGGGCTGCGCGCGTATGGGAAATTGCTCAGTGCGTATGACGGGCATGCAGCTGCTCGTCGGGGGCGCTTCCGGTTGGCGCAGTTAACCTTTGCCTCAGGTGATCCTGTCGCGGCGCGTGAATTGCTCGCTGAGATCTCTGCGAATTCGCCCGCCAGCGAGGAGGCACGTGATGCGCTGCTGCTGGCCGGTAGACTCGAATTGTTTCTTGGGCGTTTGGGCGCTGCAGAAGAGCGCTTCAAGCAATTGCGCACTTCCTTCGCCAGCAGTGTGCATGCAGACAGCTCGCGATTGGACATGGCCGCCCACTATATGGTGCGCGGGCAATACGACCAGGCTGAATCCGCGTATGGACAGGCGGTGGCCTCTGCCTCCAATACGGCGATGCAGGCTCGTGCCAAACTGGGTCAGGCGGATGCCCTGCGGGCAGCTGGCCGACATGACAAGGCACTAACGCTCTATCGTGACTTGATGACGCAGGAGTCGGCGCCCCCCATTCGCGAAGAGGCTCACCTCGGCATGGCTGTGAGTCTGGGATGGCTGCACCAGGTCGGTGCAGCTGTGAGCGAGCTCTTTCAATTGGTGAGCCCCTCTGACGCGGTTCCCGCCCCAGCCAGCGCCGCCGCATTGCGTGAACTGGGTGCATTGTATCGCCGGCAAGGTGATCTTGCCAGAGCCATTTCGTGGTTGCGTAGATACCTGGATGAAGCTGAGCGCCATGGTGCTGAATTTCCTGAGTCGGCTGCCGAGCAGGATCGCACTCGTCTGCAATTGGCTGAGGTGTACGGGGCCAGCGGCTATCATGACGAAGCAGTCACCCTGTTTGGTGACCTGAGTCGTGCCAGTGGTTTGCAGGCAGAAGGCCAATACGGCTTGGCCACAGCCTATGAAGGGGCAGGGGAGCGGCGACTGGCTATCCGCGAATTCGTGAATTTCCTCGAAAGATTTCCCGGACATCGACGTTCACTACAGGTACGCAATCGGGTTGAGTATCTGAGTGACTTCATGGTGCGCGATGCCGAAGGATTGTCACGCGCCGTGCAGCAGGCGTGGTTCGACGAGCTCGCCGGGACGGCGCGGCGTCAGGTGCGCTTCGATCTGGCATCAGCACTACGTTACCACCAGGACTTCAAAAATGCCGTACGCGCATGGGAGACCTATGTCTCTGCCTATGCCGGCGATGCCGACACACCTGAAGCGCAGTTCTATCTGGCAGACTGTCTCTATCGTCTTGCTCGTCAACGGCTACTAGAGGGTGAGGAGGCGAAAGCCGACTCATTGCGCGGTGTCGCCCGGCAGGAAGACCGTATTCTGGCTGGCTCTACTGAGACATCGCGGTGGTCTCGATTGGCGCAGTTGCGCCAAGTGGAACGCGCAGCAGCGGAAGCAGCAAGTGATTCGGCGCGCTACCACATAGAAGAAGAAGGCTATACCCAGATCCTCGAGGCGGCGGCGAATGATCCCGCTGCGGTTGAATCTCGATTGCGCGCTCTACTTCTTCTTGGTGACGCGCGCCGCAAAGCTTCCGTAACACACGACACACTACGCGCCGCCGCAATAGAAGCATATCAAACCTTGCTTCGCGATGGGGCAAATCACCCCTTGGCCGAACGAGCCCGATTCGGCCTTGCGGTTGCCGCGCTTGACGGCGGCAACGCGGAGGGTGCCATCGACTCATTGACGTCCTTGCTACAGGACATCCCCGGATCTGGATTGCAACCACAGATCCTGGCCGTGTTGAGTGACGCCCTGCACAAAGCCGGTCGTGCCCCCGAAGCGGCGTCACGTCTGGGTGAATTGTTGCTGGCCTTCCCCGCCTTCGAGGGCCAGCGACGCGCGCAGGAGCAGCTGGCTGACATCTATCTGGAGCTTGGGGAACATCAGCGGGCGATCGAATCATTTGCACGATTGAGCGAATCGGACCCTTCGGGTGACGCCGATGGTTCTCTGCGTCGCAGATTGGCTCGAGCCCATGATTTAGCGGGACATTTCGAGCTGAGTCTCCCCGTCTACGATCGTCTATTAGATGAAGGAATCACGGGCTCCGACAGTGTGTATATCGCCCGCGGTGCTGCCTTGTCGCGGTTGGGCCGTACTGATGAGGCCATCGACGCCTATCGGCAGGTGAACAGCGTGGGTACTCTGCATTCGGCGGCGAGTCTTCTGGTGGCCGATCTGTTGTTCGCCACCGGTGATTATGGTGCGGCCGCCCAGGCTTACAGCCCGCTGGTAGAGGACGCCGAAGCATCCCTTGTTGGTCGATGGGTGTTGTCTGTGTATGAACAGGGCCGCGCGGCGGAGGCGAAAAGGGCACGTGACAGATTTCGCAAGCGCTTTGGCAAGGATCCGCAACCCTGGACCTTCCTCTTCCAACTCTACCAGGGACGAGGATTGCTGGCGTCGAAGGAATATGACAAGGCATTCGACCTGTTCGAAAAGTTGGAAAACAGTGTTGCCAACACGACGCTTCCTCCAGACGGATTGGGTTCTGCCGTTGCCCTCGAACTGGCGCGCGCCGTCGCAGATCCCGGCGGGGCAGCCGCTTACTACGCTGCCACGACACGCTGGCAGCAAATGCGAGCCGCACCCAGTGAGGAAGGTGCTCAGCTTGCGGTAAAAATGCAGGGAGATTTCCTCAACACCCATGGCGACAGTCCCTTTGCTCCAGGTGTTCGACTACGGCTGGGTGACTTCCAAACCGCCCTCGGCAGCCATCGACCGGCAGCCGGTGCCTATCGAGACGTGTTGGATGGGACACAATCGTCGGACGCGCAACGACAGGAAGCGATCTGGAAACTGTTCCAGTGCTATGAAAGACTGACAGAGTCGGACGAGTCGTTGCGAATTGCCAAACGACTACTGGCACAATTCCCGCAGCACCCGAAGCATCGCAGCGCCGAATTGGCCGTGGGTATTATCTACGAAGAGACCGGTCGGCATAGTGAAGCAATTGACTATCTGAATCAGGTCCTGGAATGGGCCGAAGGAAATGACGCAGCGGAAGCCAGATACCATATTGGCAGGGCTTATGAGAAACATGGTGACTATCGGCGCGCAATTCAGACGTATTACGAGGTGAGTTATCACGGAAAAGAAGCGTCGACGAACTGGATCATTTCGGCCGACTTTCGTCGTGCCCGCTGTTATGAAGAGCTGGGCGAGCCGTCGCAGGCTCGTAGTGTCTATGACAAGATTATTCGTACCGCAGGCGCCAGCAGTGAATTCGGCCGCCTTGCGCAGGAGCGAATTGACGCGCTGTACGTCGCGCTCTAGCAGCGCCTTTTGAGCGAGAAATCAGGAATAATGGACATCTCCCTGTTGCGACAAGTTCCCTTGTTCGAGGGACTCAACGACGAGCAGTTAGAAGAGATTGCCCCGGTGACCATCACCCGGCACTTCGACAAGGCTCAAGTGATCATTCTCGCCGAAGAGGAGGGCGACGCCCTGTTCATCATCTCCCAGGGCCAGGTGAAGGTGAGCATTGTCAGTGAAAACGGCCGTGAGGTGATCCTGTCCCTGCTCGGTACAGGCGCCGTCTTTGGCGAGTTGTCTCTGCTTGATGGCAAGCCGCGCTCGGCCAATGTCGTGGCGACACAAAACACCGAGTTGTACATGTTGCGCCGGTCCGATTTTCTCCAACTGGTCTACAAGGTGCCGCAGATCGCTGTCGGTTTGTTGTCCGAGTTAGCCTCCCGTTTGCGCAAGACAGATAGAAAGATCGAAGGACTGGCCTTGCTCGATGTGACCAGTCGAATCTCCGAGACCCTTCTGCAGCTGGCCGAGGAGCAGGGCAGCGCAACGGAGATGGGTGTGTTGTTGAAATCCCCACCCACCCATCAGCAGATGGCCAACATGTCAGGGACCACAAGAGAAACCGTGTCGCGTGTCCTCAAGCGACTGGAGAATCAGGGATACATTTCCTGCGAAGGACGCTCCGTCACGATTGTGCATGAGGAGCACGGCAAGAGCGACTGATCACTATGACCGCAAAAAGTCGCTTCCTCCTGGTCACGCAAAATCCGCAGGTACGCACCGACGTCACGGGTGCGCTACGCACCCGGCAGCGTGAAATCGTCGACGTCCGAGATGGTGATCATCTGAGTGCCCTGCTCGATCGAGGCGCCAAGTTGGTTCTCGTCGATCTCCGCCTGCCTGAGCGTACGATTGCCGATCTTGCGCAGACACTGGCCCTCAAAAGAGAAGTTCCCATCATCGTCCTCGCCGATGACAACGCCGCATCCTGGTACAAGGCGTCCCGTGGTAGTCCACTGGAGCGTGTGTTGGAGGGACCTTTCAACGCCGAGGAGTTGAATCAGGTCGCCCGTGATCTTGTAGAACGCAGTCGCTTTCTGCATGAAAAACTTGTGGGGCAGTCTGAAACAATCCAGCAGCTACGTGAGGAGATTCTGCTCGTGGCACCGACACCCGTGACGGTGTTGATCACCGGCGAAAGTGGCAGCGGCAAGGACGTGGTTGCGCAGGCTCTCCATCATTATTCTGACCGTGCCAAGGGGAGTTTCAAAGCGGTCAACTGTGCCGCCATTCCCGAGAATCTGCTGGAAAACGAATTGTTTGGTCACGAGAAGGGTGCCTTCACGGATGCGCATTCGCAGTTCCGTGGCATCTTCGAACAAGCCGATGGTGGTACCGTCTTTCTGGACGAGATCGGCGAGATGGCCCTTTCAGCTCAAGTTCGACTCTTGCGGGTCCTCGAGGAACGCAAGGTCACTCGTGTCGGGGGCGATACGGCCCTTAATGTGGATGTCCGTGTGCTGGCAGCGAGCAATCGAGATCTGCTTGAGGCAGTCTCTGCCGGTGAATTTCGGCGTGATCTCTACTATCGACTCAAGGTTGTTGAACTACACTTGCCTCCCCTGCGTGAACGGCGCGATGACATCCCGCCACTGCTTGATCATTACATCGAACAGCTGAAGGAGTCAGCCCCTTCTGCACAATTCGCAGGGTTGTCACCTGCGGGACTCGATCTGCTGAACAACTATGATTGGCCCGGCAATGTCCGTGAACTGCGGAACCTAGTAGAACGACTCGTGTTTCTGGGACCCCGCGGTCAGGTGCAACCGCAGGATCTGATCCCGCATCTGGAAGGTGCACCCGCCACGGTGCGTCACTTGCCCGTTGTGACGGGTAAGACCCCCGACCAGTCGGAACGGGAATTGATCTATTTTGCTCTATTGGATCTGAAACGCGAAGTCGCCGAACTACGACGCGTTGTCGAAGGGGGTGCGAGTGATCACAGCGAGGGGAGTTTCCCTCCACGCCCCGTCTACCATGTTGGTCACGAGATGGACCTGACACGTTCCGGCTCTATCGACTCGCAGCAAGTCATCCCGGCGGCACCCGTAGAAGCGTCAGGTCTACCCTCGTTGAAGGAAATGGAACGCGAGGCCATCGAGAGGGCCCTGGTGCAGGTGGGACAGAACCGGCGCAAGGCGGCGCAGTTGTTGGGCATCGGCGTGCGCACATTGTATCGAAAACTCGATGAGTACGACTTGAAATGAACAGACTTCTGTCAATTCACTCACTCCTTGTTTTCGTCCTGTCTGTGTCGAGTCTATCTGTGTCGAACAGCGGGGCACAATCTGAAGCCGATGGTCATCTGAACACGGAGACCCAGCGACTCGCCGTTGCACAATTGGAGGCGCTGAGCGATGCCTTCCGTGCCGTACACGAAATAGCCACACCGGCTGTAGTGCTGATCCAGACTTCCGGTGACTTAGAGGCTCGCATGCCGCCGTGGCACCGACGGATTCAGCCACCTGAGGACGTGCCTGCACCCACAGGGATGGGGTCGGGTGTGATTATCAGTTCCGACGGGTACATCGTATCCAACTACCATGTCATCCGCGATGCAGATACGATTGAGGTCGTTTTCAGGGATCGCCGTCGCCTCGCCGCTGAAGTTGTCGGCGTCGATTCTCTGATTGATATCGCCCTTCTAAAGGTTGACGCTGAAAACCTACCCGTCGCGCGATTGGGCACGTCGAGGCAACTTCGAATCGGCGACTGGGTCGTCGCCATCGGCTACCCACTGGGAATGGGAACGACACTGACCCACGGGATCGTCAGTGCCTTGGGGCGACAAGCAGATGTCATTGGTGGATCATTCGGCATTGAGAGTTTTATCCAGACCAACGCAGTGATCAATCCCGGGAATTCCGGTGGGCCTTTGCTCGATTTGCAGGGCAGGGTAATCGGCATCAATACAGCGATCTCGACGCGGACGGGATACTACATCGGTTATGGATTGGCCGTTCCCATTGATCTTGCCCGCGAAGCCGTCGACGATCTGTTGACCCATGGTCGTGTTATTCGTGGCTATCTGGGAATTCAGATGGACGCCGTGGATGATGCTCACGTACGAGAGTTGGGCCTGGACCTGGACCCGCCACGCGGCGTGCTGATCACTGATGTGCTGGAGGAAACTGCCGCACAGGAAGCAGGGGTGGTTCAACACGATGTGTTGCTGTCCGTCGATGGCGAGCCTGTGAATGTGCCCAACGAGGTCCAAACACGGATCTATGGGAAAGATCCTGGCGATGTGATGGATTTGGAACTTCTACGTGAGGGCAATATTCGCCACTTGCTGGTCACCCTGGGTGAACGAGCCGAGGACCAACTTTTGTCACGCGGTGAGCGTCGGCTCAACGTACTTGGACTTACGGTAGCCACCGTAGGCAAGCGGGCTGCTGATCTTGGCTTGTCCGGTGATATCGCCGAGCAACTTGGGCTGGATCACGAAAGCCAGGCAGTCGTCATCGTTGACGTGGATCCCGACGGACTTGCTGCCACCAAAGGAATGAAGATCGATGACATCATTACGGACATCGATCAAACAACCATCGCTTCGGTGGATGTCCTCGTCCGCTTGGTCGCAGATCTGAAACGCGGAGAATCAGCTCTGTTCTGGCTTTGGCATCAGGAGCGTGGGATTGACGTGAGAGCGATGAGAATCGGAGGCCGACGTGAGTAAAGCAGCACGAATTCCCGCGATAGATCTACAGGGTACCGATGCCCTGCTACTCTATGCAGCCAGCGAACGCAGTGCCGATCTGTATTGGGCAACTGATTTCATGGCGCCCGATCCCTTTCACTATCTGTGTGACGGGAAACACTCGTGGGTACTGGTCAAGGACCTTGAGTTGGACCGTGCACGGGAGCAGTCCTGTTGTGATGTGTTAGCACTCACTGACTACGAGCCAGAAGAGGGAACCAGTGGCAATAGTTTGCACAATGCGCTACGCAAACTCGGTTTCCACAATCTTCTGGTTCCGGCCGACTTTCCCGTGGCGACGGCCAACCAACTGACGGATGCTGGTTTTGTCGTTCGTGCCAACGGCGAACCATTGTTTGCTGAGCGTGCAATCAAGACACCCCAGCAGATTGAAGCCGTCGTGTCGACGCAGGCTGCTGCCGAGGCCTCTATGGCTGCGGCAGTGGACGCACTCACTCAGGCCCGCATCGAGGGCGATCAACTATGGCTCGGTGAGGGTCCACTTACCTCCGAGCGAGTGCGGCGCACCATTCATCATGTCCTGCTGGATCACGATTGCACCGGACACCATACGATCGTAGCTGGCGGCGAACAGGCCATTGATCCTCATCAAGCCGGTCACGGACCCTTGCCGGCCCATGCGCCGATCATCATCGACATCTTCCCGCGCGCCGATCACAGCGGATACTTTGGCGACATCACACGCACTTTTGTGCGCGGGCACATCTCAGAAGACGTTCAGCGACTCTATGACACGGTCCTTGCGGCCCAGCTGGAGGCGCTGGCCGCTGTGCGGGCTGGAGCCGATGGCGCAGAGATTCACCGGGGCGTGCAGCAGCACTTCGAGAGTGCCGACTATCGTACCGGAGAAATCGACGGGCGCATGCAGGGCTATTTCCATGGAACCGGTCATGGGGTCGGTCTGGATATCCATGAGGCTCCTTCCCTTGGTCGTCGTGCTAATACTCTTGCCGCGCACCAGACACTGACCGTCGAACCGGGGCTGTACTATGCGGGCCTTGGGGGCGTGCGGATTGAAGACCTCGTCCTCATTGAGGCCGATGGATACCGTAATGTGACCACATTTCCGAAACAGTTGCAGCTCTGAGCCTACGTACTGAGCCGGCACACCCGCTATCGCCACGCGCCGTCATTTTCTTACGCAGTTCGGCTGGGCAGAGGATGCTGGACCAAGTCGGCGAACAGCGGGCAACGGGCCTCTCTTCCCTGCAAATCCAGCAGCACACAACCGATGTAGATGCGCGTCATCTGCGAGCTGCTCTGTACGTCTGGGATCAGCGTGAGCGGGCTCGGTCAAAATTCGGTGACTTCGCGCCGAAACTGTTTGGCGATAGTGACGGCTTTGAGATGGCCAGTAGTTTGGCCGTTGCCCGGCATCGCGCCACAAGATTTGGCAACCATCCCGTGGTGGATCTGTGCTGCGGGATTGGTGGGGATCTGATGGCGCTGGCGGAACGTGGCCCCTGTGTAGGGGTCGACGTCGATCTGGCACGGCTGCACATGGCTCGGGCCAATGTGGAGTCCTTGCCCTTTCCTGCCCACCTCGTTGCCGCCGACGCCGCCCAGGCACCTGTATCGGGCAATGCTGCTGTTGTGGACCCTGCACGCAGACAGGGCAGCCGCAGAGTACGTTCAGGCGCCGACTACGAACCAAGCCTGCAGCTCATCGACCCATGGCGAGAGCGGTTTTCTTTGTTGGCCGTGAAGGTCTCTCCGGCCCTCGATCTGGATCAGCTGCCATCCCGGCAAGAGGTCGAGTATGTGTCCTGGCAGGGTCAGTGCAGAGAGGCCGTGTTGTGGTTCAGTGGCGAGACGGATGGTATCAGACGACGAGCGACGCGAATCATCGAAACTGAACACCTGGCCCGAATCGTCAGCTTGACCTCCGCTAGTGACGACATCCTGCGCCCTCCACTACAGCCGATCGGGGCAGTGCTCTACGATCCGGATCCTGCCCTTGTTCGCTCACATCTGATTGGCGAGCTCGCCATGCAATTGGGCGCCTGGTCGATTGCAGAGGAGGTTGCCTATCTCAGTAGCGACGAGATCACGGCAACGCCCTGGGCGCGATGCTTCCGGGTTCTGGAACAGGTCCCATTTCAATTGACTCGGCTGCAACGAGTGATGCGATCCAATGGCTGGCGACCGGGCTCTATCCGACGGCGGCATTTTCCCATCGAACCCGAGGTGTTGCGCAAACAGCTTGGTCGCTTCGAGTCGGACGCAGATGCTGTTGAACTGGTATGCACACGCATTGAGGGCAAGCGCACCGTAGTCATTTGCGCACCTGTGATGGAATCGGCACGTTAAGTAATGGGTCTGGGTAGTGAGTTTTGACCCGACCTTTTTGTCAGGTGTGTAACACTGTTCTCCTCTCCAGGTAGGTTGTCATGAGACGCCAGTTTGCCATCGGATCCGCCATCGTCGCATTGGGTGTTGTCGCCCTACTGATCATGGGTGTGCGCCAGTCATCGTCTCGCCACATGACGCTTGACGTGCTGCTGGTCGAAGCGGAACAGGTGACAGATCGTCGCATCCAGCTCGGAGGCTGCACCGTGGTTCCGGGGACCATCCAATGGGACGAATACCGGCACCGCCCGGAATTCCAGATCACCGATGGTGAAAACGAGGTCGCCGTTCGCTACACGGGCAACGCGGTACTGCCAGACACATTCCAGGATCGCGCCCAAGTCGTGATCGAGGGTCACTTCAGTTCTGTTGATGGCCGCTTTGATGCTGAAGTGGTCTTTGCAAAGTGTCCATCAAAGTATGAAGGGCAGAACTACGAAGACCATGTCGAGGCGCTCGACAGTGCGACCCAGACGGCAGAGCCAACGGGTACTTAAACCACCTCCGCCGCTTTCTCCCTCTTCTTAACTGGATCTGCTTACCATGGTTGATGTCGGCTACTTTGCACTGTGCTTGGCGCTGGCAGCCGCCGGTTACGCCACCATTGTCTCCCTGCTGGGCGCTCACCGACATCACGAAGGCCTGATTCGCTCAGGTGAGAACGCATTGTTGGCGGTTTGCACTCTCTACTCGGTCGCTGCCTTGAGTCTTTGGTACGCGATTTTCACCAAGGACTTTCAGGTTCAGTACGTCGCCGAAAACACCAATCTGGCGATGCCCACTCAATACGTGCTTGCCTCGCTCTGGGGCGGCCAAAATGGCTCGATCCTATTCTGGGGCTGGGTTCTGACCATTTACTCGGCAGCGGCTGTCTTATTCAACCGCCATCGCTACCGAGAGCTGATGCCCTATGTCGTGGCCGTAT
>Ga0115002_10003343_pt1 | contig 20100 bp, 19 predicted proteins | sample ArcticOcean_MG_C_8_FD_89576 | JGI IMG/M metagenome (GOLD analysis project Ga0115002, IMG submission 89576) | Marine microbial communities from western Arctic Ocean - ArcticOcean_MG_CB11_86 | ecosystem: Environmental > Aquatic > Marine > Oceanic | place: Arctic Ocean: Canada Basin | collected... | reverse complement strand
GCTATTAAATCATCAGCTTCATAATTAAGTAATTCTATAGATGGTAAATTAAATGCTTTAACTGACTTTCTAATATACTCAAATTGTGGAACTAAATCTTCAGGCGCTTCTGACCTGTTAGCTTTATAATCTTTGTAAATATCGTTTCTAAAGTTTTTCCTTGCGGAATCAAATATTACAGCAAAATGTGTTGGCTTATGTATTGAATCATCAGATCTTGAATCCTCTAATAGTTTAAATAACATTGAGCAAAATCCACTTACTGCTCCTGTTGGTAGCCCATCACTTTTTCTAGAAAGAGGCGGTAGCGCATAGTATGCTCTAAAAATATATCCTGAACCGTCTATAAGGTAAAAATGGTCATTTTTTTTTATGGAATTCATAGATTAATATTATCCTATTTTAATTAGTGTTATGGATATATAAAAGCTAAATCATCATGAATAAAAAAAATGCATTAAAAGTAGAAGAATTAACCAAAATTTATTCAAAAAAATCCACAAAAGAAGTAAAGGCATTGAATAATTTAAACTTGGAAGTGAAAGAGGGTGAGATTTTTGGATTACTTGGTCCTAATGGGGCTGGGAAAACTACTTTCTTAAATATTCTTGCAGGTACTGTAACTAAAAATTCTGGCAACGTTAATGTTTGGGGTTTTGATTTAGATAAAAACCCAAGACAAGTTAGGTCATCTATAGGTATTGTCCCACAGGAAGTAGTTTTAGATCCATTTTTTAACCCTAGAAAACTTTTGGAGCTTCAAGCCGGTTTATACGGAATACCAAAAAAAGACAGAATTACAGAAACAATATTAAAAATGGTTTCTCTTGAAGAGCAAGCGAATACATATGCACGAAGTTTATCAGGTGGTATGAAAAGGCGATTATTAATTGCTAAAGCAATGGTTCATAGACCTCCTATTTTAGTTTTGGATGAGCCCACAGCAGGTGTGGACTTGATATTGCGACAAAATTTATGGGCCAATGTTAAGCAGCTTAATAAACAAGGTGTAACAATAATTTTAACTACTCATTTAATGTATGAAGCTGAAGAAATGTGCAATAGAATTGCAATTATAGATAAAGGAAATTTAATAAAATTGGATACGACAGAAAATTTATTAAACAGTATAAAAACAAAAAAAATTATCTTTAAAGTAAAAAAAATAAATTCACTTAATTTAAAAGATTTAGATGGAATTAAATTTTCCCAAAATTCCGATAATGAAATAGTCGCTACCTATGTAAGAAAAAAGCATAAAATAGATGAAATAATAGATAAAGTAAAAAATGCAGGTATGGAAATATTTGATATTTCAACAAACGAAGGTAGTCTAGAAGATGTTTTTATCGATCTTACAAAAAGCTAGATTTTTAAAAAAAAAGTTGTATTGTATATAATATGGAAGCAATAAAAAAAATTGAATTAAATAAAATTACTAAAACTGTTTTACTAGCAGCATTAGCAACAGTACTTCTAACTATCTCTGCTAAAATTAAAATTCCTTTCTATCCTGTTCCAATGACAATGCAAACTTTTGTAGTTTTGTTCTTGGGAATAACATTGGGTTATAAAATTGGTTTGTTTGCAGTAAGTTTATATATGTTTGAGGGAATTTTTGGCCTACCTGTATTTGCTGGAACGCCAGAAAAAGGAGTTGGATTAGTCTATTTTACTGGCCCAACTATGGGGTATTTAATTGGTTTTTTAGTTGCAGTTTATTTTTCTGGATATTTTAAATATGATAAAAGAATAATAAATAATTTTTTAAAATTAATATTTTCAGTAAGTTTTATTTATATTTTTGGTTTAGTCTGGTTAGGTACATTAATTGGGTGGGATAAACCAATTTTTAAAATTGGAGCACAACCATTTTTATTAGCAGAATTATTTAAAATTTTATTATTATTATTATTAATACCAATTTTATTAAAAATAAAAAAGTTTACAAAGACTATCTAGGTGATTTTTTAGAAAGAATCCTTTGTAGCGTTCTGCGATGCATTTTGAGTCTTCTTGCTGTTTCTGATACGTTTCTATTGCATAATTCAAAAACTCTATGAATGTGTTCCCATTTAACTCTATCAGCAGACATTGGGTTTTCTGGTGGACTAGCTCTAAATTCTGGTGAAGCTAAAAGAGCTCTTTCTATATCGTCTGCATCTGCAGGTTTAGGAATGTAATCAATTGCCCCAGCTTTAACTGCTGCAACAGCAGTTGGAATATTTCCATATCCTGTGAGCATTATTACTCTACTATCTTTTTTTAGTTTTTGAATTTCTTTAACAACGTCTAATCCACTTCCATCATTTAAGCGTAAATCAACAACAGCAAACGCTGGAGGTGAATTTTTTGTCAGGGTTATCCCCTGTTTCACACTTTCTGCCTGAACTACTTTAAAACCTTTTTTTTCCATTGCGCGAGCTAATCTATCTCTTAAAGGAGGATCATCATCGACAATAAGTAGCGATTTATCAGTAAAATCAGTGATTTTTTGGGTTTCTGTTTTTTCTTGTTCTGTTTTCATTTTTAATTTTTTAAAACAAATCTGATCTCTATATAATTATAAAATATTTACTTTCAAGAACATAAATTAACGCTTTACATTAATCATCATTTCTATAAATACGACTTTAATAACTTTTTTTATATATTTTTTTATTTTTTGTATAACAAAAAAGGGGTTGCATGAGATGCAAAAATTTAATTCGGTTGACGAAATGGTCCACATTATTCGGCCAGTAGATCCAGTTTATTGTATTAGACTGAATTCAGTAAATTTAGCTTGTAACTGGTTTAAAGATAACTTCCCAGGGAAAATTCTTTATGCAGTAAAAACTAATCCAAATGAAAAAATAATTAAATGTATTGGCGAAAATGGAATTAACAGATTTGACGTTGCTTCAATTAACGAAATTAAATTAATTAAAAAAATATTTCCAAAAGCTCGTCCTTACTACATGAATACTGTGAAAAGCCGTGAACACATAAAAGAAGCATATTTTAATTATAATATTAGAGATTTTGCTCTTGATACAAAAGAGGAATTACAAAAAATTATTGAGGCAACTAATAATGCTAAAGATTTAACTCTTTATGTTAGAATTTCTATCTCAAATGAACATGCAGAAATTGATCTATCTCAAAAATTTGGTGCATTACCTAGCGAGGCTATGGGTTTACTGAGGCTAGCAAAAGCTCATGCTAAAAGAGTTGGTTTAAGTTTTCATGTGGGATCACAATGTATGCACCCTATTTCTTACGCAAAAGGAGTTAGGGAAGTAGCAAATATAATTAAAAAAACTAAAATAATTCCAGATGTTATAAATGTTGGAGGAGGTTTTCCGTCTATTTACCCAGACTTGCAACCGCAACCACTTAAAAATTATATAAATGAAATAAAAAAAGCTTTTGATAATTTAAATTTAGAAAATAAACCAGAATTATTGTGTGAGCCTGGTAGAGCTCTTGTTGCTGAAAGTGGATCTTCTATAGTTAAAGTTGTTCTTAGAAAAAAACAGAAAATTTATATTAATGATGGAACTTATGGAAGTATGTTTGATGCGGGTGTTTTAAACTTTATTCTACCAACAAGAATGATACCTAACGGCAAAACTGCTTCTAAAAAATTGACACCATTCAGTTTATATGGACCAACATGTGATAGTGCTGATTATATGAAAGGTCCTTTTATCTTACCCAATAATATAAAAGAAGGTGATTATATTGAGGTAGGTCAACTTGGGGCATACTCTCTAACATTTAGAACTAAGTTTAATGGATTTTATTCTGACCAAATCTTCGAAGTTCAAGACAAACCTATAATGTCTTTGTATGAAAAAGATACATCATCAAGTTATCTGGTTGCTTAAATGAATAATTCAAAAAAAACGAAGTTAGGTCATAATAAAAAGACCTTCCTAGAAAAGCCAGTTGAACACATTGATATAACATCTTTTGACTCAAGAAAAATAATTGAGTCTATGAATAAAATGTCTTTTACATCAAGAGATACTGCTAGAGCATCAGGTATTTTTAATGAAATGTTATCTGATAAAAATTGTACAACTTTTTTAACATTGGCAGGATCAACATCTGCTGCTGGATGTATGAAGATATATTCTGATATGGTTAAATATAATATGATTGATGTAATAGTTGCCACGGGAGCTTCAATTATTGATATGGATTTTTTTGAAGCTTTGGGATTTAAACATTACCAAGGTTCACAATTTCAAGACGACACACAATTAAGAGAAAATTACATAGATAGAATATATGACACTTATATTGATGAAAAAGAACTTCAGGCGTGTGATAAAACTATTTGTGATATAGCTGATGGACTGGAACCAAGACCTCATACTTCGAGAGAGTTTATAAAAGAAATAGGAAAATATTTAAAAACTAATTCAAAAAAAAAAGAATCATTAATTGAAACTGCTTACGATAAGAATGTTCCTATTTTTTGTCCTGCATTTACTGATTCAAGTGCTGGATTTGGATTGGTCATGCATCAAGAAAAAAATCCAAAGAAATGCTTAACTATAGATTCTATTAGAGAGTTTAGAGAACTAACCGAAATTAAAATTAAATCAAAATCCTCAGGTCTTTTTATGATTGGTGGTGGAGTTCCCAAAAACTTTGTACAGGACACTGTGGTTTGTGCAGAACTATTGGGTAAAGAAGTTGATATGCATAAATATGCGGTCCAAATTACAGTTGCAGACACTAGAGATGGTGCCTGTAGTAGTTCTACACTTAAAGAAGCAAGTTCGTGGGGCAAGGTTGATGTTGCAAAAGAACAAATGGTTTTTGCTGAAGCGACTAGCGTCCTTCCTTTAATAGCTAGTGATGCTTACCATCGTAAGTTCTGGCAACAAAGAAAACCTAAAAAATTTTCTAATATATTCAGCTAAAAAAGTGAAATACTTTACAAACAAAAAAGGTTTTCTTGGAATTGATAATGAATATAATTTTAAAGAAAAAGTGGTTGTTATTCCTTTTGGTTTAGAAAAAACAGTTAGTTATGGAAGTGGTACTAAAAATGGACCAAAAGAAATAATTAAAGCTTCACATCAATTAGAATTATATGATGAAGAACTAAGTTGTGAGCCCTATAAAAAAATTGGAATTAAAACTTTAAAACCATTTAAAATTGATAAAGATATTAAAAAAGCTTTAAAAAAAATGTCTGATACTAATGAAAAAATTCTAAATAAAAAACTTTTTCCTATTACTTTTGGTGGCGAACACTCAATTACTCCAGGGTGCATTGCTCCATTTGTAAAGAAATATAAAAATTTATGCTTATTGCATTTTGATGCTCATGCAGATTTGAGAGAAAGTTATAATGGTGAGAAATTCTCACATGCGTCAGCAATTAAGAGATGTTTGGACTATAGTAATGTATCCGTAATTTCTTTTGGAATAAGAAATATTTCTAAAAGCGAAATCCTTTATTTAAAAAAAAATTCTTCAAAAATTAATATTTTTTGGGCAAAAGATAAACCTAGATGGAATTTAGATAAATTTAAGAAATTAATAAAAAATAAAACTGTTTATTTAACGTTTGATGTTGATGGATTAGATTCTAGTATAATGCCAGCAACAGGTACTCCTGAACCAGGAGGATTATTGTGGGATGAAACTTTAAATATAATTAAGATAGCAGCAAAAAACTCTAATATTGTTGGTGCAGATATAAATGAATTATCACCTATCAAAGGTTTTAACTCTTATAATTTTTTAGTAGCAAAGCTTGCTTACAAAATAATTTCATATTCTTTTGAATTTCATAAAAAATCTAAATATTAAGTAAATCTTTTGTTTGCCATTTTATAGTAACCATAGCCCCATTTAGTTTATTAGAACGGTTAAACTGAACACTTGCTTTCATTCTTTCTAAAAGTGTTTTTCCAATAAAAGTACCAAGTCCTAATCCAGATTTTGAACTTATAATCTTATTTTTTGAACGTATATAGGGCTCTCCTAAAACGTCTTTAACATCTTCTGAAAATCCAGGCCCGTCATCACTTACTTTCACTTCTGTAATTGCATCATTACTTTTTAAATCAATTTCTACTACGGAATTGCTATACTTAACTGCATTACCGATAAAATTTCTCAGTCCATATGTAATCTCTAACGTTTTATCTATTTGTGGATTTATTTCATTTTGATCTTTAATTATTAATATTTTTTTTTCAGAAATTTCATTAAAAGATCTGACTATTTCATCTATCAAATCTCCAATTTTTAAGTTACTTAAAAAATTGTCTTCTTTAAGTTGGTCTTGAGAAAGTTGTCTTAGAATCTCTGAACATCTTTTTGTCTGAGATATAAGTAATCCTATATCCTTTGAGTATTGAGGATTACTTCCAATATCTTTTTCTAATTCTTTTGCAACAACAGTTATAGTAGATAAAGGAGTACCCAAAGAATGTGCAGCGGCAGCGGCCTGCAAACCTATTGACTCTAGTTCATGTTCTTTTGCTAAAATTAATTCCAATTTATTTAATGCTCCTGTTCTTTTTCTAGATTCTAAACCAAACCTAACACCAAAATATGTTAAAAAAATTAAACCTATAATAATGGAAATCGGAACTGCATATAAATAATAGTTTGGAACATGAAAATGCAAATCTCCAGAATGTGGCAAAGGATAGTGATTCAAAGTTAATACAATTAAAATTACTATTGTGATAATTGTCAAATTTAATGTACTTTTTAAAGTTAAAAATGTTGATGATGTTATTGCTGGAATAATTAATAAAATTATGAACGGATTTGTTACACCTCCTGTAAGAAAAAGTAATAAAGCTAATTGAAAAAGATCATACAACAAATATAATGATGATTTAGTGTTGCTCAATTGATTTTCTTTTACTATGAACTGCAGATAAAAGTTGGTTACTGCGTTAATTAGAATAATTATTAAGCAATAAAAAAATGCAAATTTAAAATTTAAGATAATATAAACAATACTTATAGACACTAATTGACCAATATTGGCCATCCACCTTAATATAACTAAAGTTTTCTTGTCTAATTGAATATTGTCTTTTGATGTAAATAACTCTGATAATTTCATTCAGAAACTATATATCTAAATTTGAAACTTCTAAAGCTCGACTAATTATAAAATTTTTTCTGGGCGCAACTTCATCACCCATAAGTATTTGAATTAAATCTTGATCTTTTTTAGATTTTTCTTTTGTACTATTTGAATATTTTACTTGCAATAATATTCGCTGCTCTGGATTTAATGTTGTATTCCATAACTCTTCTGGATTCATTTCTCCCAAACCTTTAAATCTTTGAATTTTAACTTTACTTTTTTCTTGTTCAAGAAATTTACTAAATGCTTTAGTATTTTTTTTAATTGCATTTTTTTTTTGTTCTGAAGCTTTAATAAGAAAACCTTCTAGCTCTTTATCATCCTTAATATAATAACTTTTTGATCCTTTTGTAATTTTATAAAGAGGAGGTTGAGCTAAATAAATATGGTTTTTTTCTATTAATTCGTTAAAAGGAAAATTATTAAATAAAGTTAATAAAAGAGTTCTAATATGAGATCCATCAACATCAGCATCTGTCATTATTATAATTTTTTCATATCTAAGATTTTCAATATCAAAATCCTTTGATCCTGTGCCTAGCGCATTTATTAAGGTAACTATTTCATTAGAAGACATCATTTTTGATAATGCTTTAGTTTGTAAATCTTGGCCATTGCCATTTTTTGATTTTCCATTTGTATTGATATAAGTATTCAATATTTTTCCTCGTAAAGGAAGTACAGCTTGAAATTCTCTATTTCTTCCTTGTTTTGCTGATCCACCAGCTGAATCTCCCTCTACTATAAATAATTCAGTTCCATCTGCTTTACCAATTTGACAGTCTGCAAGTTTTCCTGGAAGGCCTGATAGTTCTAATGAACCTTTCCTTCTTACTCCTTCTCTAGCTTTTCGTGCTACATCTCTAGCAAGGGCAGCCTGAACTATTTTTAATAATACTACTTTTTTAATCGTAGGATTTTGGTCAAACCAGGTTGATAATTTATCGTTTACTATAGATTCAACAATAAATCTTATCTCTGATGAAACCAACTTATCTTTTGTTTGCGATGAAAATTTTGGGTCAGGTATTTTTACCGATAATACTCCTGTTAATCCTTCTCTTGTGTCGTCACCAGTGAGTGAAATTTTATTCTTTTTTAAAAGATTGCCATCTGTTGCGTACTTATTGATTACTCTTGTGAGTGCACTTCTAAAACCCAATAAGTGTGTTCCTCCATCTTTTTGGTGAATATTGTTTGCAAATGGTAACATTTCTTCCGAATATCCTGCGTTCCATTTTATGGAACATTCTACTTCCACATTATCTTTCTTACCTAAAATATAAATTGGCTTTTTAAATAAACTAAGATCATTTTTATTAACTAAAGTTTTTTTACTTTTATCTAAAAAATCAACAAATTCTAGGATACCACCCTCGTATTTATTTTTATATTCTTTTTCTTTTTTCCCTGTTTTGTCTAATAACATAATAGTTAAACTCTTGTTTAAAAAAGCAAGTTCTCTCATTCTTTTTTGCAAAATTAAGGAACTAAATTTAATATTAGAAAATATGTCCTTTGAAGGCGTAAAATTTATTAGTGTTCCTTTTTTATTTGTTTTTCCTGTAACTTTTAAGGGAGCTATTGCTTTGCCATTTTTAAATTCAATAAAATATTCTTTTTTATCTCTAAATATAATTAGTGTTAATTTTTCTGATAATGCGTTAACTACAGAAACTCCTACTCCGTGCAGCCCCCCAGAAACTTTATAAGAATCATGGTCAAATTTACCACCTGCATGAAGTTGTGTCATAATTACTTCAGCAGCTGATTTTCTTTCTCCCTTATGTAAATCTACAGGAATTCCTCTACCATCATCTTCGACAGAAACAGAATTATTTTGATTAATAGTAACTTTAATATTTTTGCAGTGACCAGCTAACGCTTCGTCGATTGCATTATCTACTACTTCATAGACCATATGATGTAATCCTGTACCATCATCTGTGTCACCGATATACATTCCGGGTCTTTTTCGGACTGCATCTAAACCCTTGAGTACTTTTATAGAATCTGCACTATATTTCTCATTATTTTCTGTATTTTTTTTGATCATATTTATGAAATTAATTTCTATATTTTAACATTTTTTTTAACTGAATTAAATCTACTTGACAATCGTCACTTAAATTCTTGTTGGCATTAAATGCTAATTTAAGGAAAAAAAAAATAATATCTTACTATTCTCTTTATAGTAAAATATCAAATTTTCATGGGCATAACAACATGAAAGCTGTTTTTATCTGAAAAATCACTAATTAGAACAGGTGACCCTGCGTCTTTTAAATTAATCACAATATGTTCATTTTCAATTTGAGAAGTAATATCTGTTAAGTACCTACTATTAAAGCTTATATTTAAATCATCAGAATTAAAATTTGCATTTATATTTTCTATCCCCTCACCGCTACTTGGGTTATTAACAGATAATTGAACTGAATCTTTAGATATATTCATTTTTAAACCTTTTGTACGGTCAGAAGATACTGTCGTTACTCTTTCAATGGAATTTTTAAATTCATCTAATTTAATCTTTAAAACTTTGTTGTTTCCTATTGGAATAACTTTATTGTAGTCGGGAAATCTACCGTCAATAACCTTAGAAATTAAAACTCCCTGATCGATTTCAAATTTAATTTTTGCCTTATTGTTAGATATTTTTATTTTGCTAGCGCTTTGTTCTAATAATGAAATTAATTGAAAAATAGTTTTTTTAGGTAAAATAATTGGCTCAATATTTATATTTGGGTCAATTTCTAAACTACTTGATGAAAGTCTATGACTGTCGGTTGCTACACTACATAAAAAAGATTTATTTTCTAATCTTGTCTTGTGAAAATAAATACCATTAAGGTAATGTCTAGTTTCATCATTCGAAATTGAAATTTTTGTCTTGTTTAATAGTTTTAATAATTTTATACAAGATACCTCAAAAGCTTCTTCCTTAATATCTTCATCTGACAAAGGAAAATTATCTGCAGGCAAACATAATAAATTAAATTTAGAATTTTCTGACACCAGCCTTATTTTATTTGAACTTTGCAAAGATAACTCAACCTGAGAATTGGGTTTTAACTTTCTTAATATATCATAAAGTATACTAGCTGAAGTTGTGGTTGATCCTTCCTTTTTTAAATCTTGTGGAATTATTTGTTCAAAATATATTATATCCAGATCTGTTGCAGTAATTTTTATTTTTGAATCTTTGGCTTCTAGGAGAACATTTGACAAGATTGGAAGTGTAGTCTTTTTTTCAATAATTCCATTTGCATGACCCAATGCTTTTAAAAAAACATCCCTGTTAATTGTAAATTCCATTTTATATATTTGAAAGAAATTTTTTTTTTATTTCTATTACACTTTGCCTAATTTCATTATCATTTTTAATTAATTCATCAATTTTTTTGACAGCATGAATTACCGTCGTATGATCTCTATTAGAAAATTTTCTACCAATATCAGGTAAAGAGTTTGTGGTATTTTGTTTTGCCAAATACATAGCTATTTGTCTCGGTCTAGCTAGTGATCTTGATCTTCTTGGTGATAACATTTCTTGAAGATTTAAATTAAAATGTGAAGCTACTATTTTCTGAATAGATTCTACATTTATAGACTTGTTATTATAGTTAATAAAATCTTTTAAAATTCTCTTGCATTCGTAAATTGTAGGAGATTTTGTATTAATTTTACTAAAAGCCAAAATACGGTTTAGAGCACCAACAAGTTCTCTAATACTGGCCGTAACCTCTGAGGCTAAAAATTTAAAAACTTCATCATCTAAGTTATAATTTTCTTTAAATTTAACTTTAATTTCTTCAAATTTGCTTTTTAAAATTTTGACCTTTAAGTCAAAATCAGGTGGTTGTATATCAATTACCAAACCGCCTGACATTCTGGATTTAATTCTTTCTTGAACTCTATCTAATTCCGCCGGGGCTTTGCTAGATGATATTACTATTTGAGAACCTCTTTCAATTAAAGCATTAAAAGTATGAAAAAACTCTTCTTGCATAGCCTCTTTTCCACTTAAAAACTGAATATCATCAATAATAAAAACATTCGCCATTCTAAAAAAATCTTTAAATTTTACCATTTCATTGCTCTTTATTGATCTAATAAAATGGTACATAAATCTTTCGGATGAAATAAACATTGTTTTTTTATCATTTCCAACTTCCAAACCAATCGCATTTAGTAAGTGTGTCTTACCCATTCCCACAGGACCATATATAAATAATGGATTATAATGCGCTGACTGCACACATATTTTTCTTGCTGCAGTATAGGCAAGCTCATTACTTTCTCCAACCATAAAATTAACAAATCTATTATTTGTATTAAAGCGATTATAATTTGATAAAGAATTTTCAATTAAGGTCACTTGTTCATTGTTGTTTAGATTAGATTTTGAAGATTTTGTTTGTTCTTCTGCAATTATAAATTCTATTCTTTCAATACTTTTTTTAACCGATTTAATTTGGTCTAATATTTTATCAGCATATCTGGAAACAATCCAATCTCTTACAAATCTAGTTGGGGCTGATAAAACAACATAATGATTAAATTCTTTTTTCAAATTTATATTTTTTATCCAACTTTCATAAGTATCATTACCAAAAGTTTTTTTAAATTTAAGCAGTACTTCATTCCACTTAAGAATATTTTCTTCTTTTATTAAAAGGGGATCTTGGTTCTGTTTTTGTAAACTTTTTATCATAAGGAGCTTAATTAAATTTAGTTAGTTCTATTTTTTTTTTTCATTGATGGCAATGGTTTTTGGTTGCATTAAAAAAATAAATTAGGTGTTTTTATTTATTTTTTTTTAGGTTGTATTTTTAAAAAAAAATTAAATTTACAACTATTGGCACACACTATATCTTGTTGAGATTTCATAATTAACTCTTTATTTAGAAAATTTTATTCAATTACAAAAATTATCAACTTTTAATTGATTAATTTATTTTTTCATTGAATTATTTATCTTTTTATTTATTTTAGAGATTTTTCTTGACGCAGTTTTTTTGTTAATTGAACCAGTTTTTGCAACTTTCATTAATTGAGAACTAAATTTAGGAAAAAATTTTTTTGCTTCATCAATTTTTCCTGACTCTAAATACCTCGACATCTCTTTAATTGCAGATTTATATTTGCTTTTTCTTATTTTATTTACTGTAGCTTGCAAACTGCTTTTTTTTGTACGTGCTATTGCAGATTTAGTGTTAGGCATAAAATTGTGATTTTATATCTTTTTGGTCCATAGCGGTCAACACAATTTAAATTTGACACTTATTACAATAAAAAGATGATCTTCCACATATTATCATTTTTTTTATTTCTCCTTTACACGAAATACGGGAACATTTTTTACCTTCTCTTCCATATACGCGAAAAAATTGTTGAAAATTGCCACTTTTACCCTCAATATTTTTAAAATCTCTAATAGAAGATCCTCCTTTAAAAATTGCAAACTTTAGAACTCTTTTAATGTTGTAAATTAAATTTTTAATTTCATATTTTTTTAATTCTTTGCATAATTTCAGTGGGCTTATTTTAGTAATAAACAGAACTTCATTAACATAAATATTTCCAAGTCCGCTTATAAATTTTTGATTCATTAGTAAAGTCTTAATATTACTCTTTTTATTGTAAATAAAGTTTTCGAAATATAAAGAATTAAATATTTTACTTAAAGGTTCCACACCAAGTTTATTAAAAAAAGGAATATTACTTATAATTTTATTTTCATATAATTTAAAAAAACCAAATCTTCTAACATCATTATAAATTAATACTATCCCGTTATTTAAAACAAAATAAATATGATTATGTTTATGCAAAATATTTAAATCATAATAGAAACTTGTTTTATATATTTGATTATTTTTTATTTTTTTAATCAAATATTTTCCAGTCATTCCTAAGTGTGATAAAAGAATAAATTCCTTAAAATGAAAAACTATATACTTTGCTCTTCTAGAAATTTTTAATATTCTTTTATTAATTAATTTATTGCGGAAAGATTTAGGTACTTTATAGCGTAAATTTTTGTTATTTATTTTAATATCAATAATTTTTGCTTTATTTACCGTTTTCAGCAAAGATCTTTTTGTAATTTCTACTTCAGGAAGTTCTGGCATAACTCAATTATATATATTGTGAAAAAACTTAACATATGATCTATTAATTTAAATGAAAACACATCATAAAAATAGTGAAAGATTTGTAACCAAAGTTTTTCAAGATGTTTTTGAAAGATATGATTTAATGAATGATTTAATGTCATTTGGTGTTCATCGACTATGGAAGAAAAATTTTATTGATTACTTAAATCCACAAGAAAATACAAAATTACTTGATGTGGCTTCTGGGACTGGAGATATTGCTAAATTATACCTAAAAAAAATAAAATACAATGGAAATGCCTGGTGTGTAGATGAAAATGAAGACATGCTAAATTTAAGCAAAAAAAAATTAAATAATTTATTAAATCTTAAATGGTTTTGTAGTAATGCTGAAAAACTTCCATTTGAAGATAATTTTTTTGATTATTACACAATTAGTTTCGGCATAAGAAATGTAGAAAATATTAGCTTTGCGCTTAAAGAAGCTCACCGCGTTTTAAAACCAGGTGGTAGATTTCTATGTTTAGAATTTTCCAAAGTTCAAAATGAAATTTTAAATAAATTTTATCAAACTTATTCAAAAACTATCCCTATTATTGGAAGCTTCGTCATAGGTAAATCTGAACCATATCAATATCTTATTGATAGTATAGATAAATTTTATAGCCAAGCTGAATTTAGTAGAAAGATAAAAGAAAATGAATTTGAAAATGTCTCATCTAAAAATTTAAGTGGGGGGATAGTTGCTATTCATTCTGCTTGGAAAATTTAAACATGATTAAAAAAATTTTTATGTTATTTAAAATTGGAAGGAAATTATCAACTTCTGGTGCCATCGATTCTTTTTACGAAATATATGACCCACCTATAATTATAAAAATTCTTTTTTTTATAATTGGGTTTAATTTTAAAAATAAAGAAGTTAACAGTAATTTATCTAGTGGGAAAAAACTATGTAATGCTCTTCAAGGTATGGGTACTACTTTCATTAAATTAGGTCAATTCTTATCAACTAGACCTGATATAATTGGAACTAATGTAGCTGACGAACTAGAAAAGTTGCAGGATAAGTTGCCAGCATTTGATTTATATACTGCAAAAAATATCTTAAGAGAAGAGCTTGGTGATGAAATTTTTTCAAAAATTTTAAATTTCTCTGAACCTATAGCTGCAGCTTCTATTGCACAAGTACACTTTGCCAATATTAATTACGGTGATCAAAATAAAAAAGTGGCTGTAAAAATACTAAGACCTAATATTGAAAAAATTTTTAATGAAGAGCTTGATGCTTTAATGTTATTAGCTTTCATTATTGAAAGTATAATTAAAAAATCTAAGAGACTTAAATTAGTTGAGGTTGTTCAACTACTTAGAGAAATTACCAATGTTGAAATGGATCTGCGATATGAAGCGGCTGCCGCAAATGAATTTTATGAAAATACAAAAAATGATGTTGGTTTTAAAGTTCCTAAAATCTATTGGAATTTTACAAGTAGAAAAATACTTTGTCTAGATAAGGTAAATGGAGTTTCAATACGTGAAACTGAAAAACTAAAGTTACTTAATGTTGATTTAAAAAAACTAGCAAAAAATACTATCCAACATTTTCTAAGGCACGCAATTAGAGATGGTTTTTTTCATGCTGATATGCACCAAGGAAATATTTTTGTAAATCAAGTTGGGGATATTATCCCAGTTGATTTTGGTATAATGGGTAGGCTTGATCAAAATAATAAAAAGTATTTAGCTGAAATACTATACGGGTTTATAAAACGTGATTATAAAAAAGTTGCCGAAGTTCATTTCATAGCTGGTTTGGTTCCTCAAAATGTTTCTAAAGATGAATTTGCTCAAGCTTTACGTTCAATAGGTGAACCTATATTTGGTCAAACTGTTAAAAACATTTCTGGAAGCAAGTTGTTGAGTCAGCTTTTTGAAGTTACTGAAAAATTTAATATGCAAACTCAAATACAATTATTGCTTCTTCAAAAAACAATGGTTGTTGTAGAAGGTGTTTCTAGAAAACTTGATCAAGATACTAATATTTGGGAAATTTCAAAGCCAGTTTTAGAGAATTGGTTGAGAGATTTAAAAGATCCTATTAATATAGCTGGAGAAGTGGTAAATAAAGCTTCTGAGATCTTAAAAAAATTGCCTGATTTACCTATCATTATGGATAAAGCAAACGATGTTATGACCTTAATAACTGAAGGCAAATTTAATCCTAATACAATGGCTTATAAGAGTCTAAAAAATGAAGAATTAAAATTAGAAATTATTCGCAATAAAATTTTAAGTGGATTTTTAATACTTGTAATTTTTGCTGTCATAGTATTTTAATAATAAAATTATGAACAATTTACTCGAAAAAAAAATACTTTTAATAATTTGTGGGGGAATCTCTGCGTACAAAAGTTTAGAAGTAATCAGATTTTTTAAAAAAAAAGGTGCAAAAATTAAAGTAATTTTAACCCAAAGTGCTAAAGAATTTGTTACACCATTATCTGTTACATCACTTTCTCACGAAAAAGTTTATGAGAAATTATTTAGTGTGGAAAATGAAGCAGAAATGGATCATATATCACTTTCTAGATGGGCAGATGTTTTGTTGGTAGTTCCTGCAACAGCTAATACTATATCAAAATTAAGCAACGGATCAGCTGATGACTTAGCCTCAACAGTAATTCTTGCATCCAATAAAAATATTTTTTTAACTCCAGCAATGAATGTTAGGATGTGGGAACACCCATCAACTAAAGAAAATCTTAGTAAATTAAAAAAATTTGGATACAAAATAATTGGCCCCGATGTGGGTGATATGGCATGTGGAGAGTTTGGTGAGGGTAAAATGACTGAGCCCAATGAAATTGTTCATCAAATTGAAAATTATTTCGCAAGTTTAAATCAAAACAAGAAATTTAAAGCTTTAGTAACGGCGGGACCAACACATGAGTACATTGATCCAATTAGATTTATAACAAATAAATCTAGCGGCAAACAAGGATTTGAACTAGCTAAATCATTATCAAAAAAAGGGTTTGAAACTACTCTTATATCTGGACCAACTAATTTAAAAGTTGATAGCAATATAAATTTTATAGAAGTCGAAACAGCAGACCAAATGTATAAAGCAACACAAAATAGCTTACCAGCAGATGTTGCAATATTTTCTGCAGCCGTAGCAGATTTTAAAGTTAAAGAACAAAATAGACAAAAAATTAAAAAAAAAAATTATATAAATTTTAATTTAATAAAAAATGTTGATATTTTAAATTACGTTTCAAATCATAACTCTCTTAGGCCACAACTGGTAATAGGTTTTGCCGCAGAAACAAATAATGTAAAAAATAATGCTAAAAAAAAATTATCTGAAAAAAATTGTGATTGGATTATCGCAAATGATGTTTCTAACAAATCTATAGGTTTTGATTCAGATTTTAATGAGGTTACAATTTTCTATAAAGATAAAAAAATTAATGACGAAAAGCTTGTAAAAAAAAAAAAATCTGAAATATCAGATGAAATTGTAGACAGAGTTATTAGCCAGTTGAATTAAAATTTAATGGTAAAAGTATTAATTAAAAAAATAGATCCTGCAGTAATAATTCCTGCTTACAAAACTACAGGGGCATCTGGTATGGATTTAATGGCTTTTATAAAACAACCAATTAAATTAGCTCCTAAAAGTTCATGTTTAGTACCTACAGGTCTTTCTGTTGCTTTTTCAGAAGAATATGAAATACAAATAAGACCTAGATCAGGACTTGCTGCAAGGAATAGTATATCTGTTTTAAATACACCTGGAACAATTGATAGTGATTATAGAGGTGAAATTAAAATAATACTTTTTAATCACGGAGACAGTGAATTTATTATTAATAATAAAGATAGAGTGGCTCAAATGATTTTATCACCAGTACATAAAATGAACTTAGAGATAGTAGAAAATTTACCAGATACTTTAAGAGGAAAAGGCGGATTCGGTTCAACGGGTAAATAACACGTATTAATGAAATTTACAAAAAATCAAATAAAGAGATATTCAAGACAGATAATTCTAAAAAAAATTGGAACAAACGGTCAAAAAAAAATACTTAAATCAAGCGTTCTAATCGTTGGAGCTGGAGGATTAGGTTCACCTATTGCAATTTACTTAGCTGCGCTAGGTGTTGGTAAAATTGGAATTATTGATAAAGATACTGTTGAAATTTCAAATCTTAGTCGACAAATTATTTTTACGACAAGTGATATTAAGAAAAAAAAATCTACTGCAGCAGTTAATAAACTTAGAAAAATAAATCCAGGCCTAAAATTTCAATCTTTTAATAAAAAACTCACTAAAAAAAACATAAATAAAATTGCAAAAAATTATAATTTAATAGTTGATGGAAGTGATAATTTTCGTACACGCTTCTTAATTAATGACTATTGTTTAAAGAATAAAAAAATTTTAGTTTCTGGTGCAATAAGTAAATTTGATGGGCAGGTATATACGTTTAATTTCTCTAAAAAAAACTCACCATGTCTAAGATGTTTTATACCCAATATGCCAGCTAACCCAGATGCAGATAATTGTGAATTTGAAGGGATTCTTGGAACGCTAGGGGGTATTATAGGGTCTATTCAAGCTAATGAGGTTATAAAAGAAATACTTGAAATTGGAGAAACACTTTGTGGCTATATATTAATTATAGATGGTTTAAAACTAAACTTTAGAAAAATAAAACTTAATAAAAGATCTAACTGTTATTGTAATGAAAAAAGAAAATAAGAACTATCTCACCTTTTTAATTATATTATTCTTAAGTTCAATTTTTTTTCAAAGTGTCTCTGCAAATGATAATTTGTCTTTTTTATCTCTAAAAAATAACGAAGTAAATGTAAGAATAGGTCCATCTAAAGAATATCCTATTAAGTTTACTTATAAAAAAAAATACTTACCTTTAAAAGTTTTAGATAAATCAGAAACATGGAGAAAAATTTCTGATTTTGAAAATAATTCTGGATGGATACATATTTCGCAGTTATCTAAAAGAAAAACTGCAATAAATATAAAAAAAAAAACTCTTCTATACAAAAAATCTACTATTTACTCAAAACCAATCGCTACGCTCGAAATAGGAAGATTAGTTTTAATAAAAAAGTGTAAATTAAAATGGTGTAAAATTACTTCTGGCAACTATAATGGATGGGTCTTTAAAAATTCATTATGGGGTAAAACTAAATAAAATCTGATATTAATGAATTTTTTATATCTTCTGGAATTTCAATAAAATGATCGTACAGCTCGTGGTTTATGCCTAATTTAATTTTATTATTAAGGTTTTTAAATTGAATTATTTGTTTTTCAGAAAAATTGAAATGTAAGAATTGTACTGACGAAGCTTTGCCTTCAGCTGATGTTCGGTCCACATCTGTTTCTGCTGTTGCTTTAATTTTTTCTTTATCAATTTGTATGTAAACTTTTTCTTCAATCCCTCCTGCTTTAGATAAAAAATCTGATCTTAATGTTGGATCATCAATTTCAAACATCAAGGTTGCTATTAATTCTTTACCTCTGGGAATTAAAGGATTATATGCTTCGAGTTCATCTTTTAACTGCTTATCACCACCCTTTTCTATATGTAACATCTCTTGAATTTGACCAAGCATTGTTTCAAAATTTTCAAAATAAAATGTAGCATACGGACCAAGTGATATCCTTCTATTTTTTTTAAATTCTACTAATTTTTTTCTAATATTTTTTCTGTCTTTTGAATAATCTTTAAAAGGCATTAAATCACTTTTTTCTACAATTCTATTTTCTTTTTTCATAATCATAATTTATATGCTTTAGCTAATAATTCTATAGGATGTAATGCCTCATCACTTGTAATATTTGTATCAATTTCAAGTTGTTTTAAATGTTTTCCTGCTAGCGGACAGTCAGAAGCCATATATTTATTATTATTTTTTTGAATTTGTCTTGCTGCCGGTTTACCTACTTTTAATGCGAGTTTATAAGTTTTTTTCATAACTCCAAAAGTTCCTCCATGTCCAGCACATCTTTCAACAACGTCAATTTTAATATTTGGAATTAATTTAAGCATATCTCTAGCTTTATTACCCATATTTTGTGCCCTTGCATGGCAAGCATGATGAACTGTTACCCCACCATCAATCTCATGAAGTCCTTCTGCTAAGCCTTCCTTATTTGAAATATCAACTATATACTCATCAATATCTTTCACATTTTTTGATAATCTTTTTATTTCTTTATTTTCAGATAGTAATAAAGGCCATTCAAATTTTAGCATAAGTCCACAACTAGCTGTAAGAGTGATCACTTGGTATCCTTTATCAACCCACTTTAATAGATCTTTTGTCACCATTTTTGCTTGATGAACTACTTTAGGCAAATCTGCTTGTTCTAAAAATGGCATCCCGCAACAGCCAGGATAGGCTTCTTGAACTTCTACACCATTTTTTTTTAAAACCTTTAGAGCAGCAATTCCAGTATCTTTTTTGTTGAAATTGACAAAGCAGGTTGAATAAATAACTACTTTTCTTTCTTTAATAGGATTCTCTGTTTTTATTAAATTAACATTTTTTTTAAAATAATTTGTAAACGTCTCAGAATTATATACTTGGAGTTTAACTTTTTTATCTATACCCATTATTAACTCTAGTATTTTTCTTAAAATTTTGTTTTTATCATTAGAAAACCAGTTCACAATCCATGAAAACATAACACCAATTTTTGCATTTCTATCTACTTTAGCTAATTGTGCTGGGATAAGTGCTAGTTTGTTTTGTTTTTTTTGAAGTGTTCGGTATCTGAGCATTAAATGTGGAAAATCTAAATCGAACTCATGCGGT
>Ga0115002_10003342_pt1 | contig 20100 bp, 16 predicted proteins | sample ArcticOcean_MG_C_8_FD_89576 | JGI IMG/M metagenome (GOLD analysis project Ga0115002, IMG submission 89576) | Marine microbial communities from western Arctic Ocean - ArcticOcean_MG_CB11_86 | ecosystem: Environmental > Aquatic > Marine > Oceanic | place: Arctic Ocean: Canada Basin | collected... | reverse complement strand
CTTCTCCATCACTGGGTCTTGCTTCCCTTTTAAAAAATCCGCCAGGATATCTACCTGCTGCGGCAAATTTTTCTCTATAATCCACAGTTAAAGGTAAAAAGTCAACATTACTAGATTCGTAATTTGAAACTACTGTGCACAAAAGCATTGCTTTTCCCATTTGAACGACAACGGATCCATGAGCTTGTTTAGCAAGTTTACCAGTTTCTAATGTAATTTTTCTGCCATCAGATAACAGAATTTCTTGTTTAAATGTCTTTGGAATCATTATTTTTTTATTTTTTTAAACCTTAACGATAGTTGTGATACATTGAAGAGGTTAACGAATGAGAAACAAAGAATTCAATTTTAAATTTATCAAAAATAAATTTAGATCTATTTCCTTAATCCTAATTCTTTTATAATAGCACGATAACGAAGAATATCTTTAGATTTTAAATAGTCTAAGAGACTTCTCCTTTTACCAACCAATTTAACTAATGATCGTTCAGTGTTATAGTCTTTTCTGTTAATTTTTAAATGCGCTGAAAGATGTTCTATTCTATAGGAAAATAATGCAATTTGAGCCTCCGAAGAACCGGTATTTATTTTAGATTTTCCGTGTTTAACGAAAATTTCTTCTTTTACTTCTTTTGATAAATACATGCCAATATTATTTTAATGATTATTATGTATGTTTTTTAAAACTTTGCAAATATAGGAGAATTTAATAAACTTATAATAGATCTAAATTTTATTTTCTAATATCTTGATTTAAAATGAGATCTAGGTATAGATTTATTTTTTTTTTGAGAAACTTTCTATGGCTAATAAAATCTAGAAAACCTTTTTCAAGTAAAAATTCACTTGTCTGAAATCCTTTTGGAAGGTCTTTGCCCGTAGTGTCTTTAATTACTCTAGGGCCAGCAAACCCTATTAGCGCTCCTGGTTCAGCTATATTGATGTCGCCGAGCATAGCAAAAGAAGCCGTAGTTCCTCCTGTAGTTGGATCAGTGCACAAAGAGACATACGGTATTGATCTTTCTGAAAGCTCCACTAGTTTTGCGCTTGTTTTAGCTAATTGCATTAACGAAAAGGCTCCCTCCATCATTCTAGCTCCACCGGATTTAGAAATAATCAGAAAAGGAATTCTCCGATCTATAGCCATGTTAATTGCTAAAGCAATTTTTTGTCCAACAACAGATCCTATAGAACCACCAATAAAGTTAAAGTCCATACAGGCAATAATTAATTCTTTTCCCATAGATTTACCGACAGCAGTTCTTATAGCGTCATTATATCCTGTTTTTTTTTGAGATTCTTTTATTCGGTCTTTATATTTTTTTGAATCTCTAAATTTTAAAAAATCTTTTGATTTTAAATTCTCACTAAATTCTTTAAAGTGGTTATTGTCAAATAATAATTCAAAATATTCTTCGCTACCAATTCTGACGTGATATTCATCTTCTGGACTCACATAAAAATTTGCCGCAAGTTCTTGAGTTTCGACGATCTTACCTGTAGGAGTTTTATACCATAGACCTTTGGGTATGTCTTTTTTTTCTTCCGTTTTAGTTTGAATACCTTTTTCAATTCTTTTGAACCAACTCATAAGCTACGTGTATTTTCTACAAGGTATTTATATTATTTAAATCTTCAAAAGCTTTAGTAAGTCTATTGATGAAAGTTTTCTCTCCAAGACGCAACCATTTTCGAGGGTCATAGAACTTCTTGTTAGGCTCTGTGTCTCCATCAGGATTTCCAATTTGAGTTTTTAAATATTCAATATACGTGTTCATGTAATCCCTAATGCCTTCTGTAAATGCAAATTGCAAATCAGTATCAATATTCATTTTTATAACACCATAACCTATAGCTTCTTTTATTTCATCAATTGAAGAACCTGATCCTCCATGAAAAACAAAGTCCACAGTATTTAAGGGAAGGTTATATTTTTTAGAAATATATTCTTGAGAATTTTTAAGAATTTTTGGAGTTAACTTCACATTTCCAGGCTTATAAACTCCATGAACATTTCCAAAAGCAGCTGCTATTGTAAATTGAGAACTTACTTTTAGAAGTTCTTCAAAAGCATAGCCTACCTCTTCGGGCTGAGTATAGAGCTTAGAGGCGTCAACTTCGCTATTATCAACTCCATCTTCTTCTCCTCCAGTGATTCCTAATTCAATTTCCAAAGTCATATCCATTTTTTTCATTCTTGTAAGATATTCTTTACAAATAGATATATTCTCCTCAATAGGTTCTTCTGATAAATCAATCATATGAGAGCTAAATAATGATTTTTTATTAATAGTGAAAAAAGCTTCACTTGCATCTAATAAACCATCAATCCAAGGCAGTAGCTTTTTAGCGCAATGATCCGTATGAAGAATTACTGATGCACCATATGCTTCTGCTAATTGGTGAATATGTTTTGCTCCCGCTATAGCTCCAGCAATTGCCGATTTTTGATTGGTATTGTCTAATCCTTTTCCAGCATTAAATTGTGAACCACCATTAGAGAACTGAATTATCACAGGGCTATTTAATTTAGAAGCAGTCTCTATAACCGCATTAATAGAATTACTTCCAGTTACATTAACAGCAGGTATAGCGAATGATTTTTCTTTTGCAAGTTTAAATACTTTTTGAACGTCATTTCCGGTAATCACACCTTTAGGTATATCTAAATTCATTATTTATATAATTTAAGTTAGCAAAAATATAACTTTTACATCAAAAAGGATAGTTGATTCCAATATTAAAAACTGCATTTTTAAATGATGTTTGACTCCACCATCTTTCGTTTAATTCGAGAACGGGATTATAAGCTTTAAACCCAGTGTCAAGTCTAAAAATAAAAAAGTTAAAGTCGTATCGAATTCCAAATCCAGTTCCAACGGCTAGTTCTTTTAAATCCTTAAATCCATCAAACCTCATATCAGAATCTTTAATATTGTCTAGAGCGTTCCATATATTCCCAGCGTCAATAAAAATAGCTCCCTTGAAGGCCCCTAAAATAGGTATTCTATATTCTAGATTAAAGGCTATTTTAAAATTTGCCTCATTAAATTCATTCTTATTTTTACTTATCCCTGGGCCTAATTTATATACTTTCCAGGCTCTATTATCGTTTGAGCCTCCACCAAAATATGATCTTGTAAATGGAATACTGTTAGAGTTTCCATACGGAATTGCAATACCAGAGAATCCTCGAAAAGCTAAAACCTTATCAAATCCAATTTTCCAGTGTTTAATGTAATTAAATTCGGTTTTAATAAATTGAGAGGGTAGTACATCTAGAAAATTATTTTGGTTAGAAGAGCCCTTATTGTTTATTGACAGAATACTGTTTATGAGATTCCCTACCCATTCTATTTTAAAACGAAATTGAGAAAAATTTTCATCTAATATATTTTGTTGATTATTTTTAATAAAACTCAATGATGATCCTAAAATAAAATTATCTGAAGTAAGTCTTTCTTGTCTTTCTTTAATTTCCAAAACATTCTGATATTCAATGCTTTCAGCATGAATAGGTGTTCTATTGTTTACAACATCCTCAATAAAATATAAAGCTCCTTCGGGAATAATTAAAGAGCCATTGTTGTCTGTGAAATTCGGATTAGAATAAAAATCTTGAGAAATAGAATTTAATCTGTCATATGAGTTTCTATATACATTGAAGTAATTATTTATTGCTCTATTTTTAATAAATTCAAGATCTAAAAGTTTAAAATTTAATTTATAAGATTTACTTGGAGTCCATTCGTATTCAATTATACTTGCAAAATTTTGCCTGTCAAGTCCTATGTTTTCTTGTAAAGATGTTCCGATTGTAATGTTTGTTTTAGGAAACATTGATCTTGGAATTATAGAATTTATATTTATTGGAAATAAAATTCTAGGAATTTTTAATCGTAAATCAGTTCCGATTTCAAAAAGATTAAAAAAATCGCTATTTGAATTAGCCGCATTCCTTGAAGAACCTAAACTGCCTTTAACACTTAGCTCTAATATTTCGGTTCCTTTAAATATATTTCTTGTAATTACTGATGTTCCGAGACTAATTCCAAAATCTTCAATATTTGAATGGGAGAGGTCTAAGTCAAACCCTAAAGAAAACCTTTCCATTGGTGTTAAAATAATAGATAAATCTAGGCCAAGACTATCTTTAATAGTTTCTTTAAAAGTAATACTTGGATATTTAAAGTTTTTTAATTCAGTAAAATATCTAAAAGTATTAGCTCTTTCATTTTCATTATAGATATTATCTTTTGTTAAAGTTATTGCATTGGTTATAGCTTGAGGCTTATAATTTAGCTTATCATTATAAAAAATAACTACATCATTAAATGAAATGCTATCTGAATATTTCCCAAGTGTATTATTTGAATCTTCAATATAAACATTCACTTTTTTTATTTTTTTAATATTATATGGAATTAAGAATAAACCGTCTTGAGTTCTTTTTTTTATATCAGAAACTTCAACAGTCACAGGTATTAAGGTGTCTAGTCCCTGGCTGTCAATAAAAACTTTAAATCGGATACTACTTTGTTGAAAATCATATATGCCGTTATTCCTGTAAAGTTTAACTAATCGTTCACGTTCTAAATCGAAATCTTTAACCTTAAAAGGTTCATTTTTAATTAGAAAACTATTATGAATATTATTTTTATAAATATTCTCTAGATCTTTTGATTTTATAATAGAGGAAACAGAATCAATTATATATTGTTTGCCAGTTTCAATATTATAAGATATAACAGTTTTTTTGAAATCAATAGAATCTGAAAAGCTAGTAACTTTGTTTTTAAAGTAACCGACATTCTTAAAGTATTGATTTATTCTTGCTTTATTTTCTTTAATATTTTCTTCTAAAGCTAAAATTGGTTTTTCGCTATTTTGTTCAAACCAATTATTAATTCCAATTCGATATTTTTTTAATTGATTAACCTGTTTACTTGAAATAATTGAATTTAATTTTTGTTCACGTTTTTTTTTCTTTTTCAACCAAATATTGAATGAGCTATCTGGATTTTTAATCACTAAATTGTTAATATAAAGCCTTATAGGCATTCCGAAAATTTTAGAATTTGGAGGAGATACACTTAAAAGTTTAATAGGATCTTTCTTAAGAATTTTATTATTTTTAATAAATATTTCTTCTACTAATAATTTTTGTCCATCAGGAATTTTTTTTATTAAACTACAACTATGAAGAATTGAGTATAATAAAATAATTATAAATATTTTAAGTTGGAATATTTTCAACATTAACTAAATTAACTCAAAAATACATCATTTATGATTACTAGAAATGAACTAAAAAAAATCAAGAGCTTAAAGTTGAAAAAAAATCGGAAATTATATTCTTTGTTTATAGCAGAAGGCAAAAAAACAGTTTTTGAATTATATGATTCTAATTTTGTTGTTCATGGAATATATTCAGTAAATAAAATTAAAGATTTAGATTCAATTATAATTAGCGAAAGCAAAATGAGTGAACTCACTTTTTTAAAAAATCCTAGCACAGTATTTGGTGTTTTTAAATTACCTTCTAAACCTGAAATAAACATGAAGGGTTTTGTCTTAGCTGTTGATGGTCTTTCAGATCCAGGAAATCTTGGTAATATTATTAGATTATGTGATTGGTTTGGAATCCAAACATTATTATGTTCAGAAAGTACAGTTGATTGTTTTAGTCCGAAAGTTGTTCAATCAACAATGGGATCTTTGTCGAGAGTAAATTGTGTTTATGGTGATCTGGAAAGTTTTATAGAAATTTCTGATAAAAAGATATATGGAGCTGTTTTAAAAGATGGTGATTCAATATATTCAAATAAATTTAAATTTGACAGTGTTTTAGTTTTAGGTAGTGAATCTCATGGAATTTCTAAGAAAATTTTAAATAAAATAGACAGTAAAATTACTATTCCTAAATACTCTAAAAGTATAGGGCCAGAAAGCTTGAATGTCGCCTCAGCTGCCTCAATAATTATTAGTCAATTCTTCATGAATACTGATTAAAAAATCATTCAAAGGTGAGATTAATTAAAACTCCTCTTGAAAATAGTTTTTTTACATTGCTAGTCCATGGACTTTCGGGATGATTATCTTGAATAATTTCATTATCTATCGAGAAAACTCCTCTAATTGAAGGCGAAAACTTGAAATATGGTAAATAAAAGTCAATTCCAAAGCCAGCTTCATAATTCAATGTAGTAGATTTTAATCTAAAAACGTTATTTAGATTATCATCATTGCTTTTTTGATTACTTGATAGGTTTAGTGAAGTAGAAATCCCTCCAACTATATAGGGCTTGAAGTTGTTAACTCTTTTAGAGCTAAATTTAATAAGTAGTGGTAAATGAATATAGGTGGATTTTATTTCTCTTATTTTGTCTTCTTGGTTTGGTAAATCGGCCTGATTGGGGTAAAGTAATTTTCTTTGACTTGCATAAAGACCAGGCTCAAGTCTTATATTAATATATTCATGTAGTCTTAGATCGGCTATTAATCCGACATTGAAGCCTGAGCTTTTTTCTAATTCAATATCAGAAAGCTTTTTATATTTATAATAACTTTCTTCATATTCAAATTTAAAATCATAATCGTTAAATCCAATAAAATATCCATAGTGAATTGGCTTATTGTCAAAATTTGGCAGGTTTTCGATTCTCTCTCTAATTGTTGGGTATTGAGCATTTAAGTTTAATGTACTTAGAAGATATCCAAAAAGAAAAAAGTAGAATATTTTTTTATGGTTTGCTTGCAAAATAAATAGAAGTAACTCCCAGGGTTTGTGGTTCATCTGTAATATCTATAAACCCATTTTTTGCTAAAATATTGTTGAAATCTTTGCCGTATGGAAAAATTGACGCAGAATTTTTAAGATATTTATATGCATATTTGTCTTTTGAAAAAATCCACCCAATAAAAGGAGGTATAATTTCAGAGTATATTCTGTAAAAATAAAATAAAATTTTGGACTTAGGATTTGATGTTTCAAGAACCACTATTTTCCCGCCAACTTTAAGAACCCTATATATTTCAGCAAGACCTTTATCAAGGTTTTCGAAATTTCTAACACCAAAACCAACAGTTACAACGTCAAAATAATTATTTTTAAATATCATTTCTTCACAGTCACCTTGAATCATATCAATTAGCTTATTAAGTTTAAGTTTAAGTATTTTTTTTCTGCCAATTGAAATCATTTCTTCTGAAAGATCTAACCCAATTATTTTTGATGGATTTATTTTGGTTAATTCAATAGCTAAATCTCCTGTTCCTGTGGCAACATCTAAAATAATTTTTGGTTTTAATCGGGCAATTTTTCGAATAATATTCTTTCTCCATTTGACATCAAGACCAAATGAGATAATTCGATTTAAAGCATCATATTCATTAGAAATTCCATTAAACATTAATCTAATTTGTTCCTTTTTTGGAAGGTCGTTATTGTAAGGAGATATATTTTTTTTCATGACAAGTAAAAATATAACTATTAAGCTGTTTAATGATAATTAAAAATAAAAGAGTTAATCATTAAAACTAGATAATCTAACTTATTTATATATTTGCATTAAGTTTTCGAATGTTACTTTATGAAGATAATTATTGCAGGGGCTGGAGAGGTTGGGTTTCACCTTGCTAAACTTTTATCCTTTGAATCTCAAGATATTACTTTAATTGACACTAACAAAGATCGTCTTAATCATGCTGAGAACCAATTAGACATTAAAGTAATAAAAGGAAACACTTGTTCTTTAGGGGTAATTAAAGAAGCAAATATTTTTGAATCTGACCTTTTTATAGCAGTTACAGCTGAGGAAACAACTAATATCACTGTTTGTGCAATAGCTAAACAATTAGGATGTAAGAGGACTATTGCTCGAATTTCAAGTATTGAATATATAAATAAAAATTCAGAAGTAAGTTTTGAAAAACTAGGTATCGATGAACTAATTTCACCTCAGGCTTTAGCAGCCAATGAAATTCAACAATTATTAGATCAATCTGCATTTAGTAATAGTTATGAATTTGAAGATGGAGAATTAACATTAATTGGAACTAAACTTAATGGGACAGTTCCATTTGTTGGTAAATCTGTTAAAGAAGCTGCGTCTATTTTTTCAGACGTTCATTTTATGCCTATAGCTATTCAGAGAAAAGGCACTCAATTTACAATAATTCCGAGAGGTGACACTGAATTTAAAGAAGGTGATCAGGTATATTTTATTACTCTAAAAGAAGGAGTTTCAGAGATTTACAAATTAACCGGAAAAAGTAAAGAGTCTATTAAGAATGTTATGATTTTAGGTGGAGGAAGACTTGGTTTTAATGTTGCTAAAAATCTCTGCGATAAAAAATTTAATGTAACTATTGTAGAACAGAATAAAATAAGAGCACTTGACATAGCGGATAAAATTCCAAATGCAATGGTTATTCATGGAGATGGAAGAAGCGCGGAACTTCTTGAAGAGGAAAACATTGATTCTATTGATGCCTTTATTTCAGTTACTCACAATTCTGAAACTAATATCATGGCATGTTTGATGGCTAAATCAAAAAAAGTAAAAAAGACCATAGCTTTAGTTGAAAACATGGATTATTTTCAATTATCTCATTCCATAGGAATAGATACATTAATAAATAAAAAATTATTAACCGCAAATTCAATTTTTAGACACGTAAGAAGAGGCGATGTTCTAGCCATGACTACTCTTAATAATTTTAATGCTGAAATTTTAGAATTTAAAGTTAAAGCTGAATCAAAAATAAATGGCATGAAAATTAAAGATATTGATTTGCCTAGATCATCTATAATTGGAGGTGTAATTAAAGAAGGTAAAGGTATAATATCGCTTGGTGATTATAAAATCCTAACTAATGATCTTGTAGTAGTTTGTTGCCTTCATAGAGCAATCCATAAAGTTGAAAGTTTGTTTTCTTAAATAATGAATAAAATTAATTCACAAATTATAATTCATTTAATGGGAGTCCTTCTTCTTTTTAATGGAGCTTTTATGTTTTTATCTGCTTTTGTTAGTATAGTGACTAAAGATGGAGTAACACTGGAGATTTCTTTAGCCGCAATTAGTTTATTTATTTTAGGAGCATTATTAATGTTGGCTACTAAAAACCATAATAAACAAATACAAAAAAGAGATGGATATATAATAGTAGCTCTAGGATGGATAATAATGGCTTTCTCAGGAACCCTTCCTTACCTTTTTACTAATACTATTCCTCAAATTTCAAACGCTTTTTTTGAGACTACTTCAGGTTATACAACTACGGGTTCTTCTATTCTTACCGATATTGAAATCCTTCCTAAAAGTATAATTTTTTGGAGAAGTACTACTCATTGGATTGGTGGTATGGGAATTATCGTTTTAACTATTGCTATTTTGCCTTTATTAGGAGTAGGGGGAATGCAGCTTTTTACCGCTGAAGCTCCAGGGCCTAATAGTGATAAGCTACACCCTAGAATTTCAGATACAGCTAAAAGACTTTGGCTTATATATGTAGGATATACCTTAGTTGAAACCATTTTATTGAAACTAGCTGGCATGACTTTTTTTGATGCAATTAATCATTCTATGAGTACTATAGCTACCGGAGGATTTTCAACAAAAAACGCAAGTCTTTCTCATTGGAATCATAATCCATTAATTCAATATATTGTAATTATGTTTATGTTTATTTCTGGAGCTAATTTTGTTATAAGTTATTTTGCTTTCAAAGGAAAAATTAAAAGAATATTTAATGATGAAGAATTTAAAGCCTATTTCATTTTTATTTTATTTTCTGTCATTTTAGTTGCTATTCTAATATTTTCTCAAGTAGATTTAACTAAAGGAACTTTTAATCATCCTCAAGTTTTTGGCAAAATAGAAAGTTCATTTCGCCATGCTCTTTTTCAAGTAATAGCAGTAGTTACTACAACTGGATTTGTTACTGGAGATTTTACTTTTTGGACCCCATTTCTAACGGTATTTTTCTTTATATTAATGTTTGTTGGAGGTTCTTCTGGCTCAACTTCAGGAGGAATTAAAATTGTTAGACATTTATTAATGATTAAAAGTAGTTTTTTAGAATTCAAAAGATCCTTACACTCAAAAGCAATTGTTAGATCAAGATATAATGGATCAATATTAGATCAAAGTATAATTTATAATATTTCGGGGTTTTTTATTCTTTATATGCTTTCTTTTGCTTTTGGCGCATTAGTTTTTGGCTTTATAGGTTTAGATTTTGAGTCAGCACTTGGAGTTTCTGCAGCAAGCTTGGGAAATGTAGGCCCTGCTATAGGTCAGTTTGGACCTTCTTTTACTTATAGTGAACTCCCTGATATAGGAAAATGGTGGGCATCTTTTTTAATGTTATTGGGAAGATTAGAATTATTTACAGTTTTAATTCTTTTTACTCCATTTTTTTGGAGAAAACATTAATTTAATAATTGTATTTATTTTTCCATATTTTTTTTAGAAAAACTCTAACTAATTCTTCTTTAGAGTTTTTGCCAGGATTATAGAATTTTGAATTTTTAATACTTTCAGGTAAATATTCTTGCTCTATAAAACTTGACTCGTAATCGTGAACATATTTATAATGTTCACCATAATTTAAATCTTTCATCAACTTAGTAGGAGCATTTCTAAGGTTGATGGGAACCTCAAGATTACCAGTGTCTGTGATTTTTTTTTGCGCATTATTTATAGCCTGATAAGCACTATTACTTTTAGAGCTATTTGATAGATACAACGTGCATTGACTTAGAATTATTCTTGCCTCTGGAAGTCCAACGGCTATTACTGCTTGAAATGTATTATTAGCTATAACCAGTGCTGTTGGGTTTGCATTACCTATGTCTTCTGAGGCAAGAACAAGAAGTCTTCTAGCGATAAACTTCACGTCTTCACCTCCCTCTATCAGTCTTGCAAGCCAATAAACAGATGCATTAGGGTCACTTCCTCTTATGGATTTAATTAGCGCTGATATTATGTTATAATGTTGATCTCCATTTTTATCATAATTAGGAGTTCTTTTCTGAGCAGATGAGAAGACTAGTTCATTTGTAATTTCAATCTCATTACTATTACTAGATTGAACTATTAGTTCAAAAAGAGATAAAAATTTTCTAGCATCGCCATCTGATAAATTAAATAATGCCTCTTTTTCTAATACAATAATTTTTTTTTCTTTAAAAAGATAATCTTCAGAAATGGCTTTTTTTAATAAAAAATTTAAATCTTGTGTGGATAGGGGATTTAAAGTATAAACTTGACATCTTGAAAGTAAAGCATTTATCACCTCAAAGCTCGGGTTTTCAGTTGTTGCACCAATCAGAGTTATATATCCTTTTTCTACAGCACCTAATAGAGAATCTTGTTGAGACTTACTAAATCTATGAATTTCATCAATAAATAAAATTGGTCCTTTTGATGTAAACAGACCTATTTTTTTTTTTGATTTGTCAATTACATCTCTAACTTCTTTAACCCCAGAATTAATAGCAGACAAACTAAAAAAAGGCCTATCGTTTTGTTTAGCAATTAAATTCGCAAGAGTAGTTTTCCCCGTTCCAGGAGGTCCCCATAAAATTAATGAAGGAATATTTCCGGAAGCTAAAACATTTTTAAGCACTCCATTTTTTCCTAAAAGATGACCTTGTCCTACATATTCTTCAAATGTTTTTGGACGCATGCGTTCCGCAAGAGGTATATTCATTATGCTAATTTAGTGAACTTAGGAGAAACTTCTTTGCCGTATTACTTCATAAAGCACAGCTCCACAAGCTACAGATACATTTAATGAACTTATTTCGCCAGTTATTGGTAGTTTTGCTGAATTATCACAAGTATTTAAAATACTTTTTGATATGCCTTTTTCTTCTGAGCCCATAACTAAAGCAATTGGTCCTTTAAGATCAATTTCATATATAGTATTTGAACTTTTTTCAGTAATGGAAATTACATTTATATTATTTGCTTGTAATAAAAAAATAGCATCTTTAATATGGTCTATTTTGCAAATTGAAACTGAAAATAATGCCCCTGCAGATGTTTTAATTGTATCTGAATTAATTGGTGCGCTTCCTGTTTTGGGCAAAATAATACTCGTCACTCCTGTAGCTGATGCTGATCTTATTATTGCTCCAAGATTTCTTGCGTCAGTTATGTTTTCTAATAATAAAAAAATTGGATATTTTTTATGTGAAAAATTATCTGAAATTATTTCTTCTAAATTATCAAAAACAATTGGAGAAATTGAAGCAACTGCTCCCTGATGATTTTTAGATTGAAATCTCTCAAGCCTTTCATTAGGAACATAACTAAAAGTAATATTATTCTTTTTTAATTTAAACTCGAGTTCTTTAAAAAGAGGATTTTTTTGACCTTTAAGTAACCAGACTTTATCAAGGTTTTTTTTAGCTTTTATAGCCTCTAATATTGCTCGAATTCCATAAATATTATTTACTTCCATTTATTTTATATTTATTTATCAATAAGGGATAGTTTTGTTTTTTTTTAACTTTAATTTTTTTCCCATCTATTCTTTTTAAAGAAAGTAATCCAAGAGTTTGTAATAACGATAAATTATTAATTTCATATTTATTTTCATGAAGTTTAAAGAGTTCATAGGTTTTTAGAGCATATTGTATTGAATTTGTTTTTTTTAAAAATTCTTTTTGTTCAATTTTAGAAATAACAGACACTGGAGTTGGAAGAATAAAGTTATATGGATTTGAATCTGGATTATTACTTCTTTTATGAATTATTTTAATATCATCAATCCAAAAATAATCATCTTCATTAATTTCATTAATTCGGATTGGATCATACTGCAAAACAATTTCAGTAGTTTCAGTAATCAGCCAATTATTTTTATCGTTACAGCCAATAAATAAAATAAAAAAAAAGAATCCTATAAATTTTTCCATAAAAATGTTTGTAAACATTTTTAGCCTACAATGAGTAAAAGTATATTTTTTATATTTATTTAAAGCTTCCAGCCAGGACCTGAAGCTGAAGCATTCCCTCCTTTTGCGCCAAAAGTGTAAGGGTCTATACCTGAAATCTCTAGTTCGTCAGCTGGCACAGGCAAATGAAAAGGAGTTCCTTCTTGAAGAAGACTATGTCTTCTCATAAAGAAATAATTAGTGCCAATTGTGCCATTTAAATGTAATTCTATTGCATACTCATAGAGTAAGGCATTTTTAGCCGTTGACGATGTGACTGGATTTAATCCGCTTGAAGCTCTTTGTAAAGAGCTATTTATGCTAACTGCTGCTGATCCATTATCTCCTCCAAGTAATTGAGCTTCTGCTTTTAAATAGTCAAGTTCGGCTTTACTGAAAATATTAGTACTTAATCCATCAACATTTCTATTATTGTTAGTGAAAAATCTATTGTGACAATAATTAGTAAACAATTCTCTGCCTCTTGACTCTTTCAGGTATCCAAAACTTGTAGTGTATTTAAAATACTTTTTAATTCTTGAATCTTTAGTATTTGAAATTGCATCTAAGATTATAGAAGAATCTGTAGGGTAATCTGCTGGCTGTTTTATTGGATTTCCTTCAGCAAGAAATGCTATTTTTTGATCTACTGGAATATATCCAGAGCCATCACTTAAAGTATAAGTCATCCAGTCTTGAGCATTATTAAATAGCACAGCTTGTTTTGCAGGTGGATCAAAGTCAGTTATGATCCCATCATTTATCCAATTTAGAACTTGAGAATAGTTGATAGTTTCATCCGCTGTTCCACCTCTCTTTTTGCCCATTGCAATTTTCGCTCTAAAGCTGTTAGCTAATCTTACAAATTCAGTTTTATCTAATGAATATCCACTATGAATTGGGAAATCCATTGAAGACGGGGCTGAAGAAATTGCTAACTCAATATCAGCTAAAGCATAATCTATTATTGTTGAATAATCTTCAAATTTAATTTTAGTAACATCAGTAGTCTCATCTACTCGATAAGCTTTGTCATAAATCATTCCTATATAACCTAAACTAATTCCTCTAACCAATAAAGCCTCAGCTTTTTTTGAATCCGTTATATCTATTTTACCATTAAGAATTGCTCTTTCACTAGCTATTTTTAAAAGAACATTAGCATTGTAGATATGAGAATTATAATTTGACCAATGACCACCTATGGCATCAAGATCACCATTTGTAGTTGAATTGTTTATATTTCTTCTTGGTTGGTCACAAAACCCCCAAAAATCAGCATAAGCATTTGTAGTTGTAATTTGATCAGCTAAGCCATCAAGGTATATTGCGTAAAAACCAATTAAATCTGAAAACATATCCGTTACTGTTCCATCTATTAAGCTTATCAAGTCACTGTCTGAAGATAATGCTCTTGCAGCATCAGGTTGATTTAAATTTTCAATATCTAAATCTTCACATGAAATAATAGAAACAATAGCGATAAAAACCAGATATAAATTAATTAATTTTTTCATTTTCATTTTTTTAAAATTTAACAGTAACTGCAGCACTAAAACTTCTAAAATTAGGGTATGAGTATTCATCTAATCTAAAATTAGTAGGATTTTCTCCAATTGCTACTTCGGGATCCCATCCTGAATAATTAGTAAATGTGAATAAATTTTTTCCTGTAATTTGAAATTTGACCTCATCAATATAATTACCTATTAAACTAATTTTCTTCAAATCTAATTTGTATCCAAGGGATATTTCTCTGACTTTAAGATAAGTTCCATCTTCAATAAAATGAGAATTAGGATCAGATTTGTTATAGATGTTTTGAGCGTAATTTTGTTCTTTTCCAGAAGCACCATATGCACCGAGGTCAAAGTGTCTTTCATTAAAATATAAAAGTTGCTTAGTGTAATTATAGATATCTCCACTATTTTGATAATCTAGTAAAGTATAAAAGGAAAAGTTTTTATAAGTAAGGTCTGTTGAAAAGCCAACATTGAATTTAGGGTTTGTGTTTCCAATTTCAGTAACAGCACTGGCCTTTTTATTTTCATCATAAATCATCATTGGCGCTTCAGAAGAGGATCCTTTAGAGGCAGTGTTTATTACATAACCATATTCATTAATTGAATAATCAGATAAAACCCCTCCTGGAGAAGTGCTTCCACCAGCTGGAATATTCGCAATAGCACCTTCAATCAATGATAATTGATCTATTGAAGTAGCATATTTATACCCATACATAGTTCCGTAAGGCTTCCCCTCTTCTACTCTAAAAATGCTAATAGCAGTACCGCTAATGCTTCTAGTGTATGGAGGAACAGCTCCCAAATCACTTATTTTTTGAGTTCCAGAATCAAAAACTAAACCAAAATTCCAATTAAAGGCCTCAGAATTTATAATTCCTCCATTTAAGCTTGCTTCATAGTAAATAGATTCAATTTCTCCAACATTTTGCCATTGACTCCTGAATCCTGCAACTCCAGATAAAGGAACTAAAATAAAGTCGTCTTTAGTGGAGCTTTTAGAATAATTGAATTCAAAATTAAAGTTATCTAAAAAGCCAATATTTATTCCAGTTTCAAGTTCTGCAGTAACGGATGGAAGTAATTTTTTATTACCTAATACTCCTGGAACTATTGAAGACGTGGTTACAGTAAAAGTTTCGTATTGAGCATTCCATTGAGGCCTATTTCCAGAGGTTCCATAAGAGGCTCTTACTTTAAAAAAGTCAATTCCTTTTATTTCATAATCCTCGCTAATTATATAAGCGACAGTTCCTCTTCCGTAAACTCTAGATCGGTTTTCAGATCCAAAAAGTGATGACTGATCATGTCTAATTAAGCCACTAGCTATTATTTTATCTAAATAATCTACATCAATATTCACGAAATAATTTTTAGCTATTTCTTCTTGTGAATAAGAACTTACTGCTTGGTTTTCTTTTAAAGTATTATTTAGAGTTATAACTCCTTGTGCAATAAAATCATATCCTCTTCCTCCAATTGAACTGTATTTCCTTTTTTCATAAAGATATTTTAGTGTTAATGCGGAATTAAAATCACCAAATATTTTAGCGTATGTAAGTCCAAGAGATGATATTGCAGCTTCAGATTCATATCTAGATTCAGAAAGGTATCCATCATTATATTGTGGACTGGGAATAGGAGTTATATATCCACTAGGAAAATATCGTTTAGTGATTCCGTTAGTTTTATCAAGAGTTTGATTAACATTAAAAGTTAAAAAATCATCAAATTCATACCTGCCACTTATGCCAGTTAAAAATCTAGTTTTGTCAAAAACAAATTTAGAGTAATCAGCTACATAAAGAGGGTTTTGAAAATTTGAAGCTTGAACATCATATCCTTTAGGTTCTGGAGAGAAGAAGCCTTTAGGATCTTTTTCTCTGAAATTAATAAAAGGCTCAACCACCAAAGATCCATAAAAGAAATTTGCTCCTTGCCCTTGTTCAGCTAAGTTAAATCCGCTAGATTTAACATAATTTGAAGTGAAAGAAACTTTAAATTTTTGATTTAAATCAATACTAAAATTAACTCTTGAGCTTTGTCTTTTAAATGGATCTACAGGCTCTAAAATACCTCCTTGTTCTAGTTGTTGAAAAGACGCATAAAAATTATAATATTCTCCTCCTTGAGACATTGAACCTGTAAATGTTTGATAGGGTTGTTCAGAGAATGTGCTTTTAGTGTTATCATATGTGGTGGTGGAATAAGTATTGGTAAAAAAAGTATTTCCATTTCCATCAGCATTAAGAACCCTGCTTCCTGTTGATAAATCAAATCCAAAATTTGATGTATTTGGAGTGAAGGGGTCATTATCCCAATCTCCAGTGCTAACAGGAGAAGTCTTGTAAGGATGATTAAGAGTTAAAGGATATTTGCCGACGATATCTGAATAACCAACTTCATGTTTTAAACTAATTTCAGGTTCTTGATTTTTATTTCCTTTTTTGGTAATTATTTGAATAACACCATTTCCGGCTAGAGAGCCATAAAGAGATGCCCCAGCTGCACCTTTAATGACTTCAATAGTTTGAATGTCTTCTACGGCTATATCTCGCAAACTTCCATTACTAATAATACCGTCAATAATAACTAATGGAGATTGAGACCCATTAATTGAAGTTGAGCCTCTTAGTCTAATTTCTGGAGAAGTAGAAGGGTTTCCCGACGCCTGTACTATCCTAACTCCAGAGACTTTGCCTCTTAAAGCGTTTGCAGGGTCGCCTGCTGGAACTTCTTGAAGTGATTTTGAAGATACTTTACCTATTGAAAAACCTAATTTTCTTACTGAAGTTCCAATAGCCACTCCCGTCATGATAATTTCATCTAAAAAATTATCAGGTTCTAAAGAGATGTTTATCTCAGATAGAGATCCAACATCAATTTTTTTAACTCCATAACCAATAAAACTAAATTCAAGTGTTGAATTATTTGATATTTCAATTGAATATATTCCATCGAAATCAGCAGAAACCCCATTTTGAGTTCCTTGCTCAATTATTGTTGCCCCTGGAAGCGGCAAACCCATTTCGTCTATAATTTTTCCAGTTACTGTTTTCTGTGACCATCCAATGAAAGGTAATATTGCTAAAAAAGAGGTTAATAGAAATTTTTTCATGGTAAAAATTTGTAAATTTTATTTTGTGAATTTAAGAAAATTTAAACAATTAAAATTTTTAAAAATCATATAAATTCAATTCCATTTTTAAATTAATTACACAAAGATGTTGAGAGAAATGTTTTAAAAACTAAATTTGTTTTCATTAGAAAATTGAACTTAATGAAAAGAATTTTATTTTTGAAGCAAATGATTCTTTTATTCGGAATATTCAAGATTTACTGAAAACAATATCATCTGAATTTAAAACTGTTAAGCACTATTTTGTTAAAGATAATAAGTAGCGTTCTAAGTTTTGATAGCGAGTTATATCATTTATGGAGTATTAGAAGTTCTTCTTTGCGGTATTTTTAATAGTTGATGTTATTGAGGAAAAAAAGAGAATAATGACCTTTAGTCATAAAATGAATCTGATTTTTAGTATTTAGTTTCATCTAGATTTTTTTAACACCTAGCAAGACGGTCAAATGAAATCAGATTTTATGAATATTGTTTAAATGAAAAAGCAACAGTTTATTGATAAAGTAAATGACTTGGCTCTTAAAAAAATAAGTTTTTTATTTATAATGGATTTTGAAAAAAAGATTCCAATAGTTTTAACTAAAAATGAGGCTTTAGACAAGAATATATTATTTAAAGTTGGTGATCAAATTAATTATAAACCATTAAAAAAAATTAATAAAAAATCGATATATATTCAAAAATTCCCAATGGACAAAAATGAGTATTTAATGGCATTTAATAAAGTTCAGTATCATTTAAGAAAAGGGAACACTTATCTACTAAATTTAACTTTCCCAACAAAAGTTTTAATTAATGAGACTCTAGAGGATATTTTTCATTACGCAGACTCAAATTATAAGATTTTAATGAAAGATTATTTCTTAAGTTATTCACCTGAATGTTTTATTAAAATTAAAAACAATAAAATATTTTCATATCCGATGAAGGGGACAATATCTTCTTTAATTGAAAACGCAAAAAGAAAAATAATAGATGATAAAAAAGAATTATGGGAACATAGCACTATAGTTGATTTAATAAGAAATGATTTAGCGTTATTTGCTAGTAAAATTAAAGTCAATAGATTTAGATATTTAGAAGAGGTGTCAAGTGATAAATCTTCATTATTTCAAGTAAGTTCTGAAGTGCAAGGAGATTTGCCTTTTAATTGGCAAAGTAAATTAGGTGATTTGATATGGGGAATGTTGCCTGCAGGTTCTGTTTCAGGAGCTCCAAAAGAAAAAACTCTAGAAATAATTAGATCTGTCGAAAAGGGGTCAAGGGGATATTATTCTGGAGTTTATGGTTATTTTGATGGATTTTCTTTAGATAGTGCAGTATCCATTCGGTTTATTGAAAACGCTAAAGATGGTTATTATTATAGAAGTGGAGGAGGCATTACGGCCAACAGTGAATTTGAAAATGAATTTGACGAATTATTGAGAAAAATTTATGTACCCACTTTTTGAATCAATTCGAATCGAAAATGGTGTTATTTTTTTAATTGAATACCATCAAAAAAGAATGGATAAATCTTTTAATATTTTTTATAAAAAGATTAATCCATGGAATCTAAAAAGGATTGCGTTAAGTCAGAAAATTCCATTATTTGGATTATATAAATTAAGAATTAAATATTCGGATTTTGATTTTAAATTAGAAATAATAGCTTACAAGAAAAAAAAAATAGAAACATTAAAATGTGTTGAGGTTAATGATTACAAATATCCATTAAAGCTTTGTGATAGAAAATCAATTATTGCATTTTACAAGATGAGATTAGATTGTGATGACATATTGATGATTAAAGATGGGTTGTTAACCGATACATCTTATTGTAATATTATTCTTTTTAATGGAAATAATTGGGTTACTCCAGAAAGTCCAATTTTTGAAGGAGTTCAGCGTCAAAAATTATTAAATCACAATAAAATTATTAAATCAAAAATAAGTGTAGCTGATATTAAGAATTTTAAAAAATTTAAATTAATAAATGCAATGATTAAATTTGAAGATTTTGTGTCAAGAAGTGTGTTCGATATTATTCTATAAGTAATTATTTTATTACTTTCTGATTTTTAGAGTATTATGCCCTTATTATGCTCTAATATTCTTGATTTTATTCAAGATTAATTAATGTTTTAATTTTGTCTTAAAAAAATAAATAAATAATTGACTTGAAATTTCGACCTAAACGATTTGAATCCTTCAAAAAAAATTCTACATTTGCAGGCCTTAAAAAAAAGAATAATAGATAGAATATATGCCAACTATTGCACAATTAGTACGAAAAGGAAGAGTCACTATTACCAAGAAGAGTAAATCGGCTGCTTTGGATTCGTGTCCTCAAAGAAGAGGGGTTTGTACTCGAGTGTACACAACCACTCCAAAAAAACCGAATTCAGCGATGCGAAAAGTAGCGCGTGTTCGATTGACTAACGGAAAAGAAGTCAATGCTTACATACCCGGCGAAGGACATAACCTCCAAGAGCATTCGATAGTAT
>Ga0115002_10003335_pt1 | contig 20130 bp, 13 predicted proteins | sample ArcticOcean_MG_C_8_FD_89576 | JGI IMG/M metagenome (GOLD analysis project Ga0115002, IMG submission 89576) | Marine microbial communities from western Arctic Ocean - ArcticOcean_MG_CB11_86 | ecosystem: Environmental > Aquatic > Marine > Oceanic | place: Arctic Ocean: Canada Basin | collected... | reverse complement strand
CGGATTAGAGATCGGATTAGAGATCGGATTAGAGATCGGATTAGAGATCGGATTAGAGATCGGATTAGAGATCGGATTAGAGATCGGATTAGAGATCGGATTAGAGATCGGATTAGAGATCGCCGTTTCCTCAGATGGTTTGTGTGTGTTAAAACATACGAAACTCACACAACCTTAGAGGAGACTTGCCATGTCGATCGATCGCCGCGAAATGATGCGCAAAGGAGCTTTGGGTCTCGCCGCCGCGGGCGTGGCAGGATTGTCATTGAGAGCGGATGCTCATCCCACGACGGAGACAGAAGACGCTCACGACTACTTGGGCTTTGTCGACACAGCTGCAGTGACCATCGAGCCGTCTCAGAAATGGGCGCCAACTCACGAAGACATTCTCGGTCCTTATTATCTCCCAGGTACTCCGTTTCGGGGCAAAGTAACCGCGCCACTCGAACCGGGTTCGCCTTTAGTGATGGCGGGCCGAGTGTGGAGTTTTACAACCCGCAAGCCAATTACCAACGCGGTGCTCGATATCTGGCAAGCAGACAACAGCGGCCAATACGATATGGTCGATCCCCGCAATCCACCCAAACGTGAGCAGTTTCGAAATCGCATTCGACTCGTCACAGACGAGACGGGTTACTACGAATACGAAACGATCAAGCCTGCACCCTATTCCATCGATGCAAACGCCGAGCGTTTCCGCCCAGCTCATATTCACTATCTCGTTCAAGCACCCGGCCACAAACGCTTGGTAACCCAACTCTACTTCACGGGCGACAAGCATTTGAAATCCGATCCATGGGCCAGCAAGTCCGATTTAATTGTGGATCTTAAAACGGTCTAGGTAGCGGCGGCAATTACGAACACGGCATGTTTTATGGTTTCGATGGTCGCCATTTTGTTCGGGACCGGGCGATCGCAGTTCGCGTTCCTCCCACGGGGCAGCTAATTCTTACGACGAAGCCAATCAAACCAGTCAATTGTCTCAATTTGCGATGGTGTTTCTTTGTTGCGAAACTCCATTGAGACAATATGAACAAGCCCATCTTGTTGTGCCTTCTCCGCCTGACGGAGAATTGAATCGCACGTGTCATTGAATGACAATGTTATTCCTGGGCGTGGAGCCACGAATAGTCCCAGACGAATTCCTAAGTTGATCCAAATGCATAGGCCAATAATAGTATTGTCTTTGTCCGTCGTAATCACCGATGCCTTGGTGATGCCTAGGTTTTGCCATTCCGAAACTGGACAAACGACCGAGTCTAAATCAAAAACTCCGACCAATTCATCGTGGTCGTAGTTATACTCTTCAAGCTGATTTGCAAGACTCAGCACTGCGTCGTAGTCTTCAGGATGTGTCAATCGAAACGAAAGAGAAGTGTCGGAAGCTCCAACAAACAAGCAGGAATTGTTTCTGTCTTCAAAACAAAGCGCAATTATTGGGACTCGGCCGCCCCAATAATTCTTTTTGCCAGTCGCAGTTGAATTAACGCTACTTTTCCAAGCAACCTGCCTTACGCAGGCAATCGAATTGCTGCAAAGTTCGATTATTTCTTTCGCTGATAATCTAGCAGTTGTATTCATCAATTTTCTCACCGCTGCTTTGCACGAAATTATTTAGCCAGCTGTGTATCTAGCCAACTGCGAAGTTGTTTTCGGGTTGCGCATGGGCGGAGCGTCCATTGATCGTTGTGGTTGCGGAAGCCGGTTGGAGCGAATGTAAAGTCTCCTGCGATACCTGTCGATTCTAGATACGTCTTGGTTTGGGAAACGGAGTTGCCTTCGTGGCAGAGGAATTGAGGTCGGTCGCCCAATCGTTCTAGGCGTACTTTCGCCGAAGCGGCGTCCGATTTTGGGTAACCCCAACGCCGCGCGCCATCGTAGTGACTGTAGGCTACAAAGCCTCGCCACAACTTGGAGATCTTGTCGTCGTACAAGCCGATGTAATTGCAGGCGATTGCACCGCGCGAGAAACCAACGAGGAAAACCATGTCGGGGTCGCCGCCATATTGTTCGCAAATCCAAGGAACGGCTTTTGTGCAATAATCGATAGTCGGTTGCGGATCGTATTGAGGGGCATCGCCCCACCACTTCGTTGCGACATCATCGCCCGCTCCGTTGACGAATGGCAAAACGACCCAGATGAAGTCCTTGCCGCCACTGATGCCATAACCCAAGCAGCTTCCTTCCGGCCGACCAATCGACTCGTCGCCGTACTTGCTGCGGAATCCGCCGTTGCCAGAGAGTTCCACCAAGACAGGCAAGCGACGTTTCTTTCCGCTGGGCGGCGTTTTGTCCTCATCGGGCGTTGCGGGGGCGAGCTTATCAGCTGTTGGCAAATAGAGGGAATGATAGAGCTCAGTTTTCTCGTAGCCCGGCAAGACTTGTTTGACTCGGAGACCCGCCGCCGGTTTTCCAATGCCCATTTCGGGGACCGTTAAATCGGCCGGAACGCTACGGATATCCGGGAGACCTTGGCCGTAGCTCCCGCTTATCGAGATAACAAAGAAGCAAACGACCGATAAGATAATAATTGTTGAAGTGAACCTCGAGCGCATAGATCTTGTCCCTAGTCGCCATGGCCAAATGGTTAGATTTGTCATTGGTGGTTTTCGCGATCGCCAGATTTCTAATAGACTAACACCAAACTCACTCAAAAATAAACTCATCCAGATATTGTATTGGAATAGCGAGTAGCAATCGATGATCATTCAAAACGTCTGCGGATTTCTTAACGATTTCGCACCTCGTCGTCTTGCCGAAGACTGGGATAACGTGGGTTTGCTAGTGGGAGATCGGCACGCCGAAGTGCAGCGGGTCATGACATGTTTAACCGCGACGCCAGCCAGTGTTAGCGAGGCGATAAAGGAAAAAGCAGACCTCATCGTCGCTCATCATCCCTTGCCATTTCGGCCTCTGAAAAGATTGACCGCCGATACGACGGCGGGAAAGATGTTGCTCGACCTTATCGCCGCGGGCATTTCCGTCTACAGCCCGCACACGTCCTTTGATTCGGCAGCTGGTGGAATCAATCAGCGTCTGGCCGAGGGCTTGCAGTTGGAGAAAATTCAACCGCTGAAAGAAATCGAGGGCGATCCCGATTCGTTAGGTTCAGGTCGTTTTGGGGTTTGCTCGGAGCCAATTTCGTTTCGCGAATTGACAGGCTTGGTGAAGAAGTTCTTGCGAGTGGACGGATTACACGTCGTTGGCGAAGACGACCTGAAAATTCGCAAAGTGGCAGTTGCATGTGGTGCAGCAGGTCAATTCATCGATCAAGCGCGGCGCGTTGGCTGCCAAGCATTAGTCACCGGCGAAACTAATTTTCATACGTGCTTGGAAGCGGAAGCGACCGACACGGGACTCATTCTTCCCGGGCACTATGCGAGCGAGCGTTTTGCGTTGGAGTATTTAGCGGAAGTTTTGCAAGCCGAGTTCGCGGACCTGACCGTTTGGGCCAGTCGCGACGAGGCGGATCCGTTGCGTTGGATCTAGCTGAGCTACGCAGAGCTGAGTTACGCAGCGTCGCCGAGGCTACTGAAAGCTTCGTCGCGGCTCTCGTGGATATCCCACAGCGTATCGAACTTGGCAGTGTGCAGGATTTCACGTCCTACCGACGAGACGTTGCAGATAGCGAGTTTTCCTTCGCGTTCCCGCAATTTTTTCCAGAGTGTCACCATCCACTCGAGCATGACAGAGCCGAAGTAGTGCAAAGCGGTGAAGTCGAGCAGGACGTGTTGGATACCTTCGTCATCGGCTTGTTCAAGCAAGTCGGCCCATTCGTCGCGGGCATCGTTTTCGGCAATGCTTCCCACACTGCGCAGCAGCGTAACGACTAGCACATTGCCTTTGGTATCGGCAGAGAAAAAAATCGACCCGTCCATTATGTTGACCCGTTCTTCGATGGCTTTGAGCGCTTAATCATGGTGACTTGGTTGCCTTGTTTGTTAAAAGCAACGTCATCCATAAACGTACGCATTAGCAGCAGCCCCCGTCCAGTGGCCTTTTCAAGATTTGCTGGATCGGTAGGATCGGGCAATTCTCGCGGATCGAAGCCTGGCCCTTCATCGCGAATGACAAAGGAGCCCGATTCGGGAGTGACATTGATTTCAATGCTAATTCGACGATCTCGATAAGGAGAGGTCACTCGACGCTCTTCGTAGAGGTCGAGGTATTTGTTGTTGTCTTCTTCTCGCAGTGAGGATGCCAGTTCGAGGTTGCCGTGGTGCAAGGCATTTCGCAACGCTTCTTCCAGCGCCACGCAAACTCGCACGCTATTGGTTTCGTCGCACAAGCCTACACTGCGGACACAACGGTGAAGGTAGTTGATCAGCGGCGGAATCATCGACTCGTCGCTCTTCAGAACAAACGTGCATTCGTTGCGAACCATGCAATCCATGAGACGCGCTTGGCTGCGATCGCCACGAGCGACGGTCAAGACATCGTTGACCGTTTGCACGAGCAAGTTGTTGAGTTCGTTTTTGGGTACGTAACTCGCGGCACCCGCTCGCAAAGCCTTGACTGCGATCTCTTCGCTTCCTTTTCCCGTCATTAAAATAACGGGAACGAGCGGATGTTGGCTGACGACATTGCCGACCAATTCTAACCCGTCCATTTCGGGCATGATCAAATCGGTTACGACAAGATCGGGATCGCAAACTTCGAATTGTTGCATCGCGTCGCGACCATCTGTGGCATATTGCACGTTAAAAGTTGCGACTTTTTCCAGCAACCCTCCGACCAATCGGCGATCCACAGCAGAATCGTCAACGACAAGAATGGTAGGCATCGTTAGGTCCTCGGCGATTGCAAACACGTATGTTCGAGGGAGGTGTTTCGCAGGATTCTACGGTACTACTCAATCTACTTCCCCGTAAAGTATCACCTACGTTTTACCATATTCGGTGACGTTTCCAACTGATTCTTGATTGGAAAGCAATCGAAAATGACCGTTAGCTGTCGACGAAGTCTTTGAGAAGTGGGTTCAGCACTAGTGCATGTGCGTCGAGTGAGTCGATTAATGGGTTGCAGTCGTCAAATTTCTTCTCTTGAGCTAGTTCTTCAACTTCGAGTGCGATATCGCGCGCTTTGGTATTCCCGAAAAATCTCATCGAACCCTTAAAGGTGTGTGCAGCTCGGCGGAGCGTCAGTTCGTCTTGGCTGTCCAACGATGTCCGCATCTGTTTCAAGAGCATTGGACCCTCGTCGAGATAGGCGCGAATGACGTCTTTCAGCAAGTCTTGGTCACCATTGACTGCGTCCAAAGCCGTCGTCCAATCTATTTGCTCGTCGCCCGCGATCATCTCAGTTTTGTCAGAGCTAGGAGTGGAGTAGCCGAGCACTTTGAACATGAGAGCGAAGAGTTCTTTAGCGCGAATGGGTTTGGTGACGTAGTCGTCCATTCCGGATGCCAAACAGGCCTCGCGGTCGCCGGGCATAGCATGAGCTGTCATGGCGATGATTGGCAAACGCCGACGATTATTCGTCCGTTCCAAAGTTCGGATCGACCTGGTCGCTTCCAGTCCATCCATCTCGGGCATTTGGACATCCATAAGAACCAAATCAAACCTTTGGTTTTCGATCGCTTTGACCGCTTCGAGTCCATTGTTGGCAATCGTCACGCGGTGACCTTGTCCTTTGAGTAACCCCAAGGCGAGTTTTTGATTGACCAAGCTGTCTTCGGCCAGCAGTATGTCGAGCGAGAGCAGAGAGTAGTTTTCGCTGTCAGAATCCGACTGTTGTTCGCGGTATTTGATACCGTCTAGCGCGAACGCCAAAGCATCGTAGAATTCCGATTGGCGGATTGGCTTCCGCAGAAATGTAGCGACATCGATGTCTTGGTTTTTGGTCGCTTCGCGGACTCCGCTCGGCGTAGCCACCATCATGATGATCGCTCCAGAATAATGTTGTTCAGCGCGGAGTGTCTGTGCGAGCTGAGCGCCGCTGCAGTCGGGCATTTGGGCATCGAGAACGATCGCGTCGAACTGGTTGCCAGCGGCGAACAGTTCGCGGGCATCCGCCGCGTTACTGGCTCTCTCGTAAATTAGCCCCCAGTTATCGAGCATCTGTTGTAAGATCGAAAGGTTGGTTGTGTTATCGTCAACCAAGAGGATTCGAGCAGTTTGTGATTCTGGTGAGAGCGCGATGGTTTCTGGTTCTTGCGGAACGCCTCCAAAGGTTGCCGTAAAATGAAACTGACTTCCTTCTCCTTCGACGCTATCCACCCAGATCTTTCCGCCCATGGCCTGAACGAATCTTGCCGAAATTGCTAAGCCCAGGCCCGTGCCCCCGTAACTACGCGTCGACGACGAATCGACTTGCACAAATGCTTCAAAGATATTCAACAGCTCGGAGTTTGCGATTCCGATACCCGTGTCGCGAACGGTGAACTTCAACTCCATTGGGTCTTGCTGTGGCAAATTGGCCGAAATATGTGGCTCCACACTCAGCACAACTTCGCCTGCTTCACAGAATTTGATCGCATTTCCCAACAGGTTGATGATTACTTGCCGGAGTCGTCGCGCGTCGCCAGAAATTAAGTTTGGGATGTTCGGGTCGATGTGGAAAAGTAATTCAACTCCTTTTTGGTAGGCTCGCAATGCCAGCGAGCAGACGGCATCACCGACCTGATCTCGAAGTTCAAACGGCTCGTGGATCATTGTCATTTCAACGACTTCGAGTTTCGAGAAATCGAGCACGTCGTTGATGATGTGAAGTAAGCCCTCGGCGGAGTCGAGGACCATGATGAGGTATTCGCGCTGATCGGTGGACAAAGGGGTGGTTAATACGAGTTCGGTCATGCCGATGATGGCGTTCATGGGAGTCCGAATTTCGTGACTCATGTTGGCCAGGAATTGGCTCTTCGCTTGGTTCGCGGCATCGGCAGATTCTTTGGCCTCGCGCATTTGCCGTTCGGCTTCTTTTCGCTGAGTAATATCGAGGACAAAACAGATACACTCGTCGGGCGAATCTTCGAGGATAGTGACCCCCAACAGCACGGGTACTCGCGAGCCGTCTTTGCGGAAATAGTCTTTTTCCCAGGGTTGGCACGTACCCGTTTGAGCTAGTTGCTCGAGTGCCCATTCGTCCATTGGTCGATGTTCGTCGGGCGTCATTTCGTCCCAGCGAAGTGTTCCGTCGAGTAGATCTTTGCGGTCGTAGCCGAGCAGATCGAGGAAGGCGTCGTTGGCTTCGAGAATTCGCCCGTCGAGCTGCGCGGTCATCACGCCCATCAAGTTTGATTCGACGAGCGTACGGAAGCGGTTGTCGCTGATTCGACGCGCCTCTTCCGCCATGATCCGAGCCGTCACATCCCAAAACATGCCTTGGATACCAACGATGTTTCCGCGGGCATCGCGGACCGGCGCCTTGAGGACGTGGACGTGCTGCTTTTCTCCCGTAGGCAAGGTGTGTTCTTCGACGTCTTCCAGCATCTCACCGGTCTGGATAACGCGTTTGTCGTCGGCCTGATATTTTTCACTTTGCTGAGGCGGAAAAAAATCGGCGTCGGTACGACCTAGGACGTCGTCTAGTTGTTGATCGATCGTGTCGCAGAACCGCTGGTTCGCCATCTGGAATCGACTCTGTAAATCCTTTCGGAATACATTCAGTGGCAGGCTGTCGATCAAGGAGTGGTAAGCTGCTTCCGATTCCCGCAACGCTTGTTCCGCGCGAGTTCGCTCTTCGATTTCCTGCTCCAATTTCTCGTGGCTACGGAGCCGAAAGAGTCGCGGGAAAGTTGGCAGCAATGTGAGGATCAATGTCCACGATGCCGCCGCACTACAGAGTTTTACGACCGCCACTAATCGGTACGCTGGCCACCAAAATGTCATCGCCTCCAGAAAGAATACGGAACTCGACATCCCCAACCAGCCGACGAACAACCATAATGGTCGGGGCGCATAGCCATCGCGCTGCCGATATATGTAATAGACAATGATCAACGGTAAAGTCACCAATGCAATCCAAATCGCAAATTCGGAAATGATTTGCATCCAGCCGAGAACTGGATCGTTGGAAATGATTTCCCAGCGCGTTGGGAATCCAGTTGTATCGAACAGGTGACGAAAGAATTCCGCCATTGACTAGCGTCCTGAATTTTTGTGAATCGGCGATGTTATGAATATAGCATCGCTAAAAATCTTGGCTTGACTGAATCTTGACCGTAAAGGAATTGTCGTCGCACCTTTGATTCCAGTGAGTTAGCTCACATCTTCAACGAACTAAAACCGCTCGCATCCGACTGTTAGGAAGTGTCTCAAGGGTACGACTATCTTTACAATAACAGGTTCCAAGTCGAACTTCCCGCATTTTTCCGCTTGGAAACGGCCTAGCGAGCGCAAAAGGGCACTTTGACGTCAGATGCTACTGCTCTAGAATGATCTAAGTGGTGGTTTTGAGCAATTCAATGTGGGGGTCTTAAATTGACTCGCAGCGAATTGTGCACTCTTCCATTACCGCAAAACACTCCCCAGAGCCGAAATTCCATCGCAACTTCGAGCTCGCTGAAATCGGATAGACATTATGTCCAATCGGTGGCTTACCGCTTTACCTGTCTTCAATGAACGCGATTATGTGGATGGCGTGTTGGACGAAGTTGCCAAGTACGCTCAAGACATTCTAGTCATCGACGACGGTTCGACAGATGGAACTGCCGACATACTCAGTAAACGTAAAGATATCTCGACGCTCACTCATGCCAAAAACCGTGGTTATGGCGCGGCACTGCATTCCGCCTTTACTTACGCGGTCGAAAATCAATTCGATTATATCGTTACCATAGATTGCGACGGACAACACGAACCTCAACGAATTCCGCGCTTCTTCAAAGCCAACGAAAGCGCCGATGTCGATATCGTCTCCGGTAGCCGCTACCTCAAGCAATATCCGGGTGACAGCGAGCCGCCAGCACAAAGACGATGGATCAATCAGCTCATTACCGGCGAGTTGAACGAGTGTTTGGGACTCGATCTGACAGACGCATTTTGCGGTTTTAAATCCTACCGAGTTGAAAGTCTCAAGCGACTCGAATTGACCGAAGAAGGCTACGCCATGCCGTTGGAGCTGTGGGTCCAAGCAGCTCGAGTTGGCATTAACGTTATCGAGTTGCCCGTGCCTTTGATCTACCTCGATGCCGATAGGTCATTCGGAGGTACGCTGGACGACGGTACGAAAAGGCTGACTTATTATCGCTCCGTGATAAAAGCAGCTATGAAAAAAGCGGGCATGGAATGTAAGTCTCGCCCCGTATTCGATCCCGAATGTGCTAATCGGTAATGATTCCCATCGACGCGGTTAACGCGCCGCAAGAACACGGCGCAGCGACAATCTTGCCGCAGCCACAAAAAGTCGTTCAATCAGTTCGCCACAATGTCGAACTATTTCGAAACTATTGTTTTGATATCGCTGGCCAACAGTTCACTGAACTTCAGACACTCGCCCGCAGCGAGCTCGTTGCTGCAGCCAAACAATTCACTGGCAAATATCGAAGTGTGTCCTCCCGACTCGATCGCGAGTTAAAGGACGGCGTGCAGCAACCAATTGTCCTCGCCGGACACCAGCCACAACTATTCCATCCGGGCGTGTGGTTCAAGAACTTCGCGCTCGCAAAAACAGCTCGGCAAATCGACGGGCTTCCGATCAACCTTATCATCGACAACGACGCGGTGAACGCCGCTTCCCTACGAGTTCCCACCGGCACCGTCGAACAGCCCTTCGTGGATTCTGTTCCCTTTGACACAAAACCGGCAGCCGACCTACCGTTCGAAGAATGGAACATCGACGATCGGCAGCAATTTAATTCCTTCGCATCAAATGTGAAATCCAGCATTCGACAACTGGTACCCCACCCGTTGATCGAAGAGTTTTGGCCACTGGTCGTAGCAGCCGCAGAACGAACCAGTAATATCGGCCAGTGCTTCGCGGAAGCTCGTCATCAATTCGAGTTACAGCAAGGCATTGAAACGCTGGAAGTCCCGCTTAGCAAAATCGCCGACGGCGATGCGTTTCAAACCTTCGCCTCAAGCGTTTTTGCAGATCATCAACGATTTCATCAGTTGTATAACGAAGAGTTGTTGAAATATCGAAAAGAATTTCGAGTGCGCAGCGCGACCCACCCAGCGCCTCTTTTGGAGCGTGTAGACGATTGGTGGGAGTTGCCATTTTGGGTCTGGAGTAGTGCTGTTCCGCAGCGAAGAAAACTCTTTGTGCGATGTCGAGGAGACGTGTTGGAACTAACAGATCAAGCAGGTTGGATCGAACGTCGCGACCGTCGCGGACGCGAGATAGGCAAGCTTGGTCGCGATCGAGACGAAGGCGATTTAGGTCGAGTTGCGAAGATACGTCCTCGCGCGTTGATCACCACAATGTACGTCCGACTCTTCTTGGGGGATGGGTTCCTCCACGGAATTGGGGGTGCAAAGTACGATCGTTTGACGGACCGAATCATCGCGGGCTATTGGGGGGTCGAACCACCTAAATACGCGGTAATTAGTGCAACATTTCATTTACCGACGGGTGGCCACAAGACGAGTTTGGCGGACTTACGCCACGCGATTCACAAGTTGCGTGCGTTGCGATTTCATCCGGAAGACTATGTCGATTCTAGTGAGCCGGCGTTAGGTAGGATGATCGCGGAAAAGCGGAAATGGGTTGCCATGAAATTGTCGCATGGCCAGCGTAAGCAGCGGCACGATTCGATCGCAGCGGTGAACGCCGGTCTCTTTTCGGAGCTACAAAAGGAGCGCGCGGAATTAAAAAACTACATTACTGAGACAAGTAATGCTTTGCGCCTGCAGGCGATTTTAGAATCGCGCGAATACAGTTTCTGTTTACATCCGCGAGAAACTTTATTTCCTTTACTACTGGAACTTTTTGATTTCGACCCTTAACTTAAACATTACAGAGAAGGGGTAATGAAGGATCGAACCAATTTTTTGCAGAAGGGATTCGCGGCATGAGTTCTACGCTTCCGTCGCGGGCGAAAGGTGCTAGTGCTGATTCATCAGCTCGAAGTACCAAGAAATCGGCGAAGTCGATTTCCGCTCAGAGCGACTCGCAGGTCGTTCCCGCTCGCTTCACACCCATTCCTTTTCCGGCTCACACAGGATTAACGATCGATCAAGCTTCGACTGGCGACCACATGGTCATCCACCAGTTATTGCTTGGCGTTAACGGTCGTCCCTCGCAGCCAGAGTTTCAAGCTCAAGTCGACTATCCTCTTTATGAACCAACAGATCGTTTGGTTGCTCGGCGGGGGAAGCAAGTCGTAGGTCATATCTTGGTGGCAAAGTCGACGGCGAATTGTCTCGCCGAAATTTTGCCGATTGCAACATTCCACGACCTTTGCGTTTTGCCCGAATTCAAAGGAAAGGGAATTGAAGCAGCGTTAATGAACGCGGCTGAAATCCACGCTCGTCAAGACGGAGCGATTTTCGCTTTGATGCGAACTGGTAATCCCGCGCCTTTGATGCGAGCTGGTTGGGCTGCTTACGGTCGTTACTCCTATGCGCGAGCTCGTGCGCGAGACGTACTATCGCATTTGGCGATGTTGCGAGACAACCGCGAAGAGACGGTCTTGCCAGTGGTGAACGCACAAGCGAGTAAATGCACGGGAACGACTGTGCGGTTGTGGCGGCACATCGAAGAGGAGGCATTGATACGGCTTTACGACCACTTGCATTGTCACCTTGGATTGTCGATTCGCAATGACGCACATTGGCGGTGGCTAATCAGCACTGCGGGTCACGACAGGATTTACATCGCAATTAACGGCACCGACAAACCGGATTTGGACGGTCAATTGGACGCCATAGTCGGTTACGCTGTCGTCAAAGACGATCGAATCATCGAGATTGTTTCGGCGCCGAATCAGGAAGAAGAAGTTATCAGTGCACTCGTTGGCCGCGCGTGTAGCGATGCAATTGAAAGAGGCTCAGACAATCTACAAGTGGAAGCCCCAATTGGCTCGCATGTTCACTCGCTGTTAACCGACGCCGACGGAACTCATTCTGTCCACGAGGTCGAAGAGGGACAAGTGAATCTGGCCAAACTGTTCGAGCCGTTCAAATACTTGCAACGGATCAAGCCCTTCTTACATCAACGCGCCGTCTTTGCGGATGCCCACTGCGATCTTGGTTTCATAATTGGTGAAGATAAGCTCCGGATAACCACAACGGATAATTCTATCGCGCTTTCGTCCGATAAGATGGGGCGCAATTATCTGCAATGTAACTCAAGGCACTTCGTTCAAATGCTGCTGGGGCATATCGACATTGCAGAAGCCGTTGCCGCGAACCGCATCACCGCTTCGACCAATGTCGCGGTCAAGCAGGCAACAGTGCTCTTCCCGCAAATGTCGATATGGCGATCGGCCTGGGACGAAATCATCCGATAGAGAAAGCGTCCCCTAGAGTCGACGCAATGCAGTCTTCATCAGGGAGGTAGAACTTCTTTCCGTAGCTACCGTCGCCAGACGGTGGAAAGCACTCGTTTTCAACCACGCAAACCACGCTCTGGCAAGCGTAGCTACATTTTTCACAGCCTCTCCGAGGTAGAACTTCTTTCGTGCGACGGTAGTCGTCCCGCGCTAGCGCAGTATTGTTTGGGATGTGTTCGAGTACTTCATTGGTCGTCGACCTTTCTTTCCAATTCGCGAAGATGTGCAGGTGAACGTCCAACGAACTTTAGAAACCCTCCCCGGAGCGCAATCTGGTTAGTCCGACTCCGACCCTCCCCAAAATGGGAGGGTGACTCGCGTTGCGAGTCGGAAATCGGTCCCTCGCTCACGCTTCGGGTTACCAGTTCCCGCAGTTGTCTACTCGATTTTGAAAGCCGTTCGCAGTTCGTCAATGACATCGTCGGGCATCGATGCAACTTCGCCAATGGACCCTGCGTTGATGACGGCTTCCGCCGTTGCTTCCAAAACTTCCAGTCGATCAAAGACGTCGAGAACTCCCGAGCCAGTAACGAGCACTCCGTCGTTCTCAAGAATCGCTGCGGGTTGAGCAGTCGAGACGTAGTTGGCAATACTTCCGTCGTTGAGATACTGAACGCCATACGGCGCCCTTTGCACATCGCGAAGAAAAACATAACTCTCCGGTATGGTGCGGACATCAAATTTCGAGTCCGTGACACTGAAAGCCGTCGCGTTTACTGGGTGAGCAAACACGATTGCCGCGACGTTGGGATGCTGTTGGTAAATTGCTTGATGAGCAAGAACGGCGCGACTTGCCTTTTTCCCTGATTCTTGCTGGCCACCACGTACCAAAACCAAATCGTCTACTTCCAGCAGCTCGCGGTCTCGTTGAGTTGGTGTTATCAAGAAAGAACCGTCATCCAGGCGAGCAGAGAAGCTCCCTTCGGTACTGATCAACAGTCTTTGTCGGCAGCCTCGTCGAAGAAACGCACACAGCTGTCCGCGCAATTCCTGCTCTGCCGGAATCGCAGCTGACGGTTGAAACGAATCGAGTGCAACGGTGCGATTGTGGGCTTGCTCGAGCTGCTCGTCACTTAAGTAACGAACGTTGCCCAATTGGCTTCCTTTGATGATCGTTTTTCCGGCAAACTCGAACGCTTCAAAACGTTGGAAGGCGTGTGACAAAGACTGGCCGCCGACGACAACGCCGTGGTTTTCGAGAATTACACTATCGCATCCTTCCCGAAACGTGGCCGCGATATTGGACCCTAGCTGCTCACTGCCGGGCAACGCATAGGGTGCGAAACCAATTTTGCCACAGACCGATTGGGCCTGGTGAAATAGCCGGGTATCGGGGGATTGTTGGCAGATACTGAATGCGACCAAGGCCACCGGATGAGCGTGAACGACTGATCGAATATCGGGTCGAGCTTCGTACACGGCTTTGTGGAACGGAAACTCTGAAGATGGTGGGTGAGGACCCTCGACCGTACCGTCTGGCTTCACACAGGCGATGTCTTGGCGATTCAAATTTCCCTTGTCGACTCGCGCAGGCGATATCCAAATGTCTCCCGCATCGTCGCGAATGGATAGATTTCCGCCCGAAGTGGTGGTCATCCGATAACCATAAATTCGCTGCATCGTCTGCACGATCTCATCGCGCGGGTGAATTAGGTGTCGACTCATGCTCGGCTCTCTCCAATGTTGTCGTTGTCACAAACGTTCGATTCCACTTGTTAACAACTCGCTTTAATTACGACTCGCCAAAAAATGTGTAGTACGGTTCGTCATTAGCCACACGCTCGATGTAAAGTGCCAATTCGCGCAAATGATAATCGCCCCACATACACGATTCGCCGTTGGGTATTTTCTGCCCTTTGGATACGTGATCCCATCCGCGAGGACGATGATAGATTGTGTGTAACAACAATCCCTGATGATTTTCATCGACACTCAAATAGGGTTCGTTGAGAAGCGTGCGAGCAACTGTTAGGCCGGCTTGCCAATAACGAGCACCTTCGTCGTCGCCTTTGTTCGTTAAATATCGTCCGAGGCGGAGTAATCCCTGCGCTCCAATCGCTGCGGCCGAACTGTCGACAGGCTCGAATTCATTGAAAGGTTCGGCGGGACGATCTTGATATTCACCCATGCGATTCAGGCGAGGCGCGCCCGTATCCCAATAGGGAATGCCGTCTGTTGGCGATGTGTTAATGAAGAAGTCGCAAGAAGCTTTGGCTGCTTTCAGCATCATTGTTTCAATCGACTCTCGACCTCCCAACGGCTCCAACTCCTCGGCTGTTCTAGATTGTAGCCACTCGAGCTCCTCGGGAAAGCCAACCATGATCCATGCCAAACCACGGGTCCAAGTGCTGAACGGACTGTAGCCTTGTTGAGTGCTCGGACAACGGTAACGACCGTCGTTGCAATTGAAGATGCTTTCGTGTGCCACTCGTCCATTTACATCGTACGCGTCTCGCCCCTCGCCGTAGTACACGTTGTAGCGAGCGGTGGAACGAGCATGTTGCACCAGCCGATCCAACAAACAGATTCGCCCGTCGTTTTCTCCCTGCAGCTGGTGACCTAAACTGTGAGATACCGCTAGCGCTCGCATGGAACGAATCGTGTCGCAGAAAAGCGAATGGGGACCGTTAAACGAATAGACGTACCCGTCGCCATCCACCGTTTCACTCCAGCGCATCGCTTGGACCGCACCCGTGCACTTTAAAGCCAACTCGTAAAACTCAAGTTCGCGCTGGTCGTGGGCAATACCACCCTCCAACATGAGCCGGCGAAGGTTTCCATAGGTGCTCACATTGTTGAAGCCGTGATCGTGGACGCCGATGTGTGTGACGTGCGGAGCCATCACCTCAATGGTGTTGCGCCGACCAATCTCCAGAAACTGCTCGTCACCACTGCTATCAAATTGCAGAATCGCCGAGCCAAACTGAAAACCCTGTGTCCATTCAGTCCAACCTTGGCTTGAGTACTTTCCATCAACCGTAAACACGGGAGTTCCCGACTGGGGAGTACAGGTCTCTTGAATCGAAAGAATCTTCTCGCCTGAGAGTTTCCACATCTGTTCTAGCTGTGGGAGTAAGCCGTTTGCTTGTAGGGAGTTATCTATGTGGAGCATAAAGGGTCTCGACTGCTAGCTTGCGTTTTCTACCGTCGAATAACTTACCAGATTCGCTGTCTTTACGCGCGTGCCACACCTGTGCACGCGCAATTCCAATACAGCCCAAAAGGGCTATCGAGAAGCCGTTGTTTTCTGGGCTTCCAGGAATTCAGTTGCTTGACCATGCCGCGGGTGGAGCAATTGGCCGTTCGGTCCCACAAGCCGCTGAAAGCGACATGAAAAGGGACCGATGCCAATCGCACCGTTGTTCTCGCATTTCGCCCAAACGAATTCCCGAAAGTCCGTTTGGACTCGATTGGCATTGACGCACAAATTGGTGTTTCTGTACAAGTCGCCTCCTAATCCTAGCCGTTAACCGTTAATTGCTAACGGCTAACCGCTAACAGCCCCTTATCTTAAAACTCCGAAAACATGTTTCATCGAAACCATTCCAAATTCGTTCGTAGCGTGCTCTGTGCAGGAGCATTGCTATTGAGCGCTATGACGATTCCTCTCGTCGCGCAGGACGAAGTGCCGACGATGGACGATTTGATGAACGGTTCAACTGATGTATTGCCCGCTCCAATCAATCCGCCGATTGAAGAGCTTGGCGATGTCGCTCCTCCTGGTGCAATCTTCCTAGAAGATGGAATTGCTCAACCGATTCATCTGGAACCGCAGCCGACGACGGTCGGTTATGGAGCCGATTGGTGGGTCCAAGCCGACTATTTGATGTGGTGGACCAAGGGAGCTCGGCTTCCTCCTCTCGTCACGACCGGCACGACGACAGTCGCCGGAGATGCAGGAGTTCTTGGAGTTACTGGGACATCGACTTTGTTTGGTGGAACTCAATTCGACGATCTTGCCAACGGCGGTCGACTGCGACTCGGTCGTTGGCATCCCAATTGGGTTTTCGGATTGGAAGGCGAGTACTTGGCGCTCGAATCTCGCGACGCGATGTTCTCACAAACTTCTACGGGTGACCCTCTATTGGCTAGACCGTTTTTCAACGCGTTGACCAATGCCGAAGACGCGGAGCTCGTTGCGTTTCCCAATATCCTTTCGGGTACAGTATCCGTAGAAGCCGATTCTCAGTTTCAATCTGCCGGTGCTCGGATGATTTTTCATCTAATGTGCTGCCAAGGATGCGCTCAAGATCGTTGTGCTTGCGGCGGTTGTCATGCAACTCGCTCGCGACTCGACTTATTGGTCGGTTATCGGTTTCTTCGTTTAAACGAAGGCGTGATTGTTCGCGAAGACTTGGCCGACGCCAACTCGGACACAACATTTCTGATCCGCGACCAATTTGATGCACAGACATTATTCCACGGCGGAGAGATTGGATTTCGCTATCAGACCCGGCGGTCGAGATGGACGATCGACTTGTTGGGAAAAATCGCGGCGGGAAACAGTCATCAACGCGTGAACATCGATGGTTCAACAATGACGACCACAGGCGGCGTAACGTTTGATAACGACGGTGGCCTGTTGACACAAACGACCAACATGGGGCACCACACTCGAGATCGATTCACTTTTGTTCCCGAGGTAGGCGCCTCGATTGGCTACAACTTAACACCGCAATTGCGAGCAACTGTTGGTTACTCTCTCATCTACTGGAGTAACGTTGCTCGGCCTGGCGACCACATCGATACCGTGGTGAATCCAAATTTGCTACCACCGGCAGTCACCCCGATTGTTGGCCCTTTGCGACCTGGATTTACGTTTAACGACACCCACTATTGGGCCCAAGGCCTCAACCTCGGTCTCCATTATCGGTGGTAATTTGCACTGATTTTGCGGGTTAGTCAAACTTTTCCGGCGCACATGCCGATTCAATGATAAACGAGACGTTACGTCTGGCGGTGCGCAATGATCGTGCAAACCAGCTCGGCGATAAAGAGACGAAACCAGAGGCATATCAATGCGAAAGTTCATTCAATCCTGGTGGAATTCCAACGACACCAAGCGGAAGCAGCGCCGTAAGAATCGTCGTCGAACATCTTTGCGCCTTGAGCCACTGGAAAATCGTCAACTGCTAGCGATCACGAATATGGCAGGAATTGGCGGAGCTGTATTTGATGACTTGACCGACGACGGTCTGACTGTCGACGACAATCTCGTTTCGGGTGTGACGGTAAACCTCTTCCTCGATGGCGGCAACGCGACTTTCGAGAGTGGCGGTGGCGATGACACGTTGATGGGCAGTACGACTACGAATGCTTCGGGCGAGTACGAATTTACGGGCCTTGCTGCGGGAGATTATTTCGTTCAGCAGATTGCGCCGAGCGGCTTCATTCAAAAAACCAATCCTCTGTTCAGCGCCGTGACGATTTCGTCTACCGACGCGGAAGGTGTTTTCGGAACGACGATTGATAGTTTCGATGGGACGGAACAGTCAGTCATAGTTGGCGCGCCTGGCATGTTGACCAACTCTTCGTCCGAGACGTATTCGGATACAGTTGTTGTTGGCAGCGAGCGAGATATTTTTGTCGAGCTGACTTCGGCAACAGGAATGGCAACGATTACATCCAACAGTGCATTCTTTGCGGGCGTGTTGGACATGACCGCTGGCGCGGGAAGCCAAGCTCGTTACACCGTATCGTGGGATGGCACCGACGGAGATGCAACCAATCTAGACGAAACGGGTTTGCGCAACGGCGGAGCGACTGGAGTCGATTTCACCGACGCAGACGCCAGTATCGGTTTCAAGTTCTTGGCTGGCGTGGACAAAGCTGGTCAGACTGCAGAAATACGAGTTTTTACTGATTCATCAAATCACTCGTCGGCAACCATTAATCTAACGAATACGGGCGGCTTGCCCGACGACGAAATTTTTGTCGCCTTTACAGATTTTACGACGACCGGCGGAACCGGTGCAGACTTCTCCGATGTCGGTGCAGTCGAGCTTGAGATTGAAGCAACCGTGGACGCGATGCAGGGGCAATTCGAACTGGTCGGTTCTCTCGGTCCAACTCCGAAGACGGCCAACTTTGCCAACTTTCAGCCGTTGACTTTAGGCGATCAGGTGTTCAACGACTCCAACAACAATGGAGTATTCGACAGCGGTACGGAATCGGGAGTCTCAGGCGTATTAGTCAATTTGTACACCGACACCAATGGCTCCAATGACTATACCGACGGCGTCGATACGTTTGTCACCAGTGACACGACCGACGGCAGCGGACAGTTCCTATTTGACGAGCTGTTTCCAGGTAATTACATCGTGCAGCTGGCCGAATCCAATTTCCAAACGGGACAAGTTCTGGACGGTTTCCAAACTAGCGCCGCAAGCGCTGCAGATCCGGACGTTGATTCGACAGATGGCGACGACAACGGCGACGAGTTAATGGGATTCGGCGTCGTCTCGCCAGCGATAACTTTGCAGGCGGATACCGAGCCTACAACTGATGGCGACAGCGATCCCGATACCAATCTGGCGGTCGACTTTGGCGTCTTGGAAATCAGTGACTTATCGGTGACAAAAACGGATACATCCGATCCCGTCACTGCGGGCGAACAGCTGGTTTACGAAATTGTCGTAACAAATAACGGCCCGTCCGACGCAACCGGGGTCACCGTTACCGATCCTCTTCCCACTGGCGTCACCTACGACTCGGGAAGCTCCACTGCTGGGTCCGTTTCACAGAATGCTGGTACCGTCACGGCGGCAATTGGCAACCTCGCAAACGGCGACACCGCAACCGTAACGGTAACGGTAGACGTCGACGCACCGACCGTTGGTCCGTTGAGCAACACTGCGACAGTGAGCGGCGATCAGCACGATTCGGTGACGGCGAACAATACTGCAACGGAACCGACCAATATCGATCGCATCGCAGATTTGCAAGTCACCAAAACCGACTCCGTCGATCCGGTGGTCGCTGGAAATCAACTGATCTATACGTTGTTGGTCACCAATAATGGTCCGTCGACTGCGACTGGAGTTGTCGCTACGGACACGCTTCCAAGTGACGTTCAATATGTAACCAGCACTTCAAGTGTTGGAAGTACGGCGGAGGCAAGTGGCGTTGTCACTGCAACGATCGGTGACTTGGCGGTTGGCGGCACAGCGACAGTCACCGTTACTGTTGACGTGGATAGCGACACGACTGCCACCCTTAGCAATTCCGCGACGGTAGCTGGCAACGAATCGGACGACAATCCAAACAACGACATCGCAGTAGAACCAACGTCTGTCAGCCAAGAAGTTGACGTCCAGATTGTCAAATCGGAATCGACGGATCCCGTCGGTGCCGGTGGAATATTGGTTTACACGTTGGATGTAACCAATGCGGGGCCATCGGATGCAACCGGCGTTACAGTTTTCGATACATTACCAGCTGGCGTGACTTACACGACCGGCTCTGTCACGCAGGGATCGGTTTCCGAATCCACTGGAGTTGTGACGGCGACGATCGGCAACCTAGTCAACGGACAAACCGAGTCGGTGACCGTCAATGTTGCCGTCGGGGCTGGAGTGACTGGCATTTTATCAAATACTGCAACGGTGGCTTCTAACGAGACCGAAACTGATTCGTCCAACAACACTGATACTGAAGATACAGTGGTGAGCGTCGAGGCGGATTTGGGCATTACCAAATCG